>Ga0208639_1000277_pt1 | contig 40771 bp, 42 predicted proteins | sample ETNtaG_33_FD_185772 | JGI IMG/M metagenome (GOLD analysis project Ga0208639, IMG submission 185772) | Marine microbial and viral communities from oxygen minimum zone, Eastern Pacific Ocean - ETNP201310SV76 (SPAdes) (version 2) | ecosystem: Environmental > Aquatic > Marine > Oceanic ...
ATCTCCAATAAGCATATTGCAACTTTGAGAAACCTTTTTATCGGATACATGTTATGGGCTTGTCACAAGATCAGATCGCCCGATACAGCCGCCACCTGCTCCTTCCTGAAGTGGGTGTCGAGGGCCAGGAAAAATTATGCAACGCCAAAGTATTGTGCATTGGCACCGGTGGGCTGGGGTCGCCGCTGGGTTTATACCTTGCCGCCGCCGGTATAGGAACGCTGGGACTCGTCGATTTTGACATCGTCGATCAAAGCAACCTCCAACGCCAGATCATGCATGGTGAGTCTACTGTGGGCAAATTGAAAGTGGACTCGGCAAAGGACCGTCTGGCGGATATGAACTCGGATGTAGAAGTCATCACCTACAACACCCGGCTTTCATCTGAAAACGCGATGGAGATTTTCAAGGACTACGACATCATCGTGGATGGAACGGATAACTTTCCGACCCGCTACCTCGCGAATGACGCGGCGGTCCTGCTGGGCAAACCTTATATCTATGGATGTATCCTTCGTTTTGAAGGACAGGCATCGGTGTTCCATTCAAAGGAAGGTCCTTGCTATCGATGTCTGTATCCTGAGCCGCCGCCACCGGGATTGGTCCCCAGTTGTGCCGAAGGCGGCGTGCTGGGAGTTCTCCCTGGAATCATTGGCCTCATCCAGGCAACCGAAGTTGTTAAGCTTATTCTCGGCAAGGGCGAAACCCTCGTGGGTCGTTTGATGATCTTCGATGCGCTGGCGATGAAGTTTCGGGAAATGAAATTGCGTAAAGACAAAGATTGCCCCATCTGCGGAGAGAACCCTACGATCACCGAATTGATCGACTATGAACAGTTCTGCGGTATTCCCTCTGCAGCGGAAGCGGAAGCCGAAAATGCGGCACTTGAAATCCCTGCTGAGGAAGTCAAGCTGAAGCTGGACGGGTCAGGCAAATTCACACTGGTCGATGTGCGGGAACCTTCGGAATATGATATCTGTCGGATTGATGGATCGGTGCTCATTCCACTGGGACTCATTGAGGAAATGAAACCGAAAAACCTCAACGGCCTTTCCCAGAATGACGAAATCATATTGCACTGCAAAGCGGGGGTACGCAGTCTGAAAGCGGTGAAAGCCCTCAAAAAAATGGGCTTTGAGAACGTCAAAAGCATGGCTGGTGGGATCGAAGCGTGGTCTGACAATATCGACCCCTCCGTTCCCAAATATTGAGTCTGACCGCGTGAGGTAAGTCTATCCATCTCTGCTGGTAATGCTTCTTGACATCGCAGGCTTACAAGTTTATGTTGGATTGAGTAACCAGTCCGAACCGCAATGCTTTCCCAGCAGTGTTAAAATCCTTTGAAAGGGGACGTTTATGAGCCATTCCCACGATTCCGAGCCGGAATTTGAAAAGCTGTCAAAAGCTATCACCGAGGCTGTTATGACTTCGGAGAAAGTCCGGAAGATAGTAGAAGAAATCCAGAGGAAAGATGAAATCTGTCCGCAGAGCTTCATGGTTCTGGTTCTGAAAATGCAAGTACTCACCGAATCGCTGGAAATGAAAATAGAGCAGGACAACTCTTTAGAAAAACCCGTTACTAAAAAACGAGGTCGGAAGAAGACCCTTGAAAAGTCACAATTTATCGATGGACGCAAACTTTCCAAGCGTGAAATCGATTTTGAAGAGTTCCTCAACGAACGATTCGATGCAGAGGATTGGCTTAAGAAGAACGGTCTTATACTTTAAGCCTGTCTCATTTTTCCTCACTGTCACCGTTCTCATGGTGACCTGTGCCCCGGCGGCAAAACCTGATTCTTACAGAATAGCCCGTGAACAGATGGTCAGAAAAGGTATCGAAGGTCGTGGAATTCACGATCCTGCGATACTCGATGCAATGCGCAAAGTTCCAAGACATCTGTTTGTCAGACCTGATAGTATCGAATCCGCATATTCCGACTCTGCCCTGCCGATCAAAGAAAACCAAACTATATCGCAACCCTACGTCGTCGCCTTGATGACGGCTACCGCAGAATTGAGTTCTACCGACAAGGTGCTGGAAATAGGAACAGGCTCGGGTTATCAGGCCGCTGTGCTGGGTGAAATCGTACGGGAAGTTTATAGTATAGAAATCATCGAAACCTTGGCGCGGGATTCGGGTGAGTTGCTAAATAAACTGGGATACCAGAATGTGCAAGTAAAACATGGCGATGGATACCAGGGCTGGAAGGAAGCGGCCCCTTTCGATGCCATCCTTATCACTGCGGCGGCCCCGAAAATTCCGGAACCTCTCATCAACCAACTTAAGGTTGGAGGACTTCTTGTCATGCCACTTGGACAAACTCGTACATCGCAGGAACTTATCGCGCTGACCAAGACAGAAAATGGTTTGGAAAAACGTTTTGTGACCCATGTAATATTTGTCCCCATGACCGGAGAAGTCAGAAACAACGAAGGTGATGACTCATGAACCGACAACCTGCTGTAGCGGGAAGCTTCTATTCTGGCGATGCCCATTCCCTGACGGAAGAAGTGAAACGCCACATTAAAAAAAATCCCGCGAGCAAACTGCTGAAAAAGATTCGCGCCATCGGCATAGTATCTCCTCACGCGGGATTCATGTATTCCGGTGATGTGGCGGGAGCCGTCTATTCACGCATTGAAATTCCCGACACGGTTATCCTTATGGGTCCAAACCACACTGGGCTGGGCGAGCGGGTTTCTGTCATGAGCGAAGGAACCTGGAACATGCCGCAGGGCGATATTGAAATTGACAGCAAACTCGCCAATGCGATTTGTCAGGCATCTATGATCGCTGAAAAAGATAATCAGGCGCATCAGAAGGAACATTCGCTTGAAACTCAATTGCCCTTCCTGCAATTTTATCGCGATGAGTTTAAAATCATTCCCATCTGCATGATGCGATTAGGACTCGATGAGTGTGAGGAAATAAGCCGTAGCATCGTCAAAGCCGTTAGACAAACCGGACGTAGCGTCCTTATCGTTGCGAGTTCAGACATGACCCATTATGAAACGCATGCAAGCGCATCGAAAAAAGATAAAAGCGCCATCCAGCAAATATTGAAGCTGGATGCCAGAGGATTCTACAACACGGTACACGATAAAAATATTTCAATGTGCGGGGTCAATCCGACCACGGTCATGTTGATGTGCGCTGATAAGATGGGCGCGAAAGAAGCGCTCCTGGCTCAATATATGACTTCGGGAGAAGTGAGCGGCGACATGGACCATGTCGTTGGTTACGCCGGAGTAATTGTGAAGTGAGTTGGAAAGGGAAAATATATAAAATAGTTGAAAATGCTGGCGGCAAACCTGTGTCTCTTCAAACAATTTATAGTCAAATCAAAGAAAATCCGATTTGCACTGCGAATCATATGGAGCCTTGGAAAAAAGGCGGTCAACCCAAGTATGAATGTTGAACGAGAAAAATATTATCAATTTTATACTACGAGGGAAAAATTTCCAGAGTTCAACGTGAAGTTTATCGCAGAAAATAAATAGATAAAATACACCATTACATCAAACCAAGGGACAGATAGGCTCCCTCATCCTTACGGATACTGCATCAACTCGATCTCATATTTGTCGGGGTCTTCGGTAAAAATGAATCGCGTTCCACTCTCCATTTCAATCGGGCCTTCGGTGATGGGAATTCCCGCTTCTTTGAGTTTGTCCATACACTGCTCCAGGTCTTGCACCTGAAACGCAAGGTGCGCCAGGTCTTCGGGAACATCAACTTTTCCGCTGTCAGGGAAAGAACACAGCTCAAGGTCGCAATCCGAGTCCGGTAACCGCAGAAACACCAATTGCGAACCACGTGGGGATGTTTTGCGTTCAATAATTTCCAGCCCCAGAACACCGCTGTAGAAATCAAGGGAACGATCCATATCAAAAACCCGGAACCGGGTATGCAGGTATTTTTTCAGCATAACTCCTGCCCAAGGGTGACGACCGGTTCGTACCTGGACATCGCTGAACGAATGATGGAGACAATCTCATCCATTTGGTCGGCAGTGTTCGCTTCGAATCGTAAAACAAGTACCGGCTGAGTGTTTGAAGCACGAATCAAAGCCCACCCGTTTTCAAAATTAATCCGCACTCCATCGATATCAATCACATCGTAATGCTCTCTGAAACTTTCTGTGAGTTCACGAACGATTTCAAATTTCCGGTCATCAGGACAATCAACACGAATTTCTGGAGTGGACGCTGTTTTGGGGACATCAGCGAGCATTTCTGAAATCTTCATCTCAGAGGAAGCCACTATGCGAAGAATTCTGCACGCGGCATAAATAGCGTCATCGAATCCGTAATACTCATCCGCAAAACAAACATGACCGCTCATTTCACCTGCCAGCAAGGCGTTGGTTTCCTGCATTTTCTTTTTGATCAGGGAGTGCCCGGCGGCGGACATCACTGCTGTACCACCATGCCGTTCGATATCCTTGAACAAGTTTTGCGAACACTTGACCTCACCCACGATGGTCGCGCCGGGTTTACGCTTGAGTAAATCGCGCGCGAACAACATGAGAAGCTGATCGCCCCAAAGAATATTTCCTTTGTCATCCACGACGCCTATCCGGTCGGCATCGCCATCGAATCCGATTCCCAGTTCCGCGCCCTCTTCTTTCACTTTGGCGATGAGGTCCACCAGATATTTTGCCACAGTGGGGTCTGGATGATGATTGGGGAAATTACCATCCGGTTCACAATACAGTTCCGTGATATCCGCACCTGCCCGTTTCAACAGCTCTGGCCCGACAATCCCAAAACATCCATTCCCGCCATCGACCACAACCTTGACCGGCCGAGAAATATTTATCGAATCACAAATGTCCTGAACATAGTCCTGTAGAATATTTTTTTGCACCAACGTTCCCGATCCCGACTCAAAATCATTGCGCTCAATAAGCTCGCGCAGTTCCTGGATGCGCTTCCCATATAAACTGTGCAATCGGTGACTTATTTTGAATCCGTTAAACTCAGGCGGATTATGACTCCCTGTGATCATCACGCCGCCATCGGGTTTCAAGTGATGCAGAGAAAAATAGGCTACCGGAGTTGGCACCATCCCTATATCAATGACATCGCATCCGGTCGAGTTCAGCCCAGCGACAAGACTGTCCCGGAAGGGAAGGGAACTGGTCCTCATATCATATCCCACGGTCAGGACTTTCCCACTGTTTCTGCGGACATAAGTGCCTATGGCTTTGCCAATGCGCTCCGTGGAATTCCGGGTCAGGTCTATATCGACCAGCCCGCGGATGTCATATTCTCTGAAAATCAGTGGATTTATTGTTTCTGTCATGAGCATTTTTCCAAAGGTTTCTGATTTTTTCGGTCAAGCATAAGGCAATCGGCCTGAGAAGGCAATCTGCTATTCTGACCCCAATGAATAATTTATTCTTGTTTAATTTTCCTATGACCCCATTTGAAAATATATAATAATATTTTTTTATGGAGACATGAGTTTGAAACTTTCCGTATTAATTCCCGTATATAATGAAGAAGGCCCTGTTGTATGTGGTGGATAAGCGATTGCAGTCGGTTTCAAAACGATTATCCTGAATGGAAACACCGAGTGGGCATAAAAAATATTCTTGAAGAAATTCACGAAGGCCTGCGTAGGCGGTTATAAGGCTAAAAAATTTCTCTATCAGGTTGCTGAAAAATTATTTCCAACAAAAGTAAATCGTCGTCCAGAGCTAGTGATATTTAACATTAACTTTCTTGCCCCTAAGGGGTGTAAGGTTTCATCAAAACAACTTTTCCAGTAACTTGCTATAGGTCATTCTTCTTCTACATTTCTCCTGCTCAGAACACTGGTTATCTCAATTATTTCCCCTGCCCGGAATATAGTCAGTTCGATGTCCCGGCCGGGCATGAGTCCCAGAAGCTTTCGCCGGAAACCTGAAAAGTCAGCGAATTGTTTTCCGTACAATTTGAACACAATGTCATTGGGCTGTACCCCTGCTTGCTCAGCCGGGCTCCCCTCTTCCACCTTTGTAACAATAACACCTTCTTCTCCCTCATAACCCAGTTCGATGGCACTCTTTAAGGTAAGTGGTCTGGCTTGCGCTCCGAACCACCCCCGCTCTGCTTTCCCCAGAATCAACATACGCATCACTTCCTTGATCGTGTTCACAGGAACAGCAAACCCTATGAGTTGAGCCTGTTGCATGATCGCTGTATTGACCCCCACCACTTCGCCATACATATTGAGAAGAGGCCCGCCACTGCTTCCCGGATTGATAGCGGAATCTGTCTGAATAAAGTCAATAAACTGGTCGCTCAATTGTGGAGCATACCTGTCTTTAGCACTCACCAGTCCAGATGTTACTGAATGTTGCATGCCCATAGGATTCCCAATGGCGATAACCATCTCACCCATCCGCAGTTCATCCGAATTTCCCAGCGGCAGAACCGTCAACGGTAAATCAGATTCCATTTTTAACAAGGCTGAATCGGTCAGGCGATCTATTCCTATAATTTTTGCGGGAAAGTTCTGCCTGCCTCCTTCAAGCACCACATTGATATCCGTGGCATTGAAAACGACATGCGCGTTAGTGAGGATATATCCTTCAGGATTAATAATAAATCCTGAACCGAGGCTAACTCCTTCTATATTAAAGGGAATAGGCACTTGAAACGGCACAATATCCAGAATCGTTGAGACAATGGGAATTCTGAAGGGAAGAAGATCATTTGGGGCAATACCAAATTTTGCGTCACGCTCTTCCAAGCGCTGAGTATAAATGTTGACCACTCCGCCTTTCACTGAGTCGGTTACTTCAGTAAAAATCATATTGTGGAGCGGGACTACCTTGCGATCTGTCACAGGAACGCCATCCGTCCAGAAGTTCTGCAAATTAATATCCTGAGAAGAAACCTCCCTGAAGCGCTTGTCAAATACCGGAGCATCTTTTTCGACAAGTGATTTCCATGTGTCCTTTGCTACCCGCGAAACGGAACAACCGTACAAAACTGTCGCTATGGCGAAAAATACTCCTAACGATCTGATGATTCTTCTGCAATAAATTTTTGAGCTATCAAATAGTTTCATTTCGCTGTGTGTTAATATGGATTCTGAGTAAAGCCCCCATCTACAGTAAAATTGGACGCGGTGATCCATCGTGACAAATCAGAAGCCAGAAACAGAACCAGGCCTGTCACATCGTCCGGCACTCCCATCCGCTTGAGCAATAATGTTTCACCTGTAGAAGAACGCATTCCCTCGGCAATTTTTTCAACATCGCCACCCGTTTGGTTGGCGGCCTGACGGGCCTCATCTTCCCAGGACTTTGACCAAACGGGACCCGGAGAAACTGAATTAACCAGTATTTTATCATCGGCAAGAGCGCGTGCCAGAGAAACGGTCAGGTTGCACAATCCGGCTTTCATCGCGCTGTAATGCGAAAACACATCTCCCGGGCGACTTGCCGCAACGGAGGTGATATTGATGATCCGCGGTGCCGCTGAATTCTTTAAGGTTGGGACAAACAACCGACATGCCCGTACTGCTGACATGAGGTTAACATCGAACACTTCCTGCCAGTCTTCATCGCTGAGATCGAAAAATCCCGCCAGCTTCTGAACCGACCCAACATTGTTGATAAGGATGTCGACTCCCTCCAGTGCGGAGATGACTTTATCATGAAACTGCTGGATATCATCTGACTTCGAACAATCGGCGGTAGCAAAAAGATGCCCTTCCCCATCAATTTCTTTTTCAACCGCATGAAGCCTGTCACTATTGCGAGCGCACCCGGCGACACGTGCCCCCGCTTCTCCAAAAGCTAAAGCCAGGCTTCGCCCAATACCATCTCCGGCACCTGTGACGACTACTTTACGATTTTTTAAATCCATATCCATGCTAGAATCTCATTCCCTAATTTAATACAAACATCTTTCTTAATTGACCTGATGGCAACTGAATTATTTCCACAACTCTCAGATTCTCCATCCTTGATCTGGCTTCTTCCCGCAATCGGATTCCATGTCGTGAATATTTTCACGGGTGTCTTCATGGCGTTCCAGAAAAAAACACCTGCCCTGATCAAGGCTCACAACCTGCTGTACTATGGCGTCCTCATCAGCCTCGTCAATTTCCTGATCATGAATCAGGTTCATGGCGAAAATACGATCTGGGATTATCTGGTATTTGTTTACTTTATCACAGTCGTCCCAATCAGCAAACGGTGGGATATCATGATACACGCGTTTGTTTCCCTGATCGGGCTAACGCTTTTGCCTTTACTTATAGTCCTGCAAATGTAACCGCAATGGCAGACTGCTGACCGTTGAATGTGGTGGGTTGCTTGTTAAAACTTTTACGGATCGACTGGATGGGTGTCAGTCCTGGATTCCTGCTTTGACGGTAATGTCGCCGAAAACCTTGGTACGACATCCCATTCTCTGGTGGGGTTCGAGACGATGCAGTTTCTCAAAAATGGATAGCTCACTCACATTTTCAATCGGGGTCGGCTCGATGACGCATTTGCCACAGATTCCCATCCCTCGACAATTAAGGTGAGTGTTGAGGCCCTTATAAATATCAACGTCCTGAAATAATGCCGACTTTCTCAAGTTGGCACCATAACCTAATTTGTATTGCTTGGACTCGCCAGTTTCATCGTTGACTATCGTAACCTTGGGCATGCTATTCCTCGCCTCGTTTATTCTGAACTTTCGTTATCGGGTCTGAAAAAGGGACATTCTGCACCACACGGATTAAAAGTCAATCCTTATTTCTCTGACCGGGTGAAATCTAAAACCTGCCCGTTAGATTGAATAGTTATGACCCGTGAGGATTTTTTTATCTTTCAAATACTTGTAAACCGTATTGGCCGCTTCGATTTCCTTTTCTGTCTCGGCCTGTGATAATTTTATTTCAAAATTCCCCTCTGGCTCCTCGTCATCGGTAACGAAAATTTCCACTACAGGGCAGGGTTCCACCAGCAAACGGAGATCGCTATGGTCTTCCTGATTAAATACGTTGGATGTGGATATGACCACATGTCCGGCATCGAGAAACAGCTTTGCAACTTCACCGAACCGCCGCACCACCTCACCTTCCTGCTTTTTGTGCTGTGACTCAATATCAGCGGAAACACCCAGCGCCACGTTACGCCCATCCAGCAGGTAACTCTGGAAATTGAGTTCAAAAAGCTTGTGCTCAAGGTGCCGGGCCAGTTTGGCTTTCCCTGTACCCGAAGGTCCTACGATCAATATAAGTGCCGACTGATGTCCGTTGCGATAAGCCCTCTCCTCTGGCTTGATATCGCTCTTGAGCCAGTGAAAGTCACGATGACGAATTTCATCACGTAACCGGTCCGTTTTACTTGGCGTATAGGTAGTTATGATTCCCCCACCGCACACATCGTATTCATCCACCAAAACAAAACGACCTGTTGTGGGGATGGAGCCAAATAAATCGAAAGCAACTGGCCGGGTCGTTCGCAGTGTGACTTCGGCGACATCGTTCTTGGCTAAATAATCCTGATCTTCCAGTGTTTCCAGTGTCGAAGCATCAACTACCTTTTTAAATCCGACAACCTCACATGTCACCTCCTGAGTGGTTAGTTTCAGCGTGTAGGATCTTCCTTTTTCAAGATGACGTTTGCCCATCCAGAATACGTTAACGTCAAACGTGGTGGAGATGATCGGCAGTCCTGTCTTGAGAGCCGCAACATCGCCACGCTCGGCAAAAATCTGTTCGGTCAGGGTGAATCCTATGGACTGGGAAGCTTCTGCTGTTTCGGGTTGGTTCTCAACACTCCAGGCTTCTATCGTTTTTATCACCCCGGACTTGTTTGAAGGAGAAAAAATGAGTTCGTCTCCCACCTTGACTGTGCCCGACTCCACCCTTCCGGCGATGATCCTTCGTTCGTCAAATTTGTATACATCCTGAACCGGAAAACGGAACGGGAGGTGAACGGGTGTTTTCTCTTCCTCAAACTGGTCAAGCATCTGCAAAATACTCGGCCCTTTGTACCAGGACATCTCATCGCCTGTTTTCGCAATGTTGATTCCCAATTTGGCGGAAACAGGAATGTATTCCTGGGCCTGGACACCCAGAGATTCGAGAAACTCGGTATATTCCGATTTAATTTTATAGTAGACCTCAGGATCATAATCAACCAGATCCATTTTATTGATGACCACCGCCACCTGGGTGAGCCCCAACAGCTTGAGTATGTATCCATGGCGCCGAGACTGTTCCTGAACCCCTTCGTAAGCGTCAATGAGAAGCAGGGCCGACTCGGCATTGGCCGCGCCAGTCACCATATTTTTCAAAAACTCCTTGTGCCCGGGAGCATCGATGATGACATATCGTCTTTTCTTGGTATTGAAAAAAATCTGCGATGTATCAATGGTGATGCCCTGATCCTGCTCTTCCTCCAACGCATCCAGAAGAAAAGCAAACTCGAACTCCTTGCCCTGACGTGTGCAGATGTCTTTAACAAAGTCCAGCTTACCTGTAGGCAAGCTGTCGGTATCGGACATAAGACGTCCGACCAGAGTGGACTTACCATGATCCACATGGCCCACTATGACCATCTTCATCAGACGGCTACTCAATGGTTCAACTTTTCCATTATCGCTCATTTAATTTTTTCTTATTGGATTTAATTACACTTTTGAAGGAACAGGCAAATCATCTCATTCAATTACATATATCCTCGTGCGCGTAGTTTTTGCATCGCGTATGTATTTTCCTGATCCTGGGCTCTGCCGGAACGTTCCGCAGAGGTTGTGTCTTTCAGTTCCGCAATGACCTCCTCCACATTTCTGGCCTTGGAATCAATCGGAACCGTACAAGGTTCGCAACCCAACGACCGGTAACGTTTGCCCTCCGCATTGGCAAAATAGAGGTCAATGATAGGTATCTTTTCACGATGAATGTACTCCCACACATTCAACTCGGTCCAGTGCAGGATCGGATGAATACGTATGTGTGTTTCAGGAGAAAACGATGTTTTAAACTGGTCCCACAACTCTGGAGGCTGATCCTTGAAGTTCCACTCAAAATTTTTATCTCGTGGTGAAAAATAACGCTCCTTGGCCCGGGTTCCTTCCTCGTCCCTGCGAATACCTAGCATCAGTCCGGTATACCCTCTTTCCTCCATGATCGCTTGCAAACCCATGGTCTTGAGCGCTTCGCAACAGACCAGACGGCCTTTTTCATGGTTCATTCCCTCATCAAGCGCTTTCTGGTTACCGCCGACGACCAGATTCAGTCCCCATTTTTTGGCAAACTCATCCCGATATTTAATCATTGCGGGAATTTTAAATGAGGTGTCAATGTGCACCAACGGAACCGGGCAGTGACCAAAAAATGCTTTTCGCGCCAGCCATACCAGCACCGTCGAGTCCTTGCCGATAGACCATAACATGGCAAGGTTCTTGAAGTTCTTGTACGCCTCACGAAGTATAAAAATGCTCTGATTTTCCAGCTCGTCTAAATGGTCCATTTATATATATAGGATTGTTTTTGGGTAACAAAAACGGGGATAAACACACTTTATCCCGTTCATTAAGTGGAATCAAGTGCTTATCGGGATTCGTTGTAGAAAAGGATGGAATTATGAGACAAATCCGGGCCAGCGTCAACCCTAATCCTCATTTTCCGGATCAGGCCCCGGAAAAATAAATGCACGATTCATCTTCACGGACCTGTATCTGGGAAAACTGTTGGGTGAACTTGAGGTAGGCATCTGAAAACAGGTTTGGATTCCCAACCCTGTTCCCAGTCATTTTATTTTCCACTCCGTTCCCTGAGCGGTGTCCTCCAGAACGACTCCCATTCGCGTTAATTGGTCCCGGCACTCATCGGCCCGCGCCCAGTTTTTGTCCGTGCGCGCCTGCTTGCGATCTTTGATAAGACCTTCGATTTTCTCTACATCAAGCCCAAGCTCCGACTGCTTGATGTCAAAGATTTCCTGCTTAATCTTTTTCGGCGAATTTTCCAATAACCCCAGCAGTCTGCCAGCAAACTGGAATGCAGACACCCGCACCGCGAGTTTTGCCTTATCCCCCGATCCACCGCCGATTTGACTGCACTCGGAATTGATCGCCCGCAACTCTTCATTCAAATGAGCCATCACCACAGCGGTATTGAAATCGTCATCCATCGCCTCCTCGCACTTCTTTATGAGAGGATGAGCCTTGACCTGTTCCGAAGGAGCATAGTGATCAGCCACATAATCTTCCGAATTCTCCAAAGCCTCGTAAAATCGCAATAAAACCTTTTCCGCGTCATCCAGGTTTTTTTCACTGAAATCAATCGGGCTCCGATAATGACTGCTGATCAAAAACAAACGCAGTGTTTCCGGATGATACTTTTTATAAATATCGCGCAGGGTGAAAAAGTTGCCCAGCGATTTCGACATCTTCTCCTTGTCAATATTGACGAACCCGTTATGCACCCAGAACCGGACTGGCACACAGCCGGTAACACCGCAGGATTGCGCGATTTCGTTTTCATGATGAGGAAACACCAGATCCTTGCCGCCGCCGTGAATATCGAACGTATCGCCCAGATACTTGCGTCCCATGGCTGAGCACTCGATGTGCCACCCAGGCCGTCCAGCGCCCCAGGGACTGTCCCATGAAGGTTCACCGGGCTTGCTTTTTTTCCATAACGCGAAATCCAGCGCGTCACGTTTTTGTTCGTTAACCTCTACCCGCGCACCCGATTGCAGGTCGTCTATATTCTTGCCGGAAAGTTGACCGTAGTCGGCAAAAGAAGTCACCGAATAAAAAACGTCCCCATCCGATTCATAAGCTTTTCCCCGTTCGATCAATGCGGAAATCATAGCGAGCATTTCAGGAATATGGTCGGTCGCTTTCGGTTCTTCCGTCGGCGATTGGATATGAAGCTTTCCCATATCCTCATAGAACGCATCGATAAACTTTTCCGTCACCTCCTGCCATGGAACATTTTGCTCGTTGGCGCGGTTGATGATCTTGTCATCAATGTCCGTGAAGTTGCGCACATAATTGACATCGAATCCGCGATACTTCAAATAGCGAAAGATGGTATCGAAGACCACACCCGCACGACCGTGACCAACATGGCAATAATCATAAACCGTAACGCCGCAAACATACATGCCCACAGCGTTTTCACGGATCGGTGTAAACTCTTCCTTCTTACCCGACAAGGTATTGAATATTTTGAGTGTCATAGCGACCTAACCTACCACCCCAAAACAAGCAAAGTCAACCATAGCATCTGTTGGGCATAGTACCTCTTAGGCCTTGGTTTATAGAGGGACTATGCCCTGACAAAAACTTGGTCCCCTTGGAACTCCACCACTCGGCACGGGGCCAATAAAAAAACCTCTAACCACAAAGCACACCCGTCCAGCCGGTCATTAAAATATTCAAAGGGGAGGGCTGGGCAAGGGCACGGAGAAAAAATTTTGACTGGATAAACAGGGTTACCCCAAAACGCGCTTTTGCTTTTCTCTGTGCTCTCTGTGGTGACAAGCTCCTGATTCTGTCCTTGGTTTTACCGTTTCTTGGATTCGCCGCCATCGATGAACAAAATCTCTCCATTGACGAAGGGGCTGTCGATGAGGTAATCGAGTCCGCGCAAAATATCAGACAAATTGCCGTGGGTCTTGGTGGGAATATTTGGCGCGTTCTTTGTGAGGTATTCATCTGTTTGACCCGCCGGCGGCAGGATGAGTCCGGGTGCTATGCCATTGACGCGGACGGTCGCGCCCCACTCCACTGCAGAAAGTTCTGTCAGGTGCGCCAGTGCCGACTTGCTAACGGAATAAGCGCCAAACGTGGGGACTCTTCGCAAAATACGCTCGTCCAGAATGTTTATGATGAGTCCACCATTAACCTTTTTCTTATACTCGCGCATCAAAACAAAGGGTGCCGTCAGATTGATATTGATCGTGTCGATCAGCGTACTGTCTGATGTTGCTTCCAGGCTTTCCTGAATGAAATTCGCGGCGGAGTTGACGAGCAGATTGAGGGAATCAAAGTCCGACAGAACCCGATCCATCAGTGGGGCCATCGTATCAAAGTTGGTGAAGTTGGCGGAGTAAGTTTCGCAACGAACACCCTCCTCTCTTGCCGAGTCGGCGGTCTGTTCGGCAGATTCCTCTGACGTTTCGTAATGAAGCGCGATATCGTAACCGCGTTCCGCAAGATGCAGAACCATGGCGCGGCCCAAGCGGACAGCGCCTCCTGTGACTAAAGCAGTGGACATGACGGAACCTTCCTCCAATATGCTATACTCTCCGCACAGCACATTATTACGCAGATTTGAAAACTATAACAGAAAGTGATTAAAAAACCATGAACGACACAAACAAAGCAAAATCGGTGAACATCACCGTGCTCACCGTAAGCGATACGCGAACAGATGAAAACGATAAATCCGGAGACACTCTGGTCGAACGCATAAAAAAAGCCGGACACTGCCTCGTCGAAAAACGGATCGTCAAAGACGAAATTTCTCTTTTGCAGGCTACCCTTAAGGAATGGATCGATTCACCTGAAGTTGATGTAGTCATATCCACCGGCGGTACAGGCGTAACGGGAAGAGACGTAACGCCTGAGGCCTTTGAAGCTTTATATGAAAAACCCATTCCCGGTTTTGGCGAATTGTTCCGGCAGTTGAGTTATGAAAACATCAAAACTTCTACAATACAATCGCGCGCAACGGCGGGTGTCGCCAAGGGAACTTTCCTTTTTGCTTTACCCGGTTCCACTGGCGCGTGTAAAGACGGCTGGGACATGATACTCATTCATCAGTTAGACAGCACTCACAAACCCTGCAATCTGGTAGAACTGATGCCCCGATTGATGGAAAAGTAATAGAACCCGGTTCTTGGTTCATAGTTCTTAGTTCCTTGTTGTTGCTGATATTTTTTGAACTATGAGCTCTAAATTATAAACTCGCCTTTTCATGCAACGATTAGAATTCTCAGTCGACTCCGACCACAAAACCCAGCGGCTGGATGTTTTCCTTTCAGAAAGCCAGGATGAACTCAGTCGATCCCGCCTCAAGAAACTAATCGAGCAGGGTCACGTTTCGGTCAATGACTCCCCGGCACCGGCAAAGTACAAACTGAAGGCCGGCGATAAAATAATTCTAAATGTTCCCGCGCCCTCGACGGCGCAAATAGGGGCTGAGCCGATTTCGCTTAACATCATCTTCGAAGATGAGGTGATGCTGGCCGTAAACAAACCTGCGGGAATGGTGGTGCACCCTGCGCCGGGCCATGGAAGCGGAACTCTGGTCAATGCCCTGCTCAGCCATTGTACTGACCTGTCTGGAATCGGCGGAGTCGAAAGGCCCGGCATAGTGCATCGACTGGACAAAGACACATCCGGCGTGGTGCTCGTGGCGAAAAATGAAATAGCCCATCGCGCTCTGGCGCGCCAATTCAAGAGTCGGGAAATAAAAAAAACTTACCTCGCCCTTGTACGTGGAGTGGTGAAGACTGCTTCGGGAAAAATCGAATCCTCTATAGGCAGGCACAAAACCAATCGCAAAAAAATGGCCGCCGACACAGAGCGGGGCCGTCAGGCGCAAACTCGCTACGAAGTTGTGGAAACCTTCGGTCATTTCTCCTATCTAAGGTTGTTCCCGAAAACAGGAAGAACCCATCAGATCAGAGTCCATCTGGCGTCAATCCACCATCCCGTTCTCGGCGATGCACTGTATGGTGGTAAAGTCACGGGACCCCACCAGAAGATGCCTCGTCAAGCCCTACATGCCCACAGAATAGAAACCCCGCATCCCGTCAGCACAAAGCCCCTGATTTTAGAAGCTCCCCTGCCGCCAGACATGGCAGATTACATGATGAAATACCGTCAAAATCTCACCAGTACACCCTGAACTCTGAATTCGAGTTATTTGCTTAGCAAAAATAAAGGACCCTTCAAGTTCAAATAATTCTTCTGACTCTCAAATATCATCCAGAAAAATCAGGTCAATGTACTCCATAAGCAAGCAGTTATCCCAGTCTGTGGAAAACTTGTATAAAAAATTCATTCTGCATTGAAAAAAAAAGGTTTATGAAAAAAGTTTAATTTAACAGTTTCCGTCTAAAACCAAGAAACCGGTTCAGATTCGCGCAGTTACAAAAAATTAAACGCTCTGCCACTAAAACAACCTGAAACTTGTTGACAGGCGCAAGTTTTCCACAATAAATACCAATGAAAGTTCCCGGTCCGATACACCCATCAGAAAAGAGTGAAATCGGTATCAAAAAATTGGCAGGCCCGGCCCCACCCAGTTTACAAGATAATCCCAGGAACCTATCAGAAAAAGACTACAAACCCCCTATTCAAAGCGGATTTCAAAGACAACAAAATTTTGACACCTTCTTTAAGTGTAACAGGGCGAAAGAATGCTTGATTGAAAAATTCGGGTGTCAAATAGGGCCCCCTGAATCAGAGGGGTTTCAGGGGTGACTCACCGAATAGCAAGCCGGGCCTGATCTTGAGCAAGCACAACTCGTCAAGCCCATGTTTTTAGGGAGCTAAAGGTTGACTCTTGACTCTTCTTAAGCTTTTCCACAAGTCTGTTGATATCGTGTGAAAAAACCAGTGATTAAATATTTTAATCAGATGAAATATAAAGGGTTTTCGTCTATTGACTAGAAAATACGCAACGCAAAATTGTTCTTGATTATCAACGACTTATTGAACCTGCAAGAATTCACCGATGCGTTTATACAAGATGAAAAATAAAATGAAAAAAAGGACATTTTGAGTCGTGGCATTCTTCCTGATTAGAGACCTTTGCGCGGACATCCTTCCCTCCAGCTCGTAACCAACTGTTTTTTATGTTAAATCCTGATTTCTAATACCATTATTATGCTAAGATATGGCTCATTATGATGGACCGCCGACTGCTATCCAATTTTAACTGGTTGTTATTCATAACCATTCTCGCCGTTGCCGCCATCGGTGTGGTGGTCATATACAGCGCCAACCACGGTCGCCCCGAGCCCTTCTTCCGCAACCTTTATATCAAGCAAATTTACTGGATTCTATACGGCCTGGTCGCCATGCTCATTGCCCTGGTGATTGACTACCGCGAACTGAGTCGATACGCCTACGTCATTTATGTCATCACAGCCCTGGCCCTGGTATATGTGTTAATAAACGGTATCGTGGTTTCTGGAGCCAAACGCTGGATACATATCGGGTCGGCCAGTGTCCAGGTTTCAGAGTTTGCCAAAATAGCGTTGATTCTTGCCCTGGCAAAGTTTTTTGAATCGGGAAAAATGCAGGGACAATATCACTTGAGGGATTTGTGGATGCCGACCCTTTTAACTGGAATCATAGGAATGTTAATCGCTGTCCAACCCGATCTTGGAACAGCAATCATGATTTTTTTGATCTTTCTTGTCTTCGTGACTGCCATAGAAATTGACAGCAAGTTTCTGACCCGATTGTTTGCCACCGGTATCCTTCTGGCCCCTTTACTCTGGTTTGGACTTAAGGATTACCAAAAACAGCGGGTGATGACCCTGTTTAATCCAGAACTGGATCCACTCGGCGCGGGTTACCATTCGATCCAGTCAAAAATAGCCATTGGCTCAGGAGGTTTCTGGGGTAAAGGGTTTTTCATGGGAACTCAAAGCCGTCTTAATTTTCTCCCGGAAAAACATACTGACTTTATATTTTCTGTATTTGCTGAGGAAACCGGGTTCATCGGGGTGGTGATTCTACTATCCCTTTACCTGTTCATCATTCTCAAAGGACTGAACATAGCGTTTCGCGCGGCGGACCGATTTGGACTCTTTCTGGCATTAGGAATCATCAGTTCGATTTCCTTTTACATTCTGTTCAATATTGGAATGACTGTTGGCTTGTTTCCCATCACCGGGCTTCCCCTCCCCCTATTGAGTTACGGTGGATCCTCACTGATAACCAATTTCTTCGCCCTCGGTTTATTGCTCAATATAGAAATGAGACGCACCATTCATTGACCAAGCCACAAAAACAATAAGATATGTTTGGCTTGGGCTTGAATCCGGTGTACCATTATATCTTCAGGGAACATCTGAAAATAGCCAGCGACTTTAATTTTAAGGGTAGGCCATGGGTGCCCTTAATTCATCGAATTCGTTGGCGCTCCATTAACGGACAACATCCGGCGGGTATCGTCGGCTGTGTGAAAAGGTTTTATACATGCCTTCTGAAATACTGATAAATTCCAACTTGCGGGAAATTCGAGTCGCGTTGATTGAGAACAATCAGCTTGCCGAGCTGTTTATCGAACACCGTGCAAAAAAAGGGATCGTTGGAAATATTTATAAAGGCAAGGTAACCAAGATATTGCCGGGTATGCAGGTCGCCTTTGTCGATATTGGATTGGAAAAAGCCGGATTCCTTTACGTTGGAGACATCGATGTTACCGACTTGTTGGGGCCGGTAAACGGACTGACACAGCCCGAAGAGGATAATGTTGCTCTGGGCGAGGAGGAAGAAGGAACTGAAGAATCGGACCAGGATAAACCCATAAGACCCATCGGGCACAACATCCCGATTCAGGACATACTGATAGAAGGACAGGAAATCATTGTCGAGGTTGCTAAAAATCCGCTTGGGACCAAGGGAGCCCGCATCACAACATACATAACTCTTCCCGGACGTTACCTGGTCTACATGCCAACGATCAACCATATCAGCGTTTCACGGCGCATTGAGGATGAAGGAGAAAAAGAGCGCCTGAAAACCATAGTTACGGAAATTGGGAATCTGGGCGAGGGTTATATCGTTCGCACCGCTGGACAAAATTGTGAAAAAAGTGATTTCGAATTCGACATGAATTTCCTCCACCGCCTGTGGAGCAACCTGCAGAAAAAGGCAGAAAGCACACCTGCCAGTAGTCTGCTCTATGAAGACCTGAACTTGATCTTCCGCTCAATTCGAGACCTGTTCACAAAAGATGTGAGCCGGATGGTAATAGATTCAAAACTGGAATATCAAAAATGTCTCGAGTTCTGCACAAACTATCTACCGCACGTTTACGACAAGATTGAACTTTATCAAGGCCCGGCACCTATTTTTGACCATTTCGGAATGGAAATAGAGATCAACCGGGCGTTGGACAGGAAGGTCTGGCTCAAATCGGGTGGATATATTTCCATCGACCAAACAGAAGCTCTCGTTGCAATCGATGTGAACACGGGAAAATTTGTCGGACACAGCGACCCGGAAGAGACCATTCTCAAAACAAATCTGGAAGCGGTTAAAGAAGTGGTCTACCAGTTGCGGTTGCGCAATATAGGCGGGATCATCATTGTTGACTTTATTGACATGGCCAGGGAAGAAAGTAAGGAAATTATCTGGAACACCCTCATCCAATCACTTAAAAGTGACCGTTCACGTACTAAAATTTTAAAAATCTCGGAACTTGGCCTTGTTGAAATGACACGCAAGCGTGTCCGCGAAAGCCTGGCTCAAACCCTGTGCGATGCCTGCTCCTATTGCGGAGGCAAGGGACACATTAAATCGCCCACGACCATATGCAATGAAATCATAAGAGCGATTCAACGTATCTGCACAAACGACCAGCTGGACAAGAAAAGTCTCAAAGTAGAAGTTCACCCCTGTGTTTATGATCTCTTTTTTGAGGAAGAAAGCTCATTCCTTGAAGAAATAGAACAGGAGTATTGTCTTGAAGTTAAATTTATGGTGAGTCATAAACTTCATCAGGAAAAGTATAATATCGCTCTTGAATAAACCCGGTTCCTATAGAAAGCAGGCCCCTTATGAGATACATCGTGTTGATCATATTTCTAGGAATAATGTCGATTCTGGGTGGATGCGCTTCCGCTGGAAAAAACTTTAATGAATCAAAAATTTCTAAAATTGCCAACGGCACCACCACCAAGACGGAGTTAAGAGCAATGTTCGGGGAACCTTTTAAAACAGGTATTCAGAACGGTCAACCCGTATGGATTTACGAATACAATGTCTACAAAGCTGTCAACAACGATTCCTCGAAAGACCTCATCATTGTTTTTGGTCCCAATGGAGTGGTGCAGTCGCATCAGTTCATGTCCAGTGAACCGACCCCTGAAAACTGAATGTGGTCAACTTTTACCGTTCTCCACTACCTGAAAAATTTTCCTTGCGGGAATCCTGCTCCTTTATGTTGGCAATATGATACAATTCCTGCGCTTTCAACCGAGCGCTTGCTTTTCAGCGATGCCACTCTTTAATCTTTTTAAATAAATTAAAACTATGGGATTCACCTGCGGACTCGTTGGACTGCCCAACGCCGGGAAGTCAACTTTATTCGGTGCGCTGACACGTACCGAAGCCCAATCGGGAAATTACGCTTTCACCACCATCGAACCTAACAGCGGCATCGTTCCTGTTTCCGATCCGCGTCTGGACACTATTTGCCAGCATATCAAAGCCGACAAGGTTGTCCCCACAACTATGGAGTTTGTGGATATCGCAGGGCTGATCAAAGGAGCTTCAAAAGGCGAAGGCCTGGGCAATAAATTTCTCGGCCACATCCGCGAGGTAGATGCCATCGCACATGTCGTCAGATGTTTTGAAGATGGCAACGTTCCGCATGTCAGTGACACTATCAATCCAGCAGACGATATCGACACCATAAACACTGAACTGATGATCGCAGATATGGAGACTCTTGAGCGACGCAAAACCAAACTTGAAAAACTCGCAAAATCTGGAAACGCAGAGGCAAGAATGCAGATCGGTGTGATAAAAAAAGCTATCGAAAGCATCAACAATAATGTCCCCCCCCGTGAGATCACAGACTTTTCAGATGAGGAATCCGGTTTCCTGAAGAGCCTCACGCTTTTAAGCGCGAAACCCGCCCTCTACATTTGCAATGTCATGGACCCCGGAGACACGGAAAGCATGCTGGTACAACAGGTCAAACAAATCGCTGAAAATGACGGTTCATCGGTCGTTGCGCTTGCAGGAAAAATCGAAGGCGAAATCATGGAGATCGAAGACCCCGAAGAACGACAAATGTTCATGGATGAAATGAACCTGAAGGAAACCGGACTCGACCGCATGATCGCTACGGGATATGGATTACTCGAACTCGCCACTTTCTTTACCGCAGGAGGAAAGGAAAATCGCGCGTGGACAATCAAGAAACACTCCACAGCACCGCAAGCCGCGGGAACCATTCATACCGATTTTGAGAAGGGATTCATCCGCGCGGAAGTTTACAGTCTGGAAGACCTTGTCCAATATAAAACTGAAGCGGCTATCAAAGAAGCGGGGAAACTGAGAGTCGAAGGAAAAGACTACATCGTCCAAGATGGCGACATCATGCACTTCCGGTTTAATATCTAAAGCTGAAATAAATCCCACAGTTCAATCCAGTGTCCCTGAGACAAAAAATACGCAAACACAATAAACATGACCGGCCCACCGATGACCTTAAGCATTGACGTCAAAGACAATTTTTTCATCAACTCGGATTCCTTCATATTGCTGATGATGAACAGGTAGATCAGAAGACCGACCCCGCCAAACAACAGTATCCCGCCAATCACTATAGGTGTTTCCATCATAAGCTAGACTCCCCCGTTGGAGATTGCTCAAAAAGACACTTTATGTTTTTTGTGATTGTTTGTTCTAACAGCGGATGGCTCCTTCGGCAAGCTCAGGACAGGCACGGCGCAGGTCGAGTATTTTCAGCTCTAATTTCTTTCTACCGTTCCAGTCGTTGATCTGGAATTCGCAAGCGAGGTCTACTTCATCTCCTGCGTTAATGGATGCGAATTGTTCCGCGAGGTTGAATCCCACGGCATCAATTCCCGCGCCTTCCTGCTTCGCCTGAAAACGGACATGGGTTTCTTCACGTCCCATCGTCTTTAATCCGGAAACACCGACTTTTTGAATGAGAAAAACCGGGGGTCGATTTTCCGCGCCAAAAGGTTCCATTCGCGAAATTTGATTCTGCAACTCCTGATTAATTTCTGAAATTTTCAGCGGCGTATCTAAAAGTATCTCCGAAACCAAATCATCTTCACTCAAAATTCGTCGACCCACTTCATTCATCGCATTGCGAAACGAGTTCACACTGCCCTCATCTATGGTGAGTCCTGCGGCATAGGCATGACCGCCAAACTGAAGCAAATGACTTGTGCAATCGGTGAAAGCACGGTGAAGGTTGAAACGGGGAATACTGCGACCCGAACCTTTACCGGTTCCATTTTCCAAAGCGATCAGGACTACCGGGCGAAAATATTTTTCTACAATACGTGAAGCGACGATTCCCACTACGCCGCTATGGAAATTTTCCGATGCCAGGACAATCACCAGGTCCTCTTCGAGGTCCACCTCGCGACCGATTAGATATTCCGCTTCCTCTTGAACCTGCTCCTGGATTTTTTTCCGTTCCTGATTGATACCATCCAGATCACGCGCCAACTCTTTCGCTTCCTTCAAGTCTTCCGATGTGAGCAGGTGAAATCCGCTGTCCGCTTTTCCCAACCGTCCTGCGGCATTGAGTCGCGGACCGAGGGCAAACCCAACCGAACGCGCGTTGACCTGATTATCCACATTGGCCACCGCCTTAAGCGCAACCAGTCCCGCTTTATCTGTCCTTGTCAAAACTTCGAGACCGTGACGCGCCAGCACATGGTTTTCCCCGGTGAGCGGCGCAACATCGGCAATGGTGCCCAAAGCAACAAGATCCAGATGGCGTTTCATATTGGGCAATCGGTCCTTGCTCCAGCCCGCCTTGTTGTGCAATGCGTTGCGTACAGCCACAGCTAGTTTGAACGCCAGCCCCACTCCGCTGAGAAACCGGTAAGGGTAATCGCAATCGGAGCGATGCGGATTGAGCACGGCCACCGCATTTGGCAGACCTTCACCACCCACCTGATGATGATCAGTGATGATCACATCCAGCCCGATGGAACGAGCAAGTTCTACTTCGTTAACTGCTGTGATTCCGCAGTCGGCGGTGATCATGAGCGTGTCACCCTCTTCTCGTATGGCGCGCACTGCGGATTCGTTTATTCCATATCCTTCTTTCATACGCTCCGGCAGGTAATACCTAACCTTCACATCTATGTCGCGGAAAAAATGAGTGAGGAACGCCGCCGAAGTGACACCGTCCACATCATAGTCACAGAACAAACGAATCGATTCCTTATTTTCAATCGCTTTTAGAATACGCTCGACCGCTGATTCCATTCCCGTGATCAGAAAAGGATCGTGCAAAGATGAGAGAGCCGACTCCATAAACACACGCGCCTCATCCACCGTTTCTACCTTGCGGTTGACCAACAACCGCGCCGCCACCGGCGAAATGTTTAGAGAACAAGCGAAGTCATCCACCTTGTCGGGTGCCGGACTACGCAATATCCATCGTTTATTAAGAAGAGAAAGCATTGGAAAGATATAAATAAAATATAATAAAACTACCCCTCTCAGCCTCCCCTTGTTAAGGGGAGGAGTTTAAATAACCCCCCCTTACCAAGGAGGGGTTAGGGGGAGGTTATTTAAAGAAACTCCTTCACCCCTTTAAAAGTGCGACGGTGTATGGGGCAGGGTCCGTATTCCCTGATAAGATCCCGGTGAAGCCGTGTACCATAACCCTTATGTTGGTCGAACTCGTATTGAGGAAACTGTTCGTGATACTGCGCCATGAGCCGGTCACGAGTCACCTTGGCCAATACCGATGCCGCGGCTATCGACTGACTGAGAGAATCACCCTTCACAATAGTCCATTGCTCAACCTCGGTGACAATGCGCTTGTTTCCATCAATGAGCAAAATGTCGGGCTTTCCCGGCAAAGCGTCCACTGCATATTTCATGGCAAGCAAAGCTGCCTGAAGGATATTAATCTTATCTATCGTTTCAACATCCACAATCCCTATGCCATGCCCCGGAGCCTGATCCTTAATCAAAGGAAACAGCTTCTCGCGTGCCTGGTGAGATAATTTTTTTGAATCATCGAGTCCTGCCAACTGCCATTCCGGCATGTACGATACCGCCGCCGCCACTACGGGTCCGGCCAGCGGACCACGACCGGCTTCGTCAACCCCAACGATAATGTTGTGGCCCTTTGACCTGGCTTTGGTTTCGTATTCAAGCACTGCTTCCCCCTTTATCCCCGAATGATAGGGCAACGTATCAAGCCGGGGCAACCTATTTATTATCACAGCGCGCGACAAACTTCCGATCTTCAAAACAGAAGTTGCAAAACACTATTAATCAAACTTATACTTCCAGTATGCGAACTTATCAAAAGTTTTTGGCAGTTTTTTGTATCGGAGTCGTTGCAGCCTGCGTGACCACGCCGATTTCTAATAAGTCGGCCTTCATCATGATACCCATAGCGCAGGAAAAAGCGCTGGGCAAGCAGGCATACAAACAGATCCTTGCAGAAGAAGTGGACTCAGAGGATAAAGAAACCACCGCGCTGGTTGAACGAATCGGACTCCGCATCGCCAAAGTAAGTTCCATGCCCAATCTGGACTGGGAATTCCACCTGATTGAATCGGAACAGCAAAATGCGTTCGCTCTGCCAGGCGGAAAGGTCGCCGTGTACACGGGCCTCCTGCCAGTAGCGGTGAACGAAGCCGGACTGGCCACTGTGATGAGTCACGAAATCGCACATGTCATAGCCCGGCATGGAGCTCAGCGGATGACTCAGCAACTGATCCTCACCGCAGGGTTGATGGCAACAGCAATCAGTCTTGATGACAGCACGCAGAAAAACCTGATCATGGGAGCATTGGGAGTGGGTATCACTTACGGGTTCACCCTGCCTTTCAGCAGAAGCAACGAGGCCGAAGCTGATCAGATAGGCCTGACCTACATGGCACGCGCCGGATACGATCCGACCGAAGCCGTCCGTTTCTGGGAACGTTTTGCCAGCGCTAAAGGAGGACAGAAAGTTCCCGAATTTCTTTCCACCCATCCCACAGATAAAACAAGAATCCGGTTCATCAATCGTTACCTGACCCGCGCGAAGATCGACTACAATATGCTGAAGGTCAAATACGGATTGGGCGAAACCCTCAACATTAAAGAAGCCGAACCCAATGACGATGAAAAAGAATCAGAACCCAAACACCCTCAAGCCATCCCCGGCGTATCTGTCGAAACCCTGTCACACCTTGAATTCGGCCACCACCATCACGCAGGATAAGTTTTTCAACATCACCCAATCCCATAAAAATGCCTCAGTCAGGCATTCTTTTGTCATACCTAGTCGACTGGGGCGGGACGCCTAATGAAACCGAAATATCTCCGTTTTTGTATTGCAAAAATTCTGCTACTTTCCTCCCATCTACTTTACCCTTTGGATAGAAATTAAATATATCAGGAGGAACACTATCAAAAAGTGATGACGTTACTGGATTAGGCATAGTTATTCCGTTGAAAAAGATTTCGGGGATGATTTTTTCTTAACATGACCATAGTATAGCCAAACTTTCTCCAAAATTAATCCAATAATACATTCACCACAAATATATGATTTAAAGCCACTTTTATATACCTAGAACTCCAACATGTAGAGTTATTGGTGAAACTTTTGGCAATTTCACTCCATAAAAAAAGCACTTGGGAAAACTCCCCCAAGTGCTTTCTTGAATTAGATATATTTTCCGCTCAGGCTTTTTTCCCGGCGACCTTTTTTCTGGTTTTTTTCTTTTTGGTTGGATCGAGTTTAGGCTTCAGCTCCTTGAGTCTGGCCGCTTTTCCTCGCAGCTCTCTCAGGAAATACAACTTGGCTTGACGTACTTTGGCGTGCCTGATAATCTCGACCTTTTCCAATCGCGGGGAATTGAGCGGAAAAATTCTCTCAACACCCACACCAAAGGAAACTTTGCGTATGGTGATGGATTCACGAGCGCCGCCACCATGCAGACGGATAACCACTCCCTCAAACACCTGCACGCGTTCTTTCTCGCCCTCAACAATACGGATGTGAGCCCGTACCGTGTCGCCAACGCGAACCGGGGAACGCTCCTTTTTTAATTCTCCAGCTTCAATGCGGTCAATCAAATTCATGAACTTCTCCTTGTGATATGTATCGTTTTTCGATTCGTAATCGTTTAATTATTTTTAATCCATTTTATTATCTCGCCAGCAGACGATCCAGTATGATCGCAACGGCCGCCCGCACTGGAAGATGATTGTATTCCCCAACCCCGTCAATAGGATCGAGAACATAATCGGCTTCCGCAAGAATACTTTTTTCAAGTCCCCAACCTGTGCCAAACAGCAAAAGGATGGGCTTTCCGTTCCCGATTTTTTCCCGCAAACTTGGATAATCGATGCTGTTGGGAAACTGGCTCGCACCGGTGGCCACCGTGACAGGTTTTTGCCCACACCGTTCTGCCAGGTCCTGTACCGTTTCCTTAATATTCTTTGTCACCCGTGTTGCGAGCAAAGCTTCTTTGCGCGTCGGGTTATATTCCGCCCCGTAGCCTGTCATCCAGTGCTCAATCAACCGCTCAACCAATTGCCGCTGTGTTTTAAGCGGAGTCACCACATAAAAACTGTTCACCGCGTAAGTTCGTGCCGCCCGCGATATATCATGAACATCGAGCGTGGTGACCGATGAGGTAACGATCTCGCCAATTTTGTTGAACACCGGGTAATGAATCAGGGCCAGGTGAATATCGTTCTCTTTTAAGTCAGCCAACCGGGTCTATTTCTTTATTTAAAAGGTCGGGCCTTACTGCCGCCGTTTTTTTTAATGCTTCTTTAAGTTGCCAGTCCTGAATATTCTTGTGATGCCCCGAAAGCAAAACATCGGGAACTTTTAACCCGCGAAACTCACGGGGTTTTGTGTATTGCGGATGCTCCAGCCTGTTTTCCTCAAACGATTCTTCAACAATCGACTGTTCATCCCCGACCACTCCCGGAATAAGCCTTGAGACTGCTTCGACCATAACCATCGCAGGAATTTCCCCGCCTGCCATTACATAGTCGCCTATGGAAACCGCATCATCTACAAAATTCAGAACCCGCTCGTCTACACCCTCGTACCGGCCGCACACGAAGATCAGGTTTTCTTCCTTAGCAAGTTCCCGGGCCATCTTCTGATTGAACGATTTGCCACCGGGCGAAAGTAAAATAGTGCGCGCCCCCGATCTCTTCTCCTTAACCGCTTCAATCGCGCGAACAATCGGATCGACGTTCATTATCATACCCACGCCGCCGCCGAAAGGATTATCATCTACCTTGCGATGTTTATCGAGCGTATAGCCACGCAGGTCGTGGAGCGTTATCTCCAGTAACTCCTCATCCTGGGCCCGTTTGAGAATACTCTCGCCAAAGGGAGACTCAAACATTTCCGGGAAAATCGTAATAATATCAAATCGGTGTATCTTCAAGTAATCCCTCCACAGGATGGAATATCAGCTTCCCCGCTTCGAGGTCGATTATTTTCACTACCGAGTCGATCATTGGAAGCAACAATTCCTTTTCATCATCACGAACCACATAAACATCGTTGCTTCCTGTCCGGATGATCTCTTCAATATTTCCGTAGTAGTGCCCTTCTTCGTCGTAAACCTTGAGACCTTCAATCTGAAACCAGTAATACTCGTCTTCCAGTAAATCGGGAAGTTCGTCCCGCAAAACATAAATCGTCTGCCCGACCAGTTCGCTTGCGGCCTCTACGCTATCCACTTCCTTGAATTTTATGATCAGGGGAATGTTTTTACCGCGAACAGATTGAATATGGTACTCGGCAAAATCCTGTGCAGGATTGTCACGACTCAAGCGAATTTTTTTAAAGTCCGCGACCCCTATTTCATCCATCGAAGGGTAAAGTTTTAAATCCCCTTTCAAACCGTGAGTCTTAGTGATCTTGCCGACAGGTATCCAGTCCATCGCTATTCAATAATTTCCAGAACCGCCCTTTTCTTAAGCTTGGTGGCCGTAGCGTTAAGGATGGCGCGCATGGCGTGTGCTGTCTTTCCCTGCTTGCCTATCACCTTACCCAGGTCGTCCTTGGCAACCTTAAGTTCAAGAATCGTTGTCACATCACCCTCTATTTCCTTGATTTCCACTTCATCTGGTTTATCCACTAAAGCCTTGGCCATTACCGAAATAAGTTCTTTCAACATGATTATCTCCCCGCACCGCTATAACACGGCACTGTGCATTGAATACGAAATCTGACACGTGAATTTGGCACCGTTATCGGCTCCGCCGATACAGCACCCTGCGTTTCATTTTTCAGCGTTCGCAATCGCGGGGGGGTTGAGAGATTCTTATTCGACCCCCGCTTTCTTCAAAAGAGAGGCGACCGTATCACTTGGTTTGGCGCCTTTCTGAATCCAGGCAGTTACCTTTTCGGTATCTACCTTGATGTTGTTTTCAGTTTTAAGCGGGTCATAAGTTCCCAGCATTTCCAGAAACTTGCCGTCGCGGGGGCAACGCGAGTCTGCCGCCACAATCCGGTAAAACGGTTTTTTCTTCGACCCTCTGCGGGTCATTCTCAATACAACAGCCAAGGTATTTCCTCCTTACAGTGTTTACTACAGGTTTTTAAAATAATATCTTGTTTCGTAAACTTTATATTCTATCCAAATGGGCTCATCCCGCGTCCACCCATCATGGAACCCAGGTCGAATCCGCCCCGTCCTTTTCCCGAGGCCATCTTCTTCATCATCTTCTGCATTTGCGCAAACTGCTTGAGCAGCTTATTCACATCGTTGACGGTCGTTCCGCTACCGAGCGCAATGCGACGCTTTCGACTGGAGTTAATGATGTTATGTTTGTTCCGTTCAAAAGGCGTCATCGAATTGATGATGGCCTCAATCTTACAGAAAGCCCGCTCGTCTACGTTGAGTCCTTTTAATTTATTTGCGCCGGGGATCATTCCGATCAACTGCTGAATCGATCCCATCTTTTGTATTTGTTTGAGCTGATCCTTGAAATCCTCAAGGGTAAAAGCATTCTTCTTTATCTTTTTCTCAAGAACGGCCTGTTCTTCAAGGTCGTAGGCAGTCTCAGCCTTTTCGACCAGCGACATCACATCGCCCATACCGAGGAGGCGTGAAACTACACGTTCGGCATGAAACGGTTCCAGCGCGTCCAGCTTCTCCCCCGTTCCAACAAAACGGATGGGTTTTCCTCCGGTCACACTATTGATGGAAAGTGCCGCGCCGCCTCGGGCATCACCATCCATCTTCGTGAGAATGACTCCGTCGATACCGATGGCATCGTTGAAAGTGCGTGCCACCTCTGCCGCCTGCTGACCCATCATCGCATCGACTACGAACAACGACTCATGAGGCTCCACTTTTCTCTTGATGGACTTCAACTCTTCCATCAACTCGTCATCGATCTGAAGTCGCCCGGCGGTATCGAGAATGACCACATGGATCATCTTTTTAGATGCCGCCTCGACTGCGCCCTGACAAATCTTTACCGGGTCCTTCTCACCTTCCGCCTGATAAACTTCAACATCAAGCTCGCGACCGATCACGTTCAACTGCTCAATCGCCGCCGGACGATAAACATCGGCCGGAACGAGTAAACAATTTTTTCCGTTACCCTTAAACCGGTTTGCCAGCTTGCCCACGGTCGTAGTCTTACCCGCACCTTGCAATCCCGCCATCAGAATAATCGTTGGCAGGGTGGGCGCCATGGTCAAATCCTGAAAGTCACCCCCCAGCAAAGATATCAACTCATCGTTGACGATCTTGACCATCTGATGGCCCGGCGTCAGACTCTTCAAAACTTCCTGCCCAACCGCTTTTTCCCGAATATCTTCAAGGAAAGGATTGATCGCGGACAAACTCACATCCGCTTCAATAAGCGCGATGCGTATCTCACGCAGGGCCTCATCGACATCGGCTTCTTTAAGAACACCGCGGCCTTTTAATTTTTTATAGATCCCTTCCAGGCGATCCGAAAGATTCTCAAACATTTCAGGGAACCTCTATAATTGCAATTGGCTATAAGCAACCCAATAAGGGCTAACGAATTGCCTGCAAGAAAAATTTTGAATTATCAGAAGCTCTCTTAAAATATCTAAAACGCTTTTAATAGCGGGGGTTTATGAGATTCTGTAAATGATTTAGTATATAATAACATTACTTAATGTCAACCGGATAATACTTCCTCACATGACCCCGAAAACCATTGTTTTATTGAGCGGTGGACTCGACTCGACCACCACGCTGGCAATCGCCGAAAGTAAGGGCTATGACACATTCGCCCTCAGCTTCGATTATGGACAACGCCACAGTGTGGAACTGGAGCGGGCCAAATCAATCGCCCGGCACATGAAAGCTGAAGAACATCATGTGGTAAACATCGACCTTCGGCAATTTGGCGGCTCCGCGCTCACCGATTCCATAGACGTTCCCACTCATCGGAGCGAAGGAGACATGTCGTCATGTATCCCCGTCACCTACGTGCCAGCGCGGAACACCATCTTTCTGTCCTATGCGCTGGCCTATGCCGAGGTCAAGGAGTGCGACAATATTTTTATCGGGGTGAACGCGGTCGATTATAGCGGATATCCGGACTGTCGTCCCGAATTTATCAGCGCGTTCGAGACACTCGCCAACCTGGCCACCAAAACCGGTGTGGAAGGATCGGGAAAAATGAAAATCCACACCCCGCTCATCCGCATGACCAAAGCCGAGATCATCAAAAAAGGACTCGACCTGGGCGTTGATTACGGGCTCACCCACAGTTGCTATGACCCTGATGAATCCGGGCTCTCCTGTGGCGCCTGCGATAGTTGCCTGCTCCGACTCAAAGGATTCAAAGAGGCGGGGGTCAAAGACCCGCTGAAGTACAAAACCTGAGAAACCACAGATGCACCCGGCTAATATCCCCCTCCTTACCAAGGAGGGGAATTATTTCAACAGTGGCTATCCTGCGGGATGAGTTTTTCTGGGAATTTTCATGGAATTTTGTCGATGGCGTGCTAGTATGAAAGTTTCACCATCTTGTTGGAGTTTAGCCGGATTGGTGCCACCCTTTCCTCTTTAGAAAAAAAATGCTGAATCCGGAAACGATAAAAACTTACCTCACTTTCGATGATGTTCTCCTTCTTCCTGGTCGCTCTAAAGTTTTGCCGACGGAAGTGGACATAACAACTCAACTCACGCGGGATATATCCATCAACTGTCCGCTCATCAGCGCGCCAATGGACACGGTGACAGAAGCAACGCTTGCTATCGCGCTGGCTCAAGAAGGCGGAATCGGTATCATCCACCGCAATCTGCCGCCGGAACGGCAACGCAAAATGGTGGATCAGGTCAAACGCTCGGTGAGCGCGATGATCCCGGATCCTATCACGATGGACCCGGACCAAACCTTATCCACTGCGCTTCGCCTGATGGGAAAATACAAGATCAAGGGTATTCCCATTACGAAGAAAAACAAACTGGTCGGCATACTCACCAACCGAGATCTGCGTACTGCTAAAAAACATTCGACCCCCATCTACGATTTAATGACTAAAGAAAACCTGATCACTTTACCGGAAGGTAGCTCCATGGCAACGGCAAAGAAACTTCTTAATAATAACCGCATAGAAAAACTGCCCGTTGTCGACAAGAAAGGTAACCTGCGCGGACTCATCACTCTTAAAGATGTTGAGAAAAATGCCCAGTTTCCCAACTCGACCAAAGACTCCAAAGGTCGCCTCATAGTTGGCGCCGCTCTGGGTGTGACGCAAAATCCGATAGAACATATTGAAGACTTGATCCGCGTTGGACTCGATGTGCTGGTAATCGACAGCGCCCACGGCCACTCTGAGAAAGTTTTAAAAACTATCCGCGAAATAAAAAAGACATTTCCAAAACTGCAACTGATCGGCGGTAACGTAGCAACCGCTGAAGGTACACGCGATCTGATCAAAGCCGGAGTCGATGCGGTAAAAGTCGGTGTGGGCCCCGGTTCGATCTGCACCACGAGGGTGGTGTCCGGCGTTGGGGTTCCCCAGATCACAGCAATATCAGAATGTGTTAAAGCGGCAACAAAGAAAAATATACCTATCATTTCAGATGGCGGCATTAAACTGTCCGGCGACATCACTAAAGCTATTGCCGCCGGAGCGCATACGGTGATGATAGGCTCTCTCTTTGCGGGAACTGAAGAAAGTCCTGGCGAAAAAATTCTATTTCAAGGACGAAGCTATAAGGAATACCGTGGTATGGGGTCTATCGCCGCGATGAGTCAGGGTTCCAGCGATCGCTACTTCCAGGAACTGGAACTTTCGGACAGCAAACTGGTACCGGAAGGGGTCGAAGCACGTATTCCTTACCGAGGCGGATTAGCTTTCACGGTGCATCAAATGATAGGCGGACTGCGCGCGGGAATGGGTTATTGCGGCACGGCAAATATTGAGGAGTTGCGAAATAAATCGACTTTCATTAAAATCACTGCTTCCGGCTTGCGGGAAAGCCATGTCCATGATGTGATCGTAACGAAAGAAGCGCCCAACTACCACACGGAATAGCCGCTAGGCGCGGGGCTAGGTGCAGGGGGCACCATTAGCAGGTTGCTGAAAAAGTCGATCCAATGGGACTTCTCTTCGGTGTCGTGCTGAGCCTGTCGAAGCACATACCTTATCTAAAAAGGTTTATCACCCTTCGACAGGCTCAGGGCGACGATTTTTTTGCCCAAAAGAGTTTTTCGTAGCCTGCTAGGCGTACCCGGTTGAGGTCTTTGACGAGATGCAATGACGGTACATTGTTCTGCAATTGGCCCTGACCTGCCACACCGCAACTATAAACCATGAACTAGGAACTATAAACTACGCCTGATGTCCGACTCTCTGCACGAACAGAAAATACTCATTCTCGATTTTGGATCGCAGTACACACAAAACATTGCCCGACGGGTTCGTGAAGCGGAGGTCTTTTGCGAAATCCATCCCTGCACCAAATCGTTTAGTGAAATAAAAAACATGCGGCCGCAAGGTATTATTCTTTCCGGCGGGCCTGCCAGCGTTCATGAAAAAGACGCGGTTCTTTGCGATCCAAAATTATTCAAACTGGGTATTCCTGTTCTTGGTATCTGCTATGGCATGCAACTGATAACCCACATGCTCGATGGAAAGGTATCGCCTGCAGATGACCGGGAATATGGTCGAGCGCAACTCAAGGTCAAAGAGTATTCCCATCTCCTCAATGGAGTAAAAAACAATTCTACCGTGTGGATGAGTCATGGCGACAGAATCGACAAACTGCCGACCGGGTTCAAGACCACTGCCTTCACCGACAACTCCCCCATCGCGGCGATAGAAAATTCTATAACAAAAATATACGGACTCCAGTTTCACCCTGAGGTAGTACACACCAGCGAAGGCATAAAACTGCTCGATAATTTTATTTTCAATATCTGCAAATGCGTCAAGAACTGGAAAATCGATTCGCTTGCTGAATTCGCTATCGAAAACATCAAGACCCAGGTGGGCAACGGTCAGGTATTGTGTGGTTTGAGCGGCGGGGTCGATTCATCCGTCGTCGCCATGTTGATACACAAAGCGATCGGCGACCGCCTTACCTGCATATTTGTAGACAATGGTTTGCTTCGCGATGGTGAACGTGAAAAAGTAGAGCATACCTTCCGCAACAATTTTCACATCAACCTTGATGTCGTTGATGCCGCTGACCGATTCCTGGACAAACTCAAAGGAGTGACTGACCCTGAAAAGAAACGCAAGATCATTGGAAATATCTTTATCGAAGTTTTTGAAGAGGAAGCCAAACGACTCGGCAACTTCGAATACCTGGCGCAAGGCACTCTCTACCCCGATGTCATTGAATCCGTTTCATTCAAAGGCGGCCCCTCGGTGGTGATCAAATCGCATCATAATGTAGGGGGCCTGCCGGAAAAAATGCACCTCAAACTTGTCGAACCTCTGCGCGAACTGTTTAAGGATGAAGTGAGACGGCTTGGACATGAGATTGAATTGCCCGATGAGATGATCAAACGCCAACCCTTTCCCGGTCCGGGACTGGCTATTCGCGTACTTGGCAATGTAACAAGTGAACGCCTTGACATTTTGCGAGAGGCGGACAAAATTATTCTTGAAGAAATAAAAAAAGCAGCGTTGTATCACGAACTTTGGCAATCGTTCGCTGTCCTGCTACCTGTAAAAACCGTGGGCGTCATGGGCGATGCACGCACCTATGAAAGCGTAATCGCTATTCGCGCCGTCACCAGCACCGACGGAATGACCGCCGACTGGGCTCACCTTCCCTACGACCTGCTGGGCCGTTTTTCCAACCGTATCATCAACGAGGTTAAAGGGGTAAACAGGGTTGTCTATGACATCAGTTCCAAACCCCCGGGAACTATCGAATGGGAATAGTTTTTCTCTCCAATTACCTAAAATAAAAAAGCACCCGCCCAACATATAACGCAACTGTGACAATCGAACCCCGGTTTGATCCAGTAGCGTCCCAACCATTTGAGCAGTTGAATCAATTTCACTAATTAAAATTATCGTCGCTCTGTTCCGCAGGCATGTCCTTTTCAAGATCAGATTGAATTTGAGACACATCAAGCATGAGATCGGCATAACTGGCTTTCATCTCTTCGCAATATTTTCTCAAGCAACCGTACATAATAAATACGCAATTCCATTCATCGATAGGCTCATCCTTTTTTTCGCGTCGCTTTTCAAAAGCGGCAAGGCTCTCTTCTACTTTCTCCAACATCCTGCTGAACGCCTCAATCTCGTTGCCACTTTTTGAGTTGCCGTCAATATAAAAATCTCCAATGATTTCGCCTGTCTTGCTTATCTTAAGTTCCTGGTACTGATCTTCGATTTGACCAAAATCGATTCCAACTTCATCGCAATACAGTCTCAATGAGTTGAAACAAATTACCAGACATTCATATCCACCGACCTCATTACTTTCATCGTCCAACAGGTCGGAAACATCATCTTCGATCGAATCGATCATTTCAAAGAAGATATCCAGGTTACTTGCTTCATTCTTTTCCGGCATGGAATTAGACACTCTCTAACAAAAGGAAAAATTTAATCTGATTTTCTGGATTATACCAGAGGATAGAATAAAAAGCGGGAAGAGAGAGCTGAATTATCTATCATAAAAACCCGGGCAAGTAGATTGTATCTGGCTGTTGGTGATGGTACTGCCCCCCATTTTATCTGCAAAAATGAATTAAATTATAAAAATTATCGAATATTAATATTATTTTTTTGCGATACCATTTACCTAATAATTTCAAAATATGAATTTAAAGAGGTGAAGATAAAGCATAATAGTTAGAAATTGAAAAAATCATAAAACTGAGTATTTTATTGCGCTCCGGATTTTTAATACTTCAAAACCTTAAATTGTTAATTAATTATATTTTTATCTTGATGATTAAACAGTTCATCAATCTTTTTTTGTCTGTAGGTAAAAATTTTTTCAATATCCCTCCTGATAAAACCATGCGCTATAAAATCTCCGAGAATTCCGAAAGGAACTTTATACAAAACATGGTCCTTAATGAGGGTTCCGTCATCTTTTTCTTCAAATTCGTGCTTGTGACTCCAATAGCTGTAAGGTCCCTTTAATTGGATATCCGAGAACATTTGATCCGGCTTCCAATCAGTGATTTGTGATTGCCAGCGAAACGGCATTCCATGGAGAGAAAGGCTATAGTTTATTTTAGTTCCTTCCTGTACTCTGGGAGTGGATTGTTTGAGGACTTTGAAGTGTAAGAAATCTGGTGTAATGACTTCCAGGTTTTTAGCTTCCTTAAAGAATGCAAAAGTGTTTTCTCTGGTGGCAGGAACCCATTGTTCTACTTTAACTTCATGGTAGTTGTGACTGCAAACTTCCTTTAAAGCATCTTTGAGGCAGGGATATTCATATGAAAATCCCGTTTCTAAAGATTTCTTTGCGGACACTTTTTGACTGCCCAGCAGTAATTCAGAAAGCTCGCCTAGGGCAAACTTAAGAATAAACTTTGGGACGGGAGTGATCGCCGGGCGATTTAGAATGGATGCCAAAGTTTTTGTAAATTCATGGTTTTGAATTGGATTTGGGCTTACTGCATTATAAGTGCCCTTCAAAGAAGGTTTCTCTATGGCATGGGTAATCATACTGATCAGATCCTGAATATGAATCCAACTCATCCATTGGTTTCCGTTTCCAAGTTTTCCTCCCAAACCAAGTTTGAAGGGAGGTAACATTTTTTGTAAGGCTCCTCCATCATGTCCTAAAACCATTCCTATTCGAAGAGCAACCGTTTTTATGCCTAATTCAGACACTTTGAAAATTTCTTTTTCCCATTGCTGACAAACGTCAGAAAGAAACCCATGTCCTTTTGTGTTAGTTTCTTCAAGTGATTCATCCCCGCGTTCGCCATAAAATCCAATTGCTGATGCCGATATAAAGACCCTGGGCTTTTGGGTCATGGCTTTGATTGCGTTGGTGAGACATTGAACGGATTGAACCCTTGATTTAATTATTTTTTGTTTTCGAGAATCGGTCCAGCGACCATCGGCTATGTTTTCACCAGATAGGTTGATGATCGCATCGATCCCATTAATTTTATCTGATGAAAGAATTCCAGATTCCTCATTCCAGGCTTGAATATCACAATGAACCGGTATATGAAATCCCGCTGCATCTGGATTTCTGGTCAAAACCACTAATTCATGGCCTTTTTCATTTAATTTTTTAATTAATGCTTTGCCTATAAATCCTGTTCCACCCGTGATCAAGACTTTCATTATTGGCCTTCTTTCAGTATTTTTCTTTATTTAATTGGCTGACCCAATCGTAGTATTTACGAAAGCTGCTATGTCGATGGATTTCAGGATCGGGGTAATAATTGATAAACCTTGCGAGAGCGTTATTTAGGCCGTTATTTAACCATATCATCATTTTGACCATTGCCCTATTTCCCCTAGATTTTCCCTATTTTCTACACCTTTTGGCTACAATCTGGCTTCAATTTCATTTCTACCCACCTTGCCAATAACGGATCCAGTTTCCATACCCAGGTCGATCCTCTACAAGACTAAAATACACATTTGAAAACATAGAAAACTTAGCATATTTATCAGATAAAGATAGCGCGGGTTATTGGCCACTACTTTGTCAGAGGTATGTTTATCAATAACGGCTGCCGGATCGGTAATTTCTTTAAAATAAAGAAAAATGCATGCAGATATGAATGCAGGATACAGCCTTGTTGAGTGCTTGCGTGAGATGGAAGAGCTAAGATAGGGGACTGAGGGTTGTTTCTGGCAAGATAGATGACGAGGGTTTTTAAAAAACAATTATGATTTAGAAGTTTAGCTTTAACCCAACGCTAGCACCATAGGTTCCTCTAAAAAGATTAGAGAGTCGGCCATCAACATTAATATAGGCGACCATATTATTGTTCATAGAGTAATTGGCGCCAAGCTTACCGGCAACTGAGTTCTGCCAGAATTGTCCATTTCTAGAGTCAGCCTTTGTACCGTTAATTGAATATGTTTGTTCCCTGCCAGAAAGTACTGTACGGTGTTCCAACTCGCCACCAACTGTTACAGTCAACTTGTTATTAACCGTGGAATTCAGGGTCTCACCAATATAAACACTCCCCTGCCAAAGCTGACGTTCTTCCCATGCGAAGAATCCTCTCTCGTTATAATCTGGGGTCAGTGAATAGCCAAAAAGGAAGTTTTAGAAATCCAAAGTCATAAGAATATACTGGTTTATTTGTATTGTTTAGACTTTCAAAAAACGATTTATAGTGTCTTCCCCCAAATTCCCCATTTCATCTGCCGCTACGTTTCGGCCTTTATCCAGAATGCAAAACTGTTGTGCGACCCGGCGAGCAAATGGCAGCTTTTGCTCCACTATTAAAATGGTCAATCCCTTTTCCCGATTGAGGCGTATGATGATATCCCCTATTTCATGCACAATATTTGGTTGAATACCTTCGGTCGGCTCATCCAAAATCAAAAGTTTTGGATTGAGAACCAAAGCCCTTCCTATTGCCAGTTGTTGCTGTTGACCTCCGGAAAGATCTCCCCCGCGACGACTGAGCATCTGCTTTAACACGGGAAAGATTTCAAATATAAATTCAGGAATTTCACGCAATCCATCACCGCGTGACAAGAGACCCACACGAAGGTTTTCCTCTACACTTAATTGAGTGAATATTTCACGGCCCTGGGGCACATAGCCAATTCCTTGGTGAGCTCGCAGTTCTGCTGGTTTATTTATCAGTTCGTCACCTTCCATACTTATAGAACCTGAGGCGGCGGGCAATAAACCCATAATAGTCTTGAGCAATGTGGTTTTCCCGACTCCATTCCTGCCCATCAGGCAGGTGCAAGAACCTGATAGGACATTCATATCCACATCCCAGAGGGTATGGCTTTCTCCATAAAACTGATTTAAGTTTTGTACTTTTAACATGACTAACTACCCAAATATACTTCAATGACTTTAGGATCGTTTTGCACTTCTTCCATTTTTCCTTCTGCCAACACATGTCCTTCATGCAAAACGGTCACTCTGTTGGCTATAGAGCGAATGAAATCCATTTCGTGTTCGACCACCACCACAGAATGTTTTCCTGCGAGCGATTTTAATAGTTCTGCCGTCCGTTCGGTTTCCTGATGTGTCATCCCCGCAACCGGTTCATCAATCAATAAAAGTCGTGGGTTTTGCACCAAGAGCATCCCAATCTCCAACCATTGCTTCTGACCATGCGACAATAAAGCTGAGCGAAGGTTCTTTTGCTCCTTCAACCCAATCGTCTCCAAGCCTTCTTCAATTGTGTCCCGTTGCTCCCCAACCAGAGATCTGGTAAGAGATTGCCAAACATCCTTTTTAGCGTGAAGCGCCAATTCGAGATTTTCAAATACTGTATGGTTAAGAAATACCGTTGGTTTTTGAAATTTACGGCCTATGCCCGTATGGGATATTTCATATTCCGTCATCTTCGTCAGGTCGTGATTTTGCCCAAAAAAAACGGTGCCGTGGTCCGGGCGTGTTTTCCCGGTGATCACGTCCATCATCGTCGTTTTTCCAGCACCATTGGGTCCTATAATGCAACGTAGCTCTCCGTCATCAATGTAGAGATTCAAATCATTAAGAGCTTTGAATCCATCGAAACTGACCGTTAATCCTTCTATATAGAGAATACAGCCATGAGTTGCATCGATTGAATCATCTTTGATGTGAGCGCCAGGACTATCCATTAAGAAGGCTCCCTCATTTTATCTTTTGAAAAAAATCTGGAAAAGAAACCGACCAGGCCCTTGGGAAAAAATAACGTCAGGACAATAAATAAGGTCCCCAAAAAATAAAGCCAATACTCCGGTGCCGCAACCGTGAACCAACTTTTAGCCCCATTGACCAATCCGGCTCCGATGAGCGCACCACTTAAAGTTCCGCGCCCACCGACCGCGACCCAAATAGCCATCTCAATCGAATTGGATGGTTGCATTTCACTCGGATTGATAATGCCGACCTGCGGCACATAGAGGGCTCCTGCGATACCGCATAAAAAAGCCGAAAGAGTCCACACAAAAAGTTTGTAATGCAAAGTATTGTACCCGGAAAACATCACCCGACTTTCCGCATCCCGGATTGCAGTAAGAATCCGCCCTAATTTAGACCGAACTACGTACCGGGATAAGAGGTAACTCAAGAACAATACAATAATGGTAATAATATACAGGCTCAGTTTGGTTGAGGGTTCCTGCAATGAATATCCCAGAATGCGCTTAAAATCTGTGAGGCCATTGTTGCCGCCGAAGCCAGTATTATTCCGGAAAAATAAAAGCATGAGTGCGTATGTCATCGCCTGGGTAATGATAGCGAAGTAGACTCCCTTAATGCGTGAACGGAAAGCAAAATACCCGAATGTAAAAGCAAACAAACCTGGCAATATCAGGATGACGAGCAAAGTGAAGGCAAAATAATCGAAGCCATACCAATACCATGGCAGTTCTTTCCAGTCGAGGAATACCATAAAGTCGGGCAAATCGCTTTTATACACGCCTTCTTTACCGATACTCCTCATGAGGTACATCCCCATGGCATATCCACCCATGGAAAAAAAAACCCCATGCCCAAGGCTTAAGATTCCCGTATAACCCCAAATTAAATCTACAGCCAAAGCTACCAAGGCATAGCATAAATATTTTCCTAATAAAGAAAATATATAATCCGGGACATGCAAAACAGATTCTTCAGGTACCAATAGATTTAAAAGGGGTAGAAGAACCAGAGCAATACCTAACAGAATAAAGGTAAGTATCCACTCCTTAAATGAATGTAAAGTAGCAATTTTTTTAATCACGTAACGACACTCAGTTATCAGCCATGCGACCTTTCAGGGCGAACAGGCCCTGAGGTCTTTTTTGTATTAAAACAATAACAATAACAAGAACCATGATTTTCCCCAGGACTGCGCCGGCAACGGGCTCCAGAAATTTATTGATAAACCCTAACCCCAAAGCCCCCGCCACGGTGCCGGCTATCTTCCCGACTCCGCCCAAAACTACAACCATGAAAGAGTCGACAATATATAGCTGTCCTAACTCAGGGCCGACATTACCTATTTGAGATAAAGCTAGTCCGCCCAGCCCAGCAACTCCCGAGCCTAGCCCGAAAGTATACATATCAACCTTATGAGTTGATATTCCCATACAAGACGCCATCTCCCTGTTTTGTGTTACCGCTCTTACCTGTAGCCCCAGTGAAGTTTTTTGTAGTAGCGCCCAAACCGTAGCGACGACAAAGACAACGAAAATAATAATAACAATCCTACTATAGGGAAAGACAACTCCGTTCATAACTTCCAC
>Ga0208639_1000278_pt1 | contig 40620 bp, 56 predicted proteins | sample ETNtaG_33_FD_185772 | JGI IMG/M metagenome (GOLD analysis project Ga0208639, IMG submission 185772) | Marine microbial and viral communities from oxygen minimum zone, Eastern Pacific Ocean - ETNP201310SV76 (SPAdes) (version 2) | ecosystem: Environmental > Aquatic > Marine > Oceanic ...
TGGTGTTGCATTTGTTGCAGGAATACTGAGTTTCTTATCTCCTTGTGTTTTACCATTAATTCCTGCATATGCTTCATTCATCACAGGAATGAGTCTGAAGGAATTATCCACTGCACAAAGTTCTGATAATACTGGAAAATTCAATAAAGATGAAATTGCTGAATCTGCAGGTGGTCGAGAAGAAGTTATTGGACAATCTACGTCCAAATTCAGAATACAAACTATGGTGCTATCAAAAGGACTTTTGTTTGTTTTAGGATTTTCAATAATTTTTGTAATTTTAGGTTCTGCTGTATCATATGCTGGTACCATGTTTGATGAGGCAACATTATGGATTGAAAGAATTGGAGGAATAGTTTTAATTGCATTTGGACTTCATTTGATTGGAATTTTAAAACTAAGTAAATTGAATATGCAAAAATCAATGAATTTCCAAAATCGTTCTACAAAAAATATTGGTTCGTTATTTGTAGGAATGGCTTTTGGCGCAGGTTGGACTCCTTGTATTGGTCCAATTCTTGCAGCAATCTTAACCATGGCTGCTACTAGTTCAAGTTGGATTGCAGGAACCTCTCTTCTTGTTGCATATTCTGCAGGACTTGCAATTCCATTTATCATATCTGCATTAGCAATTGATCGTTTCATGTCATTCTTTAGCAGAATAAAACGTTGGATTGGTTGGATTGAACGTGGTAGTGGAATATTGCTTATAGGAATTGGTGGATTATTACTTACCGGTTCATTATCTGTACTTGCAACATATATGCCAAATACTGAAATTAATTTTGATTCACTTTCAATGTCTACGACAAAGCATTCTTAGTAGAGCACTTAAATTATTTAACACAAACAATACATCATGGCAAATTTCCAAGTTAGTGTAATAATTGAAAATAAACCTGGAATTAGTGATCCTGAAGGTGACACTATTCTAAATGATCTTGTGTTAAAAGATAAAAACACCAACATCACAAAAATACGTTCTGGAACCATCCTCAAATTCTCAATCACTGAATCAAATGAAGAAAATGCAAAAACTGCAATTCTTAAAATCTGTGATGAACTTAGAATTTACAATCCTTTAGTAAGTAAAGTAACTGCAAGTGCAGAAGAAATCTAATTGTTACTGATACTTTTTATTGTTCCATCAACTAAAATTTGATCTCTTAGATAGCTTGCAAGGTCTGTTTGAGTTATGACTCCTACTAATTTCTCGTTATCTAATATGATTAATCGACGAATATTGTTATTTAGCATCTTTTGAATTGCATCTTCAATTGTTGTGGTTGGGGCAACTGAACGAAATTTGTATGACATAACTTCTGTAATCTTGATTTCACTTGCTTTTTTGTCCTCAGCTACAATTTTACGAACAAAATCACTCTCGCTTAGAATTCCTTCAGGCTTGCCATCATTCATTATCACTAGAAAGCTAATGTCTTTTTCAGCGATAATTTTAGCTGCATCTTGAGCGGTTTTATCATTCTCAATTGTTATGACATCTTTTTCCATAATATCTCGAATTTGTCCCATATTGAATTGTGATTTCCTTGAAATAAAAACATGTCATCACGAAATCAAATTTATACCACGAATTAGATAGTAAATTGTGAAAGTCGGGGTTATAGTTTTTCCTGGCAGTAATTGTGATCGTGACATGCATCACGTATTGACTGATGTCTTTAATCTAAATGCTGAATTTTTCTGGCATGAGAAGAATTTACCTTCAAATATTGATGCAGTAGTTCTTCCTGGAGGCTTTTCATATGGTGATAGATTACGTGCTGGAGTTATAGCTGCACACAGCCCAATAATCTCTGATGTAAAAAAATTAGCCGAAAAAGGAATTCCTATTTTGGGTGTATGTAATGGATTTCAAATTCTTGTAGAATCTGGTTTATTGCCAGGAGTATTACTGAAAAATGAATCTCTAAATTTTATGTGTGAATGGACAAATCTTATTGTAAATAACAATACTACTCCATTTACAAATAAATTAAAAATGAATCAAAAAATTCCAATTCCAATTGCTAATGGAGAAGGACGATATTTTGTTGAAGATGACACTTTGAATCAATTAAAAAAGAATAATCAGATAGTTTTTTCTTATGAGAATAAAGTCAATGGTTCTATTTCTCAAATTGCCGGCGTATGTAACTCTGATGGAAATGTTGTTGGCATGATGCCACATCCAGAACGTGCTGCTGAAAAAGAAATTAATCAAATTGATCATAAACCTTCTTCATTAATTTTTGAATCATTAATAGAAACTGTGGGTATGAAGAATTGAGTTTTCAAGAACATGAAAAATTACACATTGAAAAAAATGTAAAACGAGAATTAACTTCTACTGAATTACAAATTCTTGCAGCAGAATGGTCTGAACACTGTTCTTACAAATCTTCAAAAAAACATTTGAGAATGTTGCCTACTACTGGGCCAAATGTAATTGTTGAAAAAGGATATGATTCTGGTGTTTTAGATGTAGGTGATGGGTATGTTGTAACTGTACACATTGAAAGTCATAATCACCCTTCAGCTGTTGAACCATTTGGAGGTGCTGCAACTGGCGTGGGAGGTGTTATTCGTGATATACTATCTGCGGGAACAAGACCCATTGCATTGTTTGATGGATTACGATTTGGCAATATAGAAAATGATACACATGCTAGATGGTTATTCAAAAATGCGGTATCTGGTATTGCAGATTATGGAAACTGTCTTGGTATTCCAACAATTGGTGGCGAAGTTGAATTTGATGATTGTTACACAAATTACGCATTAGTTGATGTCGCAGCAGTTGGGTTTGGCAAAAAATCAAAATTAATAAAAAACCATGCAAATGTGGATGACCTAGTTTTACTAATTGGTGGTTCAACTGGACGTGACGGAGTTGGAGGTTCACAATTTGCATCTGATGCATTAGAAGGTGAAGATCGTTCTGCTGTGCAAATACCTGATCCATTTATTGAAAAATTAATCATTGAAGCAATTTTAGAATGTCGTGATGAAAATTGCATTAATGCAATGAAAGATTTGGGCGGTGGTGGTCTTTCTTGTGCAATATCTGAAACTGCAGAAAGTTTGGGAATTGGCATTGAACTTGATGTCAAAAATGTCCATTTACGTGAATCTGATTTATCTCCTGATGAAATAATGATTTCAGAATCTCAAGAACGGATGCTTGTTATATCTGATCCTAACAATCTCTCAAAAATAAAACAAATTTGTGATAAATTTAGAATTCAATGCTCGGTAATTGGTAAAGTCAAAGAAGACAAAATGATGCATGTGAAAAATGGAAATGACACCTTGGCATTACTTCCTGCAGACTTTGTTGCACGAGGTCCTTTAGTTGATAGAGCAAAATCAAAACCAGAATATCTATCTCAACTTCCATTAAATCCTCCATCCAAAAACCAGATGCCTCTGTCTGATGTTTTACTCAAATTACTTTCTTCTCCAAACATTGCAAGTAAGCATTGGGTCTTTCGTCAATATGATCATGAAGTTGGAATTAGAACTGTGATAAAACCTGGATTTGATAGTTCTGTCTTACGTTTAGATAATGGAAAATCATTATCTGTAAAAATTGACGGTAATCCAAAACATTGCTATATTGATCCAAGGCAAGGTGCAATTGGATGCTTTGAAGAAGCATGTAGAAATGTTGTCTGTACTGGCGCAACTCCTATTGGTATGGTTGATCATTTACAATTTGGCAATCCTGAGGATCCTGAAATATTTTGGACATTTATGGAATCTATAGAAGGGATTACTGATTTTGCAAAATTCCTTGATGTGCCATGTGTAGGCGGAAAAGTTAGTTTCTATAATGAAACATCTAATGGTCCAATCAAACCAACTCCACTAATAGGCGTACTGGGTTTAATCGAAACTTCTCCCTTACATCCAACTCTCCCTTCGGAAAATGATGTAATTCTATTGGTAGGTGAAACAAAAGATGAACTTGGCGGTTCTGAATATTATGAATACATACATAATTTCATCGGAGGCACTGCGCCAAAAGTAGATTTTTCAGAATCAAAAAAGAACATGAAATCTGTTTTATCTTTAATTTCAAAAAATCTCATAAAATCTGTACATGATTGTTCTAAAGGTGGTCTTGGAATTGGCATTTCAGAATTATGCATTTTTGGTAAAATTGGTTGTAATGTTGATTTACCATCAACTCTATCTTCAGAAAAAATATTATTTTCTGAAAGTCATTCACGTTACATATTGGTAGTTGATAGAACAAATCTCGATGAAATAAAATCCTTCTTAACAGATAACAAATGTTCATTCTCTGAACTTGGAATCTTTTCTGGCGATCAAATTATTTTTAAATCAAATTCTGATCCAATTTTGGAACTAAGAGTTGATAAAGCAGAAAATAATTATCTAAATTCATTGGGGAAAATAATTCAAAATGGTTAAAGAAAACTGCGGTGTAGTTGGAATTTATAGTGAAGGCGATGTAAATGTAATTCCTATGGTAATTGATGCATTACGTGCATTACAGCATAGAGGTCAAGAAGCATGGGGGCTTGCAATTCCAAATAAGGCGCCATTAAAACGACTAGGACTAGTTTCTGGTTCTTCTGGTGAATTCAAAAAAATCTCAGAAGAATATGCATCCCATTCTGCTATTGGACATGTTAGATATTCTACTGTTGGAAAAAGTGATCTTGAAAGTGCACAGCCATTAAAAGTTAGAGATCTATGTGTTGCTCATAATGGAACAATTTCTAACGTTGAAGAACTCTCAAATCTTGTAGGTGGTTGTACTTTTACTCCACAAAATGCTAGTGACACACTTGTTGCAGCACAAAGATTAGTTTCTTTAATTACAGAAAATGGAAAACTTGGAAATGCTTTATCAATATTGAAAAATGAAATGGTTGGTTCATTTTGTTTCACATTTCTTTCTGATGATGATGCTGTATTTGCTGCAAGAGATCCAAAAGGATTTCGTCCAATGGTTTTAGGCCATAAAGAAGATGGTAATGTACACATTGTTACTTCTGAATCTTCTGCAATCTCTTCAATTGGTGCAAAACTAGTACGTGATGTTGTTCCTGGTGAGCTAATCAAAATTAGTAAAGAAGGTGGGTTTGAAACTGAAATGTTTTCTGATGATCAAAATCGTGCACATTGTTCGTTTGAATTTACTTACTTTGCTCAACCTTCCAGTAAGATGGAAGGTACAAACATCTATCTTGCACGTAAAAGAATTGGACAATTTCTTGCAAAAAAATATCCTATACATGACGCTGATGTAGTAATTCCTGTACCTGACTCTGCACGACCTGCTGCGTTGGGGTATGCTCAAGAACTTGGAATCCAGTTTGACGAAGGGTTGTTAAAAGATCGTTACAGTAAGAAAGGTCCTTTACGAAGTTTCATTGAACCACATCAAAGCGATAGAGTGGAAATCAATAGATGGATTATCCCAATTCGTGAAGTTATAGAAAATAAACATGTTATAATTATTGATGATAGCTTAGTCCGAGGTACAAGTTCTAAAGCAATAATCAAAGCATTACGTCGTTCAGGAGCTAGAAAAATAAGCATGATGATCACATATCCTCCAATAAAATTCCCATGTTATGCTGGAATTGATTTCCCATCACAAGAAGAACTTGCAACTTTTGATGGTGGTAAAGATATGAATGAACAACAAATGATTGAAAAAGTTCGTAATGATATTGGTGCAGACTTTTTAGGATACAATGATGCAGAGAATCTTGCAAACGCTGTTGGTATTCCAAAAGACTCGATGTGTTTTACATGTGCCACTGGGGATTATGCTCCTCTAGGAATTACCCCAAATTTTAATAAGATGAAACAGATGAAAAGTGTCTAATGGAAACTGCATACGTTTTAGTTCAATGTAAAATTGCACATGAAATGGAAGTACTAAAAGCATTGTTAGAAATTGATTTAGTTAAAGAAGCAAAAGGCACATTTGGATATTATGATATATTCACAAAAATTCAAGGTGAAAGTTCAGAAGAAATTGAAGATATTATCACAAAAAAAATACGTACTATTGAAAACGTCACTACCACTACTACCTTATCCATAATTCCTGAGCAGGATTTTGAAAAATGAGTAAAGAAACACGTTCTATAGATAAGAAAGGATTTTCAAATAAATTTTTTGAAGAGCTTGATAAAGAACATGACAATGCAAAGGAATTTGCAAAACGTCAAAAAGAATTAAAAGAAAAAAAAGACAAAAATAACTAATTTCTGTTCTTTTATACTAATTTTACAAGCAATCTACAACCAGATTGGGGGTATTGTCCTTCTGCAAGTAGGCTCAATTACTCTCAATCTTGGGTTGTGGTCTTAAATAGTATCTTTGTAAGTATATGGCATGAAATTACGATGTACTTCTTGTGCAAAGTTTTGCTGTGATGGAAAAAAATGTAGTTGTACATGTCACAAAAAATCGTTTAGCCGAACAAATTCATACCTCTCAAATGTAATGGATGTTCTAACAAAACAAAAAATTAAGAGTGTGAAAAATATTGATCTAAACTGGCAAACAAGTATTCTTGGCTCTATGATGAGACTTGAATAAGAAAAATCCTTTATTCTAGTTTTCTATTGTTTTTTAATGGTTAATAAAATTCCAGTTTTTGGAGGAATTGCTGCTGCTATTGGAATAGCTGCATTCTTCTTGATTTCTACTCCTGCAGGATTAATACAAGAAGAGTATTCTTTATCTGTTGATCCAACAAAAGAAAAACAAAGTTTGTTTATTATGGCTCGTGTTTCTCTAGAAAATACTGGATCTAAACCTCTAACAAATGTTGAACTTAATTTTGGCGAAGGTGATAAAATTTATCTTGGAACTTTAAAGCCTGGACAATTTGAAATAATTTCTCCGCCACAAGGAAATTCATTACAATATGTTATTGTTACTTCTAATGAAGGAGTTTATGTCAGTAAGGTTTATCGTGAACCAATTGCTATGCCTGGCATGATGGGGTCTTAGTGATTTTATGAAATTTCTTAATTCTGGTAAAGTAAAAGATGTTTACGATATGGGTGATGATGAATTATTATTTAATTTTAGTAATCGTGTATCGGCATATGATGTCAAATTTAATGATGAAATTCCGCAAAAGGGAAAGGTATTATGTAAATTTGCAAAATTTTGGTTTGAACAACTAGATGTTGACAATCATTTTGTAAAATCTCACTCTGATACTGAAATAATTGTAAAAAAAATGGACATGTTGCCTATTGAATGTGTAGTACGTGGTTACTTTTATGGTAGTCTTGTTAGTAGATGGAAATCTGGTGAGATTACTTTACCTGAAAACACGGATACTATTCTTGCATCAAAACTTCCTACTCCATTATTTGATCCTACTACAAAATCTGAACATGATATTCCTATAACAAAAGAAGATGCAATAAATCAAAATCTTGTTACACTTGATGATTACGAATGGTTATCAGAAAAAACCATTGAAATTTACAATAAAATGTCATTAATTGCTGATAATGCGGGGTTCATACTCGCTGATTTAAAATTAGAATTTGGACGATTGAATGGTAAAATCACTCTTGGAGACTCTATTGGTCCTGATGAATATCGTTTATGGCCAAAATCTTCTTACAGTCCTGGCAAAATTCAAGAAGCGTTTGATAAACAGCTTCTTCGTGACTGGTTAACTGAGAATGGATATCAAAAACAATTTGAAAATTCACGATCTATGGGTCAAGAACCTGTCGCTCCTGCAATTCCAAGTGACATAATTCAAAAAATGACTCACAGGTATGTTGAAGCATACGAACGCACTACTGGTCAGCCGCTTTAACTCGATTTCTAAATCCCATATTTTCTCTATATGCCACCTATTTTGACACTCTTTCCCTGATTTTCAGGATATTTCCCAATAATTCTTGATTTTTTTACCTCTACTGATTTTTTTGTAACTGTATCAATCTAATTGATACCTCTACGAGAAATATAGTATATGTTACAATAATATTGATATTGCTACTAAAAAGATACAGTGGGCTACTACATTTTTAGTTGCATAAAAAAAATAACGGATTTGGACAAAAAATACTGATACAGATAACTTTTAGCTAAGATCTATAGGAAATACTACATGTCAACAATACTCGAAAAACCAATATCGGTGAATCGTACGCTTGCAACAAGTCTGGAACATGCAAAAGCTATCGAGGACCCCGCACGAGCAAAAATTCTGCAATCGCTATATCGAAAACATCTAAACGCAGAACAAATCACAGCGCAATTGAAAAAATCTGGATTCAAAAAGGCTTTGACAACTACGAGACATCATCTGGAGATTCTCAAAGAAGCCGAATTGATTGAAGTTGTGAAAATTGAAGAAAAACGTGGGGCCATGATAAAATTCTACGGTACATCGACAAAGTTACTCGACTATGAAACCCCAAAAGACTTTGAGAAAAAATACTCTACAGTCATAAAGTCAACGTCCAAGCATATTGAACAACTTCTAGACGCACTTTCAAAAAAGACTGGTAAGGCAAAAAAATCTCAAAATAAGCAGGAATATAGTCAGTACTTGATGATGGAAATTGTAAATCGTGCTGTTACAACGGTCTTTGAAAAAAGACACTGATTACAATACCTCTATGATCATCTTGCCCTTGGTTTGTGGGTTTTGAAGGAGACGGACTAAGTCTCTAGGTATGTCACTGGATGCCTTGTCGCAATTGATAGCGATAGTACGGGAGCATGTGAATGCACTCTTTCGCAGTACTATATCGCTTACATGCTTTAGCGTTAGCTTTTCAGAACCGTGCCCTTGAATTTTGAATAGAAATTTCCCTACTTTGATAGTAAATTTGATTTTTGATTCGGGATTTTGAATTTTCTTCTTCATCTTTTCAGGTAAATCTATACAGGATATGCCTGAATTTACGCCTACTATACAATCTCCCTGGGATGTGAGGCTATCATCTTTAGTAATTTCCAAAGTTTTCTCATGAAGTGATAATACTTCTTTATGACCTGTGAATGGAATCACTAATTTCATGATATTTTGAAATTTTTGAGACATAAATATTCAATTTGTGATACTATAGTATGGATTCCAAGGCTGAACTTTTACTAAACGGGCAAAATTTAGTATTTCTTGCAACTTCTATGCAAGATGGTTCTCCACAAGTCACTCCTGTTTGGGGAGATTTTGAAGATTCACACATTCGAATTAACACTGCAGAGGGTCGATTAAAACACAAAAACATACTTCGTGATCCCCGTGTGGCAATATCTGTAGTTGATTCCAAAAACCCTCTTGATATGACGTCAATTAGAGGTAAAGTTGTTGAAATAATCCCTGATTATGAATACAAACATGCTGATTTTCTAACAAAAAAATACCTAGGTAAAGAAAAATATCCTTTCAAGCGTCCTGATGAAAAAAGAATTATTCTAAAAATCGTTCCTGAAAAAATCTTCGTTTTACCTCATTTACCTATGAACGAGGAGTAACAATAAACAATATTTCTTAATTCGAATTTAGAAACATTACTTATCTTAACCTGTACGTTACATTGAGGGGTTTAGCTTTTGTTCGTGACTTGTAAAAACACACAATGTTGTAATGGGTAATGGTGGTGTTTTGACCTTTGGTTTGCATATCTACGAACAAACGTTCAACCCCCCCTGTTTTTTGGCATTTCTGAAAATATGGTCTATTCGTAAAATGTGATTGATATCTAGGGGGTTTAGCTTTTACGAACAAATTTGATTTTTTACAATTAAAACGTCTTGATCAAAAATCGATTTGTTTTTTCACTCATTTCTATAATTTCTTCTAAAGCTTTGAAGAAAAATGGCTGATTTAGCTGCTCTGGTTTGTCTAAAACAATGTAAACCCCCACCTTTTTCTTCCCATCTTCCTCCAAAAATTTCCCAACAGCCTTAATTGAATAACAAAAATCATCAATTTTTTTCTTAAAGTTATCTTGTTCTGTATCATTTAATTCTCTAAATCTAATCAATTGTTTAGTTTTCATTTCAATTTTAATTCCAATGACTAGTATGTTTTCCTGATCTTTTGGTTCAAACACTTCTGTATCATTTCCTAAACCATCTGAATTGTTTATGGTAATCTTGAATGTAGCATCTTCAGATTTTGCTTGATTAAAATCATAATTTTCATGTATTAGCCATCTTTCTACATTATCTCTTAAACGTGACATGTTGAACAGGACTGTTCATAGTATAACTAGTTTAACACATCATGATAAGGAATATTTCTAAACTCGAATTTAGAAACATTTAGAGATTTACGCTATAATCCTGTTCAAAGGTTCCAGTTGAAAATAACGAAATCTGTACAATAATGTTGATTACAGTTAGAAAAATTCCTACCCACAAACATTTTTTTGCTTTCTGAGGATCATCTCTTCTAATTGCAAAGTATGCAATGATTCCTCCAATCAAACCAAAGAAAATTGGAACTAAATACCATGCACGTGAACGAATTTTTTCAGGATACATTGATTTTCAGAAATTTTTTCCTCTATTTACTTTTTGCAAGCTTTTTTTGTACTTGAGTAATTTCTATTTCTACTGTCTCTAAAGGTTCTTCTGTAACATTTCGTTTAATAGAAAACATTTTTGGTTTTTCAAAGTCTTCTGTGCAATCTGGACATGCATAAACCAAAACTCTGTGTTCATTAGGTGCTTTTGGATTTGATAATCTTGGATAATAGACCAGTCTTGCGCCACAATCGACACAATATCTGTTAGCCCTTCTAGTTCTGGCCAATGTAACACTCCTGCATACTTACTATAATCGATCCAATATTAGATCGATCCTGTCTAACGATCTAAACTAACAACGTGCAAAAAAATGATCTAAAATTAAAAAGCGCCGTGTATCAGATTTGAACTGATGACCAATCGATTAACAGTCGAACGCTCTACCAGGCTGAGCTAACGCGGCATCAATTTTTTCCAAGTAAAATGCGATTTAATCCTTCCGACGAATTAATTCTGATTGAATTTTGTGAAAAAAGCAGCAATCTCATCAGAATGTTTTTCCACAATTCCTACAATTTCCATATGTTCTTCTGCACTTGGTTCTCTTTTATGATATACTTGAAATGCACTTAGTGCTGATCCTACCATTTCCCCAACAAAAAAACCACACAAAAAATCTCCTGTATTTTCGCATTTCCAAACATCTCCAATTCTAGGTGATGCTCCGGCATTTTTGTATAACTCTAAAGTTTCTGAAACTAATTTTTCGGTTTGTTCTTTGAATTCGTTATCTAAGGCCAATTGCTTTTAATTAATTTTCAATACCTTTTTTCTTTTCAAATTTATAGACTCCGTCTAAAAATACACGATGATCTTTGTTTTTTACTCTAGAACCATTTTCAATTTCTGCTGCTGTTTGTGAAACATCAGTTAAAACATGACCTGTGATTATGACATCGTCCCCTTTTGGAACAACTTTAGTGTCTCCCCACACTTTTGTTTTTCTTGCAGCACGTTCTCCTTGGAAATTTTCAATTAGAACGGTCTTTCCTTCAACTTTAACTGTAATTGGAAAGTGTGAAAATACAATTTTCATTTTGATTGTGTATCCTTCTACAACTCCTTCGCAAAGATTTCTGATAAGTGATCTTGATGTGTTCATTATTGAACGATTTTTATCTCTTGTACCTTGTGCTTTGAACAAAACTTTTCCATCTTTAACATCAATTGTTACTGGAATTTTTTTGAAACTTTTCCATGTTTTACCTAACGGTCCTTGAACTGTTATCATCGGTTTATCATATGTGACAGTAACTCCTTCTGGAATTTCTAATTCTGCTGCAAATTTATCAATTAACTCAGTAGACATATCCTATCAAAAATCCTCCTAGTCCTTTGTTTGCTGCTTCATGATGTGACATCACTCCTTGGTTTGTTGTAACAATCAGCATTCCTCTGTTAAATGATGGAAGATATTGTTTCTCCCATTCTAAGTATTCATCTTTTTTTACTTTGAATCTTGGACTGATAGCGCCACATTTTGTAATTTTTGCCATTAATTCTATTTTGAATTTTCCACCTCTATTATCTTCGGTTCTTGCATAATCTTTGATGTATCCGTGTTCTTTTAGAGTACTTAATGCCTCTTTTGCAATTTTTGATGTTGGAAGTACAACACATTCAGATTTTCTTCGAGCTTCTGTATTGTAAATTGTCACAAACAAATTTGCTAGTACGTTCATTGCTGGCATATCATATCACCTTAATTTTTTAAATCCTAAAGAATTTGCTACTTCTCTGAAGCATTGTCTGCATAATAATAAATCATATTTCTGAATTGATACATAACATCCGCATCTTTTACACCATCGTGCACCTCTGCCATATCTTTTTTCATTTGTTGTTCCAGGAATGCTTTGTTTTCTAGGTGTATATCCGGTTCCTCTGTCGCCGTATGATCTATCTTTTGCCATTACTCAACACTAGCTCCAAATTCTTTTGTTAGATATGCTTTTGCCTCGTCTGGTGTAATTTTGTGATGTTTTCCAACACTTGCTTTATGTTTACTTCTTGTAGCTATTGAAAATCCTGGTCTTGTCAATCTCACTGTTACGTTTAATCCTAAAATTCCAATTTTTGGGTCATATTTTATTCCTGGAATGTCGATGTGTTCTAAAATTCCAAACGAAACGTTACCCATTTTGTCAAATGAACGACCCTTTATTCTATTTCCTTTTGCTTCTAACAATCTTTTTAGTAATTCTTTTCCGTCATTACCTCTTACTGTAACTGCAGCTCCGATTGGTTCTCCTTTTCTGATTCCCCAATCTCTGATTGCTTTTTTTGCAGGTCTGTCATTTACTTTTTTATTTGATATTTGTCCTAATGCTTTTTTCGCAATTTCTACAGCATCTCCTGATTTTCCAAGTCCCATGTTTAGAACAACTTTTTCCAATCTTATCTCTTTCATTACGTTTTGAACTTCTTGTGCCATAAAATCACCTAATCTTTATCTCCGGATCGCTTTTTCCAATTGGCATTACGAGTCTTGCTGGAATTTCAATTTGTCTATCATCAAATGTAATGTCTAAACTTTTTGGTATGCTGAATGTTCCTTCTTTTATTTCGTCCACTTTACCAATTTTTCCTGCGTTAACACCTTTGGTAATTAAACAATTCATTCCTTTTTCTAATTTGATTACTGATAAAATTTTGATATCTGGTATTTGCAATACGCATGTGTCTCCTACTGATACTGGTGTTTCATCAATGAGTGTTTTTCCATCATGAAATCCAATCTGTGTTTTTCCATTTTTGATTGTTGTTTTTGATTTTACTAGTACAAACTTTTTTGTTTTTTCTGCATCATCAATTTCAATTGGTTTTAGTAATGTTCCATCTTGTGGCACCAATCTGTATGTTTTGTTTCCACCCTCTAATTCTATAACATCCATTAATCCTGCTCCATGATGTAATGATTTTCTCATAACACCATCTACTTTGATTTTACCTGAATAAATTACAGATTTTGCTTCTCTTAAACTGGTAACTGTTTTGATTGTGTCTCTTAGAAATACAGCAATTGGTATTGATGCATGTTTTGATTGAGCTCCTGGTTTTACGGTTAATACAAATCGTTTATTTTTTCTGGTAATTCCCCAGAACAGTGGTGCCATTTGTCTTTTGAGTTTTTTACTACCTGCTATGTGTACCATTATTCTTCATTATCTCCTTTCTTTGTTTTGGTTTTTGTTGCTTTTTTTGTATCTTTCTTTTCTTCTTTTACTTTTGGTGCTTCTGTTTTTGGCTTGTCATCTGCTCTTGCAGCTGTTGCCTTCTTTCCTTCTAATTTGTTAATTCTCCATTTATCGCCTGAATCTAACCCTGTCAAAATTATGTTTGTTGTATGAACATAAACATCGAATTTCTCTCCTTTTAGTTTCTCTTTTTTTACACCTTCAATGTTTACGCCTCTATCTGCTATTGAAATCTTAGTAACTTTTCCGTCCACTCCTGCAAATTCACCTCTAACAATGCTTGCAGTATCGCCTTCTATTATTCGAGCACTACGTTTACCATATTTTTTTCTCAAATCTTTTGAGAGTGCACATGATAATTGTTTACTTGCTGTCTGCATAGCTGCATAGTAGATTTGTTGATTTCTTGTTTTTCTTGGAAGTGATGATCTATTCATTTTATACCACCATTTTTGCCAAATTTGCTACTCTTGGCCATTTTTCTGTAACTTCTGATGCAACTGGACCTTTGATGTCTGTTCCTTTCATTTCGCCTTCAGGAGTAATCAAAACTCCTGCATTATCTTCGAATTGAACTCGAACTCCATTTGGTCTGTGAACTGCATATTTTTGTCTAATTATAACTGCACCATGAATTTGTTTTCTTAATTCGGCTGGTCCTTTTTTAACTACAACATTACAAAAATCTCCAACAGAAGCTGCTGGAAGTCGTGATGTTCTTGTTTTATGTTGATGTACATTAACTATCTCAATAATTTTTGCACCTGAATTGTCTGCACAAACAATTCGTGCGCCGACTGGGATTGATCTTGTAATGTATGGTTTGAAGTCTTCTACTCCTTTTCCACCTTTACTACGTGCTCCGCCCATTACTCTTTAACCTCCACTACAACAAAAGATACGGATTTTGCTATTGGTCTGCATTCTGCAGCAACAACAGTATCTCCTTCGTTTACTTGTAAGTTTGATGGTACATGTGCATGAATTCTACTGGTACTTCTTCCATATCTCTTGAATTTACTAAAGTAAACAGGAGCTTCTTTTTGGAGTACAACTGTATCTTTGCCTTTTGATTTTACTACTTTACCTTCAAATAATTTTCCACGTACCGGAAGTGTTCCGTTAAATGGATTTTTTTTATCTCCTTCTCGTGGTTCTTCTTTAGGTGCTTTTACTTTAATTCCAATATTTCGTGTCATACTAACATCTCCAATCTTTCATGAGGTCTTTTATTTAATTTTGCTGAATCTGTTTGAATCAATCCTTGTTTGTTGCTTAATTCACATATGTTTTTTGGGATATTTTTCTTTCCGTTTTCAGTATTAATCACAAACATATTTTTTGTCTCCATGATAATATTGCCTTTAATTCCAATGATTTCTTTATTTTTTGAATTTGAAATTGTTACATTTTGTCCAATTAAATCAAATTCTGACTGTGTGGTTAGATTCATTGTTTCTTTACCTCGTTTAATCTTGTCATAAGTCGTGCAACTTCTTTTCTGACTTTTCTAATCTTTCCAGTTTCTTTTCTGAGTGTTCCTTTTGCATTTTCTGTCTGTAATTTTGATAATTCTGTTTTCATTTGCTCTATTCTATCTCTTAGATCTTTTTCATTTAATTCTCTAATTGATTTCATTTTTAGCATAGCCATTATTTCATCTTCTCCTCTTCATCTTCCATTGTATCTGGCATTTCTTTCATCTTTTCCTCTTCAATTTTAATTATTTCGGATTCTGACTGTGCCTTTGCAAGTGCTTCATCAGCCTCTTTTTTGATTCTAATCTCTTCATCTTTTTCTGCCTGTGTCTTTCCTTTCATTTCAAATTCTGGAATTAATTTTTCCTTTTGTGCAATTCTAATTCTTACACCAATTAGTCCCATGGCTGTTTCAACATGTGCGATGTCTTCGGATACTATAAGATCTGCATGATGGCCTGCTCTTGGTAAAATCCCTTGTCTGTGTTTTTCAAATGCAGATCTATCTCCTCTTAATTTTCCTGAAATTGTAATTTCTACACCCATTGCGCCGCCTTCCATGATTTGTTGAATTGTCCACATAGTTGCACGTCTAAATGCGGTACCTCTTTCAAGATGTGATGCCATTCTATTACACATTACTTCTGGAGATAATTCTGGTTTTGTAATCTCTTCAACAGCAATTTGTGGATTCTTTAATCCATATTCTGTTTCTAGCTTTTCTGTTAATTCTTTAATTCCTGTTCCTTTTCTACCAATTACAATACCTGGTCTAGTTACATGTAGAACAACTCTAGTTCCAGTTGGTGTTTTTGAAACTTCAACGTTTGAAAATCCTGCATCTTTGATTTTTGATCTCAAATAATCTTTCAATAACATCATATTGTAATTATCTTTGATCACATTCTTTACTGCAGACATTTCTAAAACTCCTGTGCCACCAATTCTACGTGTGTCAATACATCATTTTTGTCAGTAGCACGTCCTTGTGCTCTTGGAATGAATCTTTTTAGTACAACGCCTTTGTGTGTTGTTGCATTAATTATTTTTAATCTATCCATGTCCATTCCTTTGTACTCTGCATTTGATTCTAAATTATCTAATAATTTTATAAATTCACCAGCTGTTTTCTCAGGATATCTTCCTGACATCATTCCTGGATCACTTCTGTGTCCTACTTGATTTTTAAATCTTCTAAATGGTATCGCTCTTTCTTTTGCAATTACACTTAACATGTAATCTCTGGCTTTTTCAAGTGTAAGTCCTTTGATTGCTTTTGCTGTTTCTCTTGCATGTTTATGTGAAATTTTCTTTTCACGAATTGAAGCTCGAACATGTTTTGTAGCATCAAAATTTTGAAATGCGTAATTGTATCTTCCCATTTTAATCACTTCAGTGGTACATACAAACTAGATCTTGATGCTCCTACTCCAGGTGCTCCATGATTCACTCTCTTGTTTGTAATTGCGTACTCTCCTATGTAATGTCCAACCATCTCTGCGCCAATTCCTATTGGTTTGAATTCCTTTCCGTCAAAGACGTTAATTGTTGTTCCTATCATGTATGGTAAAATTATTAGATCTCTTTGATGTGTTTTAATTGGGTTTTTGTTTTTTCCTGCTTTTGCATCTTTAATTTCTGCAATCAGTTTCTTTTTGTTATCTGAAAGTCCTCTCTTCAATGATCTTCTTTGTCTTGCATTTAGCAATACAAATAATTCATCATTAGGAAGTTTTTGTAACTCTTCTGTTGTTTTTCCTTTGAAGCTATTTACTACTTTGACCATTTCTACACGTCTCCTTGAAAAATTCTGTTTTTATGAGCCATTTATACCAATCACATCATACCTATCTTGTTGGCCAAGTCTCTTGCTTTATCTGGGGAATTAAATTTAACAAATGCCTTTTTTCCATAAACAGTTCTTGCTGTCTCTATGTTTGTTGCATCTTCATTATACAATGTCTTCACTGCTTCTAATATCTGTGGTTTTGTTGCTTCTTTTTCAACCAAAAAACAAATTTTTTGTTCATTTTCTACTAAAGCAAATGTCTTCTCTGTGACGTAAGGTCTTAAGATGATTTTTGTTGCATCTTCTACGTTCATTTCAAAGTCACCATTAATTCTAGATGTCGTGATTTAATTTCTGCAATTTCTTCAATTGCTTTCTTTGAAAATACCGTTAATCTAATCAAAGTTCCTCCTGGTGCCAAATTTAGAACACTAAGGTTCTTTGCAGCACATACATCAATTCCAGGAATTCCTGCTGCAGCTTTTGAAATATTTTCTGATTTTGATACTACAAGTAATGCACTTTTTCCTACTTTGGAAACTCTTCCTCTTAATGCGACCTTACCTGTTCTTCTTTTTCTATTCTTTAATCTGTCTACATCTTGGGTAATTTTCAAATCATCTAAGACTTTGGTCAATTCTGATGTCTTTGAAATTTTTTCAATATCATCTGAAATAATCATTGGTAATGTATCTATTCCTTCTACTTTGTGACCTCTATTTTCGACTAATTCCTTTGATGTTGTTGCAGCTAATGCTGAACATAATGCAAGTTTATTTTCTTTTTTGTTAATTTTCTTGTAAATTACTTTGTTAGCTTTTGGTGGATGAGCTTGACGTCCTCCTCTAGTTGATGCAACTTCTCCTGCTTGTCCTGAACGACCTCCTCCGCCTCCTTTGATTTTGGCGATTCTTGCAACGCCTCTACCTGTTGGTGGATCATTTGAATCTGCAACTACTTCCATTCCTGCTGTTGGTTTTGTAGAATGTTTTTGGAAAGAATGTGTTTGTAAGTTGATGAATGCTCTATGAATTAGTGTACGATTAACTTCTGTTTCAAAAACATTTGGAAGTTCAACATCTCCGTCTTTTTTACCATTGATTGTTAGAATGTCTCTTTTCATTAAATTACAACCTCCAAGACATTTGGTTTAACAACCTTTTTTGGTTCATTTCTGATTTGTTTTCTAAGTTTGATAAGTCTTCTATATGTTCCAGGTACTGAGCCTTTCACAATTATGAAATCTCCATTAACATTTCCAAAATGTTTGAATCCTCCGTCTGGATTTATTTTGTATTCTTCTTTTTCAGTATTGCTCATTATCATAATTCGTTTATCGTATTCAACTCTTTGATGAAATCCTGTTTGACCAGCTCTTGGAACTGTATACATGACGCTTTGTGGTGAAATTGGACCTAGTGAGCCAATTTCTCTAACTGTTTTTCTTGATTTGTGTTGTTTTCTTTTTGCACCCCATCTGTAAATTACGCCTTGCCATCCTTTTCCTTTTGTAATTGCTGCAGTATCTACATATGTTCCACTTTCAAACACTTGATCAACTTTGACACTTTTTCCTAAGAGTTCTTTGGTAAATGCAAATTGCTTTGGTATATCTCCGCCTTCTACTTTTACTTCAAAGATGTAAGGTTTTTTCATTTCCAGATTAACATCTACGGGTGTTGTTGTAACTATTGCAAAAATCTCTTTGATCTTTTTTAGATGTTTTTCTGCTTCATCAAGTGGTGTTCCTTCTGTTTTAATTTTTAAATTATTTTGTACATTTTTTGGTAAATCTTTTGCAAATGAATCAAATTCTGCATTTCTTGTGTGGTTTGTATCTACTGAATATCCTCTAATTCCAACTATTGTGATTGGCGGTGTAGCAATTACTGTTCCAAGTGTTACAAGTTGTTTTCCGTGACTTGGTGTATGCTCTCTGTCATCTATGCTTACGAGTTGTACACATCCTGCCTTGTATCCTGCGTGTGCAAGTAATCGTGGTTCATCGCCTTCTACTTTTGGCCATGCACGAACTCGTGCTTCCATACTTTTTGCACGTATTCTAGGTGAATATGCTAAACTTCCTCTTCTTGGTTGACTACGTTTTCTATGTCCCATGGATAAATGAAAAAAGTCGTTAACCCCATTATATACTGTGAGAATCTCAATTTTCTTTACTTTTTATTGTAATATTTCTATGGTGCATATAATTCTGAAATCATTGAAAAAATTGTAGCAGCACCTATTCCAACTCCTGCAATTCCTACCAATACTGCCAATATCAAAAATTTTCTCTGATTATTCATATAGACATTATAATTTTTTTATCATTTATTTGTTGAATGTATGGGCATTGATAATTGATAAACATCCCAAAATTGCTTCTTCAAGACGAACTGTTTCTGTTCCTTGTTGAGGGAAGAAATTCCATGCTTTGAAGTTCTGAATATTACTAATTTTTTTGTCTAGCATTTCATGAATTCCTTTATCGGTTGTACCAAACACTACCAAAATCTCTTCTTTAGAGGAAAGTATTTTTTGCATATCTTCGTTTTTGATTTTCTTTGATTTTCTGCTGGTGAGTATTTTTGGTCCTTTCCATTCCGTTAATAATGAAAATAAATTTCCACCGTGTTTTACATTGTAACTCCAGAAATTTGGAATTTGATCTTTTTCTATATCGTATACTGTAAAATTTGGAAATGTTTCTTTAATCTTTACAATTGTTCTTTTATCAATTTGTTTTTTTCCATGGTATGGAATTGAATGGTCAATTCCTATGTCGATAAATTTTTTCCCATCTTTTGGAAAAATAATTCCTTCTCTAATGTCTCCTTTTTTTACTTGTTTTGCATCTGAGGTTCCAGTTTGGTTTGGCATTTTGATTGGAGATAATGCACCTACAAATTGTAATAATCCTGATTTTGGATACAGACGTTTTCTAAAATGTTGTGGTGTTTCAAGATATCTTAAAATCATTGATAATAATTTTGAATCAGTTTCATATTCTCGTCCGTCTTTGTAAATTATTATGTTGTTAACCTGAAATATTCCTGCGGCTCGTGCAATTTGAAAAATTTTACGAGTCTTATTTTCATGTTTTTTCTCATCTTTTAAAGATGAATCAGGTATTGCAATTGATAATTTCATTTTAACTTATACAACAAAAGAAATTTGTTTATTTTCCATCAGATGGATATTTTGATTTTGCATTTGCAGCAAATTTTGTTATGTCTTCATTTTTGATGAATTCGAAAACTCCTTTTTCTCCAGATATTTTTGACATCTTGATATGTTCTATTCCTTCTTTTGTTTCACTTGAAATGTAAATTGATGCAATAGCTAATGATGCTGCATCATCTAATGACATATCTTCCTTGTAATTCTTTTCTAAAAATTCATTGACAACATCAGAATTTGCACCAATTGATATTGCATTGTATGAAATGTATGAACCACTTGGGTCTGTCATATACAAATTAGTTCCTGCAGGATCAATTCCTCCAATAATTAATGAAACTCCAATTGGTCTTGCTCCTCCATATTGTGTATATTGTTGACATTGATCAGCTAAGTGTTTAGCAACAGTTTCAACTTCTACTGCTTCATCATACACTAATTTGTTACTTTGAGAAAATGTTCTTGCAGTATCAATTTGTGAACGTGCATCTGGAATGTATCCTGCAGCTGCAGCTCCTATATGATAATCAATTTGAAATATTTTTTGTGGTGTGTTAATAATTTGTAATTTTCTTGATTTTTCTTCTACTGCTATAACCACGCCATCTTTTGTTCTAATTCCTACTGCAAGTGCTCCTCTTCGAACGGTTTCAATTGCATATTCTACTTGGTATAGTCTTCCGTCTGGAGAAAATACCGTAATTGCACGGTCATATCCTTGTTGTGATGGCATCATGATAATTTAATATCCTTGCCAAGGTTGATTTAACGGTTACGCAAATTGAGACTATGGGTTACAAAGAAAAAATCGTTGTAATACCCTTGGCTCTTGTAGCAATTGGAATTTTTGGTGCTGCTACATACATGACTGTATGTAAGCATTCATTCTTTAACTTTCTTGGATGTTGAAAAAAATACTATCTTGTTGAATGAAATTTAGCAAATTTGTGATATTCTAGTAATTAGATGTTATTCTATGGTAAAAGAGATCTCAATTATATCAAAAGACGATCTATCTGAAGAAGACATTGATAAATTAAAATCCTATTTTTTAGACATGCCTATTTCTGAAATATTGATTGGTCTAAAATTTGCAAAAAACAGATGGGATGCAAAAGATGCAGGCACTCTAAAAGTTGGTAGGAAAAGCATAATCAATAATGAAGTTCATTCAATAACTGCAGAACAAGCTACTTGGAGATTAAATAATTGGAAATTAATGATTAAAAATTATAGAAAACGTGGTTATAGTTACCCGACAATTTCTAGAATTAAAAAATTACTTCAAGAAATAAAGAAAAATAATTAGATTGCTTCTCTTTCTCTTAGTATATCTTCCACACTATTTCCACTAACTGGTGGCTCTGGCATACTTTGTCTAGTTTGACCTTCTACCATTGCTTGTGCTTCATTTAATATTGATTCTGCTTCTTTATTGGATGCTGTAAATTCTCCCATTGAACCTTCATTTGTAATTGTTGTACCTGTTGCAATGTCTCCTAACATGCTTGATAGATCTTGCATTGAACTTGCAACTTCTGGCATCATTCCTCCTAAGGATGTACTTAATCCTTTGATTAATGACATACAAGGGCTTAATGTTACTACTACATCTCCTAATTCTGATACTGTGTTTAATCTAATCTGAACTTGTTCCATTTGTAATTTTGCGTTACTAACGGTTTTGTTATTTTTTCTAATTTCTGCTAATTCTGTTGCATACATTTTTGCATATGATTGGTTGTTTGTTTTTGTTGCTTCTACAATTTTATCCATAAACATTGAATCTTTTTGTTTTAATTTTTGCTCTGTTTCTCCTAATTTTGTAATTTGTTGTTGAAGTCTTTTTTGTGCTAAATCTAATCTATTTTTTAATGGGGCATCTGGTTTTACGGTACCCATGAATTTTTGAGACAATGTCTCTTTACTCTTCAAAACATTCCATTTCTCTGAAAATGATACCATGTAAAAGACTGAAAAATTTGGCATTTTATAGAACAACTAAAAAAAATTAGTCTGATTGGATCAATTTTTCTTAAGTAATTTTACTTTCCATTAGTAGAATTACCCAAAAGTAAATGTGAATATCTCAAAACCAGGGGTTTTGACATGAATGATTATCTCGTGTGGTCCTTCTTGTTCTAATTCTATCAAATTATACAATCTTGGTTCAGAAACATTGACTGTTCCATCTTCTGATACATCTAGTCCTTTGACTTCATTAGAAATTTTTCCTCCATCATATTCAATTTCCAACATTGCATTTTCTGAGGCAACTATATTGACTTGTTTTGCATTAAAATTTAGAACAATTTTTCCTGAATCTGAAATTAATTCCATCCCATCATTATTGTTTTTCCACGTGCCATCCATATAGAAATAATGTTCTCTAAATGTCTCTGGTAATCGGTAATCCACTATTTTATTTTTTGAAAATCCTTCTTCATTACCTAATTGATTTCTTCCTTCAGCAAAATTAAATCCAAAATATAATTCAGGAGTTCTAAATGTTGCATGTGAAAATTCATCTAAATTAACTAATTCCTTTTTTTCTATTGTTTTTCCATATGCATTTGATCTTTCTTCTAAAAGTAATTGAATTACTTTTTCTGTTTCTGCATATGCTCCTTCTCCAATATGATCAAATCTTATGTATCCTTCATGATCTGCGATATATTTTCTTGGCCAGTATCTGTTTTGAAATTCATTCCATGTTTCTTTATCATTATCTTGTACAACTGGATATTTTATACCAAATTTTTTAGTTGCAAAAACGACATTGTCATATTCTTTTTCAAATTCAAACTCTGGTGTATGTATTCCTACAATTACCAATCCTTCTTCTGAATATTTTTCATCCCATGCTGTAAGATGTGGCAGTGTTCGAATACAATTGATACAGCTATATGTCCAAAAATCATACAACACAACCTTACCTTCAATATTTTGATCTATTTCTTCTACAGATGTGTTAATGTATCCTGAGATACCTTTCATTCCTGGTGCTGTTCTTAGAAATGTTTTATCTAATGTTGTGATATCATTTGTTGTATTTCTTTTAAGATCAACTTCGTCATAAAAATATGAAATAGACATTATCCCTACTGCAATTATTGCAAAAAATATTGATGCATACTTGTATTCTTTTTTCATTTTAACTCAATAACAGTAAATCATTTAGAAGTGGAAAGTTTGCAATTAAAACCAACTGATTGAAAAATACTAATATTCCTAATACGATTATTACTATTCCAAACAAAACTGTATAGTATTTCATATGTTTGCCAATCTTTGAAATTATTCTACTTGATTTTGAAATTAATGCTCCCATTATAACAAATGGAATTCCCATGCCTATAGAATATGCAAGAAGTAAATTGAATGCTATTCCAGGAGATGTTGCTGCAAGAGTGATTATTGTGCCTAAAATTGGTCCTACACAAGGCGTCCATCCTGCTGCAAACGCCATTCCAAACAAAAATGATACGGGGAATCTAGCACCTGCACTTTTTGGAAAAATCTTTTTCTCAATATTGAGTATACGAATTTTATGACTTAGAATCATGTATGAACCGAATCCTATGATGATTATGCCTCCAATCTGATTAAATTCAGATACGATTTGATTTGCATCTTCATAAAAAATTGAATTTATTGCTACACCTAATGCAGAAAAAACTACTGAAAATCCAAGTACAAAAAATATTGAATTCAGAAATACATTTGATTTGTTAATGGAAATAACATTATTCTTTGTTTTAACTTCTGATAATGTTGTTCCTGAAATATATGCCAAAAATGCTGGAACCATGGGCAAAATACATGGTGCAAAAAAGGAACCAATTCCTGCTAGAAATGCAATTACTATTGAAATTTCAGCCATATCCCTTCTCTGATTTCATTTTATAAAATCATTAACACAAATGAGTTTTTATCCTAGGGGTCGTAGTTTTTCATATGAACTCAAGATTTTATGTCGTTATTGGGCTATTGGGTGTTATTGTAATAGGTGCATTTATTGTTGGTTCTCCGGCAATAGGTGGATTTGATATGATGCGCTAATCATTTTAGGTTAAACTTTCTTTTAGCTTTTTCTAAAATTTGTATGGAATACTCTATTTCTTTATTTGACAACCATCCTGTGATTGAAATTCTAATACGTGCTTGATCCTTTTTCACAGTTGGATATCTTATTGCTTGTGCAAAAATTCCATTAATTCTTAAAAATTTTGAAAACTCCATTGCTTTTTTTTCATTACCGATAATTACTGGAATTATTTGACTTGTAGATGTGGTATGAAGTTCAATCTCTTCTAATCTTTTATGAAACAGATTAATTTTTCCCCATAATTTCTCTCGGTACGCCTCTCGTTTTGAATTAAATCTTTCAAGTGAGTATTGATTTATTGATGAAGGTAATGCGGATGTGTAAATGAATGTCTTTGACGTGTTTATGCATAAATCAATTAATTTTTTTTTACCACAAACATATCCTCCAAAACTTCCCAATCCTTTACTAAGACTACTAACGTATAGATCAATTTTCTTTTCAACATCAAAAAAATTTGCTGTTCCTTTGCCATCTTTTCCTAGTACAAAATCCCCATGTGCATCATCTAGAACTGTAATCATACCATATTTTTCTGATACTTGGCAAATTTCATTTAATTTTGACCAATCTCCATCCATACTGAAAATTCCTTCAGTAATTAGGATCTTTTTACCTTTAGTTTTTTGAACTTTTCTCTCTAAATCTCCTATGTCATTATGTTTGAAAATTTTAATCTTTGAACCTGATAATTTACATGCTTCAACAATACTTGCATGGTTTAATTCATCACTAAATATTGTATCATGTTTGGTTGCAATTGAAGTAATCATTCCAAGATTTGCCATGTATCCTGTAGGAAAAATAATTGATTGCTCTTGTGATTTATGTTTTGCAAGTTTCTTTTCTAGAACTGAAAAACTAGTATCATTTCCTGAAACAAGTCTTGAACTTGACTGGAATTGAGTATGGTTCATTTTACTTGATTTTATTCCAAGATAATCATTTGATGAAAAATTTAATAATTTTCTTCCATCTTGTTTTATGAACTGTTTTTCCACATTGCTATCCTGGAGATTTCTTAATAGGTTATTTTTTTTAATTACACTTAATTTCTTTTCAAGTGTGCCAAATTTAGGCTTCAAGATCAATCTCTTTTATCATTTCGACATCTTTTTGCATAGAATTTCCATCTAATGTTAGATATCCTTGACTAATGATTCCATTAGCTCCACTAAGGAGTAGTTCTTTTCCATCATCATCTAGATTAACTTCTCTGCCTCCTGAAATTTTTATTATGCTTTTTGGAAGTAAAAATCTCAATACTGCAAAAACTCGTAAAATCTCTTCTAAACTTAATTTAGTCTGTAATTCTAAAGGCGTACCTGGAACTGCTACCAATAAATTTATTGTAACTTCTTCAGGATTGAGTTTGGATATTGCATGTACCAGTTCCTCTCTCTGTTCTCTAGTTTCTCCCATTCCAATTATTCCGCCAGTACAAAGCTCTAATCCTGCTTTTCTTGCTGTATGCAGCGTATCTATTCTATCTTGATATGTATGTGTTGTACAAATTTCTGGAAACTTAGATTCAGATGTTTCCAAATTATGATTATATCTGATTACTCCTAATTCTTTTAATTTGGTTGCTTGTTGAATTGTTAAAAATCCTAAACTACATTCAATTGAAATTCCTACTTTTTCATTAACTTCTCTAATTATGTTACATACTTTGTCAAAATCTTTGTCTGACGGTCCTCTCCATGCTGCAACTAAACAATATGAATGGGCTCCTGCATTTTTTGCATCTCTTGCTTGCCTAACTACTTCTTCTGCAGACATTAATTGGTACTTTTCAATTCCTGTGTCGAAAAATGCAGATTGACTGCAAAATGTACAATCTTCACTACAATAATTTTTTTTAATATTTGCTAATTGCTCTACATCTATTTTTGAACCCTGAAATGTTCTAGTAATTTCATTTGCAGCATCTGATAATCTGCTTAAAACATTATCTTCTACATTGAATAATTGATTTGTCATTCTTTCGGTTAAAATTTGCTTAGAAAGTACTCTGTTTTTACACTCTGAAATTAATTCTACTTCATTTTCCATATTCAAAATTAAAAAATTCACTAAATAAGCGTTAACTTACATTAAATCTGTGGTTAACCATTAATTACTCGTAAAAATTATGCTCTATATGAAATCTAATAGTTCTTTATGGCATCCTAATACGCAAATGTCAGAATGGACTGATTTTCCTGAAATAAAATCTGCAAAAGGTATGTGGTTGTATGATTCAAAAGGTGGTAAAATGCTTGATGGAGTTGCAAGTATGTGGTGTAATGTATGGGGTCATTCAAAATCTGAATTGGTGTCTGAAATAATTAAACAAACAAAAATAATTCAGCATACGCCGTTGTTCAATTTAACACATTCTTCTGCTGAAAAATTATCTAAAAAATTATTAAAATTAAATCCAAAAATGAATTCTGTTTTCTTTTCAGATAATGGTTCTACTGCAATGGAAATTGCCATAAAAATTGCTTTACAATACTGGCATAACATCGGTGAGAATAAAAAAACAAATGTTGCTACCTTAGAAAATGGATATCACGGAGATACTTTTGGCGCTATGTCTGTAGGATATGTGCCTGAATTTTTCTCTAAATTTCGTTCAAAACTTTTCTCTACAATTCAATTTCCAGTACCACGAACTTTAGCTGCAGGAACTTCAAAAAAAGAATCTTCTAAGGAATATGAGGAATATTGTATATCAAAAATTGAAGATAAACTTGAAAAAGATAATTCTATTGCAGCATTTGTTATGGAAAGTGGTGCTCAAATGGCAGGTGGAGTTATAATTTACCCTAAAAATTTTCAAAAAAAAATATCACAAATCTGCAAAAAAAATGATGTTTTATTTGTATTAGATGAAATTGCTACTGGTTTTGGAAGATTAGGATCTATGATTGAATATAACTCTCAAAACTCTATTCCAGATATTGTTTCATTTGGTAAAATGCTTACTGGAGGATATCAAACATTCGCTGCAACATTAACAACAAAAAAAATTCAAAATTCTTTTCTTGGAGAATTTTCTGAATTTAAACACCTTTTTCATGGTCATACTTACACTGGAAATCCTACTGCTGCTGCATTATCTCTAAAAAATATTGAATTATACGAAAAATATAATTTAATTAAAAAAATTCAAAAAACATCCACAATTTTTCAAAATAGGCTAGATGAAATTGCTAATCTTGATGTGGTGGGAGAAATTCGTTATAAAGGAATGGTTATGGGAATCGAATTAATTCAAAATAAAAATCCAAAAAAATCTCTTTCTTTTAAAAAATCCATGAATAAATTGGTGTTTGAAGAAGGTAGAAAACATCAAATCTACTTTAGAACTCTTGGAAATATTATCATGCTTGTTCCTCCATTAGCAATATCTCAAAAAGATCTAAATTTTTTAATCGACGGAACTATATCTACAATTAAATCTCTATCTAGGAAACTGAAATGAATTCTTTTTTTATTACTGGGACTGACACTGATGTTGGAAAAACATGTGTTAGTGCAGCACTAGCAAATTATTTTCGTGAAAAGAATGTTGATGTTGGAGTTATGAAACCTTTTGCATCAGGTTACAAATCATCTGTTGATTCTGTATCTGAAGATGTTGAAATTTTAATGAAATATTCTCAAACACATGATTCTATTGATCTGGTTAATCCATATTATTTTGAAATTCCTACCTCGCCATATGATGCATGTAAACAACTTAATCTTGAGATTGATATTTCTAAAGTAATTGATTCATACAAACAACTTGCTTCCATTCACGATATAGTAATTGTTGAAGGAATAGGGGGCATAATGACTCCTATATCAAAAAATTATTTTGTCTCTGATTTAATTTCTGATCTTAATTTAGATTCAATTATTGTTACTGGCTCCAAGATTGGGTCTGTGAATCATTTAATGCTTACATATGACCATGCACGTCAGAAAAACTTGAAACTTAAAGGATTCATAATAAATCAAAATGTTGCTGACGGTTATGATTTGTCTAATCTGAAACATCAAATTTTTGGGTTAACTGGGCACAAAGCTTTTGGTGCAATTCCATATGTTGAACCATTTAGTATTGAACCATACATTGCAACTTTTCCTAATTTTGTTGATGTTTCAAAATTAGGTTTTGAAAATATTTAATTTATTCATTTTTTTTGTATTGATAAAATTTTTAGAATCTTTCAAAAATTCACTAAAAGATTCCTTTGTGGTATAATATGTAGATTGAGAAATTTCAATCTGATCTTTTGTAATAATCCATATGTTTGCATCATTTTTTTGAATTTTCTTAATTTCATGAATTTTTTGTGTTATTTGTTCGAGGTCAGATGTTTTTACAAAAAATATTACTATTGTATTATTACTATTTTTTTGTAATTCTAGTGTGTTTGGTATTACCATATCCAATTCTACATTTTCAAAAATTATTTTTCTTTGACTAGGTATTAACATCTCTGTGAATAGATAATGTGTCATACTTTCTGCTAATATTCCATATTTTTCATATTCTTCAATGGATTGTATTTCATGAATTACTGGTTCGTAGATTTTTTCAAATAATTCTGAAAATTCTTCTTTTAACAGTAGTTGATGAATCTCTTCTTGTCCAATATTGTTTATTTTTGCATATAATGCATCTTTGATGGGTGAACTTTCACTCATTTATTCGATAAATGCGTATCTTCTTTCCCCTCGTTTTTCAGAGGAGATGTTTTCTACATGTTCTAAAACAAATTCTTTTTTTGCATGAAGTAATGATTGATTTGGTTCAAGTTTATTCTCATGTAATTCCTCATAATCTGATAAGCTTAGTTTTTGTCTTTCTCCTATTTCTGTTTCTAAGTTCATTTCTTTTACTATTTGCAAATGTTCTGGTTTTATCACTCCGCTAAACACCATTGCACTACTTCCACTTCCGTATGATGCAAATCCAAAGCGTTTTCCTTCTAAACTAACACCTTTTTGAAATTCATATTCTAAACAACTTCTAAATCCGAGATATAGTGATGCTGTATAGAGATTTCCAATACTTTTTGATGCAATTAGTGAACTTGCAACCTTGTTTTCATAGATTTCTTGGTATGTGTTGGTTTTTGCAAATCTTTTTGTAAATTCACTATCTTTTGTCATAAATTCTGAATCTGAAATTATAGATTCAATTGTTCCACGAGGATCTTTAGGTACTGGTTCTTCCATACCTACTTCTGCAATAACTTCTTTCCATTTTGGTGTGTTTCTTAATTCATGTCTTACTAGATATGCTAATGCCTTTTTACCCATGTTACTATATGGCAAATGCATGTTGAAATAATCTATATGATCTAACATGCTTTGCCCTTCTTTCATATCTATTAATCCTGTTTTGAGTGCCTTTCTTTTGTAATCATTTAATGCATTTTTTACTTGAATCAGGTATAACAAATTAGAATATTGTCCATGAACAATTGGAGTTTCTTTTCCAAATGGTCTGTAAAAGTCATATTCGTTTTTAATTGATGTAGATGTAACTTTAGGATCAAATTCTAAAAGTCTTGGTGAATCGTTTAGCAACATTGCAACTGCTCCTCCACCTTGGGTCATCTCTCCACTAGAACCTAAATCATATTTTGCAATATCTGATACAACAACTAATGCGTATTTGTCCTCTGATTCTCCTGCACGTATCCAATTTGTATTATCGTATAGTGCATAAGAGCCACTAACACATGCAAATTTACATTCAATTCCTCCACAATGCTGAAATGAACCTGCACCGTAAACTTGTTCTAACATTCCAATTACATACGAATTCATTGCTTTTGATTCGTCAAATGATGATTCTGTTGCTACATACAATCGTCCAATTTCTTCTGGTGATAATTTATTCTTCTGCATAATTTTCAAACATGCATTTGCAGCTAAACATGCAGGGTCCTGATTTGAATCTACAATTGCCATTTTTGAAACTCCTAATCCTTTAACTAATTTTTGTGGGTCGAGGCCTCTTGCTTCTGCAAAGTCTCCTGCATCCATAAACAATCTAGGAATGTAAATTGCAATGTCATCTATTCCTGCGGCCATCAGCTATGCCTCATGATGTGGGTATATAAGATTTCTAGAGTAAATATGATTTACGTAGTGATGAATTTTATAGCGATCTAATTAATACTATTTCAAATTTTCTAATTTTCAAGCATAGAATTGAATATTTTTTCAAACACTTCGTATGGTTGGGCGCCGGATATTGTTTGCACTTGATTACTATTTGATGAAATTACATAAAATGCAGGGGTTCCTGTTATTCCTAATTTTTGTGCATCCGAATTACTAGAATTAATTTTTTGTGTATATCGCTCATCTATATTACATTGAATAAATTCATCTATGTCTAATTCGATTTGTTCTGCAAATCTTAAAAGATTATCACTACTTGCCCATCCATTATTTTCTCCACTCCAATTATTAAATAAGGTATTGTGATATTCCCAGAACTTGCCTTGTTCTGATGCACAGTGTGCGGCATGTGATGCTCTTAGTGAATCTTGACCAATGATTGTATAATCTTTGAAAATAACATTAACTTTCCCTGTCATTACATATTTTTCAAAAATTTGATGTTCGGTATTATGAAAATGTACATTACAAAAGTGACATTGATAATCTCCAAATTCAACTAAAGTAATTTCTGCATTTTCATTTCCAAGTATTGGTGATCCATTTTCAAAAAATGTTCCCATTGAAATTTGTGTAGGTTTGATTTGTTCTTCAGCTAATTGTTTTTCTATCAATGGTTCAGATGATTCAGATAAATCTCCAACTCCAAATACTACAATTGCAATACATATGCCTGAAATTATTGCGCCTATAGTTAATGAAGGCACATGGAGTGTCTGTTTTTTATTTTCTTTAATGGCATCTTTTTTCTCTGAAATTGTATACTCTTTTCCTTCTATTGAAAATGTAAAATCTTTATCAACATCTTTTGTTTCCACGAAAAAATGGCAAAACCATGTGATTTAATCCTTCCATTAATTATAAAAGACTGGATTCTATAGCAATTATGATGAAGAAAGTCTTTGTCAATGGTTATGGTTCAATTGGCAGTCGTATAATCCAATTCATAAAAGATGATCCGGAAATTGAGGTAGTTGGAGTTGGAAAATACTCTCCAGATTCTAAAGTAAGTGAAGCAATAGATAGAGGGTTTAAGGTGTATGTTCCAGAAAAAAACCAAAACGCATTTTCTGATTTTACTATAACTGGAAATATAGAAACTGCCTTAGATGAATCGGATTTGGTAATTGATGCATCTCCTGGCGGAATAGGTTTCAAAAATAAAAAATTATTTTATGAACCTCGAGATATTTTGTCAATTTATCAAGGTGGTGAAACAATAGAAGGTGAAAATGCAGTTTCAGATTTACTATTTAACTCAAAAGTAAACTATGCAGATGCTATTGGGAAAAAACATGTCATGCAAGGTAGTTGTAATGTTACGGGAATGGGTAAAATTTTAGAACCGTTACGAAAAAATTTTGGAAATTCAATTAAAAGATTTGATGTTACACTAGTACGAAGATGGGCTGATCTTGATCAAACAGATGAATCTGTAACTGATACAATTGAATTAACACAAAGCCCACATCATGGCGAAGATGTTAAATCATATTTTGGAAAAGACGCCCCTTTGTTTGTCCGTGCAATCAAAGTTCCTACCCGACAAATGCATTTGCACATAATGGATATACGATTTAAAGAAAACACTCCTTCTGTTGATGATATACACAATATATTCAAAAATGAATATGGGGTTGCAACCTTGTGGACTGCAAAGGGAACAAAAGATATTAGAGATTTTGCAGAAAAATTGAATTTTAGTTTCAAGGATACAAATATGATTCACATACATGCTAACATGACACAAAAAATTGATGATACAATACAAATAATGTATTCTGATGATCAAACTGGAATTGTTATTCCTGAAAACCACATGTTGTTACAAGCAATGTTATTTGAAAAGTCACATGAGGAAGCAGTAAAACATACTGAAAAATTATTCAACATGTCTGAGAAAAAAAGACTTTTGGAATCCAATTTCAGTAAAGAATAATTATTTTATTTTTTCAATTCTGATTTTATCTGGTTTATTTTTTGAAACTTTTTCTATCATAATCCTTAAGGATTCTATTTCGATTTTATCTCCTTCTTTAGGTATGTCTCGTAATTTTTCATGTAATAATCCGTTTAATCTTGAATAGTCATCTCCTTCTGGAATGTTAGTTTTAAAAATTTCATTAATTTTATCTATCTCAATGTCTCCGTTTGTTAGAATTGCATCATTTCCTTCACTTTGAAATACCTGTTGAACTCTATCTTTTTCATCATGTATTTCTCCAACAATTTCTTCAAGTAAATCCTCTAATGTGACGCATCCTTCTACTCCTCCAAATTCATCTACTACGATAGCCATGTGTGTTTGTCGTCCCTGCATTTCTTTTAGTAAATCACTAACACGTTTTTCTTGTGATACAAAAATTGGTTCTCTCATTATACTTTCAAGAGATACCACTTTTTCATCATGTTCTAATGATTTCAAAACATCCCTGACATGTACAATTCCTGTAATATTATCACTCTTTTCTGAAAAAACAGGAATTCTTGAAAATCCACTGTTATTAATTTCAGGCAATGCCTCAAACAACATTTTTTTTGAATTCAATGTAAACATCTTTGTTCTTGGTGTCATAACTGAACGAATTACTATGTCATCAAAATCTAATGCTCCGTGAACTAGTTCACTTTCCTGTTTTTCTATGGCTTTATCTTTTAATCCTTGATCAATAACTCCTTTAATTTCATCTTCTGTTAGTCCTGGAGGATTATCGCTACTTCCTGTTAGACGAATAATTCCTTTAGTTATTGCTTCTAAAATTCTAACTATTGGATAAAATGCATAGCTAAATACTAACAATACTCTACTATATCTTGCAGCGATTTTGGATGCGTTTGCATTACAATATGTTTTTGGAGTAATTTCTCCAAACACCAATATCAAAAATGTCATTATACCAATTACAATTGCTAATCCATCATTTCCAAATATTTTCAATGCGATATCTGTTGCAATTGCGGTTGATGCAACATTTACTAAATTATTTCCTAAATTTACACTGGCCATCATGCGGCTAGGGTTTCTTTTTAATTTCAGTAATGATGTTGATCCTTTTACTTTATCTTTTACCATTTGTTCAATCTTTGACATTCTAACTCCGACTAGAGCTACTTCTAATCCACTAAAGAAACCAGAAAGACCAATCAAAACTACCAGTAATGGTATTTCAAATTCTAATTGCATTTGATAACCTCTAATAATTTTATTTTATTGAAATGAACCTTGCATATCATATATTGTAGTTACACCACATTTTCAGATTAATCTAAATTAGATATGGATGCTATTAAACCCTTGAGATTAAGTAAAATTGATTTTGTATAATTTGCGCCTAAATTTTTGGTGGTCTTGCAAATTTGTTTGCAGGATCATTATGATAATCAATTGGAAGTAATGGTTCTTTTTGCCGTCCTGTTAAAATTCCTATTACTTTATCATCTTTTTTGATGATTCCTTTATCTTTTAATTTTTTTATACCTGCTACAGATGCACCTGATGCCATTTCGCAATCAAATCCATTTAATCCTACAACTGACATTCCGTCAAGCATTTCTTTATCTGTCACTTCTTCTACAATGCCATTTGTAAAATCTAATGCGCGTAAACCTTTTGCAATATTTGACGGTTTGCCAATTTGTATTGCAGTTGCTTTGGTTTTTGGCTTTAATTCTTCGTTGTCTTTCATTTCATTATAAAATCTTTGAATTAATTCAAAATTTGGTGCGCCATCATTCCATCTCAATTTTTCTTCATCAAAAATACCATTAAATAATTGATAAAGAGTATTCGCTCCTCTTGCATTAATTACTGCAATACGTGGAATTTTTTTAATCCATCCCCATTCGTAAAGTTCCATCAAACTTTTTCCACAACTAGATGTATTTCCTAATGCGCCCCCTGGGTAAACGAGCCAATCTGGAACTTCCCAATTGAAAGCTTCGAGGGCTCTATAAGGAATTGTTTTTTGGCCTTCGATTCTAAATGGATTAACTGAATTTACAGTATAACTGCCTGGTTCTTCTGCGGCTTGTAATGATTTTGTAAATGCATCATCAAAATTACCATTAACTTTTACCATTTGGGTCCCAAATTGATATGCTTGACTTAATTTTCCTGGAGCTATCTGCCCATCTGGAATGTATACATCACACTCCATATTTTCATTTGCAGCAAACATTCCTGCAGATGCAGAAGTATTTCCTGTTGATGCACAAATAATTTTTTTTGCACCCATCATCTTTCCATGGGTCACTGCAGCTGACATTCCGTTATCTTTGAATGATCCACTTGGATTGTATCCTTCTGGTTGAAATGCTATATTCTCATTATCAATTCCTACAAACTCTGCAACTTTGCTCATATGGTATGGTTTTGATTGTCTACCTTCTGCTCCGTCTAATGAAACTAAATATTTTGAACATTGTTTGATGTCTTCTGTTTCAATTTCACAAAAATTTAATAATTCTCTAAATCTCCACACTCCGCTTTCATTGTAGATGCTTCCTTGTGGATTTCTTCTCTCGTAAAACACATCTTTTAAGTTTGAATTTGGTTTATTTTCATACTTTACATCCAATAAGAAATCACATACGTCACATTTTATGGCAAGTGATTTTATTGGATACGTCTTACCACATTTTGGATTAATACATACAAGTTTGGCTTTTTGTTGCATGTTTCTATCGATATTCTGCTACTAATTTAAAGGCTGGATTGATAATCTTTACCCTGTATTTTCATAATATTCACTAACCATAAAGATTTAGAACTATTTTTTCTTAGTTATAGTATGGTCTCTGTTGATGAATATTTTCATGATCTTATGAAGAAGATTCTAAAAAGTTATGATGTAATAAAAAATCTAGGTGATTCTAAAGAAGATCTTTTCACTCTGGACATGGAATTGACAAAAATTAATGGTTTATTGAAAGTTTTACTCAGAAAATCTGGAGAATTTTCTGATAAAAATATTGAATTTTCCAAACTAAAGAAAAAAATCCAAAATTATTTTGAAAATCACTATTTTACTGAAGAGCTTGAAAAAATCAAGGAAATTTATTCTGAAGATCAACTAAGAGTCAAACACATACGAAATTCTATAGTGAACTCACTTCAGGATGAGAAAATGATCTTTAGGATATATGATATTGCAAAAGATTTGAAGTAATCACTTTTTCTTTTTTGATATTTTAGAATCTTTATCTTTCAATTGTTTGTCAACTTCTGATTTCTTATCTTCAACTGCTTTGAAAACTTCTTGAATTAATCCATCTAGGTGTCCATCTGAAATTTCAGGAGATACGGATTCTGCAATATTATTTATTGCGGCAGAAATTTCAGAACTAACTTGTTCAAAACTTTCAGGATCTTCGGCAGCCGTTGCATATAGCGCTTTTAGATTGTCTACTTGATTCAAAACTTGATCCGTTAAAGTTAATTTGTATTCTGCACCGTCTACTACAATATCCTTTGTTATCATAAAATTTGTTCGAAAAGTAGGTTCTTAAAGTTTCTGACTATTAGAAAACGATCATATCAAGTGCTGCTGCATCACTAACTAGTGTTGTATGTCTTGAATTTACAACATAACCGTTCTTGATTTCTTTTGTAGGTACCCATCTATTTGTAGATGTATAGTGCCTATCTTCTATCAATTTATTTTCAACTTCTTCAATATCTAATTCCCCTTCTTCAACTTTTTGAGATTCTAAATGTTTTATTGTGATTAAAATTTTCTTTACTTTCACTCTATCTCCAAATTTCCATTGCGATGGGGGAGTTTCATCAGACACTTCGATCACTTTAATTTTCATCTCTTTTGTACCTAGAACATTTTTACTAACTAGCATACGTTCGTCAATAAAATCTGAGAAGCTCATAATATTTTCAATAATTTGTCATTAATAAATAAAGGCGAATCTTCTTAGATATAGTGCTAATTATCCGCGATTGTTTTTTGATATCTGGATTTGAATGGCATTGTGTAGTCTTTTAAATTCATTTTTTTCTTTTCTCCTTGAATTAATGCATAGGTTGTACCATCATACCTACATACCATATCTGTAGGAATTTTTCTTTCATTCCACACTTTGTAAAACTCTCTTAACTCTCTCTTTTCATATTCTCCTACGCCAATTCTCTTTTTTGATAAAAATTTGAATGCCAGAATTACTTTTCGAGTTTTATACACTGTGAAATTATTTGTCCAATTCAAACATCTTGTAATTTGATCAAATGGTACTGTCAATGTCGTTCCAGTTCCTGATTTTGCCTCAATTGTAAATATCATACTATCTGTATTATTGACACATAAAATGTCAGGCAATGCAACACTTGGAGACCCTAATCGAAACGCCTTCCAATTTTCCATTTTGTTGAATCGTTTAACTAATGTATCTTCCCAATTGTATCCTCTTTGCCTTCTTGTTTGGGCGATTTTTTTAAAATTTAGTGATTTTGTCTTATTTTCAATCTTTAAACTGGATTTCATATGACTCATTATTTCTATCAAATATAGTAATACAGGTTATTGTGTAATGACCTATTGCTAATTGTTTTCAACAATAAACGAATACTTTGGTCTGGTGTCAAATGACACGCTCATTTTAACTGCTTGGCCAATTTTAGGCAAGGATTCTGACGATATATCGCCTAATACACGTATATTTTCATCAATTTCTACTAATCCAAAATAAACAGAATCTTTTTTTGAAAATTCAATTATTTTGCCTCGATTTTCAGATTTTTTCCATTCCGAATTATTATGACATAAATGACAAATCTCTTTGGGAGGCCATATGGTATTATTACAATTATTGCAATAGCATATTTGAAAAATACCTTTTTTTAATTGATCATCAAAAAATGTCAATTTTCTAATACCATGATTGAACTTGAAGTTCCTGCAGCAGACATGTTGTGAATTAATCCCGTATTTGCATTTGAAATTTGGCGTTTGTCTGATTTTCCTTGAAGTTGAGATGTTATTTCTATTGTTTGCGATATTCCGGTAGCTCCTAGCGGATGTCCTGCTCCAATCAATCCTCCTCTAGGATTTATCATTCTATTTTCTGTGTTAAATAAATCTCTGACAAACTCTCCACTCTTGTCATTAGTTACAAGTCCTAATTCAGATATAGCCATTAATTCACAAACAGAAAATGCATCATGTACTTCTGCGACATCTATATTTTTAGATTCAATCTTTGCCATCTTGTATGCAGAATTTGCAGCAATTCTGGTACTTTCAATTTCTTCAAGAGTATTTTTTGTAAAACTTGCAGATATGGTTTTTTGACCTATTCCGCGTATCCATATTGGTTGATCTGAAATCTCTCTTGCTTTTTCTTCAGATGCTAATAAAATTGATGAACTTCCAGAGCAGGATCTTGAGCAATCTAAAATTCTAAGATCTTCGGTAATTTGTTTTGAGTTCATTACTTCAGATATAGTTCTAGGCTCATTACTATATGCAAATGGATTGTCCATTGCTTGTTTGTGATTTTTTGCAGATACTATTGCCAATTCTTCATCAGTTGTCTGAAATTTTCTTTTATGAGATTTAGTAAGCATTGATGCCCAATAGATTGGATGCTCAAACATTCCTCGAGATTTATCCCATTCTAAAACTTGACCTGGATTAGTTGCAGATTCCGCACCTGAAACTAGTATGATGTCGGATAACCCTGATGATATGTAAGAATATGCCGAGATAATCGCATTTGTTCCTGAACTACAAAGGTGTTCAATTGAATGTGAAATTTGAGGTTCAATACCCATGGTTTCAGATAAAATCGCACCAAGATATTTTGAATTATCATTTGTTGAGACAAGAACTCCTTGAACATCATTTGAATTACAATTATGCACGGATTGCAGACATTTATCCGATGATTCAAAAAGCAATTCTTCTATATTCTTGTTATCTTTTGAAAATTTTGTTTGCCCTGAACCTACTATTGCAACTTTATTCATTTAACTCCCCTGAAAATGTATTTGTTAATAATTCAAATGATTCTTTCACATTGCCAATTGGATTAAATTGAATTATTGGAAGGTTTATCCCAATATTTCTAAATTCATTTAGTTTTTTTAATGCCAAATCTGGAGTGCCTGCAATACATAAATCATCTAACATTTTATCTGGAACAAATTTTTCTAAACCATCCAGTCCTCCTTTTTTATATTCATTAAAAATAATCTGTGTTTCTTTAGCGTATCCTGATAATTCTAAAAACTCCCGATAAATTTTTCCAACTGCAATGTAAAAACTAAGAGTTTTTTTTGCACGATTAACTGCTTTTTCATGATCTGAGTGAATACAGGTAATAATTTGTAACGTAGTATCAATTTTTTTCTTTTTCTGCATTCTAGAAATTGTTTCTTTCATTTCATTTTTTGGTCTCAAATAAAATATTACTCCATCTGCAATGTCCCATGTTAATTCTAACATTTTTTGATTAATCGCTGCAAGGTAAATTGGAATTTTATTTCTTACAGGTTTTGTTAATAATGAAAAATCTCTTAATGAAAAAATTGTTCCAGAATAATTTATTTTATTTCCGCTTAATGCAAGACGTATAATTTCCACATATTCTTTCATTCTTTGAACAGGAGATTCAAATGAATTACCATGAAAATCTTCCACTATAGGCACACTACTAGTACCTAATCCCAATATCAATCGACCGTTGGAAATAGTGTCAATTGTAGATGCGCCCATTGCAATTAAACTTGGACTTCTAGAATAGATGTTGATAATTGATGAACCAATTTTTGAAAATGTATTTTCTCTAGATGCTAATCCCAACATAGAAAAATTTTCCATGCCCCATGTTTCTGGAATCCACATAACCTCGGGTTTAATTTTATTTAGCTTTTTAGAACATTCTATAACTTCTTCAATTGAAAGTAGCGAACCTAGGCTGTATGATAATTGTCTCATTTCAATACTTGAAATATTTAGAATATTTTTTTGATTTTATTTCTTTTGAACATTCTTCTATATCTTTATGAGAATCTATGGAATACCATAGGGCATTTTTGAATTTGACTGTTTTTAGAGTCTTTTTTTGTGCCATTTTTGGAAAAACTATCCCTTCTAGACTTCCTTTTTTAGGAATTATTTTTTCAATATTTTTTGATAAGTGATATATTCCGGGATTCATCCATACGTCTGAAACATCTTTCTTTTCATTAAATTTCAAAATTTTATTCAAGAAATATGTGATCAAAATATGGTTCAATTTAATTTTGATTATTCCACTTACCTAGACTTTAATGAAGACGTAAACTTAACTATAGATAATTTACCTCAAGGACTTACAGTTAATATAAGCCCTGATAACTTAAATAATTCTAGTACTTCTGGAGAGGTAAAAATTTTTGGACTTGAAAATTTATCTCCTCAAGATATTCATTTAAGATTAAAAGCTGAAAGCACTAATGTTTCAAGAAGTTTTGATTTTGATCTAAATTATAGGAATGATGATGTAAATCCTCCAGAGCTATTAACTCCTGAAGATAATTTAGAAGAAGTATCTCTGTCTACTACATTAACATGGAATGATGATGAAAATGCATCAATATACCAAATTCAAATTTCAAAAGATATTGGCTTTCAGGAAATAATCTTTTCAGAAAATATTGATCAAAGCTTTTATAATATTGATAAACTAGAATTTAATTCAAACTATTTTTGGAGAGTCAAGTCAATCAATAATTGTTCGCAAAGTAATTTTTCAAATCCCTTTAGTTTCAAAACCCAAAAAATTACTTGTGGATTATATGAGTCTGAAAACTTACCCATTAGTCTTAATGATGCAACCTCATTAGATGAAAGCGGATTAACTGTTACAAGCATTGAAATTTCAGATATTGTAAATATTGTAGATATTAATGTTAATTTAACTTTAACTCATACTTGGGTAGAAGATTTGAGAATTTATTTAGTTTCTCCAGATGGCACAAAAGTTACTTTGTCTCAGAATTCAGGAGGTGATGGAGATAATTATACAGAAACTGTTTTTGATCAAGATTCACAAGCATCTATTTCTTCTGCTAATGCACCATTTACGGGATCCTTTCGTCCCGTTGAAAGTCTTGATATTTTTAATGGT
>Ga0208639_1000280_pt1 | contig 40511 bp, 32 predicted proteins | sample ETNtaG_33_FD_185772 | JGI IMG/M metagenome (GOLD analysis project Ga0208639, IMG submission 185772) | Marine microbial and viral communities from oxygen minimum zone, Eastern Pacific Ocean - ETNP201310SV76 (SPAdes) (version 2) | ecosystem: Environmental > Aquatic > Marine > Oceanic ...
AGATTGGAATGATTATGGAATAGATAGTCGACCATTTAGTTCTATAGTTAAATCTACTCCTAAAGAATTGTTTGAAACTAGTGGTTGGCATGTTGAAGGAACAGATGACAATGAAGATTGGTCATCCTTTACAGAGGCCTATTATGATTTGTTAGTAGGTAATGCTAAGGATAATATCCCAAAGATGGTTTATGCAAAATCTCGTAAGGGAAGAGGCTATCATGTGTTTGATGAAAAGTCACACGGAGCACCTCACAAGCGTAATTCAGATTTGTTTTGGAAAACCAAGTCTGATTTCTCAGAAAAATATGATATCTCATTTGATAATTCAGGTGAGGTTGCAGCAGAAACTCGTAATGAACATGTTGAGCAGGCAAGAAGTTACTTTGAAACAGTAATTTCAGTGTTGCGTGATAATCAGGATTTAGTTGATTATTTAGCAGATAGATTGGTTGAGCTTGGAGATTCTGTACCTGAGCAAATAGGAGGATGTACTGTCTCTGAATCTAATCCTCTAAATGATAGCGAGATATTTGATTTTGAAAATTATCCTGATGAGCTATTTGCTGAGCCTGGGACTAAGATTCCCAATCGCGTTGGATTTTCTAAAATTGCTTCCTGGATTAATTCACATAGTCGTAAAAATTATGGTAGACCATTGTTTGTTGCAATGTCTGCAGATCTTGCAGGTTCAACAAATATTTCAGGATTTGCTGAAGGCTGGGGTGATATGGAAGATTTAGGAATGTATGATAAAATTACGAATACAAATTCCCCATTAATGCCACAAGGAATAACCGAATTTGCGAATTCAGGTATGATGGCTGGTTTATCAACTGTAAATTTCAATAATGACACGCTAGAACAATATAATGGTTTTATTGGTTCATTCAGTACATATGGTTCTTTTAGTTATCTGAAATATGGCCCCATTAGGTTATTCAGTCAGGTTGCTCAAGATTCACAAATTAAGGTTGGAAAATTATTATGGATTGCAGGTCACTCAGGTCCCGAAACAGCAGAAGATAGTCGCACACATTTTGGCATTTTTGCACCGGGTGTCACCCAATTATTTCCTGAAGGCCATGTAATCAATTTACACCCCTGGGAACACAATGATGTAGCTCCAGCCCTTGCAGCAGCCTTTGCTACAGACGTCCCAATTGTTGCTTTACATTTAACAAGACCTCCTATAGAGGTTCCAGATAGAAAGAAGTTAGGTATTGCAAGTTATTTGGATGCTTCAAAAGGAGCCTATTTGATTAGAGATTATGATTCTAGACCTAAAGAAGGTGTAATTATTGTAAGAGGAACTAGTTCAACAAATACGATTATTTCAATTCTTGAGGATTTAGGTTCAAAGCATAATGTAAAGATTGTATCAGCGATTTCATGGGAATTATTTCAGAGACAAAGTCAATCATACAAAAATTCAATTATTTCAGATCAAGAGTGGTCTGATTCTATGATTGTCACTAATACAGGCCTTAGAATTATGCAGAATTGGATTTCAAATCGCATAGTTGCAGAATATTCGGTTTCACCTGATTGGGATAATAATTGGAGAACTGGTGGAAGTATTGATGAGATTATTGATGAAGCTCATCTAAGTCCTAGATGGGTTTTACAAGCAATAGAAAAATTTGTTTCTGAAAGAAAGAATAGATTAGAAAGACTTAACAACCAAGTTCCAACCTTAGATTAATGTCTTACGAAAATTTCCCGATAGCTGTCATTGATAACGGCGGTCAATGGACTCATAGAGAATATAGAGTTCTAAATTATTTGGGATGTAGAGCTGAAATTGTTTCTAATGTTACACCAATTAAAGAATTGGAGAGATTCAAGGCACTTGTACTTTCAGGCGGGGCGCCAAGAATTGAGACGGAATCCGAAGCTCTTGGCTTGACTTCTGAATATATTGATTCAGGAAAATGGCCAATATTGGGTATTTGTGTAGGTCACCAATATATGGCTAACCATTTTGGTGGTAAGGCAGGACCTGCTGAAATTCCTGAGTTTGGTTCATCTTTATTGACATTAATAGATGAAGGATGGATTTTAGCAGGATTTCCAAAGGAATTTAATGTATGGGAATCTCATAATGATGAAGTCCATGAAATGCCGAATGGATTTAGATTAATGGCATCTTCAGATGCTTGCCAAGTTCAAGTAATTCAGCATGAGAATTTGCCTTATGCTGGTGTTCAATATCACCCTGAGGTTGAGCATAGTGAATATGGTTCTGAACTTTTCCAGAATTTTCTAAACAAAGCCTTAGAATGGAATAAAGAATAGACTGTTTTTTTTATTGAAACACATAGGTTAGTTGCTTTTAACTGGTGTTCTTTAGTTATTTATGGCAGATATAATTGCTAGATTGTTTAGTTTAGGTTCCAAATTACAAGATCTTCCAGAGGAAAAAGAGAAAGCAATCAGCGGATATGGGTTTTATGATTGGGGTAAATCTGCTTTTGAGACCAGTGTTACAGTAGCATTACTTCCTGGCTGGTATGCGTATTTGTTTCTTGAGTCTCAGGGTCTAACTACATCTCTAGGATCAATAACTATGACTGGTGATGCGGTGTGGTCTCTATCAATAGCTATTGCTACGTTAATTGTTGCTGTAGTTAGCCCTCCATTTGGAGTTATAGCAGATAGACGTTTGATAAAAATTAAATGGTTGAAAATTTTGACTTATGTTGGAGCTGGAGCTACTTTCCTTCTAGCTTTTGCACCATTTTTTGGTAATGCTTCTTGGATTTGGTTGATGGTAATGTTTCTTTTGGCTAATATTGGACTAAATGGTGCAGGTGTCTTTTACAATTCGCTTTTGCCACACTTAGGCAAAGAAGATGAGATGGATGACATATCCAATAGAGCGTTTGCCTATGGATATCTTGGCGGCGGTATTCTTCTTTTAATTCATATGGGTTTGTATACGGCTTTTGGTTTGTCAGTAATACCATTCTGTATGGCTACTGCCGGAATTTGGTGGTATGGTTTTGCATTATTGACTTTCATGTGGGTTCCTGAACCGCCAATAGATAATGAAATGGAAGAGTTAAAATTTAGAAAAGCAGCCAAATTTGCAGTAAGTGAAGTAGCCCAGACATTAAGAGATGTAAGAAAATTCCCGAATTTATTTTTATATATGTTGGCATTTTTCTTTTTCATAGATGGCATAAATACAGTTACCGCATTAGGTGGTGTTTTTGGGACAACAGTCCTTGGCGTTACTACTACTGAATTAATATATACAATTTTAGCAATACAATTTATTGCAGCACCTTCAGCCGTAGCTTTTACTAAATTTGCAGATAAGGTTGGAACTAAGAAAGCTCTAACTGTTTCTATTTTTGGTTGGGTATTACTATGTTTTGCTGCACTTGCTTTTGCCCCTCTTGAATTAGAGGAACATGACGAATTCTTTATTCTTTACGAATGGGATGAATCAGGAGAAATTTATGTAGTTCATGTTAACTATGATATTCCTGAGGTTGCCCAAAAACTTGATTATGAAGAGAATGAATTTGATGAGCAAGCTTGGGCCGGAGAGTGGAAGGATTTTCTTCCCTTAGAATATCATAATAAAACTAAGACCCAATCTTGGAATAAAGGAGATTATGATCGTAACGACGAATGGGTAACTTTTACTAAGAATTTAACTGGCGTTACAGATGCAGACATTGAAACATTTTTTGTGACCATCCGCGAAACTCGATTTAGTGTCAGTGTATCAGGTGGTTCCTTAGATGGAAATAAGAATGTAGGTATTGATCATCCTACCAGTTTAGGTGATGGTTCTATGGATGATATACCTATATGGGCCAGAGATAATATTTGGGCACCTTTGGGCATGACTGTATTCCTACAATTCTTACTTTTAGGAACTATGATGGGGACTTTATTGGGTGGTTCACAAGGACTCTCACGAAGTATTTTCGGACAAATTATACCTGAAACACGTAGCACTGAATTCTTTGGTTTCTTTGGGTTTTTTGGTAAGGTTGCAGCTTTCATGGGACCAACAATTTATTTCTTTATGGCAGTTATGTATGATAGTCGTGCAGGTATTTTCAGTATTGCTGTTTTATTACTTATTGGATTAGTTCTATTGTATATGGTTGATGTAGAGGCTGGAAGAAAGGATGCTGATGAAGAGGATCAACGTATAAGAAAGAACTTAATGGAATTAGAGTCTAGCCAAGAATAGACATGAGTCGCACTAAGAGAATACTCAATGCGCCAAAGAAGATTAAAGAAAAATTGAAGGGTTTTAATGAAGAAAGAAAGAAACCTAGAGAAAGTATAACAACAAAAGCTTCAATGTTTAGTATTTTTTCTTGGGCCTTTTATGACCTTGGAAATACGATATTTTCTGTTTTGATTGTTTCATTTTATTTCAGTCTCTGGGTTGTTAGCGATGGTGTAGGCGGGTCAGATTCTGATTATGGTTACGCTAATGCGGCATCTATGGCTTTAGTTTTTCTTACAGCTCCATTAATTGGTGCACTTTCAGATCAAGCCAGACGTCGTATGCCATTCTTGTTTCTTACTACTCTCGTTTGTGTTGCTTTTACAGCGTTATTAGGATATGAAAAAGACGGTTGGAGTAAGAGTACAATACTTACAGTTTCTCTTGTTTTCTTTGTAATTGCTAATTATTTTTATCAGGCAGGTCTCATTTTTTATGATTCTACATTAGCCACAATTTCTACTCCAGGTAATAGAGGTCGAATTGGTGGTATAGGTATTGGAATTGGGTATGTTGGTTCACTTATAGGGATTTTATCGGCATTGTTTCTAACTACAGTTCTTGGTTTTCCGTATCAAGCCGTTTTCCAGGCAACAGCTATGTTATTCCTGATATTTGCAATCCCTTGTTTTATTTTTGTTAAGGAGACACCCGAAGATAATTTCTGGCCTAGTTTGATGATTTTGATGGCACTTTTATTTGGCCTTAATTCTTGGCTTATTGACGGCCTGATTCAGTATATACTAGTGATTTCAGCATTTATTTGTATTATATCATCTTTCAATACAAAAACAACACCATTATTCAGAGAGGGATCTATAGGGACGGCTGTATCTGGGACCTTCAGTCAGTTAAAGAAAACACTGTCAATGCTTGATCAGTTTCCAGGTCTATCTCGTTTTTTGGTAGGACGTGTGTTTTACACTGATGCAGCAAACACATCGATTACTTTTGCAGCAATTTATGTTTCAGAAGAGTTTGGAATGTCAGATACGCAAATAGCAATTTACACTATGATTGGTGTATTCTCATCAATAGTAAGTGGATTTATTTGGGGATATTTGGTTGATATTATAGGTCCTAAAACTACATTGAATATGGTGTTGTGGGTTTGGTTTGCTACATTTAGTTTACTTATTTCAACAGTTTGGTTGGGTTTACCGACATGGATGATATGGATTGCTCCATTTCTAGCAGGAATAGCATTAGGGGGAACTTGGTGTGCAGATAGGCCATACATGCTGGTTTTGACACCACCACGCTACATAGGTCAATTCTATGGGTTGTATAGTATGGTAGGTCGTTTTGCTACTATTATTGGACCTTTATCATGGGCAATAATTGTTGATGAATTAGGATTTGGAAGGCCAGCAGCTATTGCATTCCTATTCTTTGTGATGGCAATTGGTTATGTGATTCTTCAAGGTGTTGATGATAAGCCTAGAGAATGGCCACCTGAATTGCAGGCAGATTATGAGCCCGAACCTCCACGTGGAGCGATAGGAAGGTCACGATAAACTTAAACTTATAATGTTATTTCGAACGTATTACCCTCAAATTCATAATTTAGTATGAAAACAGGTTCTTTCCCTTCATAGATTGTAGTCATAGAATTGTGTGAGGTTTCATGGTCTAGTATCTTGGCAATTTTGATAGGAGGGTAATCCATGGGCATCTCTAATCCCTCAATTTTATACAGCCCGTTCTTCAATTTGGTAGAAACATTTGAGATAGGAGATCCATGGTTAGAGACATCGAATTTTATATTACAAACATCACCTATTACTGGTTCTTCCAGAAATTCATAACTTAATTTTAGAGAAGGTTTTCCAGTTCCAGAAGGTTGATTTATTTTTGCTGCCGCTCTTCCATTGAATATATCGGCTCCTAATCTCTGGGCAATTCCGCGTAAAGAGGAGATTTTTTTCCTAGCGTAATTATCATGCCCTTCCTTACCATTCCAGTGAGAGCCTTTTCCAAACGCAGCCTTAGTGTAATATCTTATGGCTTCTTCTATTTTTTCTTTTGCAACTTCCAGATTGTATATAGATTCGCGCATCTGGTTTGCTGTTTGAAGTGCTTCAGCCTTGTACCAATAGTAATCAGCTATGTTCGAAAAATAGCCAGAGATTCGGTTGTTAGCATCGTCAAAAATTTGACTATATGCAGCTGCGAATAGTGAACAGTGCGCTGCTGAAAGGCATTGAAAGGCGGCTTCGAAAAGCCCATCCGTTTGTTGCTTTCCTTTCATTTTATGTAAGGCATAGTGATTGACGTGATTGGCCCGTATTGTTTTACCCTGTGCAGCCATGGCCCAACTATTCGAATTAATAATTGCAGCCTCTATTCCAGTTAGAATACTATATTCTATTTCTCCACAAAGATCGGGATTACCTTTATGGATGTAAAAACTCATTTCAGCCGGTAGAGGTAACTTTTCCTTATCATAACTTAGCGCTTTCTTATAATTAATTCGAGCGTTATCACAATAATCCTGTAATCGGATGTATACCTCGGGGTCTGAATGATGATTTGTTTTTGAATGTTCGTATTGTGTAAGGTTGTCAAAATACAATGCCAGTGTTTTGTAATAATGTCCTTCAAATCCCGCTTTACGGTAATGTTCTGCAGCTTCCTTGTAATCTCGACTGGCTTCTGATAAGTTACCTTTTCCCATATTAACGAGGGCTTCATTGTTCTTGAAGAGCCCCATCCACAAATCTCCTTTACTGGATACAGACATATTATCCCAAATAGAAGCACCGATCAATTCTTCTTTACATTTATCCATATCTGCTTTTGGAGATTTACTACCGTGATTGACAATTTCTTGAATATCATTCCAGATATCTCCTCTAGTTTCGTAATCATAAATTGAAGTAATTAGGGCCAAGCAGACCTCGAATTGCTTATTTTCAATATCTTTTTTATGGCATTTCTCAAACCATATCTTAGATTCAATTAATACAGTGTCGCAATATGTAAAGTAATCTTTTGGACTTCTGGAACTCCGGTTTACATATCTGTAGTTTGCTTCTTTGACATGTTCTTCTAATTTATCATTTTCAATACCTGAAGCTGAACCAAGGTACCAATTAAGGTAGTTGATAGCATGCATCGGTTCGTAATTCATTTTTCACCATCCTTATAATCTTCCCCAAAAGGATTCTTGCCAGCATATAATCTTTCAATTTGTTTTGGCGTAAATTCTACTGAATCATCAGAAAGTGGTTTTTCCGATTCTGTATCTCCAAATACTTTACCGTCAGCTATGTCTTTTCTGATTTGATCTTGCATAGGTCCTCCAGTTTCAATTAGTTTTACACCATCTAGAATAGAATAGTCTATATGGTATGAATTATTATTAGAAGGTATATCTCCATCCAATTCTAGAATCATTTCTTTGGCTTCCTCAATATTACTATTAGAATCTATACCTCTCATGAATTTTACAAGGTCTGCAGCATCAACATCATCTTTCTCTTTGCCTTGTCTATGTATCAAATTTTGAAGATATGGTTCGGCTCGAGGGTCTTTTAATCGACCCATTGCAAGTATGATCTCATCTTCGAACCAAGTGTTCTGATATCTATTGGCCAGTGATTCCAAAATAGGGAATACCCTTCTATCACCCATGCAACCTAGAGAATTAGCACCAGCCCATTGGATTTCTGTCTGCCAGCCAAGGGAAGCCATTCCATATTCCACGATTGGTGTCATGCCATTGATAATTAATTGTATTCTTTTCTCAAGCGATGGTTTATCATCAGGAAAGAATTGATTCCAAAACCATCCTACGGCAAATAGGCAATGTGTTCTATATCTATAATCTTGATCCTGTTCTCGAGAATTTAGGTTCTTTTCAAAGAATGTCAGGCAACGTTTATCATCTATAAATAGAAGGGCTGTAGCACAGCTCAATTGGACACTTTGACTTTTGTTTTCCTTTGCAATTGAGAATAACACATCATTGATTTTTTTTGTTTGAAATTTCTTATTCCACTGAGGGAGGAAAGCTAATTGTGCAGCAGCCATGCTGAAAGTTCCACCTTCGAAATATCCGAAAGGTGAGAATGATTCGAATTCACCAAAGATTGTGGGAAAAATATCCTGATGTATAGTTTGGGAAAGGAAGTCCACAGTTCTATCCATAGTGCCCTCATCATTTTCATCATGACTTAATTCACCGATTGCGAATAGAGCCATGTTCCTAGTTATCTCAATCTCATCGAAGTGAGCTAGTTCCATTAATGTGGTGTAATCGCGACTTGTTTGTAATTCATCAATTTTCTTTTCAGTATCTTCTGAAGTCACGTTAATCTAATTGAATATAGGTCTTTCAGTATTTATTATTTAAGGAATTATAATCAAAAGTCATTATTAGTAGGGAATAACCACTTTAACAGATATCTTTGTGACAACTTCATGGAACGTCGCTTAGACCACTATTTGGAAAGATTAGTATCTCCGGATTCAATGACTTTTTACAAAGCATTATGTGACTTTGCGGAAGAAAGAATCGAACCTAATTATCTAGATTGGGAGAGAAATCATCAATTGCTCCCTAAAAGTATAATAGATGAAATGGGACAAATGGGTCTTTTTGGTGTTACGGTTTCTGAGAAATATGGTGGACAAGGTGGAAATCAACTAGATTTAATTTTGATGGGTATGGCTCTTGGATATCATTCACAATCCTTAGCAATAACTCCTGGTGCGGCTATGTCTTTAGGTGCTAAACCATTACAATTATTTGGAACAGATGCTCAGAAGGAGGCTCATCTTCCTGATTTGGCAGCTGGAAAAAGAATGTTTGTTTTTGGCTTATCCGAACCTGGTAGAGGTTCAGATGCAACTAACCCTCAAGTTACTGCTAAAAAAGATGGAAATGACTGGGTTATTAAGGGTGAAAAATGTTGGTCTACCAATGCAAAATGGTCAAGTCATGTAGTAGTTCATGCTATGACAGATCCAGATTCTAAACCCGGATATCGAACTACATGTTTTATTGTTCCAATGGATGATCCAAATGTTTCTTATCAAGAAATGGCAGGCAAAGATTTGTGGAGCCAATCTTCAACAGGTTCGATTACTTTTGATAATGTGAAAGTTTCGGATGATGCAATTCTTGGAAAAGAAAGTGAGGGTTTCAAAGTAATGGCTCAGACGTTGAATGGGGGTCGTTTGTTTATTGCAGGCATGTCTTTAGCTTCACTTGCATTTGCTTTAGATAAATGTCGAACTTATTCTCAAGAGAGGGATCAATTTGGAGTACCTATAGGTAGTTTCCAAAGAGTTCAAGATGTAATAATTGATATGGATATAACATTGGAACAAGGTTTGACTTGGTTACTTGACTTAACAAATAGATACAATGATAATACGCTGGACAGAGAATCTGCAGCAAAAGTAAAGATTGAATGTTCCCGTAAAGCCTCAGATCATTTGACAATGGCAATGGAGATTTGTGGTGGTGTATCATCGTTGGATGAGTTTGGATTAATCAGACATCACAGAGACTTGTTTGTTTGTAGAGTTGGAGAAGGTAGTAATTTTGTATTGAAAGGATTTGCAGCCCGTCCTTTGATGCCCGATATCACACTACAGTAACCCCCTAAACAGTTAAAGGGGATTATCTTTACAAGACTGTGAACTTTGAGGAATTAGTTTGCTATAGTCAAACAGTCATATTGGTTTTATTGGCTATAGGATATTTTGCTAATTTAAGGAAAAGTAATACTTCACCTTCAAAAATAGAGTCTACTTGTCCTTCCTGTAATTTTGAAATTAGAGGAAAAAACATACAATATTGTGGTAAATGTGGCGATATGTTGTCACATTCCGAAGGTTTATCTCTTGAAAAGTAGGCTTCATAATTTTTAAGTATCCAATTTCTATTGCAATATTATGAAGCATCGAGATATATCTTTATCCAACGACGAAAAGGATGTTTGTAACGTTAGTGGATGTAATAATAGTCCGAAACGATCTATTCCACGTAAAAGGGTTGAAAAAGCAGATGCATTGAGTCTCCAAGGTTCTAATCGCAAAGTTCATCTTTGTTCAGATTGTTATCGTATCTTCAAAAAAGAAACGAAGAAAGATAGGGCTATGGAGTCATTAGGTAGATGAGTGTTAGTTATGCTATTTTTCGAGCAGAATTAACTTCTTCTTTACGTAAAAATGTGCAGACTTTACAAAAAAGGATTAGTGGAACTTTTTTCATTTTTTTTATTGGTCTTATCTTTTCATTTGCTTGTATTCGTTTAATCAAATTTGTTATAGACAATCCTGAATTATTCCCAGAAGGGTCTACAGGAGGATATGGAACAATCCTATTGATATTTTTTGCATTATTTACTTTGAGAATTGCAGGTATTACTTATCGCAAAATAATCAAATCTAGACGTATGGATTTGCATTTAGTTCAACCTATTACACCAAGACAAATAATGTTAGGAATGTTTTATTCAATTCTTGTTCCTAATTTTCTCTTATCAGTATTTATCTTAGCTATATTTTATATTGGAAATATTGTAATGAAGTCAGGAATAGTTCTTACTCCTCAATTTTTGTTATTGTATTTTCTTTTGAGTATTTTGTCAGCACTTAGTGGATATATATTTTCTATCGCAGGTGCATTGCATCCATTCACAAGAAAGTTTACTTTTCTAATGATTTTGTCCCCGATTCTTATGGTTTTAATGTTGGTATCTAATGAGTCACATTTGTATCCCGATCTTGCGATAGTTATATGTTTAATCTGTTTATTTGTTTTATCCTTATTTTTTTATTTTATGGATGCCTTATTTATTGAAGCTTTAGAGGCATATAAGATACATTCATCATCACATAAAAATACAGTTAGAATTTTGCAATTCAAATGGTTAAATTCAATAATCGGAGCTAGAGCTTCTTCCATATGTTCTAAGGAAGTTATATCGTCAATAAGGGAACGAGATGTTCTTAGTTCCGCTTTTTCTACACTTTCAATTGCTTTTATTTTGATTTTTTGGTGGTATAAAGTCGGTTTGCCTAGTGAACCTATTGGTGAAAATATTCCACTTACACTATATTATCCTGGATTACTTGCAATGTGTTTGTATATAGGTGCTTTACTTCAATGTACAATGTTAGGTTCAACTATTTTGGGTGTAGAAGGGAAGCGACTTTGGATTATGAAATCAAATCCTGTTGAATCAGTCTTAATTATGAAAGGAAAAGCAGCAGCATTGGTTATGATGGCTCTCCCTGGTTTGATTTTAATTTGGCTTCCTATATGTATTTTGGCTCAATTTCCTCCAAAAGTTACACTGTTTTTTGGTGAATGTCTTCTTATTTTACTTTTTTGTAATACCGGATTAGGTATTTGGTCAGGTACGGCTTTTGCTAATTTTGATGAAGGTGATAGAGGTAATCCAGATATTTTAGTTCAGTTTATGTTGATGGGAACTTCAACACTTTTTTCTGTAATTCTTTTGACTATTCCAGGTATTTTTATGTTATGGAATCATAACTTTGGTTTGATAGCAGGTTTGATATTCGTAGTAATTGCAAATTTAATATTAGTTGTAGGTGTTCGTTCCGCAGCCTCAGCTTATAGAACAATATTCATTGATAGCTATGGAGTTTAATTCCGCCGAATAGAATAATAATAGGCTTTCCATGTTGTCTTGTGGTACTTGTCGCGTCAGATAAAACAGAGGCATATTTCCGTGATTTAGAGAGCAAGGCGGATGAATGTTATGAGTTAGTTTCTAAAGCCCGCAAGGCTGGCTTTGACCCTTCAACAGAAGCTGAGATTCCGAGAGCTAAAGATTTGGCTGAAAGAGTTGAAGCTCAAGTTGGTCCTAAAGGAATAGCTCCAAGAATTAGGGAAGTAGCCGAAGATAATGATAGAGAATCAACAGCTTTGATTATTGCTAAAGAATTAGCTGGAGAACTCAAGGACAAGGAAGGTGTTGCATTTGCTCTTGAACAGGCAGTTAGGACTTCTCTTTCTATACTAACAGAAGGTGTTCTTGTAGCACCAACAGAGGGCGTTGTCAAAGTAAGTACATTGGAGAATAACAATAATACAAAATGTGCTTCAATTTATTATGCAGGCCCAATAAGAGCAGCAGGTGGAACAGCTCAAGCATTGTCTGTTTTGATAGCAGATGTTGTTAGACGTGAATTAGGTTTAGATTCATACATTCCTACTCCTGCAGAAATAGAGAGATACAAAGAAGAAATACCTTTGTACAAGAGAGCTGTGAATCTTCAATATGTACCTAGTTCAGATGAGATTGAGAGTATAGTAACTTCTTGCCCTATCTGTATAACTGGTGAGAGAACTGATAAATTAGAGGTGGCAGGAAACCGAGACCTACCCCGAGTAGAAACTAATTCACTGAGAGGTGGAGCTTGTTTAGTTATAGCTGAAGGTCTTTGTCTTAAAGCAGCTAAAATTCTAAAGCATGTTGACAAACAATCAATTAGCGGTTGGGATTTTCTTAGAACATATGCGGAAAAGAAGAAAAGCAGTACTTCAGGAGATGTCAAAGAGCACAAATATCTTAAGGACGTTATTGCAGGTCGACCAATTTTTGCATTTCCAGACGAACCGGGTGCTTTTCGTTTACGATATGGCCGTTCAAGAACATCAGGTTTAGCATCAATGTCAATTCACCCATCAACTATGGTGATAGTTGATTCTTTTGCAGCTATTGGGACTCAAATTAAACTTCAACTTCCTGGTAAGGCTACAGCAGCTAATCCTTGCGATTCAATTGAGGGCCCTTCAGTTCTTTTGAAGAATGGAGAATATACTAGATTAGATAATTATGAAGAAGCAAAAAAAGTTGTTAATCAAGTAGAACAAATAGTAGACTTAGGTGAGATTTTGATTCCCGTTGGAGAATTTATTGAGAATAATCATCGTTTGGAACCTTCAGGTTGGTGTTTAGAGTGGTGGCAAGCTATCATTGGAAGTCATAATATTGAACAATATGAGGGTGAATATGATTTCCCATCGTTACTGGCCTATAGTAAAGAACATAAAATTCCATTGCATCCTAATTACACCTATTTTTGGGCAGATTTAAGTGTCAATGAGATTAATGATTTACGTAATCAATTGATTAAAGATGCAGCAAATGTTTTAGATAACAAATTTAAATTAATATACAAGGAAATATTTTTGAGACTTGGGATTTTTTATAAAACTATAGATCAAAGATTGGTGTTGAAAGATGGTTTTTTACCATTGATTAAAAATTTGGGCCTCGAAGCCAAGGATAATTCAATAGTTGTATCTTTAGATTTAATAGATACAGAAAATTCTTTAGAATTAATATCACATTTTTTAGGTATCGAAGTGAAAAACAAAGCCCCAACACGAGTTGGAGCTAGCATGGGTCGTCCCGAAAAAGCCAATGAACGTCGTATGAAACCACCTCCAAATGTTTTGTTTCCTTTGGGTGAATCAGGAGGAAATCAGAGGTTAGTAAACACTGCATTAAAGGTCAGTTCAGCAAACCGAGGCTTTTCTCAAGGAAAGGCAGGACGTATTGAGATTGTGGCACAATTGCGTTATTGTAAAGAATGTCATAAAGAAACTATAGCAGTTCGTTGCTGTGAATCTCAGACGATGGTTAAGGAAGAACCCAAGCGTCGTTTAGTTGACGTTTCTGAGTTAGTAACAAAAGCAATGAATAATACGAAGGTGGGAATACTTCCAAAAATAAAAGGTATCAAAGAGCTTAAATCAAAAAATAAGACACCTGAATGTTTAGAAAAAGGTATACTGAGAGCAAAGAGAGATTTACGAGTTTACAAAGATGGAACTCTTCGTTATGATATGATTGATTTACCAATAACACATTTTTATCCGAAAGAAATAGGATTAACTTTAGAGAAAACTAAAGAATTAGGTTATACTGAGGATGTGGATGGCAATGAAATAACCACTATTGATCAATTAGTTGAAATTAAGGTTCAGGATTTAATTGTATCTGAAAGAGCTGGAAATTGGCTGATTAAGGTTTCTAATTTTGTTGATGACGAACTTTCTAAATTGTATGGTATGGATCCCTTTTACAATTTAAAGCCAAATTCTAAACCTGAAGAATTAATAGGTAACCTTCTAATTTGTTTGAGCCCACACACATCTGCAGGAGTTTTGACACGTTTAATCGGGTTTACATCTGCGAAAGCTCAGTATGGCCATCCTTTTTTACATGCAGCCAAAAGAAGAAATTGTGATGGCGATGAGGATTCGATAATGTTACTTGTGGACGGTTTGCTAAATTATTCAGATAGTTTTGTTCCTACAACTAGAGGGGGAACTATGGACATACCGAGAGTGTTATCAACACGTATAGACCCAATTGAGATAGATAGCGAGGCGCATAATATTGAGCTCAATAGTGTTTACCCTCTAGAGTTTTATGAGAATTCTGAGAAAAAAGTGGTTTCAAGTTCTATTTCCAAGTTGCTAGATATGGTGTCAAATAGACTTGAGACTCCAGAGCAATATGAAAATTACAATTTTACCCACAGTTCATCAAGCATAAACATGGGCCCTGTTGAATCAAAATATGTGACACTTGATACTATGGCTGATAAGGCTCTGGCATCTCTTGAATTAGCCTCTAGGACTCGCGCATCAAATGCTACCTATGTTGCTGAACAGACAATTGAAAAACATTTTATCCGAGATATAATCGGAAACTTGCGCTCGTTTTCTACACAGGGTGTTAGATGCAAAAAATGTAATACTAAATTCAGGCGTCCTCCCCTCAAAGATACCTGTTCTTGTGGAGGTAAACTTCAACTTAACATATCTCCAGCCTCAGTTTCTAAATACAGAAAAATTGCTACAGATATTTCTGAGCGTTATGGCTCGAGACCTTTTATTAAACAAAGATTAGAACTTGCATTTAATGCAATAGAAGATACTCTTGAAAATGAGCAAATAAAACAAATGGATCTTGGGGCTTTTATTTGATCCATATTGTAGATAATCTAACATCTACTAATGCATGGTTATCAAAATATAATTCAGAAATAGACGATGTAGTATTGTCAATAGAGCAAAGTCAGGGAAGAGGACGTAGAGGTAACATTTGGGAATCTCACAAGGGAGGTTTTTATGCTTCAATTGTGTCATCAAAACATGAACTTTTACCATTTATAGTGGGTATCAGCATAATTAAAGTTCTAGAGTTGCACTGTAAAGATTTAAACCTCAAGTGGCCTAACGATATAATTTTCAAGGGGAAAAAATTAGGTGGGATACTATGTGAAGAGGGGGAGAATCATAGTATTATTGGAATAGGGCTTAATTTAGAGAACAAACCACCTTTAGAAAATGCTACAAATTTATCATCACATGGTATTAAGTTTGACAAATCGGTTTTTTTAGCGTCTTTTCTATTTCATTTTGACAGAAATTCTTCTTTATCTTCAAAAGAAATAATAGGTGAATTCATAAAATTTGACTGTTTAATTGGTAATGAAGTTTTTTGGGATGGAAACACAGGTATTGTAAAGTCTATAGATTTTGACGGTTCGTTAGTTGTTGAGTCAAAGAGGCAAAAAATAAATTTATATTCTGAAGAGGTACATCTTGAAAGGTATTGAATCAATTTTGAGTTGGAAGCATAATGATTATCATTCTGTTGTTGAATTACCCGATAATTATACGGTTTTAGATCTTAGTGTCAATTCATGGATTCCATCAAAAACAGAATTTAGCATTGGAAAATATGACGAGATTAGACCAGATATGTATTTAACTCCGATTTTTGGAGGAGTTCGCAATATTCATGTTGGTATTGACATCAATGGACCTATTGGAACACCATGTATGGCCTTTATAGATGGTGAAATTACACATTTTGGTTATAATTCGAAATCTGGCGATTATGGTTATGTAATAATTACGAAACATAATATTTCCGGAATTGATATTTGGGCACTTTATGGTCATTTAAGTTCAAAATCTATCAAAGGGAAAATAATTGGTCAGAAAATTAGAAAAGGTGAAATTATAGCATGGTTTGGCCCTGAAAATGAGAATGGGGGTTGGGAACCTCATCTTCATTTCCAACTTTCATTGATAGAACCAAAAACACACGATTTACCAGGAGTAGTTTCTGATTTAGACAGAATTCAAGCATTAGAGGATTATCCTGATCCTCGATTAATTCTTGGCCCTCTATATTGAAATAGGCCTGATAACTTTTTAATCAAGCCATTTTAGTTACAAATATGCAAAGAATATTTGTCATTATAGTTATTTTAGTTTTTACTATGCCTGGGTGTTTAGATAGTTTGAAAGATAGTGTAGTTTCTTGTGATAATATTACGGGAGAATGCAGATATGAAATACTACGGGGTAATGAATATTCAAAAATACATATTGAAGTAAATTATGTAACGGGTAATTCTCCAGAATCCGATGCTTTAAATTTGCTTAAGCAAAGAATTCAAGAAGTTACAGATAAATCAACAATTACAGTTAGTCAAAGTAGTTTTGGAAGCACAGATAATAGTTATACCTTAGAAGAAATATTAGAGCTTGAGAACAAACAGCGTACACGATTCAAAAACGGTAACACTTTTGTAGTTCATATATTATATTTGAATGGTGAGTACAGCGATAATGACCAAACATTAGGCTTAGCATATTCAGGCACTTCATTTGCAATATTCAAGGAAAAGATAGAAGATGCCGCTTTTTTACTGATTTCATCTAAAGATATTGAAAAATCAGTAATAGTTCATGAATTTGGACATTTACTTGGTTTAGTTAACAATGGATATCAATCACCACACGATCATGAAGATTCTCAACACCCTCATCATTCAAATAATGAAGAATCAGTTATGTATTGGGCTATTGAAAGTCAGGATATAGGTAATCAAATTGATGGAGAACCACCAAATGATTTTGATAATTATGACCTTGATGATCTAAAACTTATGAAAGAAGGAAAACTTTAGTGAATATTTACACAAAATTTACTTTCAGCTATATGTTGCTTATTACATACCTGAGCCATATGTCTCAAAGTTCCATTTCAGATATTGTTCCTGAATATAACAATATGGATTTGATTCTCCATTTTGTAGAATATGCAATTTTAGGCTTTTTATTATTCAAATCATTATCAACGGATGAATTATTTGGTATAAATTCTATTTACGGGGCATTTTTTATAGGAATTATATTTGGAATTTTTGATGAATTACATCAAAATTTTGTACCTGGAAGACAAATGTCTTTGACTGATATTTTTTCTGATTCTTTGGGGACTATTTTTGGAGTTTATATATCGTTTGGATTTTTTAGCGAATGAATAAAGAAGGTAAATTATAGATTTTTTGGTGAAATAGAACCATGATAATCATTACACATGCGATTAGATTCACGGTTTGCTTTTCCTTACCATTTTCTTTACTGTTTTCCTTTTTCGAGGGTTTGGACTAGAGTCAAACGTTACCCATCCAGTCCCTTTTTGCGTGCATTTTGGTTCTTCTGAATAGTCAGCAGCCATTATATTCGGCGCGTAGTAAAGTCCCTTTATATAGGTATCCTCGTAAAACAAATATTTTGTCAGGTGATGGGAGTAAGCCCCTTTCTGTTAACCGAAAACGGTTGGCGACATTTAGCTATGCTTCCTACCTACCGCTCCCGAGCAGGTCGTAGCGGTTACTTGGAATTGCTCCAGCAGGGATGTTCGTTTCACCAAATCCTCCATCGACGTCACGTCCTAGACGATCATTCCATATGATGGGGCTGTGTCGTTTCTGTTTCAGTGCCGGCCCTCTCGGACCCCTTGCGGCTGCTTTGCTCATGGAGAGGGGACTTTCCTCAGCCTAAGACCGTCGGTCGCCCTCCATCTCCTGACTATCCATTTATTTTTGCGGAGAATATATAGTTCACGGTTGTGGTAAATCCTTATTTACAGGTAATGTTCGCAATCAATGCCTAACAAAGGTAACGATACAAAAGATATCGATAAAACAAATTTTCATAAGACTACAGATTATCAAAAAGCATATGAAAAATGGAAAGACGATGTTCTTAATCCTTCACTAAAGAAAAATCCTGAAAGGTTAAAGGAATTTATGACAACATCTAGTCAAAAAGTTGATAGATTATACACGTCTTTAGATACTTCTCACATAGATTATAAAAGAGATATATCATATCCAGGGGAATTTCCGTATACAAGAGGTATACATTCGACAATGTACAGAGGCCGTCTCTGGACAATGCGCATGTTCGCAGGTTTTGGTTCAGCAGAAGAAACTAATGAACGTTTCAAGTATCTTTTAGAGCAAGGTCAAACAGGACTTAGTACTGCATTTGATTTACCTACATTATATGGATATGATAGTGATTCATCCATGGCCGCAGGTGAATTTGGAGAATGTGGAGTTGGTGTTAGTAGTTTAGAAGATATGTCTATTTTGTTTAATGATATTCCTTTGGACAAGGTTACTACATCCATGACAATCAATTCTCCAGCAGCTATGACTTGGGCAATGTACATTGCTAATGCTGAGAATAGAGGTATTCCTAAGGCAAACTTAGGAGGTACAATCCAAAATGATATTCTGAAGGAGTACATAGCCCAGAAAGAGTATATTTTTCCACCTAACCCATCTATGAGATTGGTTACAGATACTGTTGAATATGGTACAAAATATATGCCTAAATGGAATACTATCTCAATATCAGGATATCACATAAGAGAAGCAGGATCAACAGCAGTTCAAGAATTAGCATTTACCCTTGCAGATGGTTATGCTTATGCCGATTGGGCTATTGAAAGAGGATTGAATATAGATCAGTTTGCCCCACGTTTTAGTTTCTTCTTTAATGCCCATAATGATTTTTTCGAAGAAATTGCGAAATACAGAGCTGCCAGAAGAATATGGGCTAGAGATATGAGAGATAAATATGGAGCTAAAGATCCAAGAAGCTGGACTTTACGTTTTCACACACAAACTGCAGGTTGTAGTCTTACAGCACAGCAGCCTGAAATTAATATTGTAAGAGTTGCCATTCAAGCAATGGCTGGTGTTTTAGGAGGAACTCAGTCCTTACATACTGATTCAATGGATGAAGCATTAGCTCTTCCTTCTGAGAAAGCAGTTCAGATTGCTTTGAGAACTCAGCAAGTAATAGCACATGAATCTGGCGTGGCAAATGTTATAGATCCATTGGGTGGAAGTTATTATTTGGAATGGCTTACAGATGATATGGAAAGACAAGCAAGAGATTACTTTGACCGTATTGATTCATTAGGTGGTGTAGTATCTGCAATTGAGAAGGGATTCTTTCAGAAAGAAATAGCGTCAGCAGCTTATCGTTATCAACAGGAAATAGATAATAATGAAAGAGTGGTCGTGGGTGTTAATCAATATACTTCTGATGAAGATGTGGAGATACCCATACTTGAAATGGATCCTGAAGGATTCGAAAGACAATGTGCAAGATTGAAAAATTTGCGACAGAATCGTGATAAAACAAAACATTCAGCTGCATTAAGTGCAATAGAAAAAGCAGCTGAAGGTGATGATAATCTTATGCCTCATTTTATTGAAGCTGCAAAGGCAAAAGCAACACTTGGCGAAATGTGTGACGTGCTAAGAGGTGTATTTGGTGAATATAGAGAAGGTTCTGATTTTTGAGGATATAATTTGAAATATCACATAATTGGTTTGACTGGAAGAAATGCATCAGGTAAAGGTACAGTAGCTTCATTTTTGATGAAGTCATCTTTTGTTTATCATTCTCTTTCAGATACCTTACGGGCTGAATTAAAAAGTAAAAATTTAGAGGAAAGCCGAGAAAATTTGATAAGAATTGGTAATGTACTTAGGGAAGAAGGAGGGCCTGGTATTTTGGCTGATTTGATGGTTCCAAACCTTAATTCTTTAGAAAATCATATTGTTGATTCTATACGTAATCCTATTGAGGTAAATTCACTTAATAGAGAATATCCTAATCATAAATTTACTTTAATCGCAGTAGACGCCAGTCCAGAGACAAGGTACGAACGTTTGAAACAAAGGAATAGGTCAGGAGATAGTTCATCATGGGAGCAATTTTTGGCTCAGGAAAAGATAGAAGAATCGAGTATAGATCCAAATAAGCAACAATTATTAGCTACAATAAAAAAGGCTGATTTTCATATTGGTAACAGTGGTACTATTTTAGAGCTTGAAAATAATATAAATGAAATAATTTATAAGTTAAAATCGTAAGTTGCGGTTAAGAGAAACATAAATGCAATTGGTAGCAAGTGAAAGGCCATTCCCAAAGCCACATTTACAGCCATCCATCTTCCTGCAAAGTTATTTGGCATTTCCATTACTTTATCTACAACAGTATTTGTAGTATCTCTTAATTTGCCTGCAAAAAAACCTACAAATCTAGCTACTCTCTCATGAGGTAAAGCTTCTTTTCCTTTGTCTTCATTTCCTTTTAACCAATCACCCATTTGTAGCATGCGGTCAACCATTGGCCGATATTTCCCGACATCAACTTTTATTATTTTTATTGCTAAATTTCTTGTATCCCAAACTCTTCTCCAATCTAAATAAGTATGACCAACAAAGAAGACAACTATTGCAATAAGTTGCCAATCCGGCGTGTCATTCCAATCAGGAGGAGTCAAGGATTTCCCAAAAACTTCGACAACACCATTTTCAGGTTCAAAAATTATGAATCTCATTAGCGCTATTGTTGCAGGAACCAATAATCCTACAGTAAATTTGGCAGCTATTGAATAACCTTTAGGAATTTCTTTTAGTCTTTCAAATAACCATCTTAAATGGTGCCCATGAATCTGTATTGCCTTTAAAGCAGGTTCTCCTAAAAATATAAGTCTTTGTAAAATCGGTATAAATATAAGTATGTGAAAGTATAGTTCCCACGGCGTATTCCAGGTGAAGTGGTCAGTTACCATTATACTATTTTGGCTAGAGGAGGGTGTTAAAAAAAGCAACTAATGGCGTATTGTGTCAAAAAGGAAAGGCCATAGAACAAAGGGCCAAGAAAAAATCGCTAGAGAACGGATAGAAAAGCTAATAAATTTAGCAATGGATAGTTCTCACAAAAAAGATTATGAACAATCTAAAAGATTCGTTGAATTAGCATTATTGATAAGTAAAAGGTATAATCAAAGACTTACAAAGAGTCAACGCCGTCAACTTTGTAGAAAATGCAATTCTTTTCTTGATTCTAATACATCTAGAAATCGCTTGTCTAAAAAGGGATGGACGACAATCACTTGTTTAGCATGTGATTCAGTTTATCGTTATGGAATAAAGACTGGAGATTGAGTTGTCTGAAATTATAAAAGAGCGAGAGATTCTCCTGGATTATTTAGAGAGAAAAAATTACCTTAAGACTTCTAAAGTTCGTGAGGCCATGCTTACAGTTGATAGACGTAATTTCGTTAGATCCTCTGATAGATTATTGGCTTATGATGATACGCCATTGCGTATTGGCCAAGGCCAGACTATATCGGCACCACATATGGTGGCCATGATGCTTGAAGAATTAAATCTTTGTGACGAGGATAATTTACTAGAGATAGGTAGTGGTTGTGGTTATCATGCTGCAGTTGCGTCAAAAATGGTTTCTAAAGTTACAACAATAGAGAGAATACCATACATTTATGAGTTAGCGTGCGAGAATCTAGAAGGTTACGAAAATATAGATATAATTAATGGCGATGGCTCAAGAGGTTTTAAGCATAATTCACCATATCAAAAGATTATGGTTACTTGTGGCGCCCCGAGAGTTCCTACTCCATTGGTAGATCAGCTGGAAAAAGGTGGACTTATGGTAATTCCAGTAGGAGGTAGACTTGCTCAAGAATTATTGACTATAGAAAAAACTAATACAGGTATTACCGTTTCACGTAGACCTGGTGTGGCCTTTGTACCAATGATTGGATTTAATGCCTTTGAGAATTAGTTGGAATCTAAAGTTTTTTTCTCCAGTTCTTTTCTATAATCTTCGAGAGTATTTGCAATGTTTTCATTACAAATACCTAATATTCTTGCAGCTAAAAGTGCGGCATTTTCCCCTCTTCCTATGCCAACACCAGCTACAGGTACACCGGGAGGCATTTGAACTACAGATAGTAAGGAATCTAAATTTGCAGGTGAACTACTAGATGCACATGGAACTCCTATTACAGGTTTCATAGTATGTGCAGCTACTACGCCAGGTAATGCTGCTGAAAGCCCAGCTAATGCAATAAAGACATCAGCTTGAGAATTTCTGACTATTTCTACTACTCTGTCAGGTGTCCTGTGAGCAGATGCAACAAATGTTTCAAACGTAATGTTGAATTTTTCTAAAATTTTTTCAGCTTTTTGTGCAATGGGCCGGTCGGTTGCAGATCCCATGACAATAACTACTTGTGTCATAATTCGGAAAAGGGGCCCGTATAAGAAATTCTACGGTTATGTCAGTCTTTAAGATGGGCCGTTGGTGCGACTTTGCGCCCGGATGGTGTAGTTTGGAATCACAGAAGCTTGCGGAGCTTCAAACCCGGGTTCGAATCCCGGTCTGGGCGCCATATTCTTTTAATCCATAGTCAGTAAGAAGTTGTGACTCGCTACCCATACTATTTGGTTTCTGTGATTTTTGTAGCAACAATTTTCTCTCCTCTTGTTCAAACCGCAGAGGAACCCGAAACAATTCCTAGTGAAAATCTTGATTTGGTAGATATGCGTTTACAAATAGTATTTCAAAATCCAGAAAGGGCGGATGAGTTAGGTTTAGCCCCAGCTCCTGAAGGAAAAATTAGTTTAGTTGCACAAGTAGAATTATTGACTAATGAGCACCATTTTTTTATTCAGGAATTGGGTGGTGAGATAACCTCTTCTTTTGCAAGATTCAATACGATTTGTTTTATTCTTCCTTTTGATAAAGTTCCGGAAGTAACATACTTACCAGGATTGATACTTTTAGAAGCCGATGTTCTTTTCTATCCTAGTTTAGACAATAGTATTGATTCAATAGGAACAGATGTAATTTGGAATGAATTTGGTTTTCGAGGAGAAGATACTACCATTGCGATATTAGATACAGGCATTGATTTTAATCATGAATCATTGGATGATTTGGATGATAATTCTAACACAGAAGATCCTAAGATATCAGTTGATTCTGATGGTATGTTAGCGTTTTACAATGCTAATACAGACAAGGAATATCCTGATGAGCAACCTCATGATTCAGGCAGTCATGGGACTCATTGTGCAGGTATAGCTGCAGGAACAGGTGGCCCTTCTGGTACTTATTCAGGTGTTGCACCTCAAGCAAATCTTGTTGGTGTTATTGCGCTTGATGGGGGTTCAGGAGATGAGGGCGATTTGCTTAGAGCAGTTGATTGGACTATAGAAAATAAAGATAGATTTTCAATAGATGTTATGTCTCTTTCTCTTGGAGGGCCTATTGTAATTCCAGGAGCAACTAATAATGGAGATTCATCAATTTCACAAGCACTTGATGTTGCAGTTGAAGCAGGGATAGTTACGGTGGTAGCTATTGGTAATGGTAATTTAGGAATTGCAGCACACCCTGCATCAGCGTCCTATCCTGGTGACAGCGTAAAAGCGATAACAGTTGGTTCAGTTAATGACGATCATAATAGAGAAATATATTCATCAAGAGGACCTACTGGTGATGGCCGTTTGAAACCAGATGTTATGGCCCCTGGTGGAGCAATAATGTCTGCAAGTGCAGGTTCAGGAGATGGTTATGTTTCATATTCAGGAACATCTATGGCTACACCACATGTAGCTGGTGTCGCAGCCTTGATGATTCAAGCTAACCCCGGTATTTCACCTACTTCAAATTCAGATTATGTAAAGCAAATACTTAGAGAAACGAGTGATCACAAGGTACCGTTGGATGTTGATTGTGGTGAATTATATACGCCTAACAATTGTTATGGTTGGGGAACTGTTGAATTGATTGGTGCCGTTTCTCGTTCACAGGATTTAGGATCTATTGAATTAGTAGGAACTTCAGGTATTCAAACAGAAACAAATGAAACATTTGTAGCATCTATGGAATATACTATGACTGAATATACAAATCGTGGAAAAGATGGAGGTACTATTCAGAATTATTTAACTAATCAAAATAATATCCCCGATGAGATTAAAATGGTGGTGAAATATCCCAGTTCATGGCCAAAACCATCTAAATTCTTAGTAGATGCAAATGAAGGAAGTGGAGTTGAAGGTGATGCCGGTCTAAATGCGGTAAATGAAGTAGATGGTAATTGGGTAATTGAAGCTAATTTCAATTATAGTGCACAGCTTAGTTCGGGAACAATTGCAACTAGTTTTCCAGAGTTTAAATTTGACATAAGAGCACCTAATTTTGATGATACAATTGATGTAAAGGTTGAATTTTCATTGAATGATATGGATGCTGAAGATCAAACTATTACAGTTTCTTCTTTCACAGATCTTCCAGATCTTTTTATTGAAGAATTGATAGCTCCTTCATCTATATCAGAGGGTCAAGAGGTTTCTTTGACTGCAAGAATTGTAAATGAAGGACCAGGGCCTGCTAAGAAATTTTCAATCAATTTTTATAGTGATGGAGAGATTTTCCAAACAGTATCATCTGATGAGAAACTAGATTCAAATGAGGCTGTTAATATTCAGGCCAAGTGGTTCGCATCAGAGGGTGATCATGAACTTAAGGCTGAAATAGTAGATATAAGCCCTCAAGATGAAGATAATTCAAATCATGTTTTACAAATATTTATTCAAGTTGGTGATTTTTTAGATTCTCAAATACCTATGGTGTTCATAACAGAGCCATATAGAAATGAAGTTGTTTCGAATTTAGTAGTTGTAAAAGGTACAGCTAGTGATAATAATGATGTTGAAAAGGTAGAGGTACGTATATTGCCTAATGATTGGGAGAGGGCAAATGGGTTTGAAAATTGGGCTTGGGCATGGAACACAAGTCAGGACTTAAACGGACGCTATACTATTGAAGCTCGTTCTTTTGATGGTTATAATTATTCAGTTATTTATAGCGTTGAAGTGGAGGTTACAAATGATGGAGCAAACCGTAGACCGACTGCTTCTTTGAAATCTAATTTTGATGAAGTTTATGTCAATGATAAGGTCATTTTCTCTGGAAATACTTCTTCGGATGATTCACAGATTGTAAAATATCAATTTACTTTTGGAGATTCTAAGGAAACAGATTGGATTACAGATTCTTGGATAGAATATTATTATGAAGAACCAGGAGAATATACAGCATCTTTACAAGTTGAGGATGATGAAGGAGTTAAATCATCATCATCAGATACAATTACTGTGATGGTTGTTGAAAAACCGGTAAATAATGTTCCAATAGCGGTTATAAATTTACCACAAACGGGAAGTACTTATGAAAGTAATCAAATTATTCAATTCTCTTCACAAGGTTCTATGGATTTAGATGGTGATGACTTATTATTCACTTGGTCAAGCAGTTTAGATGGCGAACTTTACACAACTCCTAGCTTTTTTGCAGAAAGTTTTCTAACTGATGGAATTCATTTGATAACCCTTATAGTTTCAGATTCTAATGGAGGTTTTGATTCAGTATCTGTACAAATAACAATACGTTTGACAAGAGAACCTCCTGCGAATCCAATACTTCCCGCTTTTAATTTTGTATATGTAATATTAACACTTACTTTTATTTCATTAACTAGACGTAAATCTAACTAGTTTCCTTTATATTCAACTCTAGATACTTCATTTTCCCACAAAACTAATTTCACAAGGCTTTCAAGTCTGGGGTATAATTCTTTCCAAATCCATTCAACTAAGATTTCGCTGGTTGGATTCTCTAGTCCTTTGATTTCATTCAAATAATTGTGATCTAGTTTTTCTTTTATTGGTTTAAAATGCTCTTCGATGTTGTTGAAATCCGTCACAAAACCAGTTGAATAATCTATTTTTCCTTCTAAATGAATTTCTAATTTAAAGGCTAATCCATACAAATTACTGCATGGATGGTCTTTGGGAACTTTTGTAAGCCTGCGTGCTGATTCAAAACGTATAGTTTGTACCAGTCTATGCATCTAAAGTTCGATTACGTCCCTAGGTTCAGGTATAATCCATCTTCGTTGCTTATATTTTTTAAGAATATCTGTTTTTTCTTTACGCAGTGTACGATTGAGATGTATGAGGGCCATCTTTTTTGGTCTAGCCATATCATCTAATCTTTCTAATTGCTGAATTGAACAATGTGTTTTTGTTCCTATGGTAATTGTTTCCCCTTTTGGATTCTGCACAGTTCCATCCATAGTATATGCGTCATGTACCAATAAATCAGAATTGGTATAGAGTTTTGATGCTGTTGGAGTAAACATTCCATCTCCCGAATAACAGAAAACTTTGGTAGGGCTCCCAGCTTCTAATCTTAAACCAAGGTTTTGCACGGAATGCCTAGTATTTACGACTCTAAGATTCCAATCATCCCAACGATGAGATCTTTGTAATTCTCTAAATCTTAATGTAAATGGTAGGCGAGACACCATTCCCGGATATGCAACTTCCATTAAGCGTTCAACATTTCTTTGAGTTCCTACAGGTCCAAAAAGGTAGAATGGTCTAGTTCGGCCATCTTCTTCCATTCTTTTCATTAATGAAGGTAAACCAAAAACATGGTCTGCATGAAAATGAGATATAAAAATACCATCAAGGTAATCAGGTCTCTTTGACTGATGCCATACAGATGGTGGTGCTGTAGCTCCACAGTCAACTAGCATTCTTCTTCCAGCAGCTTCTACTAGGATACAAGTATGTGTGTAATCTTCGTCAAAAGCTTCACCAACACCTAAGAAAGTAACTTTCATGATTTGCACCTCATGATGACATTACTTTGCATAGTTCTTACATAATTCAAAACTCTGTTTTTTTTCATTATTTTTCACCTTACAAGGTCGGCAGATAACGGAATCTGCATAAATTGTGTTTTTTTGCAGACAGCCCAAATATATAAAATTAAGCAGTAAACTTTATGAAAGGGTAAGAATTTTTTATCGTTTGCGTCTTCTGAAACTTTCTAAATATTTGTAAACAGCCCCATGTTCTGAACCTGCTAGGACCATAGATACCGCTACTTTTGTAGCTTCTAATCCTTCTAAATCTGAAATTATCGAAACTGTATGTCCCTGAATTGCTAGATCTGCGTTGGTCATATCTTCTATTATTTTTCGAGTTTTTCCAGCTTTTCCAATTAATCTCCCTCTTATGGTTGCTAATCTTTTCTTTGAACGACCAACATAATCTCTAATATCTACAATTTCTAAATAATAATCCATTTCGATTAGTTGTACGGCTTTGTCAGGTGTAAATCCTCTTCCAATGGCTTTTGCAGTGCTAATTAATTGCAAATTTTTCAAGGGATCGTTTTCGTTTTTAGATTTTATTTCTATTATACCTTCCTCTGAGTCGATGTTAATTTTACATCCGCTTAATTCTTCAATTCTCTTCTTTGTTTCACCTTTTGGTCCAATTATTACACCAACTCTTGAAAGTGGAATTTTAACGTAATTCATTATTTCAAATCCTCTAATTTCAAACCTCGAATGTATTTTTTCCAAAATCTATGTATGTTTTTCATATCTCTTTTATGTAAATCCTCATGAAGAGGGTGTTCTTTTGGAACGGCTTGCCCTACATCTATAATGCATGGTTTTTCTCTAACATTTAGTATATTATATTCACTAAGATCTCCATGACTTATACCTGCTGATCTATAGGAATTGATTGAATCTAAAATTAAACCTAAAAAAGTTTCAGGATCTTCAGGAATTAGCTCTTTAATTGTAGGATAGGGGCGAAATCTCCAACCCATATATTGCATTACTACTATATTTTTATGAACATGGTAAGGTTCAGGTACTTTAGCACCACTAGCTTTCATGGAATGTAAATTTTTATATTCTTTTTGAGCCCATGTAAAAACTCTTTCTCTAGGATTATTTCCTACGTTCTTGAACCTTGGATCTCCACTTATATATTTTTCAAGTTTGCGGAATGTGGCTGTATTTTGTCTATATATTTTTACAGCTCTGTTTCTTCCTTCCAATGTTTTTGCCCTAAATAAATTAGCTTCCTTTCCTGTTGCGATTATATTTTCTAATGTGGAAATCACACCTCTGTGGAATAACTGTTGAATATTCTTTAAAGTAGATTCATCAAATACATCATCGATTGTTTTTCGACCATCTTTATCGCTTGAATTAATTAAATTACCAGCGTTCCTGTCTAAACTTTCTATTTTTGTATGCATTATCAATAAATATCTAAGATTTCAGGTATTTTTCCCGAACGTTTAAGGTTTGAAGTTTGTGTAGGTGTGTATCTAAATTTAACATCGGCTTTACTATCCTGAAATGACCAAGGTACTACTATCAATAAATCATTCTCTCGAACCCACATTCTTCTTCTTAGTTTACCAGGAATTCTTCCCATTCTTCTTTCACCATCTTCACAAATTAATTGTAATCGAGAACCACCCTGGAAAGTTTCAGCTACAGCAAACATTTCACCTTTAGGTTTGTAGGGTAAAGTCACTCTTAGATTAGTTTCGTCTGCTTGATTATTATATTTCTTTCCGTATTTTCCCTTCTTCCCTTTTTTCTTTTTTGGTTTAGGTTTTACAACTTTTTCTTCTGATTTAGTCTCTTCTTTAGAATCAGTCTTTTCTTCAGATTTTTCTTTAGTCTCTTCTTCAGATTTTTCTTTCAATTGTTCATCTTCTGATTCTGTCACGTAAACGTTCTAAACAGTTCCCATATAAGATTGTCGCCCGAGCCCTTATGGCACCCTTTCCAATTAATAGTACAGATGAGTCCTATTCGTACTCCACTTTTCAATCATCATAAAGATAGTGGAGCTAAAATAGTTGATTTTGCCGGATGGCAAATGCCGATACAATACAGTAGTATATTGTCAGAGCACAAGGCTGTTAGAGAGAATGTAGGTATTTTTGATGTGTCTCATATGGGTCAAATTTTTGTTAAGGGTCCTGAAACAGTGGAGTTTCTTTCTTATGTTACTACTTGGGATATGAGACGACAAAAGGATGGTGATTGTCGTTATTGTCATATTTTAGACGGGAATGGATTTATCATAGACGATACAATAGTATATACTATATCTAAAGACAATTATATGTTAATACCAAATGCTTCAAGAGTTGAAGATATATATGATTGGCTTTTAAAAAATTCCGGAGATTTTGAGGTTTCAATTGAGGATTTATCAGGTGATTATTTTTGTCTGGCATTGCAAGGTCCTGAAGCACCTAGACTTTTAGGTCAACATCTTAACACTACAGTAAGTTCTTTTCAATTAGTAACATTAGATAAAACAATTGTAAGTGGAACTGGTTATACTGGTGAAAAAGGATGTGAAATTATAGGCCCTTTAGATGAGGTAATTGGTCATTGGGAGGCTTTAGTTGATATGGGTGCAATACCAATCGGATTAGGGGCCAGAGACACACTTCGCCTTGAGAAGGGCTATCTTTTATCTGGGCAAGATTTTAGTGGTAATCAAACTACTCTTGAAACAGGATATTCTTGGGTAATTGATTGGAATCATGATTTTGTAGGTAAAGGCGCTTTAGTAGATTTGAAGAATAGCAAGTATTCTAAATTGAGAGGAATATTAATTGAAGATCGAGGAATTATTAGGCCTGGAAATTCCGTTTTTTATAAAGGTGAAAAAGTATCATATTTAACAAGTGGTTCTTTATCTCCTACCCTTAGAAAAGGGATAGGTATGGCTTATCTAGATTTAGGCATTGGCGAATCGGTATCAGTAGAAGTACGCGGTAACCACTTAAATGGGCGCGTGGTGCAAATGCCATTCCTATGAGTGAAATACCCGATAATCTGTCTTATACCAAAGAACATGAATGGATTAGTTTACAAGATGATGGAAAAGTCAAAGTAGGCATAACCGATCATGCCCAAGATGCACTTTCAGATGTTGTTTTTGTAGAATTACCAGAAATTGGTTCAGATTTCTCTAAAGGAGATCCAATGGCTGTTGCTGAATCCGTTAAGGCAGCAAGTGATATTTATGCTCCAATTTCAGGAAAAATAGTTTCAATTAATGAGAAGCTTGAAGAATCTCCTGAATTAATAAATGAATCTCCATATGATTTTGGATGGATGGTTGTTATCGAACCAGATGGTAATTTAGAAGATTTGTTAGATTCTGGTTCTTACAGAGAATTAATTGATTAAACATCTGAGAGTTGCTGATAGTAAGGCTCAAGAGGCTAAAATTTCCCTAGAGAAATCGAAGGCGTTGAATGATTCGTTTTTGCCGATAAAAGAAGAAGGTTACATACTATGGCCTTTGAATTTTGAGGTGGAAGGAGAAATTATAGAGTGTGAAGGTGTAAGTTCCACTAGACTATCTAGAGATTATAGACTTAGATTACCTCGGTCTATACGTGAAATAGCACCTCGAGCTTTTGATATATTTGGAGATATAGCTATTGTTAAATTATCAGATTTATCAATGGAACATTCTAAGATTATTTCAGAAACATTGTTAGAAAGTCATACGAATATAAACAAAGTAGCTTTAGATTTAGGAGTTAAGGGAGAATATCGTATTAGAGATCTAAAGATGCTGATTGGCGATTCAGATTTTGTTGCGACACATAGAGAAAATGGTTTTAAATTTAAATTAGATATATCTAAAGTTTATTTTTCTCCTAGGTTAGCTATGGAACGGAAGAGAATCTTTGATATTGCAGGTTCAAATGAGGAGATTTTAGATGCTTTCGCAGGAGCTTCTCCATTTGCAGTCAGTTTAGCTTCAAAAGGTTGTGAAGTGACTGCTGTTGATGCAAATCCGAATTCAGAGAAATGGTCTCATAAAAACTTTGAGCTGAACAATGTAGATGAATACAATTTTATTTGTTCTAAAATAGAGGATATTTTACCGAGTTTGCCGTTATATGATAGAATCATAATGAATAATCCCACAAATTCACTTCCTTATCTAAAAATTTTAAGTAAAAATTTGAAACCAAATGGCACAATCCATTTGTATAATATTACTGAAGATGGAGAAGATTTTGAAGTAAAGGATTATTTGCCTTCAAATTTCAAATGTGTTTTTGAAAGAGTAGTTCACCCCTATTCTCCTCAAAGTTCTTTGATGGTCTCAGATATAATTAGGTTAGGTTCCAATGTCCAAAAGACAAACCAGTAAGTTTTTATATTAGTTTATAAAAATCCGACATTCATTTTATTAAGACCTTGTCAATGATGGTAGACCGTTTCTAAGATTCTTAGTTATGGTAATAGGACAAAACGCGAAGGTGTGCAAAAAATGAACGCAAACGTATCAGAGTCAGCTTCCTTATACGGGAAAATGACCGCAATTCTCATTGTAGCCTTGTTTGTACTTAGCAGTTTTTCACTGTTAGTATCAGCAGGATCTGGCGATGAGCAAGAGACCGAAGTCACCACAGGTATTACCCTTGGTGAAGCATTAGTATCTGATGAAGGAGTTGAGGCAATTAGTGAACTTAACACCATTCTACCAGGTCAAGAAGTACCATGGGCTACAACTATGGCGGATGGAAAATTCTCCCCTGCAAAGCAGGAAGCTGGAGATGCCAAAGTCTTGATTGTAGACGATGATGGTGAAAATTGGATGTCTGGGCCATGGCTTGAAGCATCTCATATAGCGACTGCTTTGAATGATGGTGGTTATTCATTCGATGTTTTCCGTGCAGGAAGATGGGGTGGAACGGCCCAAGAGCTTCCATCAGGTGACACAGGTTTATCTCTAGTAGATGACTATGAAGTTGTTATTTGGTATGGTGGTTGGAATACACAGATTATGTCTAGTGCAGAACAGAGTGTGATGTCATCATATCTTGATGGAGATGATGGTTCAGAGGATAGTTTCTCTACAGATAATCGAAATTTCATTATGTCAACTCAGATGAGTGACTGGTTCGATTCAGCTGCAGGTAGTTTCCAAAATAATTATATGCACTCAGATACCTATTATTCTTCTTACATTGTAGTTGATGGAACATCAAATCCAATGAAGGGTGTAAGTGGTTCTATATTTGATGGTAAAGAGTACGCAACTGACACAGCAGGTGTACATTACCTTGACAGACCTTGCGGTAACAAGCCTTACGATAATTCAGCTACTGGAGCATTCTGGATGGATGCACGTAAAGGAGCATCTGATGGTCATGAGTATCATGCAGTTCAGTTCCCAGTTGATGGTTATGTAGGCCCTCAAACACACAAGGCTTTTATGTTCGCTGATGAAATTGGAGTTTTCAATAAGAGATCAGACAGAGCAGACTTCTTTGGTACAATTCTTTCATGGATGGAAGTAACTAAAGAACAAACACAAAACGTTGACATTGGTATTGGTGGAGTAGATATTCCTAACCATGTTCAATATTGGAGATCAGTTGAGTCTATGGTACCTGTTGATATCAGAATCACAGTTACCAACTACGGTATGCTTCCACAGAGTAGCACAGCAGTCCATCTTAAATTGAAAAACCAATTTGGTCAAGTTTTATTCGATAGTACATTCGACACTAGGGCTTTCCCGGAAAATCACCCTATGCACATCTCAGATTCTATTCAAAATGGAGATAGTGTTGTGTTTACATTTAATAAGACAAATGACAGATACCAGCGTATATTCGATGGTGCAGATGAAAATAAAGCAAGACATGTTATGTTCACTAGTGCAGGTATGGATAGATTATCAGCAGAAGTTATGCATACTGGTGATCAAGGTGTCGCAAATAATTACGTACAAGCCGATATTGGCGTAGGTAAATGGATTGAAAATGGAGAAGCTCCTGAAGATGAAATCGGTCCTTCAATTACTTTTGGAGATACTGATGATAATGGAGCTAATAGTTTAGATCATGTGAATTATCACCGTGCTACCAGTTATGATTGGGATATGGACGGTTGTGGTTGGGCTGATGGAGTTGCTGACGATTGTGCAGACAATGGCGGTTCTTTGAATAAAACAAAAACTTCAGTTTTCCACGAAGGTAAATCAGCATTAGCATCTTTCAATACGAATGGTTGGTACAAGACAGGGGCTAATCCAGCTAACTGTGATTGGTCTAGTACCGGAGACAGTGATTGTCCTAAATTCACTCCTGAACCAAATGAGGACGACTATTTCGTTTCACCGCCTTTAGATTTGAGTGCTATGGATGAAGTAGTAATTGGTATGTTGTTTACAGGTTGTATGGAATCGGGAGATTATTTCCGTATGCAAGTATCTAAGGATGGAGTATCATGGACTAATTTAATTAATTACAGCGGATTCTGTCCTGGAGAAGGTGCTTGGTATCTATGGGGTGGTGGAGACACTAAGTATCAAGGTTACCAATTAGGTGCTGATTACTATGGGTCAGATGACACAGATTCAGTTCAATGGAGAATTCAGATGGATGCAGATAATGACCAAAATACCGAAGGAAGTAGACCTTACGTAGGCTGGTTTATTGATGAGATTGTTTTCCGTGGCACAGAGCGAATTACACGTGACGTTGCTGTAGGTAACATTGTAGTAGACAGTGATTTTGCAGTAAAAGACAACGGCGGTAACAGTTTGTGGAGAGAAATCAACGCTACAGTAATTAATGCTGGAGAAGCAGCATGGACTGATTTACCAGTTAAATTCTCTATCAGTAATTTACAGGGTGAAGATTTAACTTCATTCTTAGACACAACACAGCCATCAATTCCAAATCTTGCAGGTGACTCAAGATATGGAGATATAACGCCTGGTGGAGGTAATGAAGATCAAAAAGAATTGTTCTCTTTATTCATGTGCCCTGGTGCGAATACTTACTACGCGACTGTAGAAGTCTTAGTACCGGCAGGTAAAGATTTCTTCCCATGGAATAATTCTTTGACAGTTACGTTCCGTGTTTTCGATACTTTCTTCTTTGATGATGTAGATAGTGATAGAGATCCTTACACGTATACCACAGTAGATCGACTTTCTACGACTCAAAATTCATGGAAAGTTAGAGATGCGGGAAATGATGCATATTCAGGACAAATGATTTGGCAATATGCTATGGAAAGTGGTTTTTCTAAATCTAATCCAAATACGGGTGGTGGTTCTGATGATAGTTTGATTACACAGGATACATTTGACCGTGATGGAGCTGGTGACAGATTCCAAACAGATTTGAATGTAGATCTAAGAGCGGCTTTCAAGCCTATACTATCCTATGCTATCAAGTGGGATTTCGCCTCTGGTGACAGACTTGAAGTAAGGGCGGCTACGGATTTCGATAGTGACCAGAAATTAGCATCAGGAACTTGGACAGTCATAGAAACCTATGAAGGTAACTGTGGTTGTGCATGGTCTAGTTCAGATGATGAACAATGGGTTGTTGAAGAATTACCGTTAGATGATTTCGAAGGATTCCAAACTTGGATTGACTTTAGAGTTGTCACACAGAATGGTGGCGGTAAAGGTGTTCAGCTTGATGATATATATGTAATAGGTAATGAATACAGAAACAATTTTGATATCGTAGATGTTGAAACAGAACGTTACGCAGCTTCTGGAGGAGAACATGACTTGTCTATTACAGTCAAGGGTATTGGTCTTGAATCTCAAGAAGGTGTAACAGTTTACGCACAGATTACTGATTCAAATGGTATTCGTGTATGGCCTACAGATAGATCATTCAATTTCTTTGAAATCCCATCTGACTTCGATCCAGATGATAATGGAATTAATGGACTTGAAAAAGGTCAAACTTTTACAGTAGATCCATCTACTGCAGGAGATGACTGGAGATGGGGTGCTGGTTTTGCACCAGGAATTTACAACCTGAAGGTTTCTGCATGGAGACCAGACGAAGTTCAAGTTCCTGACGAGAATCCAGCAAACAACATAAAGACAGTAACTATAGTTCTTGGTGCCATGCTTTTGACTGGTGACCAATGGAGTATGGGAGATGGCTGGTCTTCAGGTTCATATGTCTGGGATGGGGAGAATGATGGTTCATTAACATCAGAATCTTTCACAGTCTGGAATAGTAGACCATTCTTAGTTGTAGAAGCAGAATATGATTTGACTGATGCAAGTGTCAAAGCTCAAGTTAGAGCTGGTTCAAGTGGAGCTTGGTATAACATTAAGTGGAGAGCGTCAGACCAATTGTCTACTCTTTACTCTATACCAGGAGCAAACTATACACAATTGCCAGATACTTGGACTGGAAGTAGTAGCTACGATAATTCAACATCCCAAACTTTCTTTGCAGATTTGGGAACTGTTGAACAATTAAGCGACGGTTCAGGAAATCTACAGGATCAATACATCCGTAACTCAATGCAGATTCGTTTAACAGGAACCAATACAGGTTCAGGTGATGGGGGTCATTTTACAGCCTTCTATCCTGCAGTATTTGGTTTAGATGACTTTTCAGTAGATGTTAAGGAAATCTCACCAACAACTCAGAATGGTGAACCATCCTCCTCTACAGGAGATGAAGTTGTAAGGACATATACAGTTAAGATGAATAACTATGGAGCAGCCTCAGATTCCGGTGTCGTAGACTTTGTAATCACGGCTCCAGACAATTCTTTCATCACTCTAGCTGATGGAACCAAAGCAATTATGGATTCGATTCTTCAGCAAGGTCGCTTCACATATGTTGCAATTAAACCAATTAGTGGTTCATGGGGACCTGGTCGTGGTACAGATGATGGAGATCAAACAGCCTACATTGGAGAAGATGGACTAATTGAGTGGCCTAGTGGAACTACAGAGCAATCCTTAGATCAAACAGGTTGGTCAATAGGTAATCCAACTAAATCTAGTTGGGATGCCGTTGCAAATAGACCAATGGAACCAAGTGCATCTAACTTTGCAAGTCCTGGTTCAGTCATGACTGTTTCAGTAGATGTCAAAGTTGGTTTTGCATCATGGGCACCACCTGGTACATACAGCATCCAAGCTGATGCACGTTCATGGTCTGATTATGACAACACTTTCACGAGTGGGGATTCAGATGGTCAAGCAACTATGATAATTGCAAAGCCTGATCTTTCAATCGGTAGTGATGTAAGATACATATCACATGCTACAGGTTTCGGAGAGTCTGGTGTTGGTTGGGTTAAGAAGAGCGGTGGAGATGATCCATATTTCAGTTTCATGTTTGAAGTTGTTAACTCAGGTACTGAGACTGTGGGATCATTCAAGGTTGGTCTTTTGGATTTCGAAAGTAACCCGCTTGGTGTTCAAGTAGGATTATACTGGACTGGTACTGGTTGGGCAATTGATGAAACTAAGACTTCAGCAACAGGTGCTGAAATCAAGTCCGAAGGTAACAAGAAGTATGTATACTTCCAAGCGACAGCTAGTGAATTGGGTATGTCTGCAGGAGCAGGCGATGATACAAACGGTGCTTACACATTCTACTTAGCGGTAGATACTGAAGATGCAGTATCTGAATCTAACGAGAATAACAACCGTGTACCAATTACCATAACTGCGGTAAAGGAAGTCAATACTGTACCTTCTTTTGCACTATCTATGTTAGGCATCACCATTAGCGGTCTTTTGGCTGCTGTAGGTATGTCACTAAGACGTAAAGAAGAAGAATAAGTATCTAAGTCATTAGAGAGAAAGGTCTAACCTTTCTCTCAATATGGTGCAATAGCTTAGCTTGTGCTTTGTCAAAATTGTGAAGCAAAATATTTAATAGAGCTTAATCAGACAAGAAAGGGGAAAAGATGCGTATAGATGATGACCTAAAGCTAACCTTCCGCGATGTCTTGATAAGACCTAAGAGAAGTACGCTAAAATCACGTTCAGATGTTTCGTTGTCTAGAATTTTCAAATTTAGACATACAAAAATAGAATGGGAAGGCGTACCTGTGGTAGCAGCCAATATGGATACTACAGGAACTTTCGAAATGGCCAAGGCGTTACAAGGTAATAATATGTTGACATGTCTACAGAAGTTTTATTCAGTTAAAGAAATAAAAAAGGCAATAGAAGAGGGCATGAATCCAAATAATATTGCTGTAACATCAGGTTCTACAGAGGAAAGTTTAGAATTATTAAAAAGGAAAATGGCATTATCCAGCGATCTGAAATTTATTTGCCTGGATGTTGCCAATGGCTATAGAGAAGATTTTTTGCAATTTGTGAGGAGAATACGTAAAGAATTTAACGATAAAATTATTATTGCAGGGAATGTAGCCACAAGAGAAATGACTGAGGCTTTAATACTTGCAGGAGCAGATATTGTAAAAGTTGGAATTGGTCCCGGTTCAGTTTGTACCACTAGAAAAGTAGCAGGTGTAGGTTATCCTCAATTATCAGCTATATCTGAGTGTTCAGATGCAGCGCATGGGTTAGCAGGTCATGTAATGTCTGATGGAGGTTGTACGTCTCCAGGAGATGTAGCTAAGGCGTTCGCGGCAGGTGCAGATTTTGTCATGCTTGGTGGTATGTTGGCAGGTCATGATGAATCTGGTGGCGAGCTCAAAACAAATGAAGATGGCAAGAAGTACAAATCCTTCTATGGCATGAGTTCAGCAAAAGCTATGGAGACTTATTTTGGAGAAGTTGCAAAGCACAGGGCTCCAGAGGGCAAAGAAGTACAAGTTCCATACAGAGGCCCGGTAGAAGTTACAGTTCAATCAATTTTAGGAGGGATTAGGTCGGCTTGTTCATATGTGGGAGCAAGAAGGATTAAGGACCTTCCAAAATGTACAACTTTCGTTAGGGTTACTATTACAACTAATGAAATATATACAATACACGAAAATAATTGAACAAATTTAATAAACTTATCTGTTATGACTTAAAATGGCAGAGAGAGTTATTCTAGAAGCAGGCAAAACTTTCAGCGAATTTAGCTTGCTTACAAATTTTACTTCTAAAGATTGTACTCTACAAAAAATAAGTATAGAGAGCAAGTTTGGAAGCATGAGGTTGCGTCTTCCTTTCATGAGTGCAGCTATGACATCTGTTACAGGCTATGAAATGGCATTATCATTAGGTAAGGAAGGAGGAATAGGTATCCTTCCTGCAAGACTTTCAATAGATGAACAAGTAGAAATCATTGAAAAGATTAAAGGATATGAAATGGGATTTGTAGAAGATCCTATTACAGTTAGAGAAACCGCTACTATTGATGAAGTAGTTAGGCTTGTTGAAAAGCACGGCCATTCAAAAGTCCCTATAGCAGACAGAAATAATGTATTTTTGGGATTATTTAGTTTTGATAAATATTTAGAAGCTAATGCAACACCAGGTGAAGCTGTTACTACTATAATGATTGAACCTAAGGATTTACCCTGTTTAAAAAATCCAAATATTAGTTTGGAAGATGCAAAGAGTGAATTAACTGAAAAGAATTATTTAATTGTTTTAGATGAATTGGGAAGATTAGTAAAAATTGCATTTAGAAAAGATGTAGAAAATATAGCCGTAGGTGCTGCAATATCAACCCATAAGGGTTGGAGAAGTCGAGCTAAATCCTGTGTAAAGGCAGGAGCTGATATGATTGTAATAGATACATCTGATGCTTTCAATGAATTTACAACTAAGGTTATTAAAGAGTTTAAAGAAATGAAAAACTCGGTACCTATTTGTGCAGGAAATATCATAACTTATGATGGTGCAAAATATCTGATGGAAAATGGTGCAGATTTAGTGAAAGTAGGGATGTCTTCAGGATCAATATGTACAACTCAAAGAGAAAAGGCAACAGGTAGAGCACCTATGACTGCTTTACTTGAGGCAGCAAGAGCAAGGGATGACTTCAAGAAGGAATCAGGGAAATATGTTCCCTTGGTAATTGATGGAGGCGTTTCGGCTGCTGGTGACATGATTATAGCACTTACAGTCGCAGATGTTGTAATGATGGGGGGATATTTCAACCATTTCTTTGAGGCTGAAGGTGAAAAATTAGATGAAAATATGCAAGTAACAAACCATGAACCTGATATCAAATTTATTGCAACTTGGGGGGAAGGTTCAGCAAGAGCTAGAAATTTGGATAGATATGGACATGTTGCAAGAAAAACATTTTTTGCTGAAGGTGAAGAAGGAACTGTAGAAAATTGGGGAAGGTTAAAACCGAAACTCAAGCAAGATATACGTAAAATTAAAGCTGCATTAAGCAATACAGGCTGTATGAATTTAGACGAATTTAGAAATAAGGCAGTTATTGAATCAATGTCAACTTATACTCAGCAAATAGTGGGCAATACTCACAATATGCAAGTTAAGGAATAGATAATTACCAGCTTTTTCCTGCTTCTTTGGCAGCTACGTAAACATCAACAAGCCACCATATTCCAAGACCACCTAAAGTTAGCAACTTGAATACTCCTGTTACTCCATCACCTTTGTATGCTCTATCTAAACCAAGGTGTCCACCAACTATTGCAGTTACCAAAATAACATGCTTTTTGGTTGTTAATGAACTGTCAGGATCCAAGCTCCATGATCTTCCAGCTTCACCAGCAGCAACATAGATATCATATATTTGCCAAATCCACAAACCCCCAAGAGTTAAGAACTTGAGAACTGCAAGAACATAATCTCCCTTGTAGGCTTTATCCAATCCAAACATACCTCCTACAATAGTAATTAAGAGAAATACATGCTTTTGAACGACAGGTGAACTTTCACCTGATTTAGATTTAGTACCCGTTTCAATTACATCTTCAATTCCACGTTTTCTAACAAAGTAGGCATTTTCCGCATAATATTCTTCAAAACTGTCATGGGTCTTGATTTCAAGATTATCCCATTCATCTCTTAAACTTTCTTTTATGCTCTTAGTTCGTGAATAATAAGCCAACGCTAGTGTGGTTAGTACATTTGGTAAAAATAGATATGAAATAGGATTAATTGAATCAGAATTTGAAAAATCGACGCTTCTGACACCAGGGGCTATGTTGTTGTGAAACCAAAAATCAGGTTGACAGGAGGCGGTAAGAAAATCAACATTATTCCAACATTCTACTTTAATTTTGGATACATAACTTCCCTCTCCAACTGTGTAATATTCACCGTAAGATGACATACCTGTGCCGACTAAAAAGAAAAAAATAATTAAGATAATGAATGAAACTAAATGTATATATTGCGTCACAGAAAATAAAGAGGTTGATTTGGT
>Ga0208639_1000282_pt1 | contig 40394 bp, 43 predicted proteins | sample ETNtaG_33_FD_185772 | JGI IMG/M metagenome (GOLD analysis project Ga0208639, IMG submission 185772) | Marine microbial and viral communities from oxygen minimum zone, Eastern Pacific Ocean - ETNP201310SV76 (SPAdes) (version 2) | ecosystem: Environmental > Aquatic > Marine > Oceanic ...
CCCTTGATGGCGGCCAGGTGGATCTCCTGTTGGACCTAGCCGTTCCCGACACCGAAACTGATGGCCCACGGCCGCTGTTGGTTCATATCCACGGCGGCGGTTTCACCGAAGGCAGCCGCTGGCCCCAATGGGACTGGGCGGCAAGAGGCTGGGTGGCGGCTTCCATCGACTACCGCCTCGCCGGTGATGATCCGCTACCTGGCCCGAGGGTCCAGCGGTTCTTCGACGCAGTTGGCGGAAAGTCGGCTCCGGCGGTCCACCGGTCTGTGATTGCTGCCGTGGAGGACACCCTGATGGCCCTCGACTATCTCCTGGGTCGAGCCAACGAGTTGCGCATCGACACGGACCGGATCGTCCTGAAAGGAGGGTCGGCCGGAGCCTTCACCGCCCTTCATGTCGCCTACTGCGCCGACGAGTTCGGGATCGATCACCCGACGATTGCCGCCGTAGTCGACTACTCCGGGGCGATTGCACGGACCTGCGGCGAAGGCGCTGCAATCGATCCCGGTGAAGCTGCCTTGTTCGTCGCCCACGGCACCGACGACGTTGGGGAGACAGCGTTCTCCCGTGCCGAGAACATTGTGGCCGGGGCCAAAGCCGCCGGGATCACCTACGAGTTCCACCCCCTAGAAGGAGTAGCCCACAACTTTAAACCCAAGACAGCAACCGTCGCTGACGGACGCACGGTCAAGGCCGCCACCTACGAGTTCCTGGATCGCGTCCTCTACGGCGTCTATGCACCGACCACGACGGATTAGGCTAGATATGGGTTACTTCAGAAACACATGAATTATTAGATTAATCAATGTGTTAAATGGTGGGCCGTGCAGGGATCGAACCTGCGACCACCTGATTAAAAGTCAGATGCTCTACCGACTGAGCTAACGGCCCAAAAGCAGCGGTGGATTATGGGAATCTGGAACTCTGGTGTCAATTTGAATTTTATCCGGGAGTAACTACAAAGAGGCGAACCCCTGGTTGGCTTGCCCCTTCATCGTCATGCCTGGGTCAGGGACGGTTTGATTTTGGCAGTAGATGGAAATCAGCCAGGGTATTTCCAACAGCGCTGAAGAAACCTTGCTCATCAAGCAGATAGTACTGCATCTTCAGGGCAAGGGCAGCCCCAAAGATGATAGCGGCAAGGGTAATAAAAGAACCGAGTGCCAGTGTCGAAACCCCGGAGACCCCCTGACCGATGGTGCACCCAAGGGAGAGCACCCCACCAAATCCCATCATCATCCCGGCGATGATATGGTTGACCAGATCGCCCTTGTCGGCAAAGCCTTCGATACGAAAAGAGCCGGTGATGAGCCCATAGAGGAAGGAACCCGCCAATATCCCAAATACGACAGCAATGCCGAAGTTTATCTGTGCCCCGGTATAGGTCATGATGTAACTGATGGTGTTTCCGACAGGGGCGATAAAGGTCAGGGCTTCGAGAGGAACAGGATCAAAATCATCGGCCCCGAGGACGCCTGTCACATACCATGCCCCCGCCACCAGGACACCGATCATGACTCCTGCAATCATGTTGTGGGTACTGGCTCTAAAATCACCATCCTTGAAGGCATACCAGAAAGCGGTCAGGCTGATCACCAGAGTGATGCCGATCCTGCTGATATCTCGATCCATACCGGTAATGAAGGTAATCAAGGTGGGGAGACTCTGATCTTCAAGGCCAAATTCCGATAAATCAATGCTTGTGGCCTCAATGCCCTGAAGACGAATAATAGCCAGCAGGCCATAAAGTGTTGTATAGGCAGTGATAGCGAGAACCAGCAGAACCACCAGAGATTTAAGGTTTCCATTGCCGGTTCGTACCAGTGTGCGTTGGCCACACCCGGAGCCCAGGGTCATCCCGATCCCAAAGATGACACCACCGATGATATACCCCAGCCATCCAAAATTGGGGCTCACATAGATCGATTGGGTGAGATCAAACCAGCCCACGGCATGCATCAGTTGACTGGCAAAGACAGCAATTCCAAGTGCCAGCATCCAGGCTCGAAAACGAATCCTGGAACCCATGTAGATCCAGTCGCTGATGGAGCCCATAATACAAAACTGAGTGGCATTTCCGATGGCTCCGAACAACATCGCCCCCATAAAACCCCACAGGGCTACTCGTTGTACCGCTTCTAGCTCATCCATTTGGTTTTCCACCCCAGAGGACGCCAGGCCCGTTTAGATTATTCCGATACGTCCGACTCTCTTCTGCTCTGCCCTTCAGCCGTCACTTTATTGGTCGCTGGCTTGTTGCATCTTTTTTAGCTTAACCTCAGCGGCAACTGCTACCCGGCTTCCCGGAAAACGTTCAATAACAGCCTCAAAAGTTATCCGGGCTTCCTCTTTGGCACCAATATCATACTGAATTCGACCAATCTTCAACATTGCGTCCGGTATGCGTTCACTTTCAGGATATAGGCTAAGAACACGTCGATACCCCTTCAGAGCGGCCTCAAAATCACGGGTCACGTAATTGGCTTCAGACATCCAATAGTCCGCATCGTCAGCCAGCAGACTCTGGGGATAGGTTTCGACCAGTGTTTTGAAAGTAGCGATCGACTCGGTGTACTGGCCTGTTTTCAGATAGCCAAACGCTTCATCATAGAGCGCCTGTTCTGCAATCGGATCAGAGGGTACTGAAGGAGGTGCGGGTGCGGGTGCGGGTGCGGGTGTGGGTGCGGGTGTGGGTGCCGGTGTTGGCGCTGTTGTTGGTGTCGGAGTTGGTGCAACCGGGATGACTACCCCTCCTGTAGCAACCACTTCATCACCTTCAGCTGTTGAGGCCGTTCCTTCACTCATGCTCTCTTGATTGTTCTCTGCAACCTTTACTTCGGTAATGATCTGGGCACCCTCTGCCTGAGAGAGTGGCTCCATCTTATGAATGAGAGAGTCCTCAGGAATCTCCTGACGCCCTGATGGAGCCTGAGCCATGCGCTCTCTCACTCGCAGGCGTTGATCAAGATCATCATAAAGGTCGCGCTGACGCTGATTGAGTCTCTCGAGCTCAAAATTCTGCATTTCCACCTGGCCCTGAAGATCCTTGAGCTGAGCCTGCAACTCTTCGATCTGGGTAAGCACCTTTAGTGCATCACCACTGAGTGGGGGAGGGACGACTGCAGGCTGTGGCGCCTCTACCTTGGTTTGTGTCTTGGGCTCAGCTTTGGGTTCAACCTTGGGCTCTGGTTCCGGAACAAGTTCTGGATTGGGAAGAGGTTGCTGACCCGCACAACCTGTCCCCAACAGAATGCTGACAAGCAAAAAGCCAAGCCTGACAGCTAATGAACGACCTGGATTAAATACCTTCATTCAACCCTTCGATCAGTTGCCGTAGAGTAACTCAACCCGGCGATTCATCCCCCAGGCGCTATCATCATGACCCAGAGCTGCTGGTCGCTCTTCACCATAGGAGACCGTCTGAATGGTGCCCTCACCTACCCCAAGGACCTGAAGAACCCTGGAGACGGACTTGGCCCGACGCTCACCGAGTGCCAGGTTGTACTCCCGGGTTCCACGCTCATCGGCATGGCCTTCCAGAGTGAGGCGGATACCCGGATTGATAATCAGGTTGCTGGCATGGGCTTCAAGAATGGCTTGTGACTCTGCGGTGATATCAGCACTGTCATATTCAAAATAAATCACTCTCAAAGCGAGCAGATCTTCACCCGCTTGGCCCTCAGCACCATCTTCTGATGCGGCATCGGCTGTCTCATCGTCTTCAAGTACTTCACCGATGGTTCCCTCTTTGCTTCCGACTCCCAGGGCCGTTGCCCCCGCTTCAGCTGCGGCATCAGCAACCTCGGCAGCATTGACCTCTTCTTCCGTGGTGCTACACCCTGCCAGCGCCAGACCAAAAAGTGCAACCAAAATTAACTTTGTTTTTAATGACATGTCCTATTTTCTCCAATGGTTATCGATTGTATGGGGCCCAGTCGGGTTCTCTTACATCTCCCTCCCTGAACTTTAACAGATTGCTTACCCGTCCGTCTGCTGAGACGGCTGACAAAACGCCACGATTTTGAGAATCAGTGGCGTAGAGCACCATCCCACCATTGGGGGCAAAGCTGGGTGATTCATCAAGCTGGCTACGGGTCAGCTCCATGATTGAACGGCTGGCAAAATCGTAGATCGCAATCCGGTAGCCTTTTCCCTGGTTGGTAACGAGCACAAGCTGGCTTCCGTCCGGGGAGTAGGAGGCCCCGGCATTGTACTTGCCCTGAAAAGTAATACGCTCAGGACGGCCTCCACTGGCAAGCACCCTGTAGATCTGGGGTTTGCCGCCCCGATCTGAAGTGAAGACAAGATACCGCCCATCCGGAGACCAGGCGGGCTCCGTATCAATCGCAGTATGACGGGTGATTCGCTGCAGCTTCTTACCGAGGATGGTCATGACATAGACCTCCGGATTGCCATCCCGGGAGAGGGTCATCGCCAGTTGTTTCCCGTTCGGAGACCAGGCGGGAGCACTATTAATCCCTTCAAAACTTGCAATCTCCGCCCTCTTTCCACTCTTTATGTTCTGCAGCCAGACTGTTGAGCGACCCCCTTCAAAGGAGACATAGGCGAGAATCCGGCCATCCGGTGACCATGAAGGGGAGAGGATGGGTTCTTTTGAATCGAGCATCGTTTTTTCATTGAAGCCATCTGAATCCGCTATCTGGAGCAGATATCGCAACCCCTGGCTGGGCGTCTTGACTACAGTGATGTAGGCAATTCGAGTATCAAACGCCCCACGCAAGCCGGTGAGTTCCTTATGGATAATATCGGCAATTTTGTGGCCGATACTTCGCAACTTGCTGCGTGAGACCTTCCAGACATAGCCCACCATCTGTTTCTGCTTAAAGACATCAATCAGGCGGAAACGAACCTCAAATTGATCAGGACCGATGCTTCGCAATTTCCCAATAACCAGTGCCTCGGCCTTAAGAAGTCGCCAATCCTTGAACCTGATCTCGGTCAGAGAGTGGGGGCGACTGAGGAAATCCCGCTTTGGCAGGCTCTCAAACCGGCCACTGCGGTTAAGATCTAAAGAGATGACCTCCCTCAGATTGGCGGGTTGTACCCCTTCGCCACTCCATTGAAACGGCACTACAGCAATGGGTATCCCTGCTTCAATTCCCTTGTTGATCTCAATCGTAAGGACAGCTCTTGCCGGAGAGGCAACGGCCAACAAAATGACTGTTATTAGTACTCTAGACCACATATGTCTCTATCCTATGCTGAATCCGGGTTAAAGAGAAAATTAAACACCTTAATATACTCAAAAAATCGAGGATCAAGTGGAATAGGCAGTGGAGTGGCCTTGTTCACAGCTGCAATCGCCGTTCTGTCAAAGTTCTCATCTCCACTTCCCCTGACAATCACTGCCGACAAGACCTCTCCTCGTGCTGATACCTTCACCTTGATCAATACTGTCTGACCCGTCTTGTAACTTGGGGGTTCAATCCAGTTTTGACTGACTTTGTTCCCAATCAACCTGGAATAACGCGAAAGCGCCTCAGAGGCCTCATTTTTAATCTGCTCTTGGCGCTGCTGTGCCAATCGAAGCTCTTCCTTGCGCTTTCGCTCTGCCTCTGCCTTCTTCCGGGCTGCCGCCTCTTTTCTCTTTTTCTCTGCCAGCTTCTTCTTTCTGGCAGCCTCTTCGTGTTTTTTCTTCTCGGCCAGTTGTTTCTTTTTGGCAGCCTCTTCGCGTTTTTTCTTCTCGGCCAGCTGTTTCTTTTTGGCCGCTGCTTCACGTTCTTTCTTCTCAGCCAGTTTCTTTTTTCTGGCCGCCTCTTCTTTCTTCTTTTTTGCGGCCAGTGCCTGATCGGCCTTCTTCTTTTTTACCTTTGCCTGTTCAATCTTGCGCTGCGCTTCGGCTTGTTGCTGTTTCTTGATCTTTTCCAGTTTTTCCTCTTCTTGCTTCTGTCTCTTTTTCAGTTCAAGGTTTTTTTTCTCCAGCTCAAGTTGCTGATTCCGCTTTTCTTGAATCTCGGCCTCACTGACAGCGATGGCCTTTATGGGCTCAACCTGCTTTTGCGGTGCCGGACGCAATTTCACTGTTCCGCTCCAGCCGAGGCTGATAGAGAGCAGGCCGGCAATGGCAAGATGGATAACAACAGAGAGAAATCCACCACGCATCAGGAAAGCCCTGCGACCGCCTCGCCCCGCCACCGTCCTACTTTCCTCCTTCGGGTGTATGGGTCACAAGCCCTACACTGGGGACCCCAGCTTGCTGTAACAGTACCATTGCTTTGACAACCACCTGATACTCAACCTCTTTGTCTCCCCTGACCAGAAAGAGTGTATCCGGCCTGTGTCGCAGTACCGCCGCGGCTTTGGCATAAATTTGTTCGCCCTTTGATGGGCGTTTATCCTCGTTGACGAAGTACCTCCCCTTGGCATCGACAGTAAGAACAAAATTTTCCTGATCATCACTCTCGACCTGGCGAGCTTCTGCCTCTGGAAGATCCACTTTCACCCCTTCGGTCAACATGGGAGTGGTCACCATAAAGATCACCAGCAAAACCAGCATCACATCAATATAGGGGACGACGTTGATCTCCGACATCAGTCGTTTCTTTCGGTGTTGGATCAACCGGGTTGAAGACATCTCCTATCTTCCTCTGCTGTGGCTTACCAGGCTCAGGAACTCTTCAGCAAAGACATCGTACCGGGTTGCCAGACGATCAGCTGCATTGGAATATCGGTTGTAGGCAATGACCGCAGGAATTGCAGCAAATAACCCCATCGCCGTGGCAATCAAGGCTTCTGCGATACCGGGGGCTACTGTGGCTATGGTAGCCTGCTGCATCACACCCAGTGAGCGGAATGAGTTCATAATTCCCCAGACTGTACCGAAGAGGCCGACATATGGGCTGGTCGATCCCACCGTTGCCAGAAAAGAGAGGTGGGTTTCAAGAATCTCGACCTCTCGTGAGAGTGCGACACGCATCGCCCGATGAACACCTTCAACCAGATCTTTACTGCTGTCAGGCAACCGGGCAAGACGTTGATACTCCCGGTAACCGGCCATAAAGACACTCTCCATCCCTGCCGTCTCATCTTCATTCTGACGGCACTCGCGATAGATCTGTGAAAGATCTCCCCCAGACCAGAAGGTATCTTCAAATTCATCAGCCGCCTGGGTGAGTGCTTTCATCGACAACCATTTGTTAAATATCATCGCCCAGGAGACGAGAGAGGCCACCAGCAACAACAGCATGACCAACTGAACAAGGAGACTGGCCTCAAGAATCAGTGAGACTAATGAGAGGCTTTCGGTGGCTGTTTGGAGTTGTAGCGCGCCTTCCATGGTCAGGGGTTCCCCGTTTCAGTTTCAGTATTTGTGGGAGAATTTAGATAATTCAATGGTAATGTACTCTCTTAAGATGCAATTAATATGGTTTTTTTATCTTTCTATTGTTTCCAGTAACCGGGCCAACTCTCTGGGCAACCTCCTGGGTCTCAGTGAAGCGCTGTCGACAGTAGCTATCCGGAAAATGCCGCTACAAAGAAGATCTCCCCCCCGATTTACCTTTTGAGAGAGGGAGAGTGAAGCTCCTCCAGACTTTACATTTTCGACACTCACTCCAAGATGGTCCCCAAGCTCTGCTGGCTGATGGTATTTCAGTGATGCCTCACTGACAACAAACTGAAGCCCTGCTTCCCGATCAAGCCAGCTGACACCCACTCCAAGCGAATCCAGCCACTCGGTACGGGCCCGCTCCATAAATCGAAGATAGTTCGCATAGTATACAACGCCGCCGGCGTCCGTATCCTCGTAATAGATCCGTACGGGATGAATAAAGTGACTGTTATTTGTCATTTCCTGGCCTGAGGTAGAGAGCGGCCGGCCCTGGCTCCCCGGGGAGTCTGCCACTCCTCAACCTCTTTCGCAACTTATTGTAATCTTAATAGGATTTCTGTTTCTTTTAGATTTTCCAACACCTCTTCTTACCCTTTATTGAGAGAGGAATCGAGAGTTCTTTTGCAATGTTATAACATAACATTTATTATTCCTCCCCACAAACTCGTCTCCCCCTTTTAACTATCAATGGAATTACCCCAAAAGTGAATAACCCAAGTCAATATCTTCTGCTTCTCTGGCTCGCCATCCCTGTTGCAGCTCTGGCGGCGCCACTTAATGTCTTTGTTACTGTTCCGCCACTGAAAACCTTTGTCAAGACAATAGGGGGGGAGAAGATTCGGGTCTCATCGATGATAAAGCCGGGCCAGAACCCCCATACTTTTTCACCGACACCTCAGCAGATTACCGCTTTAGCCAATGCTTCTCTCTATCTGAAAAGCAGCGATCTTTTTGAAAGAGCGTGGATGTCGCGAATCCGTTCAGTCAACCCCGGGATGAAGGTAGTGGAAATCAATCCCGCGCCCAATGCCCTGGAAAGTCATGATGGCCAAGACCATCACCATGAGAGTGATCCTCATTTCTGGACCAACCCTAAAACAGCAATTGCGATGGCTGATGCGATCGGTAACGCTCTGATCGCCATTGACCCGGCCCATGCTGACCTCTACAAAGAGAACCTCAACCAATTCACTACCACCCTCTCCAGCGTTGATGACCAAATCAGGCACAAACTGAGGGGTCTAAAAAAGACCACCTTTTTGGTTGTCCATCCCGCCTGGAGTCACTTTGCCAATGCTTACAATCTAACTCAGGTTGCTATTGAACATGAGGGCAAGCCGCCTGGGGGCAGAGCGATGGCAGCACTTATCGAATTGGCGAAGAGAGAAGAGATAAGCGTAATAATCACCCAGCCCCAGTTCAGCCAACAATCCGCCAAACAACTTGCCGACGCCATCGATGGAGAGATCGTTACCGTCGACCCACTCTCTTTGGAATACCAAAAGACACTGCTGAAAATGGCTGATCTGATTGCCCGGGGAGCGAAATAGTGCACCTCCGCAACACTGCCATTGAGCTCCAATCGGTCTCTTTTGCGTATAGCTCTTTTCCTGTACTTGAAGAGGTCAGCCTGAGGGTGGAGGATGGTGAGTTTCTCGGCATCGTTGGCCCTAATGCCGGTGGCAAAAGTACGCTGCTCAAATTAATTCTGGGATTGCTTCATCCTCATGCAGGAACCATTGATGTTCTTGGGGGTCGTCCAGCTGAAGCGCGCCAGAAGCTTGGGTATGTCCCCCAGCATCCCAGTTTCCCGAGAGATTTTCCGATCACAGTTGAACAGAGCGTGCTCTTGGGTCGTCTTGGAACAGGTCGCCGAAGACCTGGAATTCTCTCTCCAGGGCGCTATACCAAAAGTGACCGCAATGCCGCCTTTGAGGCCTTGACTGAAGTTGAGGCTGATGGCCTTGCCAACCGACAGATTGACAGTCTCTCTGGAGGGCAGTTGCAGCGGGTCCTCCTGGCAAGGGCGTTGGTCAGTGAGCCTGCCATCCTGATCCTCGATGAACCGACTGCCAACATAGACCAACGTGTTGAGAGTGATATTTTCGATCTCCTCAAACGCCTCAATGTGAGAATGACTATTCTCGTGGTCTCCCATGATATTGCCTTCATCTCAAGCTATGTGGAACGGGTCGCCTGTATCAATCGCTCTTTAGTCTGTCACCCCACCGATGCTATCGACGGCCAGGTCATTCAGGACCTCTACGGTGAAGAGGTCCGGATGGTAGCCCACAACCATACCCATAACCCCCTTACTGAAGAGCATCAATAAAATGAACCCCGGCCAGACAGCCGATAACAAACTCCCTAGTCCTCTGGTCTGGACGCCAACTGGAGTACGACGACCCCGGATCACCTTGCCGGATGAAGCCCATCTGGAGAATCTCTTTTTATGACTCAGTTCCTTTTAGCCCTCACTGAACATAATTTTCTTCAGTACGCTCTTGTCGCTGGGCTCCTGGCCAGCATAGGGTGTGGTGTCATGGGCACCTATGTGGTGGTTAAGCGTATCGCCTTTATTGCAGGAGGAATCGCCCACTCTGTCCTTGGTGGCATGGGTGCTGCTATCTATTTTGGCTTTGACCCACTCACCGGTGCGCTGGGGGCAGCAGTGCTGTCAGCCCTGTTGATCGGTTGGGTTCGGCTGCAGCTGAAGGCCCATGAAGACACCCTTATTAGTGCTCTCTGGGCTATCGGGATGGCTGTTGGAATTCTCTTTATCACCAAGACCCCGGGTTACCAGAGCGATCTTATGGATCTTTTGTTTGGCAATATCCTGCTGGTAACAGAGGAGAGCCTCTGGTTTATGGGCGCACTCGATGGATTACTGCTGATTATCGTTGGAGCCTACCATCGCCAGTTCCTGGCTGTTGTTTTTGATGAGGAGTTTGCCTGCCTGCGCGGTATACCCGTTGCTTTCTTCTATCTGCTATTGCTGGTTCTGGTCGCGATAACCGTTGTCCTCCTGATCCAGGTCGTGGGCCTTATACTGATTCTTGCACTACTGACGCTCCCCGCAGCCATTGCCGGACAATATGCAAATTCTCTTGGGCGGATGATGCTGCTGGCAACCCTGATCGGTGGGGTGGTGAGCATCTCTGGCCTTGCCCTCTCCTATGAACCCGACCTTCCCCCAGGGCCCACCATCATCCTTTTGGTGGGAGCACTCTATGTGCTCTCTACCCTACTGACCCGGTTTCTCACCCACTACCGAATACCCTATCCAACCAAACGACAAAAAAGAGGAACGAGCAGGGATGAATAAAAAACAGCTCGGTGAAATTATCTCTCGTGCTGAGTCACTCTGTGATCAGCGAGGGGTTCGCTTTACCTCTTTAAGAAAGAGGGTCTTCACCCTCCTCTGCACTTCTGACAAGCCCCTGAGTGCCTATGAGATTCTGAACCTCTTGCGAGCAAGTACCACAAACCCGGCCCCCCCCACTGTCTATCGTGCACTCGATTTTCTTCTTCAACAGAGACTGGCCCACAAGCTGGAGAGTCGTCATGCCTTTGTCGGCTGCTCACACCCAGAGCACCCTCACTCCAGTCAATTCCTGATCTGTGGAGATTGTGGTGATGTCAATGAGATAGATAATTCAGAACTGATCAAGAACCTGGCCTCTACTGAGAAAAAAACGGGATTTAAAACTCGGCGTTCAGTGGTCGAGTTCCTCGGAACCTGTGCGGAGTGTCTCAACAAATAACAGGAAAAGCCCGGCCCACCACTAAAGCAGGTCGTTTTGTCGCCCCTCTCCGGCCGCAGGAGTCAGGCCAAAATGGCTCCAGGTATGGCGTGTAACCATCCGCCCCCGAGGGGTTCTGATCAATAACCCCTGCTGAATCAGATAGGGCTCGACCACCTCTTCAAGGGTTCCTCGTTCTTCACTGAGTGCTGCAGCCAGCGTATCCAGGCCCACCGGGCCTCCGTCAAATTTCTCCATCAGAACGGTCAACAGCTTCCGGTCGAGAACATCAAGACCCCGGTCATCAACCTCAAGCAGCTTCAGTGCCGCTTCGGCAAGGGGGCCGTCAATCGTCCCATCACCCTTGATCTGGGCATAATCCCTTACCCGTCTGAGGAGCCTGTTGGCTATCCGGGGAGTGCCTCGAGCCCGAGATGCAATCATTGCGACTCCCTCTTCATTAGCGGGCACTTCAAGTATTTTCGCCGCTCTGCTGACAATCTGTCCAAGCTCCAATGATGAGTAAAATTCAAGACGCTGAACAATTCCAAAACGATCACGCAGTGGAGAGGTGAGTAATCCTGCCCGAGTAGTGGCTCCTACCAGGGTAAAGGGCGGGAGTGTGAGCTTTATCGAACGAGCTGCTGGCCCTTCTCCGATCACAATATCAAGCTCACAATCCTCAAGTGCGGGATAGAGAATCTCTTCCACGACAGGGCTGAGACGGTGAATCTCATCAACAAAGAGCACATCCCGGGGCTCAAGATTTGTCAGCATGGCGGCGAGATCTCCCGCTTTTTCCAATACCGGCCCCGACGTCTGGCGCAGGTTCACCCCCATCTCATTTGCGATGATGTGAGCGAGGGTGGTTTTGCCCAGGCCCGGGGGACCAAAAACCAGAAGATGATCAAGCGCCTCATCTCTTTGAGTGGCCGCATCAATGAAGATGCCCAGCTGTTCATGGATCTTGGGCTGGCCAATAAATGAATCCAGCCTATTTGGACGAATACTCTCTTCAATCCTCTGCTCTTCGCCCCCTTCACTCTCTGAGTAGGGGGAGACCAGGCGCTCAGAGTCGTTCATCGGCTACCTCCAGAGAAGGTTTGCAATGCCTGGCGGATAATCTCCTCACTGCTCAGCCCCTGATCAGCAACGGCCCGAATTGCTTTGGCTGCATCTGCAGGACGATAGCCGAGCGCCACCAAAGCCCTGATGGCATCTTCAGAGGTGCTCGCTTTACCAGTTCCTGACGGATCAGAATCCTGGAGGCCATCGATAGGCAGCTTACGATCCCGCATTTCGATGACAAGACGATCCGCTGTCTTTCGTCCTATGCCTGGAATTCGGGTCAGACGGGCGGAATCGCCATCTGCGACACAGCAGGCAAAATCATCTGCTGGCATTCCGGAGAGGATTGCGAGGGCCACCCGAGGACCTACCCCATTAACCTTGAGCAACATCCTGAAAAGGTCGCGCTCACTCAGCCGGGTAAAGGCATAGAGCAGATGGGCATCCTCCCTTACCACCAGATGGGTATGGAGGATCACACTCTCACCGATCTTTGGGAGGTCGTAGAAAGTTGTCATCGGGGCCTCCATCTCATAACCCACTCCCTGCACCTCAACCTGAAGTTGAGGAGGATGCTTGAATGAGAGCTTGCCTCTGATAAAACCAATCATAACCTGACCTTAACTCATTGAGGAGCCGCCTGCATCCGCTCATCACCTCGGGCTGAGTGGCTGTGACAGATGGCACAAGCAAGAGCATCTGCTTCATCGGCAGAGGGTTGCTCCCTAAGACCAAGAAGCACTTTAACCATATGTTGGACCTGAATTTTATCTGCACCACCCCGTCCGGTTGTGGCCTGCTTTATTGTCCTTGGACTGTACTCATAAATGGGTAAATTGAGCAGGACACCGCTGCAGATCGCAGCCCCTCGTGCATGACCCAAAACAAGCGCTGATCGGGGGTTGCGAGAGATGAAGACCTCCTCTATGGCCATGACTTCAGGGGAGTAGTCCCTGATGATATTACTCACGCCTTCAAAAATAGTTCCCATCCGTTGCGGGAGATCGTTGGCGGTTATTTTCAGGCAACCACTCGCCACATGAACAAGCCTGTCTCCCGTTGCTTCGATAATCCCATATCCGGTAATTCGTGATCCAGGATCAATTCCCAGTACACGCATCAGAGATAAGCTCCAGACCGGTTAACCGGTCTCACTCTCCAGCATTCCTTGTGGAAACACTGCATTGGTATGAACTTCCTGTACATCATCCAGCTCTTCAAGGGCGTCCAGAAGACGCAATACCTTCTCAGCATCATCCTCATCAACTTCAGCACCCGTTGTTGAACGCTTGGTGATTTCTGCGTCGGCAAGAGTAAGGCCTGCTTCATTGAGTGCCTTACAGACGCTATCGAAATCATCAGCTGAGGTCACTACTTCAATTGCTCCCTCTTGGTCGGTGTCAATCTCTTCCGCCCCTGCTTCAATCGCGATCTCCATCACCTGTTCCTCATCACTGCCGGGGGCGAAATTGATGACTCCGACAGTGTTGAAAAGATAAGCCACGGACCCATCGGTGCCCAGGTTGCCCCCATGCTTGGTAAAGGCATGTCGTACTTCACTGACCGTCCGGTTGCGATTATCTGTTGCGCAGTCCACCAGAATGGCGGCGCCGCTCGGTGCATAGCCCTCATAGCGAACCTCTTCATAAGAGACCCCTTCCAGCTCTCCAGTCCCCCGTTTTACTGCCCGATCAATGGTGTCCCGGGTCATATTCGAACCAAGCGCTTTATCGATCGCCGCCCTTAAACGGGGATTCGAAGCGGTATCACCGCCACCCTGGCGTGCCGCTACTGTGATCTCCCTAATCAACTTGGTAAAGACCTTGCCCCTTTTTGCATCCTGGGCGGCCTTGCGAAACTTGATGTTGGCCCATTTACTATGACCTGCCATATCCTCTCCCTGACTCTGTAACGCCTGCTACAGATCTAATTTAATGCCCCGCTTCTCCAGTCATAATTTGTCCCATTGGGAACCTTGATTGCAGTTGATACTAACACTCCAGGTCTCTGTTCTCACTTTTCATATTTTAGAAAGAGCACCAGCTCCCTTGGCAATCTCCTCAATTACTTCACGATTTGTCCATGAAAAGACCCGATTTGCCGCCTCTTCACAGGACAGCCAAACCGACTGCCGGTGTTCAGCAGGGTTCAGCCTGACCGGAACTTCTCTCTCCAGTCTGATTGCATAGAGATATTCTCTGTTGTCGATGACATCGGGAGAGTAACGATGGCGCCATGCCGGCAGGATGGGGAAGAGATAACTTCGGTTGCAGTTGACCAGCGCATCTCCTGCTTCGATTCCGGTCTCTTCAAAGAGCTCCCGTCGTGCAGCAACATCAGCCGGCTCTCCCCACTCCAGAGTGCCTGTTACTGACTGCCAAAATCCTTCAGGGGCAACCCGCTCCAGGAGCAGCACCTGAAGATCTTGGGTATAGACCACCACCAGAACTGATTCCGGACGTCGAAATTGAGAACGCCCACTAGCGGTCATTCTTCGCTTGGTGCTTCCTTTACCGGGGGCTTGCGCAGGCGAATTCCCAGCTCTCTCAGTTGAGGCTGATCAACCTCTCCCGGTGCATCGGTAAGCAGGCATGATGCTTTTTGTGTTTTTGGGAAGGCAATAACATCACGAATGGAGTCACAGCCTGTCATCATGGCGGCAATCCGATCCAGGCCGAAGGCGATACCCCCATGAGGTGGCGCGCCATAGCGAAGCGCCTCAAGCAAAAAGCCAAATTTCTCTGTAGCTTCAGACTCACCAATTCCCAGCATCCTGAAGACCCGGCTCTGCAGCGTCGTATCATGAATTCGAATCGAACCACCGCCCAATTCACTGCCATTGATGACCAGATCGTAGGCTCTTGACCTGACATCACCGGCATTACTCTCAAGGTTCTCGAGATCATCCGGGTGGGGGGCGGTAAAGGGGTGGTGCAGGGCCTGCCATCGCCTGTTCTCCTTGTCCCACTCCACAAGGGGAAAGTCGACAACCCAGAGGGGCCGCCACCCCTCTTCAATCAACCCACTCTCTTCACCCAGACGCTCACGGAGTGCCCCCAGAACAGCATTAACCAGATCAGCGTCATCCGCTCCAAAAAAGAGAAGATCTCCGGTTTTAACTGCTGTTCGCTCCAGGATTTGGGTTATTACCTCATCGGACAGGAACTTGAGGACAGGAGATTGCAGCCCCTCTCTCCCTAAAGAGAGGTCATTGATCTTGATATAGGCTAGCCCCTTTGCGCCCAGGCTCTGAGCAAATTCGGTGTATCTGTCGATCTGCTGACGAGTGAGGCTATTGCCGCCTGGAAGAGGCAACGCAGCGATTCGACCATCCGGACGGTTTGCCGGCCCGGAGAAGACCTTGAATTCAACCCCGACCATGAGATCCGTCAGATCAACCAACTCAAGAGGAATCCTCAGATCCGGGCGGTCACTGCCAAAACGAGCCATAGCATCCGCATAGGTGATCCGGGGGAAGGGGTCTGGCAGTTCCACTTTGACCACCTCTTTGAAGAGCTGACGCACCATAGGCTCAACCAGGCCCATGACGCTCTCTTCGTCGGTAAATGAGAGCTCCATATCGAGCTGGGTGAATTCCGGCTGTCTGTCGGCCCGCAGATCCTCATCCCGAAAGCAACGAGCGATCTGGTAATAGCGGTCATACCCAGACATCATCAGAAGTTGTTTGAAGAGCTGGGGTGACTGGGGGAGAGCAAAAAACTGACCCTCATGGGTCCGACTCGGAACCAGGTAGTCACGCGCCCCTTCAGGGGTCGATCGTGTCAGGACCGGGGTCTCAACCTCGATGAAACCCTCATTATCCAGAAAATGGCGCAGTGAACGAGTGATGGCGTGACGCGTCGTAAGGTTTTTTTGCATTGATGGACGACGCAGGTCCAGATAACGGTATCGAAGCCGCAGCGCCTCATTGACATCATCCTCATCTTGCTGAAAGGGCGGGGTCTCTGATGAATTCAGTATCTCTATCTCACGCACCAGAAGCTCAACCCTGCCTGTGGGCAATTCCGGATTCTCCGTCCCTTCCGGACGAAGCCTTAACAACCCATTTACCCTTAATACAAACTCATTGCGAACACTGTCGGCAATGGCAAATGCCTCTTCACTATCCGGATCTGCAACCACCTGAGCGAGGCCAGAACGATCACGCAGGTCAATAAAGATAACGCCCCCATGATCCCGTCGGCGATTAACCCACCCACACAGAGTGATCTCCTGATCTATCAGTGATTGGTTAATCTCACCACAATAATGGCTGCGCATATCCTTCGTCTCTCCTGAATAAAATATGGACTGTTTTTCTCTAACCCGAAGATTCCGGGTTATCGCTCACCTCATCGCTCTCTTTATGAGGCGTCACCACCCCGGTAGTGAGGATCATTTTCAGCCCTTCATCAACACTGATCTCCAGCTCTCTTACATCCTCTCTGGGAACCATGACAAAAAAACCCGAAGTTGGGTTGGGAGTGGTCGGCACATAGAGATGGACCAGTGATTTCCCCAGGCTTTTCTCAAAATCAGCAAATGCATCTCCAGTAACAAAAGCGAGTGTCCACATATCACGGCGAGGCCACTCCACCATGACTACTTTTCTAAATGACTTCCCCTGACCTGAAAACAGGGTCTCAACAATCTGTTTGACTGCTGAGTAGATTGACCTGACAAGTGGAATACGAGCCAGCATCTGTTCCCACAGGCGAACCAGTTGTCGACCGAAAAAATTGGCCACAACAATCCCCGTGAGGAAGACCACCAACAGGGCAAGCAGCATTCCGAGCCCCGGGATATTGAATCCAAACAGCGTCTCAGGTTGATAGGCTGTGGGCAAGAGCAGCAGCGTCCGGTCCATTAAATTGACCAGAAACCGAATCGCAAAGATGGTCACCACAAGGGGCAACCAGACAAGCAAGCCTGCTACCAGATATCGCTTCATTATGAGTTAGTTCCCAGCAGCGGATGCTGAACCAGAGGATTTGGGCTCAGATGAGCTCTCTGCCTTTCCACTGTTATTTTCGGCCTTGTTCTTGGAAGAAGCTTTCTTCCCTTTAAAGTCAGTCTCATACCACCCTGTTCCCTTGAGGCGAAATCCTGATGCAGAAACCTGTTTTTTCAAAGACTCCCCGCCACATTCAGGGCAAAACCTGAGAGGTTCTTCAGCTATTTTCTGCAGTACTTCAAGGTCATGACCGCACTGATCACAACAATATTCATAGATCGGCATTTTAACACCCCACAAAGACATCCCTACCGGGAAATGGCAAGGATTTTGACAACCTTGAATTATAACTTGAAAAGGGCTCGAACAAAAAAGAATGAGGTTTGTAGTGGTCTGTCAAGCCAGCAATCCAAAAAATCTACCCTTGTCAGCACCATAAACCCATCTATATTGAACAGGATGGCCCCGTCTCTGTTGTGGCATTGAGGTGTGATTGATCGCAATGGGGAGCGATCAAAAGAAGCCTACTCTCCTGCAACTGTCATTTGGTCAACTAAAATTGATCCGGTTCGCACTGCCCGACGAAGGTCAACATCACTCCCTACAGCCCGGATTCCACGAAACATCTGTTTCAGATTGCCGGCAATGGTGATCTCATCTACCGGGTGGCTGATCTCGCCCTTTTCAACCCAGAATCCGGCCGCCCCTCTGGAGTAGTCACCCGTCACGCCGTTGATCCCATGGCCCAGCAGCTCTGTTACCAGCAGGCCCGTCCCCAGCGCTCCAAGAAGATGGTCAAAATCGAGCTCTCCGGAGTCCAGGGTTAGATTGTGAACACCTCCGGCGTTACCTGTTGTTTCAAGACCGAGACGTCTCGCTGAATAGCTGTCAAGAACATATCCGTTAAGCACCCCATCCTCAACAATCTCCCGCGAGACCGTTGCCACCCCCTCATTATCAAAACTGGTACTGCCCAGGGCCCTCTTGAGATGAGGCTGCTCATGAATCCTGATGCCGCTCGAGAAAACCTGTTCGCCAAGGCTCTCCTGAAGGAATGACGCATTCCGATAGAGTGCCGAACCACGAATTGCAGCAATGAAATGAGAGAGAAGGCTCGATGCCACCGGAGCTTCAAAGAGGACAGGGACCTGGCATGTTTTCACCTGACGACCCCCCAACCGACGCAGAGTTCGTTGTGCTGCACGCTGACCAATTATGGCGGGACTATCAAGCTCTGGTGCAAGACGCGAGATGCTGTACCAGAAGTCCCGCTGCATCCCACTGTCACCCTCTCTGCCGATCACGGCACAGCTGATACTATGGCGTGAAGTTTGATTGACGCCTATAAAACCATGGCTGTTGGCATAGATGTGTTGGCCCCCATGGGTAGTGAGTGTTGCGCCTTCGCTGTTGACAATACGTTTATCGGCATTCCTTGCCGAGGCTTCGCACTCAAAGGCGAGGTCAGAGGCCTTTTCAACCGATAGCTCCCAGGGATGATAGAGTTCAAGATCCGGGAATGAGGTTGCCAAACGATTTTGATCTGCCAATCCATTGGCCTTGTCTTCAGCCGTGTAACGGGCAATGGTGCAGGCTGCCTTCACCGTGTCCCGAACTGCGGCCGATGAAAAGTCCGAAGTACTGGCTGATCCTGTAGAGCGACCACAATAGACCGTCACCCCAAGACTCTTGTCGCGGTTATGTTCGATCGTCTCTAACTCTCCCTGGCGAACGGTTACAGAGAAGCCTTCCCCCTGGTCAACGCCCACCTCAGCAGCAGAAGCACCATGACGACCGGCCTCATCCAGGGCCTGTTCAGCAATTTCAACCGCCCTTATTTTTCTCTCTTCCAACCTTTATCACTCCTATGAGCTTTGAACAGCTCAAACCTGTACTCCTCCCACTGTCATCCCTTCAACCTTCAGTGTAGGCTGGCCTACCCCTACCGGGACACTCTGACCCTCTTTTCCGCAGGTCCCCACCCCATGATCAAGCTCAAGATCGTTGCCTACCATGGAGACACGCTTCAGCACTTCCGGACCATCTCCAATCAATGTCGCCCCCCTTACCGGCTGTCCTATCTTCCCCCCCTCAATCAGATAGGCCTCACTGGCTGAAAACACAAACTTTCCTGAAGTGATATCAACCTGGCCGCCGCCAAAGTTGGCGGCATAGATCCCTCTGTCTACCGATGCAAGTATCTCTTCAGGCTCACTCTTGCCGGGAAGCATGTAGGTATTGGTCATCCGGGGTAACGGCAGATGCGAAAAAGACTCCCGACGCCCATTTCCAGTCGATCCAACACCCATCAGGCGGCCATTGAGAGTATCCTGCATATAACCCTTCAGTATTCCATTTTCTATCAATACGGTGGTCTGAGAGGGTGTTCCCTCATCATCAATCGTGAGAGAACCCCGGCGGCCGGGAAGTGTGCCGTCATCAACGACTGTACACAGTGGTGACCCCACCATCTCACCGATTCGCCCGGAAAATGCGGAGGTGCCCTTGCGGTTAAAATCGCCCTCAAGCCCATGTCCTATCGCCTCATGAAGCAATATCCCGGGCCAGCCTGGTCCAAGCACAACATCCAGCGTCCCTGCAGGAGAGTCGATTGCTTCAAGGTTTACGAGTGCCTGACGAACAGCCTCCTTTGACAGCTCTTCGGGCTGATCACTCCCCAGATAAATCGGATAGGTAGAACGGCCACCCCCTCCTGCACTACCGCGCTCCCGTCGAGAGCCCTCAATGACGATAACACTCACATTAACACGAACCAGCGGCCTGACATCAGCGGCGATAAGTCCATCTGATCGAACCACCAGTATGACCTCATGAACCGCAGAGAGGCTGGCCATCACCTCTTTCACTCGAGGATCTTCACCTCGTGCAGCAGACTCTATCCGTTCAAGGAGACTCACTTTTTCACTATCAGACAAGCTTTGGATTGGATTATCTCCCTGATAGAGAGCAACACCTCCACCCTTGTTCCATGGAACAGGCTGGCCACTGGATTTCCCGCCCTGGCGAGCTATTGCTCTGGCAGCACCTGCGGCCTGTGAAAGCGCCTGGAGTCCAAGTTCATCCGAGTAGGCAAACCCGGTCTTCTCCCCTGAGACCACCCTCAGGCCGGCTCCCTGATCTATATTATAACTTCCACTTTTAACCTCTCCATCTTCAAGACTCCATGATTCATGCCGTAGATACTGGAAGTAGAGATCTGCATAGTCGATGCCCCTTCCCACCAGTTGACCCATCAACTGATTCAGAGAAGATTCGTCCAGGCCCGCCGGTTCAAGCAGGGTCTTTTTGGCTGTAGCGATCTCAAAACTCATTCTTTTCTGCCTAAGAAAGTGTGGTGTAAAAAACAGATCCTCTCTTAGCCTCAAAAAGGATCAATTGCGAGCTATGTGGTGAAAATCGGGGTTAGAGATGACGATGATCCAGGCTGGGAAAGTGGTGGCGGATCCCATCAAGCCGGTTGTCATCCACCTCAGCGAAGACAACTCCAATTCCTGAAAAACGCCTGGCCAGTATGTCTCCCCAGGGACCAACGATCATTGAATCACCGTAGGTACGTCGTCCACTTGCATGTTCTCCCCATTGTGCCGGGGCAATAACATAGGCCTGATTTTCTATTGCCCGTGAACGCAGAAGAATCTCCCAGTGTGCCCGACCGGTAATCGCTGTAAAGGCTGATGGAATTGAAAGAATTCGAGCTCCCTCTTGCGACAACTGACGATAGACTTCAGGGAACCGAAGGTCGTAGCAGACTGAAAGCCCCAATCTTCCAACGGGGGTATCCGTCACCACAATCTGATTCCCTGACTCAATATAATCAGACTCTCTATAGGACTCCCCGTTTTCAAGATCCACATCAAAGAGGTGAAGCTTGTCATATCGAGAGACCCTGGCACCGGTCTGGTCATAGACCATACAACAGGCACGTATCTTCTTTGTGGACTCCTGTCGTAATGGGAACGTCCCTCCAACCAGCCAGAGCCCATGTTCACGGGCCATTGCGCTGAGGAAATCCTGGACCGGCCCGCTACCCTCTATCTCTGACTCTGCAATTCGAGACGTGTCATCAATCGGCATCAGTGAGAAATTTTCTGGAAGCACTGCCAGGGTTGCACCGCCTGCAGCGGCTTTATTGATCAAGCCAGCAGCAACTTCCAGATTTTCATCTGTATCCGGTCCTGAAGACATCTGTATCGCAGCCAAAACACTCATCGATCAACCCCCTGGTCTGTTACTAGAATCATAATTGCATTGGGAACCCCAGAACCGGGTTCAAGGCGTATATGCTTTGAGGCCAGTCCGAGTGAGATCAACCAATCACGCAATTCAAAGGCCCAGGCATTACCAACATCCCCTCCTGGATAGCGGATAATAAGACGTGAACCCGGGTTAGCATCAAAGAACAGTATTGAACGCTTCAAGGGCTCAATTCCCAGAACGGTCATCCCTGTTCGTATTTCAGGCCACTGGGCACGAGAGAGAATCTCACGCAACTCTGCTGCCTTTGCCGGTGGTGCCAAGAGGCAAAACAGGAGGCCTGAAATACCAAGCCATAGGCCTGGTCTCTGGCTAATTCTGTTTGCTTTCATTTTATTTAACACTCTGTCGTTGTACTCTGGTTATTTCCGGCTCGACCCATGAACCGGTGATTTGGTAATGATACTGAATTATTTCACCTATCAGGTGTTGTAAAGCCTTTTGTGTCAGTAAAACTGCTAATCCAACCTGTGGACCACTCATGAATCCCAGAGTGACAAGGTTACCACCAACCTGAGGCACTACAATAAGTTTTAAATCATAGCGCTCTCTCTCCATGTCAACCCGCCCACGAATATCCATAAAAGTGGATGGTCCTGCAAGGATAATGCCTTCACTTATAAAATCACTATTCTCTATCACCCCTGTCCCGCGGAGATTATCGAATACCAGCCCTTCACGGAACAGGTCTGTGAAATCGAGTGTAAAGCGACGAGCCAGGGCATTGAAGTTGAATAACCCCAAAAGTCGTCCGCCTCCAGACTCCACTTTAGGGAAGACCCCCTCCTTCAAAGAGAAGCTGTATTCCCCACTAAGGTTCTCGAAGGAGATGTCATCAGGGCTGCCCTCCCAGGTCAGCACCAGATCAAGCTCTCCATCCCCTCCCTTCAAATTATCGGTAAACCCGAGTTCGGTTAAGGTCTTGCCAAAATGGGTACTTGCCACTTTTCCCGAGAGTTGTGTGCGCTGACTCTCTTCCTGCATCTGCCAGCTGCCTTCTGCATCCAGAGTGGACTCTGTTCCTGTAACCACTATTTGATCAAAATGGAGGCCTGTCGCTATCGATTCTCCCCGCAGAACCAACTCCCCGAGCCTCTTACCTTTATACCGAAGGTCCTCTACCTGAAGGCTGAGTGAGGCAAACTTCCTTGGATCGATGGGCTGACGTTCAGGCCGGGATTCCTCCTCACCCTCACTCTCTGGGAGACCCGGCCAGTCCAGTCTTTTCATCCTGCCCTCAATCTGCCAGCCCTTATCACTCTCGACCCAGCTGAAAACCCCTTCAGCCCGATCCCCGCCCAATGTCATTTGCTGTCGTTGTCGGTCAAGAAACTGGAGGTCAAAAATCAGGCCCCCAAACTCCCGCCCCATCAGTTGGGCCTGCTGGATTTCACCTTTAATCTGATTTATCCGACTCCCTTCGTCCCCATTGCCGTCCTCGCTTGTGAGCAACGCAATCCAGGGATCAAAATCAAAGTATGGAAGTGCCACCTCGATGTTGATTCCGTCAGAATCTGCCACCTCCTCTGCCGGCTTGCCCAGTCCAATTTTCCCCTTCCTAAGCTGCCAGCTCTGTTGAATATTCTCAAAATCCAGTGATGCCGTGAGCATACTGTCGGCCAGATTTAAGCCGACATCAATCGCCTCTTCTTCTTCCCACTCCAGAATCAGGGTTAACGGCATGATCTTGTCTGTTTTTTTATCAAGAGGCGGCGGCAGATCACTCTCAATGCCTGCAAGGGAGGTGGTGACAACCAGCTTCTGTTGTGACATTTCCAGATCCAATACCCCTGACCAGGGGGCTCTTCCTCTCACTACGGCTGGGATTGAATCTCCAATGATTGCATTGATGCTCGAGAGATCAGCATCCCCCCTTGCCTTGATCTGATAGTGTTCGGGGGTTTGATGGGTGACAGCCAAGTCTGCCTCTCCGCCAAAAAGTTCAGCCCTGATATTCTGGCTCTCAACACCCTCTCCACTGAAGTTCAGATCTCCCCTCAGTTTGCTTAAAGTAAGGCGATCTCCATAGTGGAGCTCTGTCCCTTTGAAACGATAGAGGCCATTAACCTCTAGCGCCTTATCCTCAGACAGTGGAACATTGATATTGAGCAGAAGATCGCCACTACCACTTCCTGAAAGCAGATTAAGTTTTTCCTTTAGCGAGGGGAGCAATGGCCCTCGCTGTAAAAAGGTGATCACCGGAACTACTTTGCCGGAGAGCGATGTCGTAATCTGAAGTTCGGGCCGGTCTGCCACCAGGCTGGGGAGCCGTACCTCTCCGGCAACCATGCTCACCCCCCCTATTTTGCCTTCAGAAGCGATAAACTTAAGTTGATCATTATTGATCTCGAGCAGCCCCCCAAGCTCCGTCACCCTGGGCCAGTCATCATCATAATTAAGCGTCACCCCCTCAGCGCGAGCCTTAAACGAAAAGAAGCCTTCTGATGAGGCAAAGGGATAATCACTGGGTTGTCCCTTTAATTTTAGTTTGCCTTGGCTGAACATCCCTCCTTGAAAGAGTTGGGCTAGTTCAAGATAGCGCTTAGGGGGAATCCGGCCTGCAAGATAGCCTGGCAGCCTTGAAGCTGACATCTTTTCGAGAGTGGCTGTAAGGTCCATCCAGACTTCAGCTTCAGGTGTTGATGGCAGATGGAGGGTTAAATTCACTCTGAGATCGAGGTCATCATTGACCATGGCGAGATCTGAAATCTTCACTATCGCTTTTTCACTCTGGAGATCCCAGTTGAGATTTCCCTCCAGACGGTTGATTGCAACAGGAGGGCTATCCCCGCCGGTAAGCTGGATTGATGAAAGACCTGACTTGAATTCAAATCGACCACTAGAGGCGCCGGCAGAGAATCGGCCCGAAATATTTGTGAACCCGGGAATCTTTTCATCCCCTGTTTGCCCAAGGTCAACCACCGAGCCCCTGACCTCTATATCTTCGCTCATCTTCCAACCCTGAGGGAGGATTATCTCAAGATCTTCCACCCTTCCTGAGTGAGAGCGCTTGGTTAACTGTCCAAAGAGGCCTCCTTCTCCTTTTCCCAGTGACCCCAGCTTCGCACTCAGACCCCCAATTCCAAGACTGGCCACCAAAATTCGTATCTCCTCCCTCTTCTGTCTAAGCTCGAAATCCCCTAATGCCCACTCTTTCTGATCAAGTTGGGCGGTCTCGGGCTGTAGCCTCATCTGCCAGCCCTCTTCCTCCGAGCGGAAGGAGAAATAACTGGTAAATCGATCAATCAGTGCCCCACCCTCCTCAGTTGAAGAGGAGAGCCCCACCTCTTCAAGATCCATATACCCCTCTATCTGGAGTGGTGAACCCTGCTGCAGTTCGATCTTTAGCTGTAGATTGGCCTCCCCCCGCATCATCGGGACGAGGCCACCCCAGCCATGAAGAAGTGTCTGAATTCGTTCAATCTCGATATTTTGTGTAATCAGTTCGACCTCTCCACTCACCCTCTCCCCTGAAGAGGGGAGTTGGAGTCTTCCTGAAATTTTGATATCCGATTGCAGCATATCGGGTGACTGGCCCTGGAGTTGAATATCGAACCCATCCCTGCTCCGGATTGCCAGAAACTCAATGCCGCTAATCCGCATGTCATTTACAGCCCCTCGTCTTTCACTCCAGATCAATTCCCCCTCATGGATTTCAAGTTTCTCTACCTGGGTAAGCAGGCTGACCAACAGACCAATGGGTGCTGGAACTGAATCCCCCGGGGCAACCGCTGAAAACCCGGCAAAAGTGATCCTGCCATCCTCTTCATGGGTTGCGCTTAACCGGGGGCTCTCCAGAACAATCGACTTCAACTTAAGCTCACCCCTTGCCAACAGATCCGTCAGATCGACCCTGAGTTGAAGCTGGGGTAGTGCCAGAAGAGGTGGCTGGACTTCGACCGGGCCAGAATCAGAAGGCTGCATTTCGAAGCCCTCAATAACCAGAAGAGGAGAGAGGGTGCTCCACTCCAGGTTGATCCGATCGATCTGAACCGGGTAGCCCGTTACCTCACCCAGATAGTTCTCTACATTTTCACGCGTTGCAACAATATTAACCAGGAGAGCAGTCAATACCAGCAGCAAGAGAAATGTCCCGCCCAAGAGCCAGAAGAAGAGCCGCCAACCACTCAGACGCCGTTTATTTCCAAAATGCAGGGTGGAAGATTTCAGATGGGCACCACATCAAAGGTTTCTTGTGGATAGCCTGACTCCACATGGAGGTTGATCGGGGTGCTGATAAATTCCTGAAGATCAGCCAGGCCAGTAGACTCTTCATCCAGCAGCAGATCAATCACCGATTCGGAAGCAACAACGGTAAACCCATTGGCTTCAAACTGACGTGATTCACGAAGAATCTCACGAAAGATCTCATAACAGACCGTTTCGGCCGTTTTGATCACCCCGCGACCACTGCACAGGGTGCAGGTTTGGGTGAGCTGGCGTTCAAGACTCTCACTGGTACGCTTTCGTGTTACCTCTACCAAACCCAGTGAAGACATCTCATGAATAAAAACCTTTACCCGATCATGAGCCATCGCCTTCTCCAGGGTCCGCATCACCTGTCGGCAGTGTTCAGGGTCTTCCATATCGATGAAATCGATAATGATAATGCCACCAATATTACGCAGACGAAGCTGTCGTGCAATCGACTGGGCGGCTTCCAGATTGGTTTTAAATAATGTCTCTTCAAGGTTTTGTCTGCCTACAAAGCCACCTGTATTCACATCTACAGTCGTCAGGGCTTCCGTCTGATCAATTACCAGATGACCCCCGGATTTGAGCAGGATCTCTTTATTGATTGCCTTCTGGATCTCATCCTCAACTGAGTAGAGGTCAAAGATGGGCCTCTCACCTGGATACCACTCGATTCGATCACTGACTTCTGGAATCAAATCTCGAACAAACTCACTTGCCTTTTCAAAGGTCTCATGTGAATCAATCCTTATCTTCTCAATCCTCTCATCGACAAGATCACGCAATACCCGAAGGGCAAGTGGAATATCCTCATGGAGAATACAACTGCCGGTAGATTTCTCGGAGCGCTCTTGCACACGTTTCCAAACTCTTTTGAGAAATACAATGTCAGCTGCGAGCTCCTCTTCACTCGCCTGTTCTGCAGCTGTTCTGATTATGTAACCCCCTGAACCAGGATCTCCCCGAAGGCGTTCAACTGTTTCGCGCAGTTCTGTCCGCACGGCCTCATCCTGAATTCTTTGAGAGATGCCGATATGACATGAATAGGGAAGAAAAACCAGGTGACGGGCGGGTATCGCTATCTGGGTTGTCAGTCGAGCGCCTTTGGTTCCAAGGGCATCCTTGACCACCTGTACCATAATCTCCTCTCCATCATGGAGAAGCCCATGGATAGGCAGATCCTGCCGAGCTCCATTTTTACCATTGCCATTGGTATTGCCGTTCGATTCCAGCATCTCCGGACGAATAACATCAGCCGCATGGAGGAATGCAGTACGCTCAAGGCCGACCTCAATAAACGCAGCCTGCATGCCAGGCAATACTCTGACGACACGCCCCTTATAGATATTGCCGACTATCCCACGGGCTCGATTGCGCTCTATATGCACTTCCTGCAACATCCCATTTTCAACCACCGCTACCCGGGTTTCCTGGGGGGTTATGTTGATCAGTATCTCTTCACTCACAACCAATCTATTCCTTTGCTCTGCAGCAGTTGCCCGGTTTCATACAACGGCAATCCCACAACCCCACTATAACTCCCTTTGAGATCAGAAACCCAGCCGCCGGCAAGCCCCTGGATGGCATATCCCCCTGCCTTCCCCATTGACTCCCCACTTTTCCAGTATTGATCAATAATAGTGGATGATAATGGCATAAAGGTTACCAGACTTCTGCTGATTGCTGTCATCACCTCATCATCCGCTGCCAGGGCAATACCGGTTAATACTTCATGTGTACGACCCGAGAGTCGGGTAAGCATATCAATCGCAGCTGCCCTGCTTTCAGGCTTGCCGAGAATCTCGCCATCAATGACAACGGTTGTATCCGCTCCGAGGACTGGGAGTGAACAGGACTCTTCAACACTCTGTTGAACCACTGCCCCTGCCTTCCCTGATGCAAGACGAAGAACGTACTCTTCTGCCCTTTCATCCCTTAGGGGTTGTTCATCAATAGAAGCCACCCTGATCATGAACCGATAGCCGAGCTGGCCAAGTAGTTCTTTACGCCTGGGAGAGGATGAGGCGAGGATAAATTGTGGGTGCTGTGAGTTCATTGGATCCATTCAGGCAAAGTGTTCTTAACCTCCCATTCATGGCTGGCTTCCCCGATGATAGGGCTTGCCGTCTACGATGCTAAATGCTCGATAGAGCTGTTCTGCCACCACCACCCTGACGATGGGGTGCGCCATGGTCAAAGCAGAGAGTGACCATAACTCATCAGAGCGGACAATCACTTCTGACGATAGCCCCTCTGGGCCACCGACCAATATGGCAATCTCATCTCCATCCTGAAACCAGCGCTCAAGGTTGACTGCCCAATCTTCAGTTGGAAGAGCCTTCCCTCTCCGCTCCAAAGCGATAATCCGAAATCGGGGGGGGACAGCGGCAAGCAATCGTTCTCCTTCAGCTTTTATAACTCTCTTAATATCTCCATTTCCATGGCCGCGATATCCGGCGGCAACCTCCTTCAACTCTACCCGGCAATGGGGCGGCATTCGTTTTAGATACTCTTTAACTCCTGCATTGATCCAGGCAGGCATTTTGGTGCCAACAGCCGTTAACTGGATACGCATTTCGCTGTTAATCCACTCTCATCTGGCAACCGGGTGGGTGAGGCAACCCATGAGCCGCTGCACCCCTCTGGGCTTGGTAATATCATATTAATGGTAAAGTTCCGTAGTGGCACCCTTGTCTCTTGCCCTAAGCTGATTCTGAGTCCCTTCCTGCTTCAACCTGTTTCCTCAGGTCGCTATCCCAAAGACTTTCGAGATCATAGAATTGACGTGTCTGAGGATGCATCAAATGGACAATAAGATCACCAAAATCAAGCAGTACCCACTCACCCTCACTTTCACCTTCAACCCCAATGGGGCGTTCGTCAATCTCTCTGAAAGCCTCAAGGACCCGATCCCCAAGTGAACGTACATGACGATCTGAGGTACCACTGGCTATCACCATATAATCCGTCATATCAGTCAGCTGACAAACATCAAGTACCTGGATCTCTTTTGCTTTTGCTTCATCGAGCGTCTTTTTGACCAGATCAACTCTGGACTTCGTCTCTGTCATAAATGCTCCATCTGATTGGATCTGTAAAGATTGAACTGATTAATATAATTTAAAACTCCGGGAGTGAGTTGGTGGCTCAGATTATCTCCACGGCTTATTGCCCGACGCAAAGCGGTTCCTGAAATCCAAAGCTGGGGAACCGGAACAATGATTATTACTTTGGCGGCCCTCCTGGGCATGGAGAGATCATCTGCCTCTCTCTCCTGCCACCAGCCAGGTTTCGACTCAGGTGCCAGGGTATCGGGACGCTGCATTACGATTAAATCAACCTGATCCAGGATCTCCTCCCACCGGTGCCAGGAGTCAAAGGCGAGCGCCTGGTCCATTCCAACAATCAGCGCAAACCTGACATCAGGATAATCCAGCCTTAATGAGCAAATGGTATCAATTGAATAAGATTTTCCCTGGCGCCGCAGTTCTCGATCATCTGCCACCAGTCCCGGGAAATCATCCACAGCCAGACGGACCATCTCCATTCGATGCTGCTCAGAAGCGACAGGCTGGGAACGGTGAACAGGGCGTGCTGCTGGAACAAGATGAACACTGTCGAGTCCCACTCTCTGGCGCACATGGTTAACGGTCAACAAGTGGCCCAAATGGATAGGGTCAAAGGTGCCCCCAAAAAGCCCTACTTTTCTCGATTTCTGCTTTTCCATCCTCACGGACGGATGTGGCCATCACCAATGACAATATACTTTTGGGTAGTGAGTCCTTTGAGCCCCACCGGCCCACGAACATGGAGTTTGTTTGTACTGATACCAATTTCAGCTCCCAACCCATATTCAAAGCCATCAGCAAACTGAGTTGATGTATTGACCATTACCGAAGAAGAGTCGACTTCAGTAATAAAACGCTTTGCCCTCCCCAGGTGTTGTGTAACGATTGAATCAGTATGACCTGATCCATAGTGAGCGATGTGTGCCATTGCGGCATCCAGATCATCAACAACTCTGATCGAGAGCAGTGGTGCCAGATATTCTGTCCCCCAGTCCTCTTTGGTCGCGGGACGAGCTTCTGCCGCCAGTGCCACCACCTGTTCGCACCCACGTATTTCAACTCCTGCCTCAACCAATAACGGCACCAGTTTTGAAAGCGTCTCGGCGGCCACACCCCTGTGGATCAAAAGCGTCTCCATCGCCCCGCAGATGCCATAACGACGGGTCTTGGCATTAAACGCCACGCGCACCCCCTTGTCGATATCTGCATAGTCATCAATATAGACATGACAGATACCATCAAGGTGCTTGATCACTGGTATTCGTGCATCTTGACTGACCCGTTCGATCAACCCTTTTCCACCTCGAGGGATGATGACATCAATATAGTGTTCAAGACCCAGCAGTGCGCCTACAGCCTCTCTGTCTGTAGTATCAACAAACTGAACAGCGTCGGCAGGAAGGCCCGCCGACTCAAGCCCTGCTGTAATACAGGCCACAATGGCCTGATTGGAATTAATTGCCTCAGTCCCACCCCTTAAGATGGTGGCATTACCTGATTTGAGACAAAGAGCAGCGGCGTCAACGGTGACATTAGGACGTGATTCATAAATAATACCAATCACTCCGAGCGGCACTCTCATCTGGCCAACCTGAATTCCTGATGGCTGGAAGCGAAGATCCGTTATTTCACCAACAGGATCCGGAAGCATCATGATCTGATGCAGCCCTTCAGCCATGGCGTCAATCCGATCGTCAGTCAATGCCAGCCGATCAAGCAGGGCTGAATTCAACCCTTTCTCCCTGCCCTGTTCGAGGTCTTTCTGGTTTGCTTCAGAGATCAAAGAACGAGATTGATCAATGCTGTCAGCAATTGCACCCAGAGCACGGTTTTTTATTCCACTCTCAGTACGGCTTAATACTCTGAAAGCCCCTTTCGCAGACTTTCCAAGTCGCTCAATATAGGAGGTGATGTCACTGTTGTTTTCTATCGCCTTATTCATACTATTGCCTTGTTACGCCTATTATCAGCTGTCATCTGTTCTACAACTCTTTCAAGCTCCAACCAGAAATCACCTCCGAGTGTACCTGACTCACGACCCTTGAGCACTCGATCAGCGACCGCAACCGTGTGCAACAGATTTTTCCAGCCCTCTTGGGAAGTTCTCTGGAGTGCCGCATTTATCATCCCCTGCCGTGCTGACCAGACACCTTCACTCCTGAAAAGATCACTTTTTTTTATACCCAGAGAGAGGCCTTCCGCTATTCTCGTCAGTCGACGCACCTCTTGGACGATTGACCACAGCACCATGACGGGTGCGATCCCTTCCCGTTTTAGTCCATAAAGAATTCGCAAAGCTCTTGCAGTATTGCCGGCAACACAGGCATCCACAAGTCCCCATGTGGTGAATCTGGCATTATCAGAGATGGTCTCTTCAACCATCTCCAGTGTGAGTTTCCGGCTGGGAAAGAGTAGAGAGAGCTTATCAATCTCCTGAGCCGCGGCGAGCAGATTGCCTTCAACAAAAAAAGCCAGACGCCCTGGAACCTCACGCTCAAAAGCAATCCCCTTCTCTCTTAAACGAGCTGTAATCCAACCGGGAAGTTCACCCGGCCTGATCTCCCGATGCTCGACTATCACCCCCGCACTCTCTACTTGTTTAAACCACTTGGTATTCTGAATACGACGATCAAGCGCTCCTGCAATCACCACCATCACCGTGTCTTGCTGGGGATGGGATGAGAATTCAATCAGCGCCTTTGCCCCGGCATCGCCAGGCCGCCCTCCCGGCAGGCGCAGTTCTATCAAACGCTGGGTTGAAAAAAGAGAGAGTGCTGCAGTTGCCTGACTGAGCGCACCCCAATCAAAAGAACGTGCATCCGTCACTGAAAAACGAACCCTCTCCTCAAAGCCCTGTTGGCGAAAAACCGTTCTCAATAGATCGGCGCTCTCTTCAACCAGAAGCGGCTCTCCGCCAAAGAGGAGATAGAGTGGTTTAACTGTTTGTTCCAGATGGCCGGGTAGTGCCGCGCTGTTTATCTTCACCTAGATAGAGTGTCAGTGTCTTAGGCGACGCTGCGGGTAGTGGTTGAAAGTAAGGAGGCCTTGTCAGGATTTGCCTGCTCCTGCAAGAGTTTTTCCAAGAGTTGTTTCGCCAGTTTCTGGTGTAAGCTTTTTTTCAGCTCCCCCTCTTTGGCCTGCATCTGCAGTATGATTGTGTGGTCATAACTTAAGTCATCTTGTGCATGAAGTGTCTGGTGGTCAACCAACACCAACCCCTTCTCACTCAATAACCTGAAAGTAAGTTCCATCCTCAGTCGGATCCCTGTTGTTCTGCCTTCTGCATCCACTGTGGTCGTCACCCTGGTAGTTGCAACGTCCGTAATTTCAATAACTGAAGAGCCCTCACGATCAGATGCCGTTCCCCCCCCGGCCTGAATCAACTGACGCTTTAGCTCACTCCCGAAAGTCCGATCACTCACATCCAAATAGTAAGCAGGCAGAGGGCTGGCTTCTTCACTCTGGCCACGCAGATGAAAACCGCAGCCGGACAAAATAGCGACAACCGCAACGAGTGAAAGAAAAGTGGTCAAAAACCGAATCACCAGTACCTGCTCCAGGATAGGTGTAAATCTCCAAGTGCTATTGCATCATCCACTGCGACAGATGTCACTACATTTTTTATCCCCAAGAGGTGAAACAATCCCTCTTGTCCAATGTGCAGTAAAATCAATCGAAACACCTCACAGGACGATGTTAACAAGCTTACCAGGAACGATGATCAATCGTTTGATCTCGCTCTCCCCCACATGACGGGTCACCCGCTCATCATTAAGTGCAATTTGTTCAATTTCCTCTCGATCGGCATCCGCATCGACTTCAACCTGTGCACGCAATTTACCATTAACCTGTACCACAAGGTTGATTGTATTTCGAACCAGGGCTGCAGGATCCGCTACTGGCCAGATGGCATCAATAATCTCCCCCTCACCGCCTGATGTCTGCCAGAGGTGGTGGGTGATGTGAGGCACTATCGGGGCCAGAACCCTTAGAAGGACCCCAATCGATTCGGCCATTACCTGTTGTCGAAATGCCTTATTTCCATTTTCGGTGTCGAATCGATCGAGGTGGTTAACCAACTCCATACATGCGGCTATTACCGTATTAAACTGAAACCGATGATAGTCACGATTTACTTTTTCGATCATCTCATGAAGTTGTGTACGCATCGCAGTGGCTTCATGATCATCCCCGGCATCGGCTTCAAGATCAGCAACCAACTGCAACTTCTGCCCGGAGAGAAGATTCCATAGCCGTTTCAAAAAACGGTGTGCTCCGGCAACAGCATCATCATTCCATTCGAGAGAGTGTTCAGGCGGGGCGGCAAACATTACAAAGAGTCGGACCGTATCGGCCCCATAACGATCGATCATCTCCTGGGGATCCACCGTGTTGCCTTTGGACTTGGACATCTTGGCGCCATCCTTCAGCACCATCCCCTGAGTGAGCAGGTTAATAAACGGCTCCCCGGCCTCAACCAGCCCGGCATCTCGCATCAGTTTCTGGAAAAAACGAGAGTAGAGAAGATGAAGAACAGCATGCTCAATTCCTCCAATATACTGATCGACTGGCAACCAATAGTCAGCCCGCTGGTCAAGCATGGACTCTGTATTGTCGGCACAGGCAAAACGTGCAAAATACCAGGACGACTCAAAGAAGGTATCAAAGGTGTCGGTTTCCCGTTCTGCCCGATGGCCACATGCCGGGCAATCCACCTCAAAGAATGAGGGCTCCTTCTTGAGAGGAGAGCCTGTCCCCTCGACCGTCACCTCTTCAGGCAGAACAACCGGCAGTTCCTCATCTGGGACCGGAACAGCCCCACAGTCAGGGCAATTGATGATCGGAATAGGACATCCCCAATAGCGCTGGCGGGAGACACCCCAGTCCCGAAGCCGGTAGTTGACCCGATGACGCCCACTTCCCCTTCTCTCCAGTTGATGGGCAATAGCATCGAAGGCCTCAGAGGATGTGAGCCGATCAAAGTCCCCGGAATTACCCAGAGTACCCTGTTGGGTGAATGCCCCGGCTGAGATGTCCAGATCACCCCCTTCAGAGGGGAAAATTACGGGTTTGATATCAAGCCCATGAGCATGAGCAAACTCCCAGTCACGCTGATCATGCGCCGGCACAGCCATCACTGCACCCGTGCCATAACCCATGAGCACAAAATTGGCGACCCAGACCGGAATCCTCTCTCCAGTCAGGGGGTGAATGACATTGATGCCCAATGACATCCCTCTCTTTTCCATCGTTTCCAAATCAGCCTCAGAGGTGCTTGCCTGGCGACAATCATCAATAAATGCCTGGAGATCCGGATTATTTGCCGCTGCATCGATCGCCAGAGGGTGCTCTGCGGCAACGGCCATATAGGTCACACCCATTAATGTGTCTGGCCGGGTAGTGAAGACGGGCATTAACTCATCACTGCCCTCAACAGTAAAGATAACCTCAACACCCCGTGAACGACCAATCCAGTTTCGCTGCATTGTACGAACCGCATCAGGCCACCCTTCCAGCTGGTCGATCTCATCCAGCAGTTCTTCAGCGTACTGGGTAATTCGTATAAACCATTGTGGAATTTCCCGACGCTCAACCAAAGCCCCGGAACGCCACCCTCGGCCCTCAATCACCTGCTCATTTGCCAATACCGTCTGGTCGACAGGATCCCAATTAACCACCGCTTTCTTCTTGTATGCCAGCCCCTGCTTAAACAATCGGGTAAAGAACCACTGCTCCCAGCGATAGTACTCTGGTCGACAGGTCGACAGCTCCCTTTCCCAATCGTAAGCGTACCCAAGCCGCTTCAACTGGTTGCGCATGTAGTCGATATTGTCGTAGGTCCAGCTTGCAGGGGGAACCTTGTTCTGGATGGCCGCATTTTCAGCTGGAAGCCCAAAAGCATCCCAACCCATGGGCTGAAGCACATTCTTGCCACACATTCTCTGGTACCGACTGACAACATCACCGATGGTGTAGTTTCGTACATGCCCCATATGGAGCGCACCTGATGGATAGGGAAACATCGACAGGCAGTAGTACTTCTCCCTTGGGTCATCCTCTAAGGCCCGGAAGGAGTTATCTGTTTCCCAGTATGACTGTGCTTCGGCTTCGATTTCAGCCGGTGAATAGCGCTTTTGAGACATGTCCTGTGTTAAAAATGACGATAGGGCACTGGGGGTTCATGATTACCCCTTTCATTCATGGTTACACTCTCGGCATCCGGCCAGTCTGTAAAGGGGAAGGGCCTCTCATCTATATTGAAGGTAATATATTGCAGGGCATGATAGTTAAACCCATTGAGTTGTGAGGTAAAGCTGAGGATACGCTCATTGGGTTCGCCTTTAATCGCCTGGTGAAGAAACTGAAAAACAACAACCAATGTGATTACTACTTTTACGGCGTAAAACACCACACTGAAGTAGATCAGTATAAAGAGTAGCCGCCACCAAATACTGGGGTTGGAAATACTGTTTGAATCACTCTCACTCATATTCGGGTCTCCTAACTGTACTGTGATTTCCAGGTCAGAAGAGGGTGTTCTGCCTAGCCTGACACTAATTTTGAATGGGATTATACCATTTGTAGTGAAAATACCGGATTTTTCACCACTCCTGATCCGGAAAACATTGACCTGTTAACGATTTCCTGTGGCCGAGCGTTCTCCTGCAACACCAGTGATCGCGCTTATCAACCACCACTAGAGAGCAGAGCAATTACTCCTCGAGCGCACCGCTACACTGCCAGCATAGCTCAAAAGTAGTTGGATTCGACTCACCACAGCTCTTGCACACTCTGACCTTCTCAAGATCCACACGGTGATAGGATTTGATGACCTTACGGGCGAGTGTTTCATCGTCATCTCGATAGACCCAGACCTCGGGCAAGACCTCTGTGGCGGCAAGATCCCCTACACCACCTTGTGAATACTGATTGAGAATTTTTCCTCGTATTCCACTCTCTCCTAGCAACTGAAGCATCAGATGGGCTTCAGCCAGTGTTCCCGCCACAAATACTCGCCTCACAGATCCAAAGAGGGCGTGGTTGCCGGATATTTCTCTTTGTTGCGCTCAGTCTTCTCATGGGCTGCCTGAAGAAGGTCAATTTCCAGGCTGTCAGCGAGGTGGATGAGATAGATTAATACATCTGCAAGCTCATCAGAGACCGCCTGACGCTTCTGCCCATCCAGCTTCTGACTCTCCTCTTCAGTTAGCCATTGAAACTCTTCTACCAGTTCTGCCGCTTCAACAATCATTGCCATAGCCAGATTCTTAGGGGTCTGGAATGGTTCCCAGTGGCGTTCAGCAACAAAATGGCTGATCGCCTTCCTCAGATTGTCAATCGTATCGTCTTTGGTGGCCGTCATTAAGAGCTATGATACCAGAGGCCGAAAGACGATCTTTCAACCTCACTGAAAATACAAGTTAACGATCTTCCAGCTCCCATCAGGCCTGCCACAGCTCCAAAGGTAGCGCCAACTAATCGCCCCTGTTCTTGGTTAGTCAATCCAAATTAGTATCTATTTATAATTCTGTTCTTCATTGAATTTCCCAACTACCGTCTGGTTTTCTACAAGCAGTTCCATAACCTTGTTGATCTTCTCCAGCAACATTAACTGTAGTTGTAAACTCTCTACAATATTCATATCCAACCGTGGTGGATTGTGTGGCTGGTTTTGCTACAGTTGTTCCAGAATGACCTGAATCCGGATTACTCCATCCCGACTGCTCCCCACTTTTAGAATATTCCAAAGTATTTTGAAAGTTATTGTTCATTAATTGCTTATCACGTTCATCTAAATCTTTACCGATAGCAGATCCCATAGCCATTCCAAATAATGCACCGAGACCGATTGCCAATCCACGATCTGTATGCCCCTTAGACAAATGATGACCTGCCACTGCACCAAGTGTAGCACCAACCATTCGCCCCTGTTCTTGGTTAGTCATTCCAGCACAACCTACTAGGGATATCGTCAACACAACTGTGAGTGTCATCATAATATTACTGTTCATCTTAATACCTCCTTGGTCAATTAATGATTTGATTGCTGCAAAAAACCAGACGCTTCCCGTATGTTAAATGGAAGCTGTATATCTATTATCCCCCCTCTCCAACCTCATTGCTGTGAGCAGGATCACACTTAATCCTGACTATTTTCTGTCTCAATAATGGCGTAATCGTGGGTAATCGTTGCAACTCTGTTCAACATCGCCGCTGCTGAACAATACTTCTCTGCCGATAGTTCGATCGCTTTTTCCACCCCGGACGTTTTAAGGCCCTTTCCACTGAGTTTGAAATGGAGGTGTATGGTTGTAAACACCTTTGGATCCTCATCCGCCCGCTCTGCTTTGATCTCTACTTCAAGGCTATCGAGTGATTGTCTCATCTTCCTGAGTATTAACACCACATCAAAGGCGGCACACCCTCCCAAACCATAGAGCAACATCTCCATAGGTCTTGATCCCTGGTTCTTTCCCCCGAATGCAGGGGGGCCATCCATGACCACTTGATGGCCACTGCCTCCTGTCGCCAAAAAGCTTACCCCTTCCTGAAGGGTTATGGTTGCTTTCATGCCTATCTCTCCTTAAACAACTTTTTTTACGACCACTGTGTTCCCGAACCTCTCTATTCCGATCCAAACTGGAACAGGTTCTCCAGTTCAACCCCTGGTTCAGGAGCACGCATAAACGCTTCCCCAATCAGAAAGACATCAACACCGTTCGAACGCATCAGGACAACATCATCATGGGTATGGATCCCACTCTCAGTCACTACTGTTCGTTCAGGTGGGATCTGTTCGAGTAATCCAAGGGTGGTCTCAAGTCGAGTTTCAAAGGTACGAAGATTACGATTATTAATACCCAGCAACTGAGCAGGAAGAGGCAGTGCCCGTTCCAGCTCTTCATCATCATGTACTTCAACCAGTACATCAACCCCAACCTCAAGAGCCAACTCTGAAAATTCAAAGAGTTGCTCATCCGTTAATGCTGCAACAATTAACAAGATGCAGTCAGCGCCAAGTGCTGCCGACTCATAGACCTGATAAGGGTCAATAATAAAATCTTTTCGCAAGCATGGGAGTTCACAGGACTGACGCGCCTTGACCAGGAAATCATCACACCCCTGAAAAAAAGATTCATCGGTAAGAATTGAGAGCGCTGTCGCCCCATAGTTGGAATAGGATTGGGCAATCTGAACAGGATCGAAATCCTCTCTGATCAATCCCCGACTTGGTGAGGCTCTTTTAATTTCTGCAATGACGGCAGCCTTTCCAGAATTGATCTGTTGAAAAACAGATGCTGCAAACCCTCTGCTCGCTGTTCCCTCCGCCATCGCCTGCATCTCCTCTGCAGAACAACAGGCTTTGCGTTCAGCCACTTCATCTCTTTTGTGATCAAGAATCTTTTCAAGAATATCACTGGCCATCTCTTGTTCTCTCTACCCAGCCTGCTGAGTCGAGGCAACAAATTGCTCCAGCTTGACTGCCGCATCACCCGAAGCAATTACTTCACTCGCTTTAGCAACACCGGCACCGAGGGTATCGGCAAGGCCTGCAACATAGATCGCAGCTCCGGCATTGAGGGCAACAATATCCCTCGCTGGCCCCTGGTCATTGGTAAAGAGCCCATGAACAATACCCAGGCTGCCCTCTGCACTGTCAGCAACGAGTGAATCCATTGAAGCGGGAGAAAATCCAAATTGTTCTGGGGTGATAGTATAGGTGGTTACCTCACCTTCTTTGAGCTCAGCAACATGGGTAGGACCACAGATACTGATCTCATCCATCCCATCCTCAGCTTGGACCACCAGGACATGGTTGCTTCCCAGCTTACCCAGCACCTGGGCCATTGGCTCTACCAGGTCAGCGCTGAACACCCCCATCAACTGATTGGGAGCCCCTGCCGGGTTGGTAAGTGGACCGAGGACATTAAACAGGGTTCGCATTCCCAACTCTCTGCGCGGGCCAATGGCAAAACGCATCGCCCCATGATGCTGTGGTGCAAACATGAAACCTACCCCAACATCCCTGATGCAGTGAGCCACCTGCTCAGCATCAAGGTCGATACGGGCACCTGCCGCTTCGAGGAGGTCAGCACTCCCTGAACGGCTTGAGATCGAACGATTACCGTGTTTTGCCACCTTGGCGCCCGCCGCCGCCGCGACGATGGCAGCAGCAGTTGATATATTGAAGGTATTACTGCCATCTCCACCGGTTCCTGCGGTATCCACCAGATGAGGCAGGTCAACTTCAACCCGAGTCGCCAAATCACGCATCACCCCTGCCGCCGCGGCAATCTCGTCGATAGTCTCTCCCTTCATCCTTAATCCAATAAGAAACCCTCCAATCTGAGCAGGCGTGGCATCACCACTCATGATCACCTGCATCACCCCGCGCATCTCCTCTGCAGTGAGATCCTGACGTTCTGTTACCCATTTAATTGCTGATTGAATATCCATTTGTTTTCTCTTGCTTGTGATGTCACTCCATAGTGATCGAAAAACAGACCCTCGGTCAATATTACTCTATGGCAGAGTTTCGCTACTACCCGACTGATGTTGTCAAAACAGTGCTCTGCCGTGCCCAATGAATCGAGAGGTTCTTCCCCGGAGGCAGAAATGAAGCTCTTTCATCCGCTTGCTGCTTCACCGTCTACTCTTCAGTGGGATACTCCACAAAGAAATTGGCAAGCAAATTATGGCCATTAGGGGTCATGATCGATTCAGGATGGAACTGCACCCCTTCGACAGGGTAATCAAGGTGACGAAGCCCCATTATCTCACCATCCTGGGTCCATGCTGTCACCTCCAGACAATCCGGGAGGCTCTCTCCTTCAACAGCAAGAGAGTGGTAACGGGTTGCAGTAAACGGATCGGGCAGATCGTAAAACAACCCCTCTCCATTATGGTGGATGGGTGAGACTTTTCCATGCATCAACTGTTGTGCATGAATAATAGTTCCGCCATAGGCCTGAGCAATGCTCTGATGGCCCAGGCAGACACCAAGAATGGGTATCTCGACACCAAACTCTTCAACCAGTGCAACAGATATCCCTGCCTCATTGGGTGTACAGGGGCCGGGTGAAATGACAATGTGATCCGGGTCGATATGATCTATCTCATCCAGAGAGACCACATCATTGCGATAGACCTCGACCTCCTGCCCAATTTCACCCAGATACTGCACCAGGTTGTAGGTGAATGAATCATAGTTGTCGATAAGAAGAATCATGTCGCGATTATCCCTTTGTTATGTATGGCAATCATTCCAGTTGCTTACTTTCGATGCCCGCCTGGAACGGAATGCACGAAAACCACTATTATCGCGCTTTAAGAGCGGTTCTGCTTTTTCATTGGCACCCGGGTAATTATAGAGCATCGCCGGATTGTTCTGGCCAGTTTCTACGTCAGGCAACATGGATTTTCTGGCTCTATGTATCTTGGCCCCTTCGCATCTCATTAATCCCCTGATTGTCTCGCGACTCTTTGTTTCTATGCAGATCATGGAGGACGGCCACGGCGGTGGTGGGATTGGTTGCGAAGGGGATCTGGTAGACATCACATAACCGTCCCAGCGCTTCAATATCGGCATGGTGTGGATGTGCCGAAAGCGGATCACGAAAGAAGATGACCACGAGAATGGTGTCGGTGGAGATCATGTTCCCGATGGCCTGATCCCCTCCCAGCGGCCCCGACTTCACCTTCCGCGATAGAACCACGCCAGTTTCAGCATGGAGTAATTG
>Ga0208639_1000283_pt1 | contig 40392 bp, 28 predicted proteins | sample ETNtaG_33_FD_185772 | JGI IMG/M metagenome (GOLD analysis project Ga0208639, IMG submission 185772) | Marine microbial and viral communities from oxygen minimum zone, Eastern Pacific Ocean - ETNP201310SV76 (SPAdes) (version 2) | ecosystem: Environmental > Aquatic > Marine > Oceanic ...
TTGTCTGCAGAAACTAGTAGCGTAGTTCTAGATCGTAAGAAATTGATGACGCGATTAGATGAGTTATCATGGCATTTCCAGATTTCAGATCGTTGAATATGAAATAGAGATAATATCCTAGCGAGGTTTACAATATGAGTTGGTGGATTATGCCAACAACTGCTGATGTTGGTCTTCGCGCTTTTTCATCAAGCATTTCAGGAGCTATTAGAGAAACCACCTTGGGCATGCAATCGATTTTACTATCCAATAAAGGTGCCAAAGAAATTGATGGTTTAGTGCGCCATACTGGTAAGTGGAGTGTAAATAGTGCTAATTCAACTGACAACACTTTGGTTGCATGGCTAGAAGAAGTGCTATATCAAGGAGAAGTAGAAGGGCGTTGGCTAGTAGACTGTCAATTATTGTTAGGTGACGAATCATTAGATGCCCAAGTTTCGTATGTTAATGCTGAGCAAGTAGAAAGAGAGGTTGAGATTAAGGCAGTCACAAGACATGATTTACTTCTAATTGAGATTGAAGCAGGTTCTGAATTTTCTAGCATTAGTCCAGATATTCCCTCTTTTGAGGGTCCCGGGTGGGTTTCTCAAGTTATCTTTGACATTTGATATAAAGGTGGGCGCGCCCGAGGTGGACGCTCGTTGCCGCTTCCGAAAATGCTCCCGTCTTCTCAACCCCGGTACCCCAAGGCACCCAAAGTTCCGAGTTGGGCTGCTCCATTCCTGGCCTCACCTGATTCCCCAGCTTGAGGTGTTAGCAGATTCCCTCCGGATTCCGTTCCACCAACTTGAGTCACTTGGGAGCGAGGTATCATAGTCCACGGTTGCTACGTCCACGGCTCGTCTGCGCCGCCCCCGGGCTTCGAATCACCAGTTGCGATTTGTGATACAGGGAACGCCAACTCCCCTCCTAGCCCATCATCTGTGCCGAAGTGGGTGCATATCAACCCGACGGTTTTGCAGATTCAGTAATCGTAGATGTTGTCCCAGTAATCATCTAGGATTGAGAGGGTCTCTTTTACTGGAGTGACAGACAAAGTCTCATCTTCGTTTTTTAGCAATAGTTGCATGTCCTCAAGTTTTCCTAATGCATCTTCTACCTCAAAGTCGACATCATAACCAAAGGTATCTAGTAACCATTGTTCAATTCTATCGTCAAGCCCCTTTTCATTGTAATTATTATCACTCTCAATTAGGAGGAAGGCGTATGCTAGAAGCGCTTCTTTAACTTCCTGTTCTTCACCCAAATCTACAATCATATTGAGCACAGCAGCATTGTTTGCCTGTCCTTTGAAATAGAGATCTTTTGAAACTTGAGATTGATATTTTTCTCGTGTTTTCTGATAAGACATGTAGGTTTTCATGACATATGTACCAAGAGCTGCAAGCACTCCACCTAGTAGAGATAGGGAGGTGCTACCACTAGCAGAAGCGCCTAAAAGAACAGGTCCAAATTTCATGCCAATTGATACTAGGCCACCAATGAGCGGTGCGCCAATCTTGATTTTGTCAACTCCTCGCATCATTGGTGAAGTGTTAGGGAATATGGTTTCAAGGTCAAGTTTAGGTACAGTTTTGAAGAGGCGGATATGAAGCCCTTTTCCTTCTTCACCTTGATAGTGTTTCATTCTTTTACGCTCGGCGAACCATTTTTTGTCTTTGAATTCCAATACTTGTATAATGCGGTCGAAGGCATCTATAGACACCTTTTCTTTTTTCATTCCAAACCACGAGGTGCGTTCATCTTCAATCTTAACTTCCCCAAGTTTGTATAATTTCATTGTTTGATATTCATCGAATCTAACATCTAGGCTGATTGCAAATACATCTTCGCCATCTAGTGCCTCTTGCATTTCTTCATCACTAATCTCTTCCCAATTTCCATCAATTAGTGCTTCTGAAAGAGTGTCAAGGAAGGCTTCTTTCCCTTCACTATCAGGAGTTCCAATTTGATCAGGGTCCATGCTTTCATACAATGACTTGAGATTTTCCAATCCAGCATGTGATGAATGATGCCATATCGCTTCTAGCATCTCTGATACCTTTGTTAGTCCGTCTTGAATATCGTTGCTAATGCCATCGAGTTGGAAAATTGCTTCTTTGACTTTTGCTCGTGAGACGGGAATGTATTGTTGCCTTTCATCAATTACATTATTGGATTTAGCAGAGTCAATTATACTCTCATCCAAAATTGATTCGCCGTTACTAGAGTATTGGCTGGCCATAATTAGGGGACGGGGTTGAAATCATTAGCATTTCTATGTACTATTAGACTCATATTTTGAGGGGCAACCAGTAATTATTTCTTCAGCAGAAATGGTCCAAACACCACCCAATTGGTTCAATTCTCCTTTAATTGCAACAACTCTACCTTCTTCAAAAGCAGGGGGTATTGCTGCTCCTGAAGCATCAATAGTCAAATTATGGTTAGTTCCTTTTAGTAAGAATGTCCTATTTGTAGAATCATAAGAGTTCAGTGCGACGGTACCTCGTATGTGTACTTCTCCTGCATCATGATCAGAGGGGGAACTCATAACTTCATCAACACTATATTGCACATTTGGTTCATTGCCAGCTAAAACTAGGGCTAGTGCTGAGACTGCAAAAAATCCGATGACAATTAAGCGCGTCCGCCTGCTTAGTGCCATGTTAATCGCACGGAGTGAATGAGATAAATAATACCCCTAAGGAATTAGTAATTAGTGAGAGTTAGGAATGCCAAAATCATCCTGTTGCAATAGCCAATCGCCTTCCATTACAGGTCCATCTTTGCAGGTCAATCGATCTCCAACCATGCAAAGGCCACATGCACCCACGCTACAAGGGAGGTATCTTTCCATGGCAGCATAAGATTCAATTTTTGAATTAATAGCCATCTCTAGAACAGGTTTCATCATTAGTTCTGGGCCACAGGTGAATAATTTGGTATTGTTAGCATCACAATTAGAAATTAATTCTACCAATGGTGCAGTGGGGTATCCTTTGATTCCTAGCGAGCCATCATCAGTAGTAATTGTAAGTGAGTCGCAGAGTTTTTCCATTCTAGCGGCATAGTGAACATCATTTTCATTTTGAAAACCCATTATTGCATGAATTATTACTTTATCTCCAAGTTTCTGCCGTGCTTCTCTGGCAGCCATGTGCATAGGAGTTGAACCAATGCCGCCTGAAACTAGAAGCAGAGTGCTACCTGCATTAGGGGTGGGGAAATTTGTCCCAAATGGTCCTCGAATCGCAAACCAATCACCTTTTTTCATGCGTGTTAACTCGCCGCTTTGTTTGCCTAAATCTTTGATGGTAAAACCGACAAGTGTACGACCTTTATTTCCTATGTCGGCTGCAATTACTTCATCGATTTCACTTCTATCAATGAGTATATCTCCTACGCTGTATGGTTTCTCTGAGTTGTAGTTAGGGCGACTCATTCCACCATCTGCATCATAAGGGTTCCAGCACATGAAGTACTGGCCTGGCTTGTAATTAGATACTAAAATGGAAGGCACCTGTATCCAAATTGTTTTCACCCCTTCAGATTCACTGACAATATCCACAATTGGTAAGGGGATAGGCGAACCAATCTTACCTTTCTCATCAAGTTCCTTTTCTAGTCGATTAGAGCAGGAATCAGCAAGTGCTTCCAAGTCAAAACTATCATCTCTGTTAATTGGAGATGCTCTTAGGGTCAATTCAATTCCTCCAGTGAATCAAGAGCGATACCTCGCATACTATTGAGGTCAGGATAATCTTGTACTTCCATGAATTCAATTAATTCATTTTCTATTTTACCAAATATATCTACATCTTCGTAAATCAAAGCACTTCCGATTTGTACGGCATCAGCTCCAAGCATAATGAATCGAGCTACATCAAGACCTGTAGTAATTCCACCCATGCCAAGGATAGGGGCTGTTGGAATTTCACCGCGCCTCATTGCTAAAGCAACTTCAGCAACTTTCCTTTGAGCGATGGGTCGTATAGCGGGGCCTGACATTCCACAGAGGAGGTTTCCTATAATTGGTCTGCCTGCAAAAGGATCAACCTCCAAGGCTGAAACAGTGTTGATTAGGCAAATCCCATCCGCTCCTGCTTCTAAAGCAGCCTTTGCTTCAATACTGACACTAGCGGTATTAGGTGTTAATTTAGCATATACTGGAATGTTAACTGAGTCCTTTACTGCTCGGACATATTCTCTGATTAATTCTGGTTGTTGGCCTACAATTAGTGCTCGACTTCCAGGCTTTGAGTGTGGACAAGAGAGATTCAATTCCAACGCAGTTGCTCCTGCTTTTTCCATTTCTTGTGCTATACTAACAAATGTATCTGAATCAGGTCCAAATATAGAAACAAGCATAGGTTTGGCGAAATTATTTTCCTTCATCATTGTCGTAAATGCATCTACTCCAGGATTAGGGAGGCCCATGGCATTCAGAATTACACTATCCATTGCCTCGACACAAACAGGTCCGGGGTATATCTCCCGCGGCGACGGCCCAATACTCTTGGAGACTAATCCGCCGCATCGACTAGAGGCGACACGGTGTAGCGCTGCTGCTGACCCTCCTTGGATTCCACTGGCCAACATCAATGGGTTAGATAATGATAATCCGGGTAATACAACGCTGAGTTCTGCCATTCCGCCCAATACTCCGGCTTAGCCGATACTCTTCAAGTGTTGCGACTCCTCGCAGACACAATGGACGGGCGTAGGGCTTCACTGTCAGAGGCTGCACGGCGCTTGTTGAGATGCGAGGGGTGCACAATAGAGGTGCCCGATAAGTTCGCTTCACAGGCAAATGCTCTATCTCTTCATATCTCGGACTCACTACCATCTCTCCTACGCGAGCCAGAGGTTTGTACAGAGATTGATTGGAACTATGTCTGCATAAGGGGAAAAGGGGATTTGATTGCACGAATTGGTGGTCCTGAGCCTTCACTAGATGTCTGCTGGATATCTATTGCTGAGACAGAGTTAGATGATGTGTGGGATGATTTTAGACAGATAATTTCAGACCTATTGATTGCAGGGTATCCTGGTTGCATAGGTTGCGCTGGTCCCGCCGCTACTGAACCTTGGGATGAGCAATCCCGCCGAGATGAATTTTGAATTCGGCGTGAACAAACAGTTGAATTGTGATTTCGACAGGGGAACTACGTTCCCCCAATACAGGGTAAGCCTTCCAACCTTCAACATGTTTTATGAAGGGCCGATGGGGCGGGAAGGAATCGGTGTGTAAGGAGACCTTGGCATGGGCAACCCTCAGTCACTGTCGCCTCCCTCGCGTACGTGCGTGCGCGAGGAAACTTCAGTAAAATCCACCGTTAAATCTGAAAATAATTAGGAGGTAATGTCATGAAAATGTTAATTGTTGAATCAAAAGCTAAATCTAAAACTATACAGAAATATCTTGGTAAATCCTTTATTGTTCGCGCTTGTATGGGTCACGTTCAAGATCTCCCGAGTGGTAAACACAAGGACGCTCGTAAGGCAATGTGGGCTTCAAAGGAAGATGCTCTTCCAAATCCTCCATGGGACTGGACTGAAAGGGCCCAAAAGACTGTTCAAAAATTGATTAAAGAGTCTAGTGAAGCCGAAGTTGATGAAATATTACTTGCAACTGACCCTGATAGGGAAGGCGAATTCATAGCATGGCGTTTGAGTGAAATCCTAAGTGACATTGCTCCATGTAAAAGAATTGTATTTCAAGAGATTACAAAATCTGCTATTAATGAAGCAATTGAGAATTCAACAGATATCGATTTAAATCTCGTAGATGCTGCTAAGGTAAGGCGTTTCATGGATCGTTTAGTAGGTTTCCGAACCTCTAATTTTGCACGTTCATGGCGTCTTAAATCAATGGGGCGCGTCCAAACTCCCACTCTTGGGTTCGTGGTTGAGAGAGAGCTAGAAAGGGAGGCATTTGTTCCTACGCCTTACTTCTCAGTAAATGCAATTGCGCAGGGGATTAACTTCAGTGCACGTTTCCATGAGAGCGGAGATGATGATGCTTGGCGGGATCAAGATGGCAAATTTGATTCTAGTAGGACTAACGATGAAGATTTGGCAAAGGAAGCCTTTGATTCACTGAAATCTGCCCCATCAATTACTATTACTAATAATAAGGAATCGACTTATTCTCGCCGCGCTTCTCCTCCATTTACTACCGATGCACTTCTTCAAGCAGCAGGTAGCAGGTGGAGTAGTTGGACTCCTAAGAAAACTATGAGGGTGGCTGCAGATTTGTATAATGCAGGGCATATCACATACATCAGGACTGATTCAACTAGGACTAATGGTGCTTCTAGAGATAGTATCAAGAAGTTAATTGAAGATAAATGGGGTGCAGACCATATTGGTTCTGGAGTAATGGGTAAAAAAAATACCAATGCCCAAGATGCTCATGAAGCAATCAGGCCCACTAGGCCAGATTCCCTTGAGCCACAAGGATTGGCAGGTGATGAATTACAACTCTATCGTCTGATTTGGGCACGTTTTGCGGCTAGTCAGATGACTAAATCAGAATATCAGCGCCGATCATTGACAACCGAAGTGGCTGGATTTAGCAAAACATTGACAGGCACATATTCATGGAGAACCCATACTGGATGGGAAGCCGCATTTGAAGTATTAGAGCGTAAAACACCTAACACTTCTGCCCCAGATTTTGATATTAATGTGGGAGCAAGTTTGACGATAGAAAAATCAGATGATAGCCCAGCTTTCATTGAAGATGAAACAAAGCCACCTAGAAGATTCCGTCAACACACGCTTGTTGCTGAAATGAAAGAGCAAGGCATAGGTCGCCCATCTACCTATGCTACTACAATTTCGAAATTATTTGAAAGAAAGTATGTTGTCGAAGAAGGTGGTTCACTTGTCCCAACTAAACAAGGCAGGTTATGCTGGCTTGAAATTGCCCAGATGTATACTCAATCTGAAGAGGATTCAGAAGTGGCGTTTCTGTTTTCAGCACAATTTACCGCTGACATGGAAGAGCGTTTAGATCTCATTGAAATCGGTGAAAGAGGTGCTCCATCAATTTGGAATGGTTTCACAGTCCATTTCAGGAATTTACATGCTGCTGCTCAAGAAATTCGTAGGTTAAAGCCAACACCAAATCAACTTTTGAAGTACAATCAACTCACTCAAAAAATGTCTGCCGCTGAAGTTGATGAATACTTATGTGGGAAGAAACCTGAAAGTTTGACAGGCCCAGAAATAAGTGAAATAATTAAACAATTATTAGAATTAGGTTCGCCACCAGCAACTGAGAAACAAGTAAACTTCATTATTTCACTAATTGATATGATTGAAGACCTCGATTTAGATGCTGGGTTATCTTTAGTTGAACTAAGCGACATTGATGAGTTGAAAATGGATAAAGCTAGCGACCTGATTGGAATATTAATTGAAAAACGCGACGAAATACCACGTCCTCCTAGTGAGCCCCAACTAAAATTGCTTAATCAGAAACTTGAGCAACTTAAGATTACAGAAGAAGAAGCCTGCAAAATGGTTGGCGCTAAATCATTTGATGAGTTACTTGGAGGGCCTAAAGGGAATGCCAGCGAATTAATCGGATTACTAATCAACAAGACAGGCGGCCGCAAAGGCCGCGGCCGTGGAAAAAGAAAAGGCAAAAAAAAGTCGCAAAAGAAATGACAAAAAGCGGCCAATAAAGCGCCAAATTCAAAAGCAACTACTAAAAAAATGAGGCAGAGTAATTTTTCCTATTCTGTTATCTAATAGCAAACTTCGATAGCACCCCTCACTTCGCCGCTATCAATGGCGGTCGAACGTGTTGATGTTGTGATCGTTGGCGCGGGGCCTGTAGGTGGATATCTAGCCAACAAACTAAGCAGTTCAGGTTTGAGTGTGTTAATACTCGAAGAGCATCTTGAGATTGGCAAGCCTTTGCAATGTGCGGGGCTTGTTACTCCTGCTGCTATGTCTAAGGTGGGGCTTGAATCTTCTATTCTATCTTCGGTATGGGGGGCGAGAATACATAGTCCCCAAGGTACGTCCGTACAAGTGGGTAATGAAGGCACTATCAGAACACATATTGTTTGTAGAAAAATGTTCGATGAAGGTATTGTGTCGCAGGCGATAAAAGCAGGTTCTCGACTTTGGCTAAACTCTAGACCTACTGAGGCGGAACACATAGATGGAGGGGTTAGGATTGAAATTGACAGGGCTGGAGATGCAGTAACTGTAGAAGCCGCTCTTCTTTGTGGTGCAGATGGTGCACATTCATGGGTGCGCCGCCATTTTAAGATGGGTATTCCTCATGAAATAATGGTTGGATTTCAAGTTGAAATTGTCAATTATCATGGTTCTGAAGGGCTATTAGATATGTACACGGGCGAGGAAGTTGCTCCAGGTCTCTTTGCTTGGGTCATACCGTGTGGTAAGAGCTGGAGGGTTGGCGTATGGGCTAGGCCCAAAGATTTGGGGGGTCGTAGTTGTGAGGAGCTTTACGAAAATCTGATTGAACATCCACTTTGGAGGGAAAGATTTGCCGATTCCAAAGAACTAGCACGTTTTTGTGGCCCTCTAACCAGTGGGGTTGTTAGAAAACCTGTTTTAGAAAGAGTTGCCCTTTTTGGAGATGCTGTAGGCCTCTGTAAACCAACAACTGGAGGCGGAATAGGTCCAGGCTTTATGCAGGTTGATATGATGTCAGAAGGATTGATTTCTGCAGTTAAAAAGGACTCTTTATCACTTTCAAAGATGAAAAAAATAGCCAAACCACTTAATATCTTAAAGAAAGAGCAGAAAAGAGCAAGAATATTACGTAATCTCTACCTTACTGATTGCAATGATGAAGAGTTGGAGAAAACCTTTACCACTTTTGCTAAACCTAATGTCATTGAATTGATTAACAAGTATGGTGAAATTGAGAAGCCCGTAGCACTTGGGATTAGGATGCTAAAAGAGGTCCCGGAGTTTAGGCCATTGGCAGCTAGTACTACTTGGGCGCTATTGAAGGGGTAATGGGATGACGAAATGGACACATCTTAGAATGCGCTTTCCCCCATTTGAAGCACCATCTCACAATCCTGAAGAAATGGAATTTGCTGATGTTTGTTGGCCTATGAGGGATAAAGATTACAATTTGAAATTAGGTGATGAAAAAGGCTGGTTTATTCATCGCTCAATATGCGATGGCAAACCACATGATGTCACAGAAGTATTGCTTACCAGTGGTGATAATGAAACTCAAAAATTACTTTCATCAAGGGAGGGGTGGGCACTTTCACCACACCCGCTACATTCATTTGCACGCAAATGGATTCCTTACGGAGTAGTTATATTGATTCTAGCAATTTTTCTCCATGTCCTTGAACCTGTGTTATTGAAATGGGGTTTAATGTCAGATGCTTGGGCTGGAAGTATTAATCTTGGTTTGTTAGATTATCCTATTCTTTTTGTCATGGCATCCCCATTTATTGTAATTCCATTATTTTTTAGATTAGTTGCAAATGTAGAAGATGTAAGAAGGCAACATCGCTTCAAGAAAAACCCCCCTGGATCTCCCATAATTAAGATTTATTCAGCTGATGCCATGGGCCCTATAAAGTTCAGTTTTAGAATCCCTGAATGCTTAAAAGATCGAGAAGTTAGTGGATATGTTAGAGTGGGATTATTGCCACCTCATCGTGATGCCTTGATGTCTGCTTTGGTAGATGGAGAAAAGGAGAGGCCTCCTGTTGGCTTATCTACTCCATTGCCTAAGGGTTGGATGCCCGTTGCAGACGATGGTTCAGGAATAGGTGAGACTACTCCTATGGTTGTTGGCAAAGGTCCAGCTAGGCTATTCCAAGAGCCGATGAGGATTCAAGAATCCAGCACACCTAAATTAATAATTAGTGGAGAAAAAGTTGAGTTAGATACTCCTGAAGGTCCATGGCCTAGTAGTGAGTACGGCCCATTTGTCAATGTTAATTGGGAATTGATATTAGAATTCAATGGTCGGAACAATAGGCCGCTTTATTGGATAGAGAGACTTAGTGTAAAATCTTCATCAGATTCCACTACTATTGATACACTAGTGGCACACACAGGCAGGCTTGAATCTGTATGAACTAATATCAAGAATAACTTTGACGAAAGAGGTGGTCCGATAATTATGAAGGTGCGTGGGATTCTAGTTTTAGTGATGGTCAGCCTATTTATTATTCCAGGTTGTATATCCCCATTTGCAGATGAAAATATTGATGCGGCACCCAAAGAAGATTTACCTCCTGTAATTCATGTCAATCCACTATTAGATGTCGACTATGGTGCTTCTTTAATTGTTAGTGGAACTGTTGATGATGAAGCCCCTTCTGAAACTCTGGTATCTATTTCTTTGTCTATACCTTGGGGGAATATTTACGAGCGTCCAAATATTGATGGTTCTTGGCAATTTCCTCTATCTGGCTTAGAACCTGGTAACTATAACATCACCTTTTCAGCCAAAGATGACAGTGGTCAATCTTCTGAATCAATTACCATGGGATTTGAAGTATTACCTCCTGATGAAATTCCAGTTTCGTTGTCTGTGTGGAGGGAAGAATACTGGTACGATCCCGGCGAGGGTATCTCAATCACAGGTCAGGTTTCCCATTCATACTTGGAGACTTGTGCGTTGGAGTTCTATGAGGGCGGAAATATGATAATATCTAATGATGCTATCAATTATGATCCAAATAATGGGATGTTTCAGATTATTTTAGATTCAATTGAAGGCGAATTAAATGGGACAATCCAAGCATCTTGTGGTTTGTATACTGATTCTCAAAATACTGTTGATGTGAAGGTCCTCCCGCTCTCATCTCAGGTCAGTGACTTGGATAGTGATGGTATCCCCGATGATTTTGATGATTGCCAAGAAGGAGACTCTTTTACTTCTTCACCTATTACTGATTATGATTCAGATGGTTGTTATGATTACACAGAGGATTTAGATGATGATAATGATGGGGTGGATGACTCAATAGATAAATGCCCTAAGGGTGAATTGGATTGGCTATCTACTCCCCTTACTGACAAAGATGGTGATGGCTGCCGTGATTCTAGTGAAGATGAAGATGATGATGATGATACAATAGTTGATGGTAGCGATAATTGCTCAGATTCACCATATGGGTGGACCTCTTCTTTTCTTTCAGATTATGACCGCGATGGATGCCGTGACAGTGATGAGGACATCGATGATGATAATGATGGGATAGTAGATTCTCTGGATTTATGTTCAAAGGGAGTCATAGGTTGGTTCCCTGATTCCACAAATGATCGTGATTCAGATGGTTGTCGCGATAGTGACGAAGATGATGATGACGACAATGATTCTGTTCTTGATACAAATGATTCCTGCCCTGAAACAATGCCTGGGTATCTAGTCAATGAGTATGGTTGTGCTGAATATGAGTGGGACTCTGATAGTGATGGGGTGATGGATGATGTTGACCAATGTGATGGTACCCCCTTAGGGCTTATGGTCAACGAACAAGGATGTGCTGACTTAGATGGTGATGGTGTATTTGCTAATGTTGATATATGTCCAGATTCGCCATCTAGGTGGTCAGTTGATTTAGTTGGTTGCGCAGTAATTCAGAAACCTATAGTTTGGCAATCAAGTTCCTACTCATCAGAACGTTTTGGTAAGGCAGGAGATTTTTCATTCACTACAAAATACGATGGGAATTGGGTTTTCGCAACTGAATGGGATGGGGAAAGCACCTATCTATTCATTTTCCTGCAAAGTTCTAGTTCTTACATGAACACTATGTGGAATCAGAATGTTGGGACATTGCTGTCTGAGGTGCCAGAAAATTGCCATATTTTCTTTGGTTCATATGATAGTGATTGGCAGTCCGATGTAGATGCCATGGCTACTAGAGTTAATTCATACAAGAATGGGCAGAATTCTGAAGGGCAATCTTGGATTGATGAGAATGTGCATTTTGTTTATCAGCAGGCTGGTTCTATTGGGGGCAGCTTAGGTAGTGTGATTTCATCTTGGAGTCAGTTCTACTATGGGATTGATAGATTCCAGCAGTGGAGAGAGATTGGCTCACTCTATAACTGGGCAAAAACATGGACTTCAGATCCCGATTATCGCTTTGATTATCTTGCTAAGGAGCCACAGATGTGGAATGCGGAATTCCCTGTTGAGATGCGCCGGCACGACCCAGCTGTTACTGTGGTTGACCTATGGGTTGCCCAGAGACATTCAGGAGGATGGGGTGGCGGCCACAAATCGTTTGCTAACGGTACTTTCCCAAGTTCAACTACAATGCAGGCATTCAACACAATGGAGGTTTACATGCACCATGGCTGTAGTGAGAGGCGTGATAGGTATCAGAAGTCCGATGGCTCTTGGGGAGGTTGTCACGAATGGGACTATGACCATCGATTGAATATCTGCCAAGAGGCAGGCAATCACTCTACATGCGGTGATGAGTTTGTTCGTTACATTACAACATACGGGAGAGAGGGGCGTTGGCTTACCGATATCAGCCCCTACCTCTTCATGTTACAGGACGGGGGATTACAGGAGTTCCGTTACGGGGGGGCCAATGGTGGTTGGCTCAATATCTCAGTTTATCTTTCTACATGGGAAGATGACGGTATGCGCCCAACTTCAGCCGAATACGCATTCAGTGGCGGTACTTTCCGTGGCGAGTATAACAATCAGTCACAGTATAAGAGAATCCATAACTTGTCAATTCCATCTGGTGCTGATAAAGTGGTTATTTCCTCAGTAGTTACTGGCCATGGGTTTGGTAGTGACGATGCAAACTGTGCTGAATTCTGTAATCATGAGCATCGGTTTTCAATGAATGGTAATGATGCTCAGGAAGACTTCCCTATGGCGGGTAATGGCTCAGTAGGTAGTGATCGTGAAGGTTGTGCTAAGGAGACCCATACTGGTACGGTGGCTAATCAAAAGGGTTCGTGGCCGTATGGGCGAGCAGGATGGTGCCCTGGTCAAGATACCAAGCCGTGGATTTGGGACATCACTGATTGGGTCGACTGGTCAGGAGGTACTAACTTAATGCAATATCAAGGACTTTACAACGGAGCAAACTATGTCCCTCAGAATGAGCAGAGCGGGGGGACCAATCAAGATATTCGAGTCACTTCGTATATTGTATATTACACCAACATCAGTAGTTCAAATGTCAGTGGTGCAATGTTAGATAACCCAGAGCAACCAATGGGTGTTGACTCCCCTCCTAATAATTCAGAAACCAATGTTGAAACTCAGTTATGGGCACGTGATGAATTATGCTCTACCGAGGAATAGTAATCTGTGAGGGGTAATTAATGCCGCTCCAATACGGCCTTCTATAGATTGAAATTTCCATCAATCAATAATTTATTGGGGGCGGTGATGGATATTTCTGAGGATCTATTACTAACGATGGTGTATCCAATATTTCGTATTCAGAATTACGTCTCCGTGCCTTAAATCCAGCTCTAGTTATGGCTGTTTGCAACTCTTCTTCAGTGCAGATAACTTTGGTTGAGCCAGCAGCAGAAACAACATTTTCCTCCATCATAGTTGATCCTATGTCGTCAGCACCGCCGAAAAGAGCCATTTGAGCAACATCCATTCCCATTGTCAACCATGATGCTTGGATGTGATCTATATTGTCTAAGAACAGTCTAGAGATTGCTAAATGCCTCAGATATTCAGCGGGCCCTACTGATTGATTGCTATTTTTCTTACCAAATGAATTGTTTTCAAGTTGTACAGTCCAAGCAATAAAGGCAGTGAATCCATGGAAACCTTGTTCATTCGATTTATCTTGAAGTTGGCGGATCTTAGCCATGTGTTTTACACGGTGTTCATTAGTTTCTCCAAAGCCAAATACATTTGTTGCGGTAGTAGTCAAACCTAGTGAATGAGCCTCACCCATTACTTTTAACCAATTTTCAGCCGACCCTTTTTTTGGAGATAATCCAAGCCTAACTTCATCTACTAACATTTCTGCTCCTCCACCTGGTAGCCCATGTAGTCCAGCAGATTGTAATCTTTCTAGAACTTTAAATGTGGAAAGTCCACATACTTCTGAGATGCCTTCAATTTCAATGGGTGAAAAGCAATCTAAATCAATGGTAGGGTGATTATTCTTTAGGAATCGTAGTAATTCTTCATACCACTCAATCTGTAATTCAGGATCTACTCCGCCTTGCATCAATATTCTAGAACCTTCGATATCCTCAAGTTCTCTAATTCTCGCACTTATTTGTTCATTGGATTGAAGATAAACACCCTTAGAACCAGGGGGGGAGTAAAATGAACAGAATTGACAGTTTATTGTACAAGCATTACCATAGTTGATGTTTCTATCAATCAAGTAGGTTACTTCATCTGGAGGATTAACCATTCTGCGTCTATCTAGGGCTACTTGTCTCAACAAATTGAAATCAGCTTGGTCATACAGGATGATTGCTTCTTCTTCAGATAACCTAGGTGGGTTTGTTGAATTCTGTTTTTCAAGAATTTCATGCCAAGCAGTCATTAATTTCACTCCAACTCACTTATTTCGAACTACCTATGATTGCCTCCAACTGCTCGATTGTCTTTGGGCAGTCGGCAGTAAGTACCTCGTAACCTGAATTAGTGATGAGCACATCATCTTCAATTCTGATTCCTATCCCTGCCCATTTTTCATCAATATCAATATCTGGGCGCCATGCGCCAAAATAGAGTCCTGGTTCAATTGTTAACACCATGCCTGGCTCAAGTTCTCTAGGTTCATCATTTACTGTGTAAGCGCCCACATCGTGAACATCTAATCCAATCCAGTGACTAGTTCTGTGCATGAAGAACATCCCTAGTTGTTCCGGGGTATTTGCCTCTTGCAAAGTTGGTCCGGGAATAATCCCTAATTCTAGTAAACCTCTAGCTAAAACCTCTTTTGCTGCATTGTTGGGTGCATCAAACCTAGATCCTGGCTTACATGCCTCTATAGCTGCCATTTGGGAGTCTAATACTAATTGGTAAAGAATTCTTTGCGCTTCTGTGAATTTACCATTGATTGGCCATGTTCTTGTGATGTCGCTCGCATAACCCCTGACTTCACAACCTGCATCAATAAGGACAAGATTGCCGTCATTAATCTTGGATTGATTTTCTGTATAATGTAGAATAGTACCATTATCTCCTCCTCCGACTATGCTAGGATATGACCATTGACTGCCATTGTGAATAAAGCAGCCTTCAATGATTGCTTGTAATTGAAATTCTGCCATTCCAGGATGGCTCTGAATCATAGATTCAATATGTGCGGCTGATGCTATTTTACATGAATATCTCAATAAATCAATTTCTGATTTTGATTTCCTCAAGCGCATTTCAGAAACCATCTCACTATAATCTAAACAAGTAGCATCATTACTTGATTCATCTAGAATCTGTCCAATTATTTGGTCAACTACAGACGATGTGCCAAGTTGATGAAAAATAGTACGATAATTAGAGATAATTTTAGGTAACTCAACATCAATATCTTCTATCGATAAAGCACTATCAATGGGGAAATTCTTCAATGCTCCATCAACTCCCAATCTTAGTCCAGTCCACGTTTCACGTTCAGTATCTCTAGGGGGGACAAATAATGTGGTGTGTGTACCATTCGAATTATTACAAATGCATAATATTGCGTTAGGTGAGTCCCATCCAACAAAGTACAGCATATCACTAGAGGCACGGTAAGGATACTCTACATCGGCGCTACGTATTGATTCATTATTATTGACGATGATTAAGATTGAATCTTGCCCACATTGCCTTGCAATCTCATGTTGTCTGTCACGAAGTTCTCCATCTGAGATTGGGGTCGGCTTTCGAGATAGATCAAGCCCGTGCCCATCAAACATGTATCGCCGTCAAACCCGACTCTTATTTAGCATTCAGTAAAAATATTCACAGTTCATAGTTCATCGATGTTTTCTTTAGTTTCTTTTCTGCCTTCTTTACGGGGTATCCATTTAGGGATATCACTTTCACTATCGCGTCTAGTAATTTTCAAAGTAATTAATGAAATAGTGATTAGTAAAAACATGAACATTAACATCATATTCACTTCGCCCCCAAGGGCGATGACAAAGTTACCAGTAACGGATTCAGGCTCTTTCCATTCAGGATCTGACTTAGTGCCTTCAATTCCGATAAAAACCTCAATGTAATCACTGACACCATCATCATCAGTGGCGCTTAGAGTCAACAGGTGTGTTTTTGTTTCATCTTTCAGCAATTCTCTTCGTAATATCTGTTTTTCACCAAGTGAAACAGGCTCTCCATCTATGAACCAAATGAAATCAAGCCCACTTCTATCGTTATTTGTGTCATAACTCAATTCAGCATCTAAAGTCCAGAATTGCTCATCAGGCAGGCGTATGGTTTCGTCAGTGGCAAAGGAGATTCCATCAATGCTTGCAGATGCAATGGGTGGGATATTGTTTACTTTCAATGTCATGTTTGTACTGTTTGAGAGTCCTGATGTATCAGTGACAAGAACCATCACACCATAAATTCCCGATTTATTAGCAAACCAACTCCAACTCCTCTCGGTTCCAATGTCATGAACTTGCGGGGGGATATTATCTTGGTCCGTTTTGATGATGAAGGTGAACCTCAATCCATCTTTACCCCATACTGGATCGTCTGAGTTTGATGCATCAAAATGAGCTGATTCGGATTCATTAATCTGAGTGGTGCCACTTAATACAGCAATTGGTTTCTGATTATGGAGAGCTATTGTGGTACAAGAAATACTGGAATTGCCATCACCAATCTCATGTTCCCTAACGGCAAAGAGCCACCATCCGTCATCAAAGTTTGAACTATCTAGTTGGATATTGAAATGACCACCTTCGGAGTAAGTGGTTGAGTATTCATTCCATTCATCAACTACTCCTGAATCTAACCATAGTTCTGAAAGAACTCCTCGAACACAGACATGACGCGCTAGATTTGTTTGAATAGCTGACCATTCTAATATGGGCTGATATCCAGTAGAGGTTACTGCTACACCTGATAGATTTAGGCCACCACGCCAATCAATGCCTGATTCAGGATGAGTAATAATCAAGTTTGAAGGTAGGGGTGAGCCATCTATGTCAATGAAGATTAGAATTTGAATATGTGAAACTTGTTGTTGTGAATCAATAACAACAACATTAAGGGTGCATGAACAAGAATTCAAACTGTTTGTATTTATCGTTATGTTGAAATCCCATGCCTTAGATGAGAATTCAGCCCAGGAATTATTTTCAACCAAGGAATTAATAGCAGAACCTTCTAGGATTATGTCACCTCTTCTTTCAAGTTGCCAATAGAGTTCAGATGGTAAGGAATCATCCCAAACGGTCCCATTAACTATAAAATCTTCAGTAAAGAAAGCCCCATGGCTTTCAGTGAGACTTAGGATTGGTTGCTGATTTGAGTCAGTCAGGTGTGGGTGGTTATCAAGTTCATTACTTTGGATTATTACTATAGGGGTCAGTAAGTGGAGAGTTAGAAATAATGCCCATAGGCGACGCACTCTCATCATCATTAGCGTTTAAATCGCTATCATCTATCAAGGGTAGCCTTCTTTGATTCTATTTCAAAGCAAATAAGCGTATTATGCTAAATGCGGCTTTGCTAAAGGATTGCTTGCTTAAGCCCATTGATCACAATGTTGCCCTTGTCCAGGATAACTGTTGCCTTCTTTAGGATTGGTGTGCCACTTATGTTCACAGTCATTATCATAGCCATCACCATCGACATCTAATTTCGCATCTGCCCCATCAAATGGGTCGAAGCGGAAGTAATACTCCCAGCCATCGAACATACTATCGCCATCTGAATCCATGTGGTACACTTCAGGTCCATCGTCAAGGCTATCTCCATCTGTATCGTTAAGGACTGGATTGGTTCCATTGAGCATTTCTTCGTAGTTAGTATAATTCTCAAGGTCGTTGTAGAACTTGGCTCCATCAGGGTCGTCAGGGTCAATGTGGCATAGTGAGGATGTAGGGTCATTCCAACCAGGGCAAAACCGGTTTAGTTCCGCTGTTCGGTTAAGTCCGTCGCGGTCAAAATCTTCTTCACCATCAGGGATTCCATCTTGGTCACTATCTTCAAGTGCAGGGTCCATCGGTCCCCTAGCACCTAAGTTTTCAAGTGTTAAGTTGTCCACTAGTCCATCAGATATTGCTTGTGCACTGTATTTCACTTCCCAACCATCAGGTAATCTATCATCGTCAGTATCATCGTTTACAGGGTTAGTATTCCAACGTTCAGGGCCCTCTAGATCATTTTCTAGAGAATCATTGTCGATGTCATAGTCAGCATCTTCTAGCGAGCCTAGAGCGGGGTCAAGTGCCCAGCGTCCACCAGAAGAAGGAATTGTAAAACCAGTTAGGTTCATTTCCCAAAGGAAATACTTGGGGTCTGGTTCTCCATCATTATTCGTGTCGCCACCAGATGCAAAACCTTGAATCCAGTTATTCCATAACCAACCACCAGGGCCACGAACACAGCCAGCATCCTCACAACCAGGGGGTTGCCAGTTTGTAGTACTCACCCAAAGGCTGTGTGAATTGGTATTATCCATAGTAGACTGTACTTGCATTTCCCAACCGTCAAGCATCCCATCTTGGTCAGTGTCGTTGACTAATGGATTGGTTGCTGCTTGCCAAGGTCGAGGGATGTAAAGTACTTCATTTCCATCTTTCAAGCCATCATCGTCAGAATCAGAATCGTTAGCATGGGTGACGTAGTTGTCCAAACCCATGACTACTTCTTCACCATCTTCAAGGCCGTCAATGTCAGTGTCAAACATGCTAGCGTTAGTGAAATATGGCTCACCTTGCCACTGGAATCCATCAACAGATTCAACATAATCCTCTAAACCATCACTATCTGTGTCCTTGTTAGATGCATTAGTGTAAGTTTCAGAAAATTCTCTCCAGTCAGTCAATCCATCATCATCTGTATCAATGTCACCGGGATCTGAGGTGACGTGGGTATTGTGGACTCCACGGCTAACAACTAGGATATCCCAGCCCATTACTTCGATACCATCTATCAACCCATCACCATCTGTATCAGGGTCAAGTGGGTCAGTTGAGCGCCCATCAATTATTCCATCAAGGTCACGATCACGAGCTTGATATTCCATCAGGTTGGTGAACATTTCACTATCTTCAACTATGGTCAACCAAACATAATTTCTACTTGTCACTTCATTATCATAGATTGGCCCATTGAGAAGTGTTAATGCAGGGATATCGTAAACGTAACCAGCACTTGGTGATTTCAAAGGAACTGTTTCCTCGGTCCCTCCTGCATGAGTAATTTTTGCATATGCGACAGTTTGATTTTCCTCGACATAATCTAACAATTCCACAGTAATTGAATAAACTCTAGCTACTCCAATTAGGTCACTGTAAGTAACTTTTCCATTACCGTTAACGTCCCAACCATCCAAGTCTGGGTCTTCGTAAGCATTGCCTCCATCTACAGGGTTTAGTCCATTGTCAGACTCCCAACCATCAGGCATTCCATCTTCATCTGTATCAGCTAGTAATGGGCTGGTGAAATTAGATGCCCCCCAAGTTCTAGCAACATCATACTCTGCACGGTTGTTCAAGCCATCTTCATCATCATCTCCAAATGCATCTGAAGCATTTGCGGCATTTAGGAGAGTATCAAAACAATATTCAAATCCATCTGGCATTTGGTCTCCATCAGTATCCCAATCACCGGGACCATTGTTTCTTCCATCACCATCCATATCCTCAAGGAACCAGTTTAGTGGGTCGTAAGTGCTGGGGAATGAATTGAGCAGAGAGGTAAACGGTCCATCTTTGGTGGGTCCATTGATTTTTGGCTTACCGCACACAATTTCTAATGTGATTGGTGCCATTGCTACTTCAACATCATCATTGACTAAATCTCCATCACTATCCTCGGAGAGTGGATTTGTTCCGTAACTCTCCTCAGCAAAGTTGGCTAGAGTATCTGAATCGAAGTCTAGGACTTGGTCACAGGAGTGCTGACCGGCAAAGTTTTCCATTGATTGCCATTTATCCTCTCCAAAAGTCAATTCTAGGTTGGCTTCAGATTCTGGATCTAACAAAACACAGTCCCAATTTGCATTTAGGGGGTCAAAAAGTGTTAGTTCTCCAGATTGGGTGACCATGTCAAATGTGTAAAGTGATTCCCATTTATCATTCAAACCATCCCCATCTGTGTCGTTACGTCGGGGGTCAGTGCCAAGTTCCATTTCTTCTATATTGACTAATCCATCTTTGTCTGGGTCGCCTAGTGGTCCGTTGTCGGGATCTGGCCATGTTTCGTCAGTGCCAGCATTATCGTCACCGCTATCAGTTTCTGTTTCAGTAATGATGTCCTCAAGACCTGCATCACCGCTGTCTAATGGATTCAAACCAGCCTCAACTTCGTAACCATCCGTCATCCCATCCCCATCAGTATCTTCGTCATAGGGGTCAGTGCCGTAGGTATTACGTTCTAGTCTGTCACGGAGTCCATCATTGTCAGAATCGATAGAATCTTCGTTTAGGGTAGTATCATCATCAAGAATGTCTGCAGCCCCATCTTCAAAGTCAACTGCAGTACTCATAATACTGCCTGCAATACTGTATGTTCCAGCTAGACACAGAGTAACGGTAATCGCCACTACTGCCCATTGATTGTGTGTTAAAGCCATCTATTTCACCGCTGGCCGTAGGCCAATTCATTTCACGACTCCGCGTACCCCGTTTAAGGTTTAACCGGATGCGTGTGTTTGGTGCTCAAGATAAAAACATCCCAAAAGTAGTCTATGCAACTTCATGAAGGCTTTGAATTTGGATTGTATGGCCCTTTTCCGAACAATTCCATTCACACTTGGCATGCCTAGCCTCTGCCCTTTCCCAAGCAGCAGTCAATATCCCCGCTGCAATGGCAGGATGGAATAATGAAGAGAGGTTTATTTTGACTCCACCCTGTTCATCGATAGTTTTTGCAGAATCAATACATCCAAGTCCAAATCTTTTCAGGAACCTTCTTCCAACATGAACCCAGTGTTCTACATCTGCAACAAGAATCATTTCTTCTCCCGCCATGAATCTTAGACGGCTAGCTTCAGCAAATCCCGTCCAAGTCTTTTTCCTCTCAGAATCTGAAATGTCATGCCAGTTAAATCTCCCAGTGTCAGAAATTGTATTATCAAATAATTGAGGCATTATACTCTCCTCAAATCGAAGCAAATGGTCTTGGCTGATAGCCATCATCCTGATACTATCAATAGACCACGTTCCCAATGATTCGTGATAAGCAAGTGAAAGTGGATGCGCCTTTTCTTCATGAACATCATTGCCGTCAGCATCATTCCATGCAGCCTCAACTTTTTCTGCAGGAGGGATTGGTCGTGAATCGTGTTCTAAAGTGATCAATGATTCTGAATTCCCATCATCAGTCCAATGGAATCGATATCTGGCATTAGTTAGGAATTCATATGTGGATGATGCCATCCCTGCTGCAAATGCAGAATGCGCGCGATTATGCACTATCAACTTGGTCGAATCTTCTTCCTTTTTCATTAGTTCTAATTGCCCAAGTCCACGTAATTCCCAACTTTGATTTACCCATTGCATTCTTTTTTTGACCTTATTGAATATAGGTTTAGGCAAGTCATTAATTTTGCCCATTAGTCTGTATTCCTCTGATTCCGCAGCAGAGTGTGCTAATTTTCTTCCGAGCGGGATTCCAATAGTTTTCTCAACTTCACCAAGCCATAATTCAAATTCGCTAACTTGTGTAAAGAAATAGGGGGAGTTTCCTTCTGAAGTGTCCACTATAAAGCCGCGAATAGTTGGTTCATAGTTGTCCATCATACGATTTGAGAACCACGGGGTTGCATCTGCAGCATCATCATCAACTAGGGGCACAGTAACCACTGTGGACAGCCCCCCAATTGAAGTTTCTATCACTAACAATGAATGAGAGTGAAAAATAATCATTCAGGCGGAGGCCTACTTGTACGTGTACTCGGTCTTTTAACACCGGCAAATTCTGATTTAATTGAATGGCTGGGGATATTTTTCTTTTCTAAGTCAGTATCCATAATTGGCACACGTTCAGAACCCTTTCCAGAAGTGTCTGCATTCATTGCATCTCTTATTTGCCGTCCACGGTAGGCAGCGGGTCCTATCATTCTCATCAAAACACCCTTTTCATTACCTACAGGTTTTGGTCTTTTATTCCACCATTCAACGGGCAGGGGAGTGCATCTTGCTAGTGGGTCTTTGACAAGTTTCTTTCGCCTTTTCAGTAGGTTTCTTTTGACAGATTTTTTGTTGGCTTTAGATAATCTAACAACCAACCATCCAGGCATACCCAAATCATACACTACTCCATTGATGGTGACCAATAAACCAGATAGTAAAAGATGAGTTCCTACCGGAATTTTTTCCTTATCAAAAGTCACTTTGTATCTCTTTAGTCTCTTAGCATATGTTACCATTGCCTTCTGGTCTCTATGCCTAATTACTCTGCGTTGCTGTCTCCTGAATTTCAACCCAAAATAATGAAGGATTAGTAGTGAAATACAGGATGTAATTCCAATTACCTCGTTTTCACTACGGGAGTACGCAACGATCCCAGCAACAACCCATGTTGGAATTAGTACTAAGAAATTAAAAACTCTCCAAGCGGTTGAAGGGGAATATATGGGGGGGACTTCTCTTTCAACTGCTTCGTGCGCAGCAATTAGGAAGTTTGCAGTTATTGCTTCATCCTCACCATTTTTTGCAGTAAGTGCAGCAATTGCATTAGTTGGAGCCTCATCAACCCACCTCCTTCTATCTTTTGTAGATGAATCAATTATTGCAGATTCTAGCTCGTTCAAGGGTGCAGCGAATCCCAGTATCAAGCCCAAAGCTTTCACTCTAGGATCTTCAGGAGCACTTACTTGTAATTCTTCGAATACATCTAATGCATCAAACCAATCTCCTGAATCAATGAAGCACAATGATACAGCAATTCTAGCCTTAGCCGATAGGGGGCTTCTTCTTACTGCATCAAGAGCAATTTCTAATGCCTCATCATGCCTCCTCTGTGCCCTCAATGTAGCAACAGAACTAATCATGCCGTGAATAGACAATGGGTCATTATGTAGCGTATCTATAGATGTTGTTGGGTCCCAATTATGCAATCTTTTTTGCATTTCTTCAAGATAGTCAATTGGAGATGTATGTTCCCAATCATAAAAGTCATCAAATTTAGCTTGCCCGTCCCAAGGATCTAACCATTCAGCAATGAAGGAAAGAATTTCTGGTTCGTCATATCCCTCAGGTTGTTCCAATCCACGGAGGGCTTCTTTTGCTGCATCAAGCCTCCTAGATGCGATGTGGCCTGCAGCGATAATCATCCGCGCCTCATCATCATCGCCACCTTGCTGAGCTAGCAACTTCCTTGCCACGTCAATGGCTTCGGGCCATAATCCGCGCAAGGCACACTCAAGCATTCGAGCGCGGCTTTTTTCAAGTTGTACAACTAATTGGTTTCCTTTTATTGGATCGGCTTGAAATCTCCTCAAACCATCTAAATTATCAGCCAAGGCCGCTTTTTCAACATGATGCCGCATCCAATCGCCACCACCGGACATGATTGCTCCATCACGTCTTTCATCGGGATTGAGATCAAATCTCAATTGCTGCATGATTTTGAATCGATTCAAACTAAGTAACCAAGTTAGAAGGAATATGGACTGTCCAGCTGCAATAAACTGCCAAGTTGAACTGAGTAGTACTTCTTCTTGAAGTAGAGGAGTTGATTCCCCATATGGCATCAAGTGACTAAATTCTTTGTAGGTCTGAAGAATCAATAACATGACGGAATAGCCGCTGAAACCAGCTAATCCAAAAAAGAGAACCTTTCCTTGCACAACTTTCTCACTACGTATCTCCCTGGGTCTTGCAAGAATTACTCCTCCGATGCCTGCAAAGGTTTGACCTCCAAGGAACAAGTTTCTAGTCAATTCAAAAATAAATGCCAGTCCAACAACTGCAACATTTAGCATAAGGTACGATGCTAATGTAAATTCCAATGCTTTCAAGGAAATTACTGTTTGTAGTATGGGGTTATTTTCAACGAATTGGAAAATTTCCCAGCCGATTATTCCACCCAAATCCAGCAAAGAATTAGCATTAGGTGGATTTTCAATTTCAACATAAATTAGCGTAACAATTCCATTGATGGCAGTAAGTGGCATAGTTGCTAGAAATATTACAATTACTAGAGAAGCAAAACGTTTGACATATCCTGGGCTATCGGGGTCTATTGCAGTTGAGCGTCCTTTCATAGTGCGCCATTTGTTGATTATCAAGGTGTTCCACGATGCACCCATAATCCTCCCAAAAGCAAGAATAGTTGGGGCCATGAAGGTTAGCAACGCAAACCCAATCCAGCGTACAAATAATTGTTGATCACTTCCCATGTTAGATTTTTGATAACCATAAGAAGCAACTGCAATAGTCCCAACCAAAACCAATATAATCGTAGTAAACATTCCGTAAATTTTGTTCCCGACTGATATTTTTCTAGAGTCGCTAGTATGTGAGGATAGTTGAGCATATAGGGTGACGAATGGTGAGATGATGATTGGGAAAGAGATGAGTATCAACATCATGTAGATTACTGGTTCATAGAAGGTAGATGGCTGAATGAGTAATTCTGCCACGATTAGAAGAATCCCAGTCATTGCTAGGAGGTATGCAAGTGAACCCATAGCAACTTTTGGTGCTGAAAGTAGCCTCATAGTCTCCCTTTTGTTTTTAGTTAATCGATGGACTTCATAGAGGCCCTCGTCTACTTCAAAAGCAACTTGTAGATTTGATAGGGATAATGGCAGCAACCATCTCCAAAGTGTAAGTCCGAAAATTATTGCAATAAGGAGGGGTATCATCAATTGAATTTGAATTTCATTAGCAGAAACAATTGTTGGTTCTGCGGCATAAATTGGAAGAAAAAGGGTTCCCAAGAATACCAACAAAAGTGATTTCGACAATGGTCGAGTCACTCGCATAACACTGCCCATAGTGTGCACTGGGGGACTTCGGGTTCTAATCGGTTGTGTTGTTCAGGGTCATAGACCCTGAGTGAATGAAGCAATAATTTAAGGCATTTTAATTTTGATTAAGGAAGCGTTCGATACGATCAAATGCTTCTTTTAGAACATCAATTTCTGGAAGGAATACAAGTCTGAAAAATCCCTTGCCATATACGGGGCTGAATCCAGAACCATGCACCATCAAAACTTTTTCTTGATGCAAAAGTTCGAGAACAAATTGCTTATCATCAGCTTCCCATTTGGGGTGTGTTAATTTTACAAATAAGTAGAATGCTCCACCTGGCATTTGAGCATCTAAGCCTTCTATAGATGAAATCCGTCCCATACAATAGTCGCGCTGAGATAATAATTTGTCCCTATAAACATCCATCCATGATCGGTCAGAAGTTAGGCCTGCTAGGTAACCCATTTGAGCAGGAGTGGATGCACAAAGCCTTGATCTAAGCAACCTCTCAACTCCGTCTCTTACAAGGGATAATCTATCAATTGGGTCATAATAAGCCATGTAACCAATTCTCCAGCCCGGTGCATAGTACACCTTACTAACGCCATTCAATGTGATTACAGGCACTTTGCTACCATTATTCGCGGCCACTGCTGCCATAGAGAGGTGGTCATTATCAAAATTAAGGCCGTCATAGATTTCATCTGCAATAACGATGCAATTAGGCCAATTGGATGCAATATCTAGGATTCCATCTATTATTTCTTGGTCAGCAATACCGCCAGTTGGGTTGTTGGGGTTAATCAAAACTAATAATCTGACAGAATCATCCATTTTTTGTTTGATATCATCTAAATCAGGTCGCCAACCATTTTCTGAATCTAATCGATATTCAATAGTACTACCACCAAAAAGTGGGGGGTATGACATGTAAGGTGGATAGTGTGGGCCTGGAGAAAGTATTGTGTCCCCTTCTTGCAATACCGCTGCAAAAATAATTTGCAAAGCCTCAGTAACTCCGTGACAGACATAGACATCTTCCTCTCCACAATTCCAACCTTTACGATTTTCATCTTCTGCGATAGCCCTCCTAAGTTCTGGTAATCCGTAAGAGTGGGAGTATCCATTTTCTTGACGTCCAAGAGATGCTTGGAAGGCATCTACCATGTGCTTGGGTGTGGGCAAACCAGGGTATGCTAATGGGTCCCCAATATTCAGTTTAAGTATCTCGTGACCTGCTTTTTCCAGTTCTGTGGCGGGCACCACTACATCACGTATAGCATACTCAATCTGTGCGGCTCTTTCAGCAACTGGTATTGGTTCCATCTATTTCACCGCAATGTCACCATGAATCGTGATCAGTTCTCTGTGTGGGTGAAGCAAGAACTACTTCTTCATCTTCTCCCTTTGCAATTAGTCGAGCCGCACGCATCATGGAGGCTGAACCGCCAACTAAACCAACTCCACTTTCAATTAAGAATGTGAATATGGCGGGTAGTAATAGTAGAGCGGAAGATGCTGCGACAATTAGTAGAATGATGATTACTTTTACGAATGGTTTGAGTGCGGGAATAGGTATGAAAAATGCAGTAGCCAACCCTAAACAGGTAACAACTACTGCTTCTATCAAAGACATACCAGTAGTTGTACAAGCTTCTCTTACTGCTTCGATGGTTCCACCTCGTTCCCGAACCCTATTGGCAATATGTATGCTGAAATCAATACCAACACCGACTAGGATTGAGCCAATCATTACCGTAACAAGTGATAGGGTGACATCCATTTGTTGCATCACTAACCATTGCATTGCAACAGTAAATACCACAGGTAAAGTGGTTAACAAGGCGTATCTAGGGTCTCTGAAAACAACGGCTAGAGTGAATAGTGTAGCAATTAGTGCGAATCCTAGTGAAGTCCACTGTGAGCCGACAATCAATTCGTTCACAGCAATTGTCACGGCTGCAACACCAATCAGGGGTGATGATGATATGCCACCAGGGTAATTCTGTTCAGCATAGATGTTCACTTCATCAACAGCTGTTTGAGTTTCCTGTACATTCATGAATGGCATATCAATGTAAATTAGGCTACGTTGGAATGTTTCGTTGATGAACAGCTGTCGAGTTTCTTGCGTTAAAGAAGCGTAGAATACGTTTAGGAGGAAAATCTGCATTCGTTTATTTGCATCATCTTCAGTGTTGAATGTACTAAGTACTTTCCAAAAAGTAGCGTCTTGGTCTTGTTCCCTATCGAATATGACATGGCAGACTTCTTCTCCTGTACCCCCTATTATGTCGCAGAATGGCAGTATTGCGGTGCCTGATAAATTAACAGAGACTCCAACAGATTTCATCAGGAAGACGATGCTAATGGCGTTAGTACGATCAACTCGGTCTGTCCGATTTTCAAGCACTTCGATATCTTGTAATTTAGAGAATGGGTCATCATTTTCAGTCGAATCATCATCTCTATCTCCAGATATGGCACCATCGACAAGCAGCATACCAATCTGTCCGGCATTGAACTCCTCGCTGTACTGTTTCATTTTTAGAATCGGGGGCTGCCCTTCAGGGGCCATGTCTAGCAAGTCGATATTTTCCTCTACCATTGGGCGAGCCCAAAAGGCAGAAGTAAGCATTAGTATGATGAATATGCTGAGAGTTGCCTTTGGCCAATTGATTGGTTGCTCAACTATGAATTCGATCATCTTCGGGGGTGGGTGGCTAGGTTTCTTCAAATCCAATAACATGGTCAAATTTGGAACCATAACCATAGTTAGGATGTAGACAATAACAATTCCACCAGCTAACGCAATTCCAACTGTTTTTATCGGTGCCATTGGTGTTGAAACAAGTGAAATGAATCCAATGACAGTTGTAATTGCAGAAAGTAGGACTGCCTTACCAGTGGATTGGAGAGCAATAGCCATTTTATCTTCGGGAGTCCCAGACTCTTCGGCATACCTATTGGTAATATGGAGCCCATAAGATACACCAAGAGCAAGCAATATCGGACCTACTATGATGACTGTCATTGTCACCTCATAGTCTAGATAACCCATGACTCCAAGAGTCCACCAAACAGAACAAAGTGTAGGCAATCCAGAAATAATGACAACTTTGATTCCTTGTATGATTCTGACACGTCCTGTTTGGATTAAGTCTGAATGGAAAACGAACAAACCACCAGCGACTGCTACAATCCCAAGTGGGAAAATTTGCCAAAATAGAACGAATGAATACTTGGTGACAGAGTTAGTGATCGGCACAGGGCCAGTTAGGGTCATTGTAAGGCCAAGACATTGAGGTGCAGTACCATTTTGCCCGTCGGGTCTGTCTTCACAGGCAGACTCATCATCATTCCAGTTGTTTTCAAAAGAGGTTTGTTCAATCCAGCATTCAGTATAGGTGATGATGTCAACATATGCTTCAGATTCCCTCTGTCCACCTGTTTTGCAGACTTCAGGAATTTCACTAGCGTGGAATCCACTGTCAACAACTCCAACCACTATGACGCCCCGGTTGGGGAATCCTAATTGTTCAAGGGCACCAGCTCCAACATCTCGGTATAATTTGTCTTTAGCGTTGGGTGGCAATTCACCAATAATTTGATTGACTCTATTTTGGTCATCTGGGATGCTGTAACCACCTAGTGTGTCACCTAGGTCATCAATTTGCTCATTAATTTGCTGTGAGAGGTCTTCGTCACCCAAAGCATTGGATACAAAGGCCTTTGCTACTCTAGGGGCTGAAGAATTAACCTCTTTGACAACAGTAGATATCGATAATATGTAGATAATTCCATCTTCTTCCCCACCATCTGAAACGACTTTATTCAATTGTCGTTCTATAATGTCCAACTGTTTGAGAATCTCCACATTAGTGACGGCTTGATTTTCTGATTCGACATAAATAATCATTGCATTAGTGGTCCAATCTTCTTCAATTGTAGCGATGTCATCTTTCACCCTAGAATCATCAGGAAGGTAGACTTCTAAATCGCCGTTAACATTCAGTGAAGTCGTGCCAGTCCACTTATCTAGGATCCCAGAATGGAACAGGAAGAACATTGTAATTAGCAGACATATGGCAACAGTGGGTGCTGGGAAGCGAGTTAGTGTACCAATAATGGACATCTTGCGCAGTTCCTTCTTGAGCCTACGTGGCGCTGCAAGAATTGCATCCATGGCATTTTCTGTATCAATTTCAATTATTTTTTCTCTTACTTTATCAGTGGTAGCAAATAACTTCTCAGAAAGTAGTTTTGTGGTGCCTTTTGAAGGCACATCATCGTCAACCTCTCTATCAGTGATGCTCTCCACCAATCTGCCCTGCTATCAATTCACCCTTTAACTTCTCAGCAAAATGTTCACGCTTACGCGTGGTTATGCATCAATCGAATTATTCCGGATAGTAGTATATTTTATTCTCTGGGGATAAGCGGTAGCCTCTTGAATAATAACGCAAGGCGAAGTGTCAGAGGACCCTTTCTGTTAACGTGTATTGGGGCCTGGTGGGATTATGAATGGCAAAGCCGCGCATCAACGAGAAGCGTTGGACAATTGACCTAGAAAAGCGCATTCAAGAGGAGCATTACGCTGACAAAGAAGCATACAATGCTCGTTATGGTTTCAATCCCAAATCAGAAAAAGAATTTTTTGTTATTGATACACCTCCCCCTTATCCTAGTGGGACCTGGCATATTGGGGCTGTTGCACAGTATTCTATGATTGATGTGATAGCTCGTAGTCAACGGCTTTTGGGTAAGGAAGTATATTTCCCATGGGGTGTCGATCGCAATGGTATCAATATTGAATTCACTGTAGAGAAAAATAGTGGCAAGAAGATGAAAACTTACGACCGTGCAGAGTTTCTCAAGTTGTGCCAGGATACTATCGAAGAGTTTACTCAAGCAATGCGTGAAACAGCAAGCAGAGTAGGGCTTTCATGCGATTTCGCTAAAGAGTACTTGACCGATTCTCCAGAATATCGTTCAATAACTCAAGCAATTTTCGTGGACCTTTTCAAGCGAGGAGAAATTGTTGAGGATTTACGACCGAATATCTACGATCCTATAGAAGGGACAACTATTGCAGAGGCTGAAGTTGAAAGATTACAAAGAATGACGCAGTTAGTTGATGTAAAATGGACTACGGAAAGTAGCGAGGAAGTCATCATTTCAACAACCAGGCCCGAACTCATATGTGCCTGCGGTGTAGTAGTGGTTCACCCTGAAGATGAGCGATATAGGCACCTAGTTGGTCAGCAGATTCATTTGCCTGTAGAGGTTAATGGTAGAGCAAAGAGTGTTGAAATCCAGACACATCCTTCAGTCAAGTCAGAATTTGGTTCTGGTGTGTTGATGGTTTGTTCCTTTGGTGACCAGAATGACGTTGCAGTTTTCAGAGAATTAGGGCTTACTCCATTCCAAGCAATAGGTTTGGATGGTTGCATGACTGAGGTTTCAGGGCAACTTTCCGGTATGTCAGTAAAAGATGCTAGAGAGGCTGTAATTTCATCTTTAGAAAATGAAGGCAGAATCGTCTCAATTGAAGATAGGACCCAGGAGGTACCTGTTTCTGAGAGGGGGAAGAATCCAGTAGAAATTATCCTCCTAAAAGAGTGGTATGTTCGTCAAACTCACAAGCAAGATAGGTTGGCTGAACTTGCCGATGAAATCAATTTCGTTCCACCTAGGAACAAACAGTTCCTTCTAGATTGGATGGAAAACATCACCATTGATTGGCCAATTAGTAGAAGAAGATGGTATCATACTGAAATTCCAATTTGGTATTCAGAGGATGGGAGTAAGGTGGCAGTACCAACACCTGGAACTTATGTTCAACCTTGGAGAGAAGGTCCTCCAAGTGATTCAAGAGTTTTAGATCGTGATACAAGAGAAGACCTCGGAGATTATCAATCACTATCAGATTCCCTAGGGGAAATGAAGGGGGAAGAAAAGGTATTTGATACTTGGATGGATTCTTCTAATTCTAATCTATTTGTTTCTGGCTACCTAAATGATCCAGAGGTTTTCGAGCGAGCATTCCCTACAGGTATTCGCCCCCAAGGAAAAGAAATTGTGCGTACATGGCTATACTACACTCTCTTGAAATCAGCATTATTATTCGATAAACCTGGATTTCAGAACGTTTGGATTGATGGGCTTGGTATGGACCCATGGGGTCGTAAAATGTCCAAGTCACTCGGTAATGGGATTGATGCAGATTCAGTTCTAGAATGCGGGGCGGGTGGACGTACAGGTTCATGGAAGGTCAAAGGCCCAGACAAGACAGTTCAGTTGAAAGCTAACAAAATTGGCTCTGAGTGCTTTCGTTTGTGGAAGGCATGCGATGCTCAAGTCGGAGATGATTTCCAGATTAATCCCGAAGAGATTGAGGCTAAATATTACGGTATATTGACCAAGTTGTTCAATGTTGCTCGTTTTGCAAGTCAGTTTGAGGTTCCGGATGATTTGGATACGTTGCCATCAGAATTACCACCTTCTGACCGTTGGATAATTGCTGAATTTTGTGAACTAAACAAGGTAGTAAATAATTCATGGAAAGAAATTGACATCTATACTGCAGCCCAATCAATGAAGAACTTCGGCACAGGTATATTGCCAAGCCATTGGCTTGAGATGGCTAAAACTAGACTATATGATGATGATTTCGAAGCAGCATGGACAATACATAGGATTGTTCGTGATCTACTTACAATGTTCTCACCAATTTGCCCGTTCTTCAGCCATCATCTTTCAACTACGCTTTATGGAAAATCTGCTGTTGATGTCAGGGAGTTCCCCAATGTTCCAGATTTATCACTAGGTGATACGGATGAAGGTGTTCGTTTGAGAGGTTTAACTGCAGCTCTAGTAGAATTTAATTCAGAGACATGGAAAGCGAAGAAGGATGCAGGTCTCTCTCTCAATTCACCTATTGAAGGGGTGGACGTGCCATCAGTTTTGAGTGAAATGCAAGATGCATTGAATGCGATGCATAAACTCGAGTAATCACAAAATGAATGGGATTATCGCCTTGCGATTTTGTGGATAATCATCTAAATTTTCATTGTACCATTTGTGATGTGAAATTGCCCTAGGGATTAGGTTTGCAGCAGTCCAGATAGCAAAGGATAGTCCTGCAAGTGACCATGTTGCAATAGCCCAACCTATCCACTCAATTAGTTCACCGAGGTAATTAGGGCATGAAACCTTCTCGTACAACCAACCTTTGGGGGTTTTGTATTCTTTATCGCCTTTATCTCGCAACTTAAACAATATGTCATCTGATTTGATATTGATTACCATGCCCGTAATGAATAGCAAGACTCCCAAAATGAATTGCCAGCTGTAAAACCATTCAATTGGATATGGGTGATTGATAGAATAAATCCATTCGGCATTTAACCATGAATTTACAACATTGAATGCTATAGATAAGGCAACTATGCTTAAAGGCATCATTTTATTTGAGATCCTAGCACGGGTTGGCCAAATGATTCCACGATGTAGATAATGGGCCATCCAAAGTATGTAAAGAGTAATTGCAACACCATCTGTATCCCACCATTTAGCAGCAGACAAACCAAAGAAGACTGTCATCACAACAATGCTTGGTGATTCCATTATTATCCAACCTAACCTAGCTGGTATTCTAGGGCCCCATCCTGCTCTTTCATGCCTCCCATAAGGGGCCTTCACGAATAGTAAAGAGATGAATGCAAGTAGTGCTATCAATGTCCAAATTTGGATTGCCAAATTATATTTATCTAATTCCAGAAACAATGTAAGTACCCCCTTACAAACGACCTTGCTGTGTCATCCATTCAATAGTGTCTTGGATTGTTTCATTAAAAGGTCTAGCGGAATGGCCTAATTCACTAGATGCTAATTCACCGGGAATTTCTCTACATTGGACGGCTAGTGCGTGTAGGCTACCCCTACTGAAAGATGGCCTGTTATTCGAAAATATAGACTTTAATGAAGCAAATGGTAGTGCAAGATAGGCTGACAAAAATGGGGCGTTTAGGTAGGATGTCTTGTATCCAACACAATTAGCAACAATTTTAGATATTTCAGGAAAGGAGGTCCATTTCCCTGGTAAAAGGTAATGTTGACCAGATCTGCCTTTATCCACACAGGCGATTGCACTTGAACAAACATCACGGACATCCACCCAGTTGAATCCTGTATTGAGAGTAATTGGCATTTTTCTCTTGGCGATTTTGCATATGACATCACCCATTCTGCTAGGCTTGAAGTCATTTGGACCTATTATCCCAGTAGGGTGTACCATGCTTGCTGAAAGCCCCTCTTCACAAGCAGATAGGACAACTCTTTGTGCGGCAGCCTTGGTACGATCGTAAGGTGCAGCCTTTTTACTGACTACGAGGGGGCGCTTTTCAGTAAGCGGTTCATTTGTTGGTCTTTGTTGGAAAGCATGTACGCTTGAAAAATGAATAAATCTTGAGATTCCTGCTTGTAATGCCGCATCAGTCATCGCTTTTGTTCCACCAACATTGATTTTTTCCATCAATTTGAAATCTGATTTTTCTACTGCTACAAACGCAGCAGCGTGGAATACGACATCAACGTCTTGCATGTGAGGGATTAATGTAGAGGGGTCACAAAGATTACCACTTACTTGTTCCACATCTAGGCCATCCAAAGCTCTAACATCATTACGAACAAGACACTTCAATTCGTATCCTTCATCTAGGAGTTGACGTACTAAATTACCACCTACGTGGCCGCTTGCACCAGTGACGAAAGCTCTCATTAAATCACTTCAGGATTGAGGATTGATTTTGGTTTCCTTCCCTTTAGGAAGTCAATAATAAGTGCAGCCATTTCTTGACCAATTCTCGCCTGTGCTTCATATGTGGCGGCTCCGATGTGTGGGGTGCCGTGGAAATTTCTATGGTTTAACAGGGGGTTGTCAACAACAGGTTCAACTTCAAAGACATCTAATGCGACAGAAGATAGTGCACCACTTTCAAGTGCGTTTAATACGGCTACCTCGTCTACAATTCCACCTCTAGCACAATTGACTAGATGGTTGCCACACTCAACTCCATCTATTCCAATGCCGGGCATCATACTAATTCGTTCAGAATTGACCAAATGATGAGTTTCAGCAGAATGATTACAATGAATACTGATATGGGTACATAATCTGAAAACATCATCGATATTATCGTGCAAAGTGCAGTGTTGGTCTGCCGCAATCTCGGCAGGCAAGTATGGGTCATATGCGTGTAAGGTCATTCCAATTGAACGTGCTACCTTACCTACGCCCTGTGCGATTCTGCCAAATCCAATCAAGCCCAATCTTTTGCCGGAAAGTTCACTACCCCGCAAATTCTTTTTCTCCCACTTTCCATTTCTAAGAGTTCGATCTCCAGTAGTAATGTGTCTAGTGCAAGAAAGAAGGTGGCCGATGGTTAACTCTACAACTGCATTAGTTGAAGATGAAGGGGTATTACATACAGCGATTTTAGATTTAGTGGCAGCGTCCATATTGATGTTATCTACTCCTACCCCCGCTCTTCCAATTAATTTCAGAGATCTTTTTCTGCCTGAGGAGGAGCGAATCACCTTATCAGTAATTTTTGTGGCACTTCTGATCACAACAGCATCAAAATCAGAAAGGATGCCTGCTTCTAATTCCTCTTTTGAGTAGTGTTTGAGTACAACTTCATGCCCAGCATCTTCTAACTGTTTGACCGCACTATCATCCATGCCATCAGTGACTGCGATTCTTCCCATCAGACCTAGGCGAACATTGGACTTCAATCAAGATTACTGTATACCTTCCTGAAATGTAACCTGTTTTCGCGCGAGGATTCATAATATGTTGATACTAGCGGTAAACAGGAATTAGTATGGATGAACAATTTGAACCGATAGAAGCAGAAGCGCATTGTGATGGACCTTGTGGGGTTTATGATCCCGCAAGTGCACGAATTGCTGGGGAAGCAGTACAGTCGATGACTAAGAAGATGCTAGCCCTAGAATGCCCAGATACTAATGATTCAGCATCAATGGCAGCGTATCTTAACACAATGAGCCGCTATGCGTCTATTAAGGAAGAAGAGGCCCAAAAATGTAAGGATGAATTACTGGTTTTGTGGACTGATTTCTTCAAGCCTCAACATCTAGAATCCATTCCTAACTTACATGATATATTTTGGAATGCTGCAAAACTATGTAGTGCTTGTAAGGTAGAGGTTTCTTCAGTCCATGCACAGGAATTGATGGATGCTTGTGAGGAAATACACAACCTATTCTGGTCCGCCAAAGGCCTTGATGTGCCATGGATTAGGGCCAGTTGAGTGGTTTAATGCTTGACTCATCTAACCTCATACGCCCAGTTATCGTCAACGGCAATAGTATGTGGCCGACCATCACTGATGGGCAACAGGTGATGTGTGAAATAGGATATTACGAAACATTAACACCATGTATTGGGGACATAGTTCTATGTATTCATCCATTGAAGCCATCTGTCAGAGTAATTAAGCGTATTAAAGAAGTAAATTCAGATGGAAGAGTATTTCTTGAAGGTGATAATCCTGACCCCATAGGGTCCACTGATAGCCACGCCTTTGGTTTGGTCGCAAAAGAACAAATTATGGGCAGAATACTGATTTCGCCCAATTCGTGACCGTTCTCTTCATCAATATGATTGAGTGCGGCTGACTTGTGGATTGGTCAGTAGATGACCCTACTTCGCTTGCTTTAGTGGTTGGTTTACTAGTGGCTCCAATGCTTTTTTCCATACCCACTCAAAGACTTTGGAAGAATCGAGTATTGAAATCAGATGTTCATAAGAAATATCGAAAAATGGTGAAAGGGATTCTCACTCACGGTTATCCATTGCAAATATTTCGAGCTTCACTTGATAAGACCGCCCGAGGGTGGGGTTTGGATGAAATGGAACAAGGTAGGATAGAAAGTGACATCTTATATCCACTAAACACGATGCATTTCTTGATTTTACCATCGATGATATTGTGGCCCCTATTATCTATATTTGCAGTTTTCCTAATTTTGCCACTAATTCCACTATTACGTTTTACAGAATGGTTGATGATAGATAGAGGTGCTCTTTCATGGATTGTTAAGTTGATTAAGAAATACACTAATTGGCAACTAATTGGTGTACCAAAACTTGCTCGAGATGCGCGTAAGGGTGACGTGTGGATTATAGCACTTCACCGAATGCCAACAACTGTCTTTCTAGGATTGTTCGCATATCTAGTAGTACATTATCTCTCATTGCCGGACATCTATGCTCTAGCGTGTGCGGGGGCTGTCTATCTGATTCTTGCCTCATTAGCAATAATTACCGCTGTAGCTATTGATGGAGAACTTGCTTTTGCTGATAATGCTCAGAGAAGAATCATTCCTCTGGAATCTATTCTGCAGGATTTATTGACTCCTGTTGTAGGTATTGGTTTGTTACTATTATTGGGTCGTCAAGTTTTCTTGACAATCACATTCCCTGGGGCGGGGTTACACGATCCAATCATTTTTGCAATCTCTGTATTGGTAGTCCTTTATACTGCCACAATAGTAGGTGCTTTGATTGAGTGGGCAGCAGCTCGACGAGCAAAACAGATGAGAGATACTTTCCACCAGCAATTAATTGAGGACGAAAACCCGGAATTGTATTCATTCACACGAAATAGAGATGGTAGCCTAAGTTTACGTCTTATTTGTATGCTGAAGGAATTCTTTGAGAACGATCACCGTTTCCCTGATGAGTCACTTGAAGCCACAATTAGATTTGAGGATTTGATGGCCTTACCCTCGCTTGTCGAGGAGGGGGTGGTGACGCTACCTCCCAAAAAACCGGTTAGGAATCTTACTGCCATTGTAGGTGAAGAAATGGAAAAAATAGACCCGATTGAGTCATTGGTCGTGGCAGAGAATGAACAAGAATCAAATTCAATTTGATATTTCAGGCAAAACTCTTGCCACACCCACATTCCTTCTCAGCATTTGGGTTGTTTATTTTGAATCCCCCACCCATCAAAGAGTCTTGAAAATCTATAACAATTCCAGAAAGTAGACTGCTGTCATAATCTGAGACTGCAATATGAATTCCATTAACTTCATCAAATTGAAAACCACCCCCCTCAGGCCTATCTACTAATTCTAAATCATATAGGTTACCAGAACACCCTCCACGGTGCACGGCAATTTTTAGCACCATATCTCCCGTTTCATTGTCAACTAATTCTAGTAATTTTTGAGTGGCTATTTCAGATAAATTGATGTCTATTGGGAGGATTTCATATTCCTCGTCAGTAGACTCAGAATCAGATAATGCACCGGAGTCAATCGGACAATCCATAACTAACCCTACCATCCATTGTTGATTAATTCATGTATTTATTTCTTCTAACATTATATCGAAAAAACATTTAGAATTAGTTTTACCAGTACACACTCTCTTAAGGGGAGTTGCTGTAATTCCAAATTTGGTCTCAATAATACCCCCTAAAATGCCTTCATCAAAATGACAAAAGGGACTTCCAAATTCCGGCGCTTTGCCACAGGAACCAGCATCATGAACCTTAATTGAGGTTGGAGGGTTGCCAATTAGTTCCATATCTCCCATGCCCATTTCCCTCCATTCTGTTGCTAGTAAATGCCAGAATTCGTCCTCTGAATCAGCATTGTTCCCAATCTCATGGGCTATTTCCTCTCCGATTCTCTTGCCAACAATTTTCATCAAATCAGTGATATTTAATCCAAGTAATTCGAATGCTGGAAGATTAGGTTCTGGTGTGATGACGGAATCGCCTTGTCGAAGAATTGCATTAGTCCAATTCTTATTATCAGGATGCTGATCTTCAATATCTCTAGCGATTATCTCCTTGAATCTTCGATAAAAGGAACCAGCTCCCAAATTGATATGCAAGGGCTGAGTATTTTCTCCTCTTTCGATGTGGATTTTGGCAGTTGAAATTGGTGTAGCATTAGTCCATGATGATTCTATTAGTTCGGTTTGTGTTGAAAGAAATGCTGGCGCTTCTATAACTAGGGCAGCATCATCCTTACCTCGGCCAACAGGGTTTTTCTCAATGGCTACGTTTTGGACTGCAACTTCATCATCAATAATGCAGCCATGCATGGAAATAGAATCGCTGTGGCGGATTTCTATTCGCTCGTCTAGTTGTTCATAATATTTGAGAGTGGTTTTATCCAAGGAAGCAAGAACTCTCACTGTGACGCCTCTACCTACTGCATCATTGGAGGCCCTAAGGGCTCCAGTCTTGACAAGGTGTAGAATGCCATATTTACCCAAAACAAGCCAAACAGAATTTTCTGAATCATCAATTACTCTCTCCATGGCTGCATGGATGTAACTTCGCTCTTTTACAACGGTGAAAATCGCATCTTTTAATGGCTTATTATCATGATTATAAGTTCTTTTATGGCCTGATTTAAATTCATCAAGATGAGATTTAATTCTTCTCAATTCTTGTTCTTCATGATTGATTAATTGCTGAAAGATATCTTCAATTCCAAGGCCTGTAAATCTCATTGGCTTGTCCAAAGTTGACATTACCAAACCTCTTTCTTGTAGCCTCTTTAGAGTGTTGTAAGAATCCATCCTACTGATCCCAACCATTGACCCAACTGAACTGGCTTTCAATGGTTCTGAAGTGGCTAGTAATATCAAGACATTCGCCTCTTTCTCATCAAGGCCAATGTCGATGAGCCTTTCATTTAATGAAGCGCCACCCTCATCCATGATGCTCTGCGTTCATTCAACAGTTTTCAATGAATTGTTTTCATGAAAATATAGAAAGAAGGATTAAGGGCGTCAATCTATGTTGATTTTCATGGATGAGGGTCTGACCAATAGTAAGCCAATCCATGTGTGGATTAATGGCGAGGTTAATTCTTGTAAGGATTTACTTGCAAACGAACAACCTCTGCAATTATTGATCAAAGTAGGTGGGGAAATTAATAGCTTAGGGATGCTAATGAGGACTCCGGGCGATGATGAGGATTTGGCTATTGGTTGGTTATTGGGTGAAGCGATTATACAGTCATTGTCACCAATTCAATCAATTCAGTTAGAATCGGGTAAAGTCACGATTGAGTTAGAAGGCTCAGAAATCAGACTTTCTGATGTTAACTCTAGAAGGAATACAATCACCTCAAGTTGTGGTTTATGTGGCCGGGAAAATCTGGACAGTTTGATTATCCCTAGCAGAATATCACTCTCTAATGATAAATGGGTAAAACCTGAGGTATTGATTAAATTACCTTCAAAACTAGATTCCTCACAAGAACATTTTGAAATGACTGGTGGATTACACGCATCAGCAATTTTTGATGAGTTTGCAGGCCTAATTGGTATCAAAGAGGATGTGGGGCGCCATAATGCGTTAGACAAATTAATTGGATCTAGATTGAGAGAAGAAGGCTTACCTGCTGAGAGGCAGATTCTGATGCTATCTGGTCGTATAGGATATGAATTAGTTCAGAAAGCTGCATTTGCAGGAATTCCTGTTGTGGCGGGATTAGGTGCCCCTACTACTATGGCAGTAGATGCTGCAAGATGTGCGGGCCTGACGTTAATCGGTTTTCTCAAGCAAGATAAGTTCAATGTTTACACTGGCAATTGGAGATTGGAATAACCAGCCTGCTGCCATAATAATAGGTTTATTTTGAGTTTTGAGATAACATTGACAAAGCCATAGGCTTTGGGACTATTTGAGAGAAGTCTATTTTCTCTTATTGGTGCAGATTTATGGTTGGTGATGATAGGGTTTGGAATCCCGGACAACCTGGTCATGTTTTGCTTGATATCCTAAAGGAAGAAATCCGGACAAAAGGACATCCGAGCGCTGAAAGAGTGCGTGAAATTGCCAAACTTACCGGAACAACAGCTGCAAAGGTCAGAGGTGTCATTGGTTATTATTCTGAGTTGAAACCTGATGATTTCACGGTTCGTGTTTGTATGGGTGAATCTTGTCGATCCCGTGGGGCTGAATCGATTGCAGAAACACTTGCTAGAGGTGGTGAAACCGTTGGGTCATTGCATTGTGCTGGTTTGTGCACTAGTGGTCCTGCGGTTTTAGTAGAGGAACGGTTGGTTCCACAAGCTTGTACAGGTGCTGGGCTACAATTATTTGTAAGCATGGATAGCATTAGTCAGCAGTTGGGAGCAGAAGAAGTCGTTGAAACACTCATTCAAGAATTAGATGATACAGTATCGATTACCAGAACTGGTAGCAGGGGTCTATTCCATCTTGAGCCAATGATTGAAGTTGATATTGACGGTTCACGTCATGCATTTGG
>Ga0208639_1000287_pt1 | contig 40196 bp, 38 predicted proteins | sample ETNtaG_33_FD_185772 | JGI IMG/M metagenome (GOLD analysis project Ga0208639, IMG submission 185772) | Marine microbial and viral communities from oxygen minimum zone, Eastern Pacific Ocean - ETNP201310SV76 (SPAdes) (version 2) | ecosystem: Environmental > Aquatic > Marine > Oceanic ...
GTACTCTGACTTTCAGCGGTAGATTGTCCATACATGTACATTCGATTCTGATCAAAGGTAAGGTTTCGTGGGTCATCAGCTTGCATCACTCCTGCACTTGGTTCCTGAGCAGTGGTTGGAATGGTTGCGAATAGACTGGCAAACAAAAGCACACCGAACAGGACCAATGCCCCTCTCCCGCGCGCGCGCATGAAGCGATGGGAGAGGTGCGACCGTTATAGGATTAAGGCGGGGTGTGTGCTGCGTAGCAGCACAGACGCGCACGCGAGAGAGGGGACGCCAAAATGATGAATTCGGTGGTGATTGGAGCGGGATGGCATCCCGAACTTTTCCGTATTGAAGCCGCTCAGTTGATTGATGCGTTTGAAATTATACACCCACACGCCCTTGTTTGCAGTGAAAGAGATGCAAACCGATTAATTTCTCGTTCAAGCCTCATTTCTGAAGTACTCAGTCCCGGAGGTGTTGTCACGATTGAAAATGCAATTGAGAGTATTTCACAAGCCTTCCTTGCGTTGGACATTCCCGGTGCTGTTGCCGTGAAATCCAGTCGGGCAGGTGAGAAAATTGAGGGTTGGTCCAGTCGAATAATCGCGGGTGAAATTGGTGGCGCATTGGTTGAAGCTGGGAGGGCGATTGATTTGACCAATCCAGATGTCACTCTCCGTGTACACCTACTCGCTGCTTCCAACCGATGCATGCATCCAGATGATTTTACCGCGCCTCCAGTCGTTGCATGGGGAATCACAACACATGATGGCGATGATTGGGCACAGAGAACTGCACCGAATCGTCCATTTTTCAAACCGATTAGTTTGGATCCAAAACTTGCTCGAACCATGGTCAATCTCGCTTGTCCAGAAGGAGGACAACTCTTAGATCCATTTTGTGGAACAGGCGGCCTCATTATCGAGGGTATTCTTTGCGGTTTCACATGCAGTGGAAGTGATCTCGCTTGGCCAATGGTCGTCGGCACTCGCGAAAATGCTGCATGGGCTCAGCAACGCGGAGGCCAAGGAACTTTTGAGATTCGAAACGGTTCTGCTCTTGAGTTGTCTAATATTTGGGATGGACCCTTTGATGGATTTGCATTCGATCCACCATATGGTCGAAATGCATGGAAATCTGCAGATGGTTTTGAGTTGTTAGAAGGATCTCTCTCCGCTTGCAATTCGGTGGCGAATGAAAAAGCGAATTTGGTGACTCTGATTCCGTGGCCACCTTCAGCAATTTTTGAGCCCATAGATTCAGGGATATCGTTTGGTAAATCATGGTCCGAGATTTCAGAAGCATTTTCGACATCGGGTTGGGAAATCATCGAAACCACGCCCATCCGAGTTCATCGAAGTTTGGCAAGGATGCTTATCCACGCAGTGAGGAAGTGAGCGGTGCAGGATTCGAACCCGCGTCGACGGGTCCGAAGCCCATCAGGATATCCAGACTACCCTAACCGCCCGTTCCGAACCGAGCCGGACCTCCTCCTTCAAATCGTCGGAGCGAAGAGGAGGCTTCAATGGGGACATGGCCGACCTCGCCTTGCCTTGAAAAGGGCTGCAGTTTTTGTTGTCGAAGCACGGAAATGCCACTCTCTTCCAGTGATATATTGCGAATTGCAACTACGACAGGGCAACATCCCAATCACTTCAGTAAAGAAGAAGAGGGCATTCGAATTCTTCTGAACAATCCAACAACAAAGGCCTGTGTTTTTCTGGACACAGATTCAGAAGACCCACATGCACCCGGACTTTGTTCTATTTACGAGAATAGACCGACAGGTTGTCGAACATACCCCTTGATACTCAACACAGATGATGAGGCGTTTCTCGACACATTGTGTCCTCATCGTGAGGACTTTCCCGAAGCACCACCCGAATTGTTAGAGATGTTGAGAAATCTCGACTCAGAACTTCAGGGCCAATCATGAGATGGCCATGGTAGATTTGGGCGCGACCAAAGGGCAACAGAATCCAATCCCCAATTGGTTTGTTCAAGATGAATCAATCCTGAATCAGTGAGTTTCTTTTCATCGAGGCCACTGTTGGGCCCAATACCCAATGAGATTGGAGATTGAATGATGATGGCCCGATCCACGAGATTTTCGCCAAGGAAATGTTTCCAAACAATGGGTCCTCCTTCAATCAACAATTCCTGAACACCTCGGTCACCGAGATGATCGAGCAGGGTATTCAAATCAGCCCCACCATCGCCCGCAGGTAAAGCAACGCCTCTCGAATCCTGTTGAATGTGGACGAGTAAGGTATCTCCTCCATCGGTCAATACCTTTGAATCGAGAGGAATTCTCAGAGTCCTGTCGAGAACAATTCGTAGAGGTTGAGTACTTTGTTCAAGAGGCACACGCCGAATATTGAGTGTGGGGTCATCACGGATGATTGTGTTTACACCTACTAAAATCGCATCACATTGCCGCCTCAATCTGTGAACTGCATCAAGGCTTTCTTCAGAGGTAAAGCGGCCAGGCGAATCACCATCTACAATTCCGTTTACATCCATGGCTGCCTTGAGTGTAACCAATGGGCGCTTGTATTCACACCAGTGCATGAAAGCCTGCATTTGTGTTTGTGCTGAACTCTCGAGTAACCCTTCACGAACAGTAATCCCAGCATCCAATAGTATCCGAATCCCTTCGCCACGCACCGTTGGATTTGGGTCTCGAGTCGCAACGACAACTTCCCCCACCCCAGCCCAGAGCAAGGCTTGCGTACATGGTGGTGTTCTACCAAAGTGATTGCATGGTTCTAGCGTGACGTAAGCCGTGCAACCTTCTGTTGCTGCACTACGTGCTTCCGCATCGGCAATCGCTGCTTGTTCTGCATGCAAATCACCAAGATGATCATGCCATCCCTCTGCAATAATTTTCCCATCCCGGGTCAAAACACAGCCTACAGGCGGGTTCGGTGAAACTTGCGCCCGCCCCCTTTCAGCGAGTTCAATCGCCCGCTTCATGCAGGAAACATCAAACTCAGACCACTCTGTGTTCATGTCTGCCGGAGGGGGGGCAACATACCCATTATTTTCGGTCTCATAATTTCTAGGCTATTGACGGGGAAAACTCTTGATTGAGTGCCACCCTCGCAATGGTATGGTTCGTATTGCGTGTATTGTCAATCCGGCTGGCAGAGATGGCACCGTTCTGAAGAGATGGCCGAAGATTGCCGAGCAAATCAAAGAGGAAGGATTGGATTGTGAGATTCACTGGACAGAGCGAACCGGTCATGCTTCTGAGATTGCATTCAGCCTTCGAGACCGAGATGATCTTGATCTCGTTGTCGCCGTTGGTGGTGATGGAACGATGAACGAAGTTGGCAGTGGATTGCGGGGTTCCTCGATGACCCTCGGAATCATACCCATGGGTAGTGGCAATGACTACGCACGTGCACATGGCATACCCCTTCGCAACACTCAGCAAGCGGTTTCAATCCTCAAGTCTGGTGTTGATCGGCGTGTGGGCGCCATGCGAATCGATGGGGCTCCAGCACCATCTCTACCGCATTACCCCTCGCCTGCTACAACCGAATGGGATGGCCAAGCCGATGAGGACTGTATGGTACGTCGTTGGGCTTTCCTTGAATCGGATGGCGGCACGACGAGTGATGTCTCTCGGCGGAAGACTCTCGGCCAAGGAAAGCACATTCGTGGGACGATGAAGTACACCTATCTTGGAATCAAGAGTATCTTTGGCTGGAAGAAACAAGATGGTTGGCTCAAAGTGGACGATACTGAATTTGGTCGTACAGACATGAGCGGATTGTTTACCACAATTATGACCCAGACTTTTGGTGGTGGTTATCGCATCGCCCCGGGTATGTGCGTTACACAGGATTCAATGTCCATTATTTTGGCTACAGGTCTTTCAAAATCACAGATGTTACGAATCATGGGCCCTCTCAAAAAGGGCACACATGTTGGCAAGTGGGGCATCACCCTCAATTCTGGAAAGAGACTTGAATTGCGCAATATCGACGAAAATAATCAACCTAGTAATCAACCTCATGATCCGCCAATGTGGGTTCAAGTTGATGGGGAACCATGTTTGATGACGCCCGCAATCATACAGTATGTATCTGATCAATTGACCGTCCGTGGCGGGCAAACGATTCCGAATGATTCGTCAGAATGAGAAATCGCTGAAATCCCCATCATCGTTGACTTCAGAATCGTTCCTTCTGACCGGTGTTTCTTCTTCCTCTTCGACAGGTTCAGGTTCGGCAGATTTTGTTTTGCGAGTTTTTCTGGTCGGTTTTGATTTGGGCTCGGGTTCAGGTTTCGGTGAAGAGGACAATCTCGAGGTGTGCGGTGTTGTGGCCACGTTCTTTCGGCCAACCGTAGATCGCTTGCCACTACCTCTAGCATTTCCAATGATGTTTCGCAGGCCCTTATCCTTCAGCTCTTGCTCAAACGCATGTTCTTCTTGCATATCCGAGATCATTTCTTCCATCGCCTCGGCTTCATCAGTGGATGTCACCGAACTGCCCGCGACAAAGTGTCCCGTATTGGTACCTGGGGAATCCTCTGCAAGGGCCGCTCCAATGTCGAACATGGGGGCATCAGCCGATTTTTTAGTAGGCTTTCCTGAATATTCGGATTCTTTGGATTTGGTGGACGCGGCCATTCTCGCTTCATGTCGTGCGGCTTCGTGTCGCGCAGATTTACCAGCTCTCATCTGTTGCTCCGATAGCATTGCCTGGGCTTGGGTATCAGCACCGAGAATAATCTGATTCCGCGAGAAAATGTAGAGTGCTCCCGATGCCACGATTGAGATGAGCAGCATGGTTGTATACAGTCCACGGCCAAAGAACGGGATGTCTCCTCCAATGTAGGCTTCGTTAGAATTGACAACTCTTTCATCACCATAGTTCATCGATGTGACGACAAAATGCCCAGCCCAACCATTGTTGGAGACTCGAATATTGCAATCAACTGTTGAATCACGTGGAGTTGAATCTCCTTGTCGAAGGTAACCATTCAGCCTAACTGCTTGATTGGTATCCATCTGTATTGCAGCATCAAACACATTTTCGTTTGCTGGGATGATGGCTAGTAGAATCCACCCTTGGTGCGGGAAATCTCTTGCTTTGCCACTACCAAGTGTCCCATCGACCATGGGGATTCCTTCAGCAGTAGTGGGTGATGCCCAATCTTCAGGTTTGACAATGCTAACAAAAATTGACCCGGGCTCAACCTCTCCAGCATCATCATATGGCATTTGTTTTACCATCCATGAAGTGATAGCGGGCGTTTGTACTTGTGGCTGATCAAAGACTTTTGTCTGAACCAACCATCCAGTTACAGTGAATGTTGAATTTTCACATCCATCTAAATCATATGATTCTCCATCGATTTGTCTAGAGGATGTATCGGACAATTTGTTTGTGACTGAAATAGAATGTGTGGTAATGCTTGTGCTACCATCTGAGTCAAAACTGGTGCTATATTCCCCATTTGAGGAACCCCATGTGACATTCGGCCCTCCAATACAGCCCGAAAATGAGGGCATCAGGAAGAGAAAAACGAGGAGCGGAACGAGGCGTCGCACGCATCGCTGAGGGCGCTCCCCATTGAAGACTGTTCGCACCCGTAGGGTGCGTTTTCAACTCAATGATTGTGTCCACTGTGTCCGTCGTCTGCTTCATTGACCCCAGTATCATGGTGCAGGAGTTGTGTTAGATCTTCCATGAAATATTCAGTTGACCAGTCTGAACCGGTGTAGACAAGCCGTTTCATTCCATTTTTGTCAATAATGTAAGTCACCGTATTGTGGCCCACTTCGTACATTTCTTCTTCCTCCATGTCCGCCCCATCATGGTCGTGAGAATCACCATCTTCACTCATATCCATGCCACTTCCTGGCGCAGGAAGCAATGAGAGATTTGCATTGGAGGCAGCCCAAGCGACATGATCCGTGTCTTGCATAATCATCACTTCATCGACGCCAACTTGACTCTCTTCCCAAGCCATACTCGTGGCATTCCAAATGTGCAATGCCCAATACCATGACCAATCACTGGGTGCATCAATACCGTTGATGCCATGTATCTGGTTTCCATACTGCTCGTGAACGGATGAATTCAGAGAGATGTTGTTCATCATCAGCGTACTCTTTGTGAGATTCCACCCTGTGGCATTCTCTTCAGGTAACATATCGTGGTGACCATCGAGCAATGCAGTGCTATTGTCAGGGTAGAGTACAGCGACTTGATGAGACATATTCGAATGTTGGTTGTGATCGGAGTGATCAGAATTGATATGCGACGTATCGACAAACAAATTGTAGTTGGACCATACATGTGAAAGTTCACTGTGGTTTTCACTGGTAAGGTGAGTCCAATCATATCCGCGTTGAGTGGTCCACTCTAGCAAATGCTCTGGAGTATCTCGCGCAGGGTCGATGGTCATTGAAAGGATGACCAAATCATCTTCATCTGACATTCCTCCATTGACATAATGCAGATTTGCTTCAATTGCTAAACACACATCTGGGCACGCGGTGTATGTAAAGGCCAAAACCACGACTTTACCTTCGTAGTCGGATAGAGAAACAGCCAGTCCATTCTGGTCTGTTAAGGTAAAGTCAGGTGCAGGTGATGCTGGATCGTATTCCAGTCCATGAAATTCATATTCTTCATTTTCACTACCACCAATACATCCAGAAAGTGCTGTGATTAGTAGAATCATCACCATCAAGAAGGACCGACTTCGCATGATTTGATACCGTTGGATATGGTATATCACATTGATGCCGTACTAATTCGGTAGAGTTGGCGCGGACGGAGAGATTTGAACTCCCGCGGCGAATACCACCGGATTTCAAATCCGGCGCGATACCAGGCTATGCGACGTCCGCTGTGTGTGGGCCGAGACACTGCTCGGCTAAGTGTTTCACGCAACATCAGGTGTAGAATCCGGGCCGACACCATGCCGGCAGGGTATCTGCAGCATCAGGGTGAGTCAAACCGATGAATAACACCATGACGACGATGAAGAAGACTGGGAACAGCGCAGTAGCAGTCAGAACCCGACTATCCTCATCACCTTGCAGATGCATGAAAATAGCTGCAATTCCAACTCCCTTGACAATTCCAACGGCGACCAAGATGAAGACAACAGTACTCATGCTGACCGTGCCTTTCATTGAGAATGTGAGTGCAACAGCAACGACTTCAATCGCTGTAAAAATCATCAGTACCCAGAAGTTGAAACTGTAACGATCGAATCCGAAGATTGTGTGGTGTCCATCATGTCCATGTTCGCTCATTTTTCATGCCTCCGTTAATACAGGTAGAATGCGGGGAAGACCAACACCCAAACCAAGTCCACAAAGTGCCAATAGAGGCCGAAATATTCGATACTGACAGCATTCTGGGGTGTATATCCACCACGGAACGCCTTCAAAACCATGTAGGCCAATGCAACCATTCCACCGAATACGTGAACACCGTGTGTACCTGTGGTCACATAGAATGTAGAAGCCGCCATTCGTATATCGAAAATAGCATCCTGTCCTGGTTCACAAGCTCCATGATGATCTGCACCTCCGTGATGATCCCAAGAATGACAATACGTGTACGCTGACTCATGTATCGTGAAATGATCAGCACTCAATGATGGGGCGTGGAAGTAATACCAATCGCCTTCATGTCCAATCTCAAATCCAACGAACCACTCAATCAACTTGAATGTCAAGAAAAGAGATGCTAGGAAGAGAGTGATTGAGAGGTACTTCCCGACCTTGCTGTTGCGCTCAGCATCACTGAGGCTTGCATCCTTTGCCGTCTTCAATGCAAGTACGATTGTGTATGACGAAATAATCAGCGCGAAGGTGTTGATTGCACCCGGAATGAGAGTGTCTGGCATAAAGCCCAGAGCAGCATTCGCATGCTCTTGATGGTAACCACCTTCTGCGATGAAGTAGGATGCAGGGAGCCAGCATTGTTGTCCGGCTTCTAGCACAATAGTCGAGCCAGGTTCAATACTGCTCTGGAAGAGATCCTCACAGTTGTCAAAGCCAGTTCTGTATCGAATGTAGGTGCTGAAGAGACTGCTGAATACCATCATCTCAGACATGAGGAACATCCAAACTGCGACTTTGCGAATTTGGATATTACGGAAAGGTGCACCCACTGCCATTGCTTCATAGGAACCACTGTGGCTCCAATCCTGTCGCCAAAACACAGTGAGCCCAGCAGTGAAGATGGCCAATCCCGCAATCAGTAGGCCAATTTGCGATGAGTGAATCGCATATGTCCAGATATTGGCATCAGTGTCCCATGTTTGTGTGAATACTTTGGTAAAGCCGAGCAGGAAGATACTCGCACCAAAGGCAAGCATAATTGGGGCCCACGAATTGTGAGGTGCACCACCATGCCCGTGGTCCCAATCGTGAGGGCCCCAATGGCTGTGCTGGTGATCATGGTGATGGTCATCGTGTCCGCCGTAACTCATTCTTCTTCACCTCCATTATCTTCAGGAATCATCATCCATTGAATCACTCTTCCAAAGAATCCAGGTTCGCTATCATCATGAATTTCAGCGAACTTCAATTCAGGTAGGTTGCTTGGATCGTGGGATGGCGTGGGTGGTGGGCTGGAGACCAACCATTCCATGGACCAGCCACCCCATGGGTCGTTGGGTGCTTTTTTGCCTCGCAGGCCGCTACTAATCATGTTGTAAACCAAAATGAGGTTACTGGCAAAGAAAAGGAATGCTGCCACTGTAATCATCATGTTCCAATCTGCAGCCTCCGCTGGTAATGCAAAGTACTCATCTGTAGTGATGAAGTATGTGTGCTGCCTTCGAGGCATGCCTTGAATTCCAAGTCTGTGCATTGGCCAGAATACTAGATTGTAAGAGATGAATCCAGTCATGAAGTGGAGGATTCCAATCTTCTCATTCATCATCCGACCCGTAGCCTTGGGGAACCAGTAGTAGATTCCAGAGTAAAGTCCGAAGACAATTCCACCGACGAACACATAGTGGAAGTGGGCGACGACGAAATAAGTCTCATGCAAGTGTATATCCATGGCCACAGCAGGGAAGTACATTCCTGAGATTCCACCCAGAGTGAATGTCGCTAGGAAGCCTAGAGCCCACAATGTGTGTGTTCGGTAGACGAGGCTTCCACCGTGCATGGTTTGCAACCAATTGAAAATCTTGATTCCAGTTGGAACTGCGACCAACATCGTCGTCAACATTGTGACGAAGCGCAAGACTGGACTCATTCCAGAGGTAAACATGTGGTGGCCATAAACAATGAATCCAACAATTCCAATACCGGCCAGAGCGAAAACCATTGATTTGTAGCCGAAGATTGTGCGTCGTGCGCTGGTAGACAATACTTCAGAAATCACACCAAAGGCAGGAAGTACAACCACGTACACCTCAGGGTGTCCGAAATACCAGAACAAGTGACTCCAGAGTAGAGGATCACCTCCAGCAGACGCTTCGTAGAACACAGTGCCTATCGTTCGATCTAACAATACCTGTATCAGACCTATACCAAATGCCGGAATTGAGATGAAAAGCATCAGTGTTGCAATCAGCATTGACCATGAGAATAGTGGCATATGCATCCAACCCATGCCTGGTGCTCGCATGGTACAGAAAGTGGTCATGAAGTTGATTCCCGAAATGGTTGACGAAGCGACCAATAGTATCTGGCCCGCCACCCATAATGTCACACCTGAATGAGCGGTATTTGAGACAACATATGGAGCATAACCAGTCCAACCGGTATCAGCACCTTGGCCACTGAAGATGCCACTGAAGATGAGCAGTGCAGCTGCCGGGTTCAGCCAGAACGCCAGTGCATTCAATCGCGGTAGTGCCAAGTCTTGAGCACCGATTTGCAATGGAACAATCCAATTTGCAAAACCCGCAATCATCGGCATTGCTGCCAAGAAAATCATCGTTGTCCCATGCATGGTGAAGAATTGATTGTATTCGTCTTGGGTGAGGAAATCATTGCCCGGTGAGGCCAATTGAACTCTGAAGATGAGGGCAAACAATCCACCAACACCAAGGAAGAAAAGGCCGTTGACCATGTACAGTGTCCCCACCTTCTTGTGATCCGTACTTGTGATAAAATCACTAAACCAAGGCCAGAATCGTTCCCAAGCGAATGCATCAGGGTCTTGACGATAGAATACCCAAGCAACACATCCAAGGGTAATGACGACCATCAGAAGAATCGCACTGGCTAGAACGGTGAGACCACTTGCTTGTTCTACGGGTTGTGGGCCGACATCAGCCGTTAGACGCCCCCACAGATCTCCGCCGCTGGTTTCATCACCGTTGACGGAATTGGTGTGGAGAATGAATTTCGCACCACCGTCCATTGGTGCAGTCCATTCAACTTGCCAGAGTCTCTGGTCGTTGCCTTGTCCACTGTCAGCTTTGTCTGTTCCAGTGTGAGTAACACTTCCATCTGAGTTGGTTTGCACCATATCGTCAACAGGCGTTAAGATTCCAGCACTGACCCAAAGGTGAAATCCACCCAAAGCCGAAGGATTCGTGTTTTCCGCAAAGGAAGGACCACCAGTGAATGAAATGTTCAGTGTATACGTTGCTCCGGCTTCAAGTTCATCGGGGAGTCCCTCAAGGCTTGGCACAACTTCGCTACTTGCAGTCTGTCCGTGACAGGAACACCCAGCATCTTGTGCACCAGAAATCCCAGTGGGATATGATTGCGCACTCGGTGCAACAGCAACGGCGAGGAGTAGAATAGCGAGAATTGCAAGGGTGCGAGGGTTCTTCATTGAATTGAACATCATTTCACCTCACTCGTAGACCTCAACAACAGCGGTCATGTAACCGTGGTCCATTCCACAGTATTCTGTGCACATCAGCAGAGATGAACCAATTTCATCCATGCTGGGCGTGTAATACAATCTAGTTTCAACATTCTGGCTGGTATCTTCTTTGAGCCCCCAATCGAGGAAGAATGGAGCATGTGTTACATCGTTTGATCTGAGGATGAATCCGTATGATTCATCCGCCTTCACACGTAACAGTGGTTTGATTTGACCTTCAACTTCGATGGTTGTAATTTCACAAATCAAAATGCCATTATCATTGTAGAACATCGTGGAAGAGCGATTTTCCATCGCAACTGATGATTCTGGCGCATCCTCAGTATCTCTAAGGGGGTCACAATCAAAATCCCAATACCATTGATTTCCAGTGATATTGATTTCATGTGCATCTGGATCAGCAGTCCACATTTCGTCAATGGGTCCCCAAGCAATATACGTTAGATAGACAATGAGAATGAAAGGCACAATCGTCCATGTTAATTCCATTCTGAGATCGTCGTTTTCTTTCGGGAAAACACCAGGGGTAAAGTTGTCGATATTGTTATCGCTACCATCCTTTGAACGGAATCGCAGAGAGTTGTAGAACAACCAAACTACAACGATAACGAGGACGATTAAAGCCCAGAAATTGAAGATATCAAAGAGGTACCAAAAATGCTCTCCGCCTGCTTCCATGGTGTATCCTCAGCCGGCCCGGAGCGAGGACGCTATATGAGAGTTGTCTGGCCCCCCGTAGGGGGGTCAGGAAAACGATTAGAATTACAAAACCCGTCCGAATAAATCAAGAATCAACATCTATGGTTGGTAGTTGATGGGAGATTGGCCTGACGGACTCCTGAGAGAGGATGCGGATGCAGTGGTTTTGGCAGTCGCCGTTCAACCCGCTTCAAAGAGAATTGGAATCGAAGGAATCGATGTTTGGAGAGGCCGTTTGCAAATTGCAGTGAAGGCCGTTCCAAAGAAAGGAGCTGCCAATGAAGCGGTCTGTGAATTACTTTCAGAAACATTTGGAGTGCCATTGGTTTTTGTCGAGATTATTTCTGGACATCGTTCGCGACTGAAGTCGGTCAAATTGCGTCAGGTAAGCATTTCTGACATTGAATCACAATTGGAGGCTTTCCGTGTCGAATAATCGAGATGCACGCTATACTACAGCGGGTCGTGCATTGGGTGAAGCCCGCATTCGAAACCGCCCAACGGCATCAGGTGGTTGTGGTTGTCCAATCATTGTCGAAGGCAGGAATGACCGCATTGCCCTAGAGTCGATGGGTTTCATCGGCCCAATTGAGCAAGTGAATCGTGGATGGGACCAATCTCGTTTTGTCACGTACATCTTTGAAACATACGGCATTCTCAACAAGGTGGATCAAGGAGCGTCGGTAATACTCCTGATGGATTGGGATCGGACAGGCGGCCGTCTCCAACGAAAAATAGGGGAGCGGTTGGAGGCTTTCGGAATGAAAATTGACCATGAAACTAGAATGGATTTGGTCCGCGCAATGAAACCTGAAGGTCGCACTGTAGAGGGGTTGAAACCCCATGCTGAAAAATTGCGCCCCTACATCGATATGGTTGATTCAGATGGCGCAGAAGAAGAATGATTACTCGATTTGAATCGCTACACGTAGATTCAAGCGACCTTCCAAGTTGTCACGGATTTGATCCAATTCCGCAAGGCGTCTTGCGAGCTCATCCTGCAGTTTTGTGATGAGACTATTCTTCATTCGCACCCAACGAGGGTCCGGCATTCTCCCTTCTGCTCTTGCCGTCCAATCCGCTTCCGCAAGTTGTCCCATTTCACGCAGGATTCTCTGATGCCAAGCATGTTCTGCGTTGTCTCGTAGTTCTCCAAGAAGTGGCAATAATCGAAGTCGTTCACTCTCCAGCAAAGCTTCTTCGATTGGAGTGAGGAAACTCTGCAAATCTTGTTCTCCAACGACCTCGCTATTTTGCAGCAATTGCAGTGGATTGGCTCCATCATCAAGTACGGGTACTCCCCCAGCGTCAAGATAGAGCCAACGTCTCACCGTTGTCTGGGTAAGGCTATCCACAGTCCAATCAATACAGACACACCATGCTGCTTGATGGGGAGTCGACCCTAGAGCCTCCGTTCGAAGGAAGAGTGGTGCATCGGTTCCTACATCCATCAGTAAACGCACCAGTGGGTGATATGGAGTGATGAAAATGTGTTGGGGGTTTTCACGTGCAGTATCACGTTCAAAGACGACATGAAACCAGTGAGGGCCAGAACTATTTGCAGCTGTGGTGATGATATCTTTCCAACCCACAGTATCTCGATCAATACGGTTAGAGTCCATTGCTCGTTGTGCCAACTCTTGCACAATATTGCGTTCCAAACCAAGCATCCACACGCCCTGTTCTCGGGTAGGATGTAGTTGTGCACTGTCGCCTAGATGATGCATTAGCCATTCTAGTAATTGCTGTGAATTGATTCCAAGTTGATGTCTATTGACTGAATTTCGCAGAGCAGAAATCCCAGGATCTGGTCCAACCCATTCACGTTCATCTGTGGAGCGTTCATCAAGCCACATCTCTCTCTTATCGAGAAGTGTCATCACGGCATCATCGTCCTCGCTAGATGCATCTTCTGCCGTGATCATTCGTAGCCCTACGGGCCGTCCCAATTCTGTTCTTGCAACCATTCGCATTGCTTCTCCCAATAACGGGTCAAGCATCCCCAGCGCATCTTCAAACAGACGAATTCGGTGATACAGTCGGTGCAAGATTGCAGCATCAATTGTTCCTTCAACAGCAAGGTTGAGAATTTGAATTTCTTCGGCGGTTTGACCGAATCGATCGAGTCTCCCAATTCGTTGTTCAATTCTCATTGGGTTCCAAGGTAAATCGTAATTGACCAATCTGTGGCAATGCTGTTGATCCAAACCTTCACTACCGACCTCGCTTGAAAGCAGCACATCGAATTCACCATTTCTGAATCGCTCTCGTATTACATCTCGATCTTGCATACGTGTTCGTCCGGTAATGACTTCACAACTAATTCCATCTGCCATCAAACGTTGTTGAAGATGTTGCAATGTCGCGTGGAAATGACTGAACAACAGAATACCGCCCTCCGTATCATCGTTGAGACTTTGAATAATCCAGGAACGAAACGCATCATACTTTGAATCCGTTTCACCCAATGCTTCAGCCGCTTCGATGAGTTCATTCAAGTTTCCAAGGCGTCGTAACATTCGAATTTCGACTTCTTCCAAGTCGATATCAGCTTCATCATCAGTTGAATTATCTAGAACCTCACGAGCCTGTGAATGCAATTGTCTAACTACATGTCCTGCAAAGGCAGGTAGGCAAGAAGAAGCCATTCTTTCAGGAACGATTAGTGCCCAGTCGAAGACTTCACCTTCGGGGTGCCTCATTTGGATTAGAGTTCTCGCCCACGCACGTGCAGCCTCATAGAGTCGCCATTCCTCTTCGGTAAGATTAATGTCGAGTGTGATTGCTGATCTTTGGGCCAAATGCCAATCCAAATCTCGTCGTCTAGTTCGCACAAGGAGATCGTTCAGTGGTCGTAATCGTCGAATCAAATTCGCCAAAATGATTCTGGAATTTTCGATTCTGAATTCAGTCCACGCAGATTCATCTTGCACTAAATTGACCGCTTGTTCAAGGCGGGGGTCGCCTGCAAATCCAATCGTGTTCTGTAGTGCACGGAAGTGATCCAAGGCCCTTGGCAAGTTAGGAACCGGTCGTGATATGCCATCCAATACATCATTCAGCATACGAGTTGGTCTCATTGTACGATGAAATTGTTCAATGGTAGGCCATCGATCAGGTGCCAATAAACTGAGTTGCACCCACAGTTCTTCTTCACGTAGATTGATGGGTGTAGCCGTCATCAGAACACTCTGCCGAGAACGCATGGTCAGCAATTGTGCAGCATCATGCAAACGATTTCTGGGATTGCGACAATGATGTGCTTCATCGATGATGGTCAGCATGACCTCAGGCAATGTTTCCATCAATTGCACAAGAGTCGCAGAGCGCCGCAGGATACCATGACTGACGATGAGGATTCGCGGTTCTCCTTCAATCAACCGTTCAACGATTCTAAGCAATCGCCTTCCACTGTCTACAATTTCAGCTTCAAGATCGCCACGATGGTGTAATTCTTGCTTCCATTTGGAGCGCAGTGAACCAGGACAAGCAATGATGACTGCACCCGTTTCACCAGTGGAGTGAAGCCGACGAATAATTCGAATTGCAGAGATTGTTTTGCCGAGCCCTACTTCATCAGCAATCAACAATCCATTCCAGGGGGACGCTGCCAACCGAGCCGCAGGAAGGTGTTGATGGGGCTGGTCTTCCCATCGACCAAAATCATGCATGGGTGCAGAATCACTTGCTGGAAATCTTAGCAGTAAATCAGTCCAACGTAGAGAGGCTGGTAGATTATCGGCCGTTGCCGAAAATGCATCATCCCTTGCCCCTGAGACGGTCATAGGTCGAACGGTCGAGCGGGCGTTCTTGAACCCTCGGATGGGGAATCCCTTTCCTAGGGAAGTTCGACGCCATTTTGTTTGACGGTATTCAACACCACATGAGTCACCGTTCTGATAATACCTTCACTCGATAAGACCGTCTTTGACAAATCATCCAAGTGTGCGCGATCGCGCACACGCGCGAGAACCATTGAGTCGAATTCACCCGTGACATCGTAGATTCCGAATACACGTGGATCATCAGCAATTCTTCGTTGAACCTCCATCAATCTCCCCTTCTCGATTCGAAGACCACACAAAACCGTCATTGTCCAACCCACCTTTTCGGCATCAAGGTGAACGCCATATCCATGAATGACACCCATCTCTTCCATTCGCTTGACTCGATTGGAAACGGTACCGAGTGCCACCCCCACTTCTTCTGCAATCGAACGCATCGAAGTTCGTGCATCTGCGAGCAGAACTGCCAAGATTCGACGATCGGTGTCGTCAATCATGATTCGTGGGTATTCCCGACGGACCTTGAATCTATGTTGGGGGCTCTTTGTGGAGTGTAAGGTCGAGAACCCATCCACCCATTTCGTCGACTTCGATACTCCATTCGGTCTCTATGATTGTTGTTTGAACATCGTTTCCACCTTGAGCAGGTTTGACATGTACAGGGATTGTTTTTTCAGTTCCAGCAGGTAAATCCATCGAGCGGATACCCTTTGCCAATTTCCATGGGTCCAATACACGGACCTCTCGTAGATGCACGCCACATCTACCCGCCTTGAGGTAAGCAATTGATTGTCCGGTGGCATCCCGGCCCCCCCGCAATTTTGGTAACATCACTTCACGCTTCCACTCGGCTCGCGAGATTGCCGCGAGACTCAAGATGATGACTCCTAGACCCATCAATGTGGAAACGCGTTGACCAGTTTCAATGGGACCATTGTTTATCAGAGGTACTGACATGGAGAGTAACGCATGATTTTCTTCAGTCATCATATCAGAAAGTAGTATTACGAATTTGAGTCGATGAGCATCGTCATTATTCAAGCCATTTACAAGCGTCAATTCACGATAAATCGTTCCATTTCCTTCACCAATGGGTGTTGGATCGTAAAGTCGAACGACAGCATGTTGAGTCGGTGTACGACCAAACATTTCAACATCCTCTTCGATTAAAATTAGACGAAGTATTCCATTCTCAATTTCAGAAGTCAAATTGACATCAACTGTAACATTGAGGCTTTGTTCGGAGGACCACCGAATCGTGGCATGTAGGATTGCTGATGCCGGTTCAGAGGCGTGGTCAACAACCGACAACTCACCGAGTTCGATGTATCGATCCTCCGTTTTCAGCGTCCCCAGTAGACTCTCTTCCGGATACCAAGCCAGCCGAATCACCTCATCATTTGGTATACCCTCATTCATCTCTGTCGGAAAATGCTCGACAAAGCGAGGAATGCTTTCTCCCGATTCAGCATCAAGGGATTCCGAATTTTCGGGAATGGACCACAGCCCCCATCCCGAAAGTGACAACAAGAGAAGGGCGACAACGAAGGGCATCCAAGCGCCCGCATCATCTGCGTCCATGTGCAACGGAATGGTCGATGGCGCATGAATGTCGTGACTAGAGGTCCAGTTTCCATCTGAGAATCCGCTGATCAGCCTCAGCCATCATCAAACTGAGTTTTCCAGCAATCCAAGCGGGCAAGAATTCACCCTCATATTCTAGCAAAACACCACCATCTCTCAAATTCTGAAAATCTGGACCGAGCGTAGAGCGCCCCGGTTCTTCACCTGAAAGCAAGTTCTTCACTAACGCCTCTTCGATTTCGATTCTGTGATTATTGACAAGATGTGCTATACCATGTAATCCGGTTGAAATCAAGCGATTGTGTTCATTTCTGATTTTCCAAACAGGTTGTCCGGCTTGCAGGACACGCACTGGCTGCCAATGTTCACCGGGAAAGAGTTGATTTTTGGCCGTCAAACGCGGGGCACTCCACATCCATTCACGAATATCATCTGTGCTAATATGCGCAAAGTGTCCTCTACGCCACATCGTCAAACCGTCAGAATGCACACCCCATTCTTCAAACAAATCGAGATCCTTTTGTTCAGGAATCCGCAAGTCCTTTTTTTTGAGAGGTCTAGGTTCAATCGGCACGGGTTCTTTCCCTTCATCACGGGGATGCGAGCGTGTTGCACGCGCTGAATCATGATCGGTTTCCGTTTGAGTGAATACTGCGATAAAGAATCCCGAACCATCATTTTCATCATTCCATACACGTATGCAAGGTTGTGTATTCTCGGTCATCCCCGGTCGCGTCTTCAATCCTGGGAAAACTGTACTTGAGTTGATTTCAATTAGAGATAACCAAGGAAACCGCTCAAGTACAACTTCAACGACATTTTCGTTTTCTTGAGGGTCAATTGAGCAGGTCGAATAGACCATTCGACCACCGGGCCGAAGGAGGAGAGCACCCCTGGAGAGAATACCGATTTGCAATCTAGACATATGCTCACCATGCCTCGGTTTCCACTTCGCCCAAACATCGGTGTTTTTCCGAGTTGTACCACTGCCAGTACATGGCGCATCGACCAGTACCCGATCAAAACCAGGTTCGGCAACCCGAGGGAAGTTTCGACCATCTTCACGAACGATGACCATATTCAGATGCCCAACTCTCTGTGCATTGGATACCAGGTGATTGGAACGTCCTGGATTGGGCTCACTCGCAACCACCAATCCCCTTCCATCTAGACATTCTGCAATTTGGGTGGCTTTGGATCCAGGTGCGGCACACATGTCGAGGACCCGCAGTCCGGGTTGAACATCTAAGGCCTGAACAGGCATCATCGAAGCCGCTTCTTGTTGCGTAATCCGTCCTGTTGAATGCAACGATTGAATCTTCAGCCGGTACTCATCATCAGGGCATTTTGATTTGTTCCAAGGCAGTGTGTATGCTCCACCTGCGCCAGTAAACCACTCGATTGGTTTGGCTCCCATTTCAAGGAGAATATTTCGAGTCCATTCAACATCTGACCTACACGGATTAATCCGCACGGTTTCGGGGAGTCTCGGCGTAGCTGAGTCCAGCCAGGTTTCAAGTTCACCGGGGCGCAATTTCTCCACCAGTTGAGACAATTCACTGGCTGCAGCATGGGCACGCCAATCGGAAATCATCTCGCCCATATTCTCTCCGAAGTGATGCTGAACTTCAGCGCATCGGCTACGCCCAACCTTCAACGGCTGGGAGCGAAAGGGACCGCTATGGCGAATGGCACGACGCTGGTACTAACCGTCGGCTTACTGCTTGTTCCAGTTCTATTGCTAGGTAGAGATTGGATGCCAAAGTGGGTCCATAGAATCCCTCTTACCATCATTTCGCTAGCCGTTCTCTTCAGAGTTTACGCCTTTTGGACCATCGATATTACCGATGCACAAGTTGCGGGTTATCTTCCAGATCATGTAACTGGAATTGAGACCATTTTGCACATTTTTGACGGCCCGGCAGGTCTCATGCTTGGATTGTTACTCGGCTTTTCAGCAGGTCTCGCTTTGGTTGAACCAAACACCAGTGAATGCCGATGGGCCACTCTTTGCTGGATTCTTCTTCTTGGATGGGGTATTGATTCCGATGGCTTTGCAACCATCGCCGCAACACCCCTCAACGCCCAACCGTCCATTATGGATTGGCACAGTGCCATTTATCCACTTCTTGGATGGGGCTTGTCGTTTGTTGTGATTCCAACCCTTGTGCAGATTGAAAATGCCACACCCTCTCGCCTTGCTGCTACATTTTGCATCTGCATTGCTCTTATCGATATTTCTTCAAGTCCAGTCGCGTGGATGTTACTGGGTCTGATTGCACACAGGATTTCCTCCTTGAGAATACATTCGATTCGAGGGGTGGCACCACAACGCCGTTGGGTTGGATTATTGTTGACTTTCTTCCTCTCGTCTGTCATCATTGTGATTGGTTTGTCTTGGTTAGCGATGCCAGATGAATTTTGGAAAGCAATATGGTATGCTCGTCTCGCTGTGGGCTGGATATTGTTGTGTGGAATTGTTGGTGCATTGACTCCAATGATGGGTTACGACGCTTACCCCCGTCCAGAAGCATGGGGCTTCCATACAGGTTTGATTCTCGCCCCTGCAATCTTGCCCCATCTTGAGTTGATTGAATATGCAATTCTTCCCATTTTTGTCATTGGAATCGTGATGCCCATTCTTGCGACACTCCCTGAGTATAGGCCACAAATTGATTGGAAACGTCGCGGGTTGGAGATGATTTTATTGCTGTCACTCCTACTGTTTTCCCTCTATCTAACAAACTACATCCCTCTTTCATTGGTTGCCATTCTTGCTGTACTACCATTGCTAATCCAATTCAAACATTCGGTGGATGAAGAGGAGTAAAGAAACCTACATTTTGAGCATCGGTTCATCCCGAACGGTTATACCTGCACCGTCTCCGATGAGAGATTCGTAACCAATGGTTACAGGATGGGATTCAAAATGACAACACAGCGCAAGCCGGCTCGCAGATACGCATCTGAGAGCGAGACAAAGAGAACGAACGCAGTTGAGACTGCAGTGAAACTGACACAACTGACTGACCGCGCTCGCCGCATCGGCGCAGCGCAGGGGCCTCTGGTTCCTGTTGAAGCACTCATGACCATTGAGTCCGATGCCTGGGTTTGGCAAACAGTGGATCGTAAAGTGCTCGAACAACTGAGCCATCGCTTGGTACTTCAGACGGAGGACGGACGTCGCCGTGAACTCTTCATGACCAATGGAATTGATTCGGCAATGGACGCTGCAAGTCGCATTGTTGAATTCAACAATGGCGTTGTATTGATTGAGACTCTAGACCCCTGAAAGGGGTCATATTCCGATAAATTTGGATTCGGCGTCTTGAAATATGAAAGGCGGGTCGGCGAATCGCATGGCTGTAAAGAAGTCGAAGAAGAAGGGCGGCCCCAACATCCAGCAGGCCGCTGGTCTCATTCGCTATTTCGATGAGGAGAGCGAAGACGCAATCCAGATTTCAAAAGGCGCCCTTTACTTCGCTTGTATTTCTGTTAGCATCGTGATTTACTTGCTCAATCACGGAGTCCTACAGTGGGCTTGGGCACAATTGACTGGCTTCTGATTAATCCTCTTCGGATAAATCAACGAAGGGGATATCTTCCTGTTTTATTGCATCCTGTAGCATGGTTGCATCTGGGGGTAATTCCTCATGTTCAAGCACGGTATCTGAAATATCGAGATCATCAACTTCGATGGCAGCCATTTCCTCCAAGGCATCTCCTCCCGAATGTTGAGCCACAACCTCTGTTCTAGGATCAGCTGCAATGATGTGAACCTCGGCACGAGAAAGCGCTCGTTCTAATCCCGTTGATGAGCGATCGTGTAATGCATCATTGGCAATATCGCATTCTGAAAATGCAGCGCCAATTTCATCGAGAGCCTCCTCTTTTATCCAACCCTTTGGAGCATCTTCAGCGAGAGTAGTCAATTCCTTCTCTAGGGCACGCGCCTTTGAGCGAATCACCTCAATTGAATCGGCCAAATCTGAATGTCCACGTTCAATCAGTGCTTCCCATTCGGCTTTCTCATCGATAGGATTCACTCCGGTCGCTTTTGCAAATCGCCCAATCCACTTGGCTTCCCATGGATTTCTACCGAGTGATGCAGCCAAATCGAAAACCAATCTTGCACGTTGATTGAGTGGTCCAGTCATGTGGATTGAATTTAGAAAGCAGGAGGAAAACAATCCGAATCCCCAATACGAGCGACTCTCAATGGTTACACTCACCTCGGCGTTAGACGTAACAATCCTCCAAATTTGTTGATCAAACCCTGGAATCTCTGTAACACGTGGAGGTTCGTGAGCACCAAAGCAACGAAGGAGCGCATCACCAACATCCCCGAGGTATAGGCTGCCTTCAGTTTCAGGATAATTTGCGTGGCGCAATCTCCTATCTGCATCGATTTTCATTTCAGGGTTTCCAGAACGAACCTGTGCATGCAGATGGCTTTCCATCGCATTCAGTTCAACTATTTCCGTGATGTTCAACTCCCCCCTTGGTCCGCACTTATCCTTGCGAGAGGAAGAACAACTTCAATACGTTCGACGGTTTGTACGATACGGAGCGGAAATAATGGCGAAGAAGAAGTCCTCCGGCGATGACAAGGCAATAGCAAATCTACAAGCCGTACCAGGCGTTGGTAAATCGACTGCACAAAAGTTAGCCGAATCGGGCATCCGAACGGCTAATCAATTGTCAAAAGCAAGCATGAAAAAGTTGCTTGCAGCGGGCCTATCATCTGGAATGGCAACCAAATTGGTCGCTGCCGCAGCCAAGAGCACGGGCAAGAAGGTCGCAGCCAAAGCGAAGGCGGCACCCAAGAAGGCCGCAGCCAAAGCGAAGACCATTGCAATGTCCGCTAAGACTGCAGCAGTGAAGGGCAAAGCCAAGGCCAAGAAAAAGGCCCCTGCCAAGAAAAAGGCCCCTGCCAAGAAAAAGGCAGCTGTAACCAAGAAAGATAGCAAAACAGTTGAGGTTAGGAGCAAGACAATTGCGACTCCTTCATTGAAGGATCTTCTGAAGAGGATCAAGAAATCAGATTGATAATTTACTCAATTTCCTTTCGCCCTTGTTGTGCTCGATGATAGATCTCTCGTAGGCTCTGGTCACCGATTTCAAGGTAGACTCGGGTTGTAGAGATATTCGCATGCCCCAGAAGTCTCTGGATGCTGACAAGATCAACTCCATTTTCCAGTAGCCCCGTGGCAAAATTATGCCGCAATGTATGCGGACTCAGTTTCGAACGAGGTATGTCTGAGGCATCAGCGAGTACATCCATCAATTTCTGAACTGCACGAGGTGTCAATCTGCGTCCACGTCGATTTAGAATGAGTGCATCGCGATGGTCATCGGAAGGCACATGCCGAGATATGATTTTATTTCGCACACGGCCATAGGCTTCGATGGCCTCAACGGTGGATTCTGTGAATAGAACCAGACGATCCTTCCCACCTTTCCCATCCCGCACGGTTGCTGATAAATCATCTAAATCAACTGATGACCGGTCTAGTGCGCAAAGTTCAGAAACTCGCATTCCAGTATCGAGGAATACAGTGATGACGACATTGGCAAAGGGATTCTCACTGGTCGCAGCCGCCTCCTTCAATCGATCCATTTCACGATGTGTGAGAGTTTTCGGTAAACTTCGGCCCTTTTGTGGTCGTGTCACCCAATCAGGTACACGATGACCAACCCAATTCAAGAGGTGACTAACCGATGCTAAACGGGCATTGATTGTTGCAGATGCAAGATGCGATATCGATTGGACCCAAATGTCAAGGCGACCATTGTTTGGATCCACCCATCGAGAAATTTGAGTCACAGAGATATTCTGCAAAGCATCCCAAGAAGGTGGAAGTTCTCCAGGAAGCACAGTTGTCAAGAATTGTTTGGTTGCAGTTCGGTAGGATCGAAGCGTATGTGCACTTTTCTTTTCACTTGCCAATTGCATTTCATAGCAACCATGCCACGGTAAATCTGCCAAACGTGTCAATCGACTAGGCAATCCATATGGTACGCCCAATTCTTCTTCTGAAAAAGGAGTGGCAAAGCGACCCCCTTTTACTGATTCTGACCAATTGTTTTCTGTTGACTTTCTTTGATTTCCATCCTGCATGCTGCTACCATCCTCAGGGCCCAAAGGCCCCTGCAATCCCATCCCCGAAGGGATACCGCAGTCAGGGGGTGATGGTATCAATGCTGCGCAGGGTCAATTGGATTATCCGCCCCAAAGAGGTGCGAATTTGAAATGCCGGCTTCTTCAGCGGCGCCGATATCGCCAATGGTGTTCAGGAACTCGTGCCGCCCATGCTGCTTCGTTCTCAATGTTCGATTCAACATTCCACGGTTGTGGTTTTTCTGGCGCTGTAAAACGAGCATCAATTGTTTGTTGAATCAATGGACGAATGCGCTGATGTAGAACTTCAATTTCTCCGTAGAAGATGAGTTCATCAGCCTCACGAAGAACAAGATCACCAGATGGATTCCAAATGTGGGCTCCTGCACGACCAATCGCTGCGACGGTTCCATCCTCATCAAATGTCATCAAATCGCCAAGGCGACGACCGACAAGTTCGGGATAGCGTCGCACTTTCAACGAAAGCGTACCATGCCCTTCTTTGTTTGAAAGCAATTGATTCAAATCGATTGGTGTGAAGGCATGAGTTTCAACAACGTGAGCCATAATGTGTCCTGCAACATTGATTCCGCTTGCCTTCTCAATCCCTTCTAGTCCTGGACTTGAGTTGACTTCGAGTAGTAGAGGGCCCCGGGATGATTCAAGCAAATCAACTCCAGCCACATCCAATCCAAGCAGACGGGCCGCCTTGCAAGCGATGCGAGCATAGTCATCTGGTAAATTGATACTTTCAACACTGCCACCCAAGTGGTAGTTTGATCGGAATTCCCGTCCATGGGCACGTCGGCGCATCGATGCGACAACTTTGCCGCCCACTACGAGTACTCTCACGTCACGTCCGTGACTTTCCTGAATGTATTCCTGAACGAGAACACGGTCAGTATTCTCAAGCACCTTCCATGCGAGTTCACTAGCTTCTCGTTCGGTGTGTGCTAGGTATACGCCAGTCCCCTGTGTGCCTTCTGGTGCCTTGATGACACAGGGCACCCCTCCAACTTGTCGAATGGCTCTCTCAACGTCACGCCAGTCGCGAACCAGTGCGGTTGTCGGTACAGGAATGTGATTTGCAGAGAGTACTTGAGTTGCGTGCAACTTATCACGACTGTTCTGAATTCCATCGCTACTGTTTGCCACATATGTACCCATGCGTTCAAATTGGCGAGCAATGGCCACACCATGGCCTGTAATCGAATATCCAATGCGTGGAACAACAGCATCTACTTCGACGTTCCACCCCTCATGCAGAATGCGTCGTCCATCATTTCCGACGGTTACGGAGAGTTTCATCGGATCCAAAACATCGACTGAACATCCGAGTGCATTTGCTTCATCTACAAGACGCCTTGTAGAGTACAGCCGAGGGCCGCGAGATAGGATGGCTACGCGCAGGGTCATCGAATCGGGGCGGAACCGCTTCCGTTTTGAGTCCTACGCATGAAAACCGCGTGACCGCGCGCCCGCTCGCACACACGCTCGCGCGCGTGCGAGAAGCGAGGCTTTGAAGTGGCATCCGGTAGTCGACAATTCATGCAGCCCGTCACCGGCCCCTCAGGTCCGCCCGTCGCTGGCCCCTCTGGAGCCCCTGATGTAGCAGGTCCATCCGGACCCCCTGTTTCAGGTCCTAGCGGCCCTCCTACTGACGTAAATCCCGCTCAATTCGACCCATTGGCCGAGATTGAAGATGCTCGAGCCCGCCGACAAAATCGGGAAGAACGCCTTGAGATGCTTGAGAAAAAGCGCAATAGCGCTCGAATCAATGTATATCTCTTCTTGGCAGTCACAGTTATTTTGGGTATTTTCTCATTCTTCCCGGGTCCAATTTATGGCGATGTGTCAGACGACCCACAAGCCGGAATGGGTTCTACTGACGCCAAGGATTGGATTCGTGAGGGGGGCGACAACGAGCATCGCGACAAAATATGGGATGGTTCTTCCAATGCTAGTTCCGCACACATGAACATCTACATCCCACCCCCACTACCCGACATGGGTTCAACATCAGCTGTTCGTGTTGAGGTCACCTTCGTATCATATCGAGCATCTGGTTCATCACACTTCAAGGCGGGAATGTTTGATGGAAATTGTGATCAACCCCAACCAGCACATGAGGAATTGGATGCGGATTCGTGGCACTTGAGCGAAATAGATCTAGGCCCAGGTGAACAAGTAGAATTCACACTCTACACTCAGCCGGGTCAGAAATGTATCCTCGTCCAATGGGTTGAACCCATTCCACAACATGAGCAGACTATACTTCGGACCATGGATCTAGAAGTGGCTGTCTATTGGCCTCGAATGCTCACTGTCCCCGTGGGCCTCATCACCTTCCTACTGGCGGGCTTCGCCTTCATCGGCGCCCAGAAGACTGGCAAGGCATACAAGTCGACAAAATATCCTGAAGGACGACCTGAGAAGAAGGTCGAGGAAGAGGTTCTTGAAGCGGCAGAAGCCGAGCAAAGAGGCGAACAGTTGGGTGTACCTGAAGTTGAAACTCCTGAAGATATGGATGCACCCGATGTCGATGGTCCGACCCTAGCAGAGGCTGCAGCAACCCCTGAGCAAGATGATGTCACACCCGATGCAGTTCCAGAAGAAGTGCCTGCGGAAGAAACAGATTCCCCAGCAGAAGAGTCCGCTCAAGCTGAGAATACAGCGTCAGCATGGACTGATGAACAACTACTCGGAGCCGGTTGGACACAAGACCAAATCGATGCTATGCGGAACGGTTGAAACTACTCAGAACGCATTGTAGGTTCACACGTTGAGCGAAGAGGTTGAAAGCGGCAGGCATTGCCATCCTCTCTGAGGATGGCCCATGGACAAGGATGAACTCTCTGCTCTGACTGTTGTAGAGTTGAAGGTCCGCCTCAAGGAATTGGGCCTAACCACCAGTGGGAAAAAAGCCGATTTAATCACCCGATTGATCGAGTCCGATGACGAAGAAGAAGACGCCCTCATTCTCGAAGATGACGATGACAATTCAGAATTTGATTTGGATGAAGTCATAGAAGCAGAAGTCTTTGAGGCCGAAATCATTGATGATGAAGATGCAGAATTTGAGTTCATTGAAAGCATGACGAGTTCAACAATAAGGCACTCTGAGTCATTCTCTTCTGGGCCAGCATGGTACAAAGATGGAACCACCATTGCAACCATTCTTGTCGTGCTATTGTTGGCTGGAGCCGGAGGGTGGTGGTATCTCAGCAATGAGGCATCCGTCTATCAAACGGCCCCTTCTCGTTATGGTGATGATTTACAGTTCACCGTGAGCAATGGTTTGCTTCTAGCAGATGGAGATGAAATGGTTGCCCTGCTACGTGATGCACTATCGCCCAGTGCATTGGATGATGTCTGTGATGAATTACGTATTGAATTCACAGGTACGGGTTCATCATCCATTACAGATGGGGCCATCAGTGACCTTCTCGACCCTAGTGATACAGACCTTGAAGGGGCTGTAATGGCCAAAGATGCCTATGGGAGAAATTGGAACACCGTCCAATCAAATCTCAACTATGATCTCAGTGCCGACCTCTCAGGATATACTTGGTCAGCCATCAATCAAGATAGTTGCAGTTCTCTAGAATGGTTGCGGAGAAACAATCAGTTGGATCTTGAAGTCAATCAGTGGCACGAAATCACAGAAAGAAGTTTGTTGCGTTCACAAACCGCACTCAATTTTGTTGACTCGGAAGGCCAATCTTTCAGTTCAGAGGCGACGACATTCGATGGCCTGATTGGTTCGAATACAATCTCAGAACTGATTGGTGCAGCAGTATTGCCAATGCATCCTGTCAATCTTTACGATATCTTTGGATTGACGGTTCTTGAAGAAGGATTGACCGGTGAAACCGATGATGGCTATTGGAGTTGGCAAGTGGGTTCAACGAGCACGATCGGTGGTCAAGATGCGATTCAAATCAGAATGTCTCACATCAAAATTGGAGAATGTCTAGGCAGAGCGGAAATGGTACTATGGGCCATCCCAGGACAACCATTGGCAGCAAAACAAATCGTTGATGTTTACATTGACAAATCCAAAACCGAATCCGGTTGTTCGTTCACAGAATCTGAAGCGATTGACCTCACTTTCCCTGAAGGCGAATTTGTGGTAAAATATACTCTGGAACAGACATCATTCAAGCGTGGAAACGAACTCTTGGATTGGCAGACATACTATGCCACACGCCCCGATAGTTCTGATGGCAAACCGTCGGCATCACAACGAGTATCATGGGTAAACCACATGCCTGATAATTCCTCAAGTCGATTCAATCTTGAGCAAGCAGTAAGTTGTGTAATGGCTGACGCAGCGGCATTCCCAGAGGCGAATACAGCGCTCAATGCTGATGGTTACGTGTTTGCAGCTAAGGATGACAGAACAGGCAGTGACCCCACATGGAATCTATCATGGATTAGTTCTAGTGATGCAGGATGGGTTCGTGTCACATGGCCTGGCGGTGAAAATTGCTACAATTCAGGTGACGGTTTCTTCACTGTGGATGAGAAACCAGAACATTCTCGAGATCAAATCCCTCAAACCCACAAATTGGCATCACTAGAGAGCCGCATGGTTTCAGCCACTTACTATCCGGATTTGAACCCACAAATCACCTCCAATGGAAACCTCCGGAGTGATGTCCAAATCGGCTATGCACTGGTTGTTCCAGAAGAAAATGCGGTTTCAGAATGGTTGGATGAATTCGACATCATGGGTGGTAAGGTCACCGTGTATCTGGAACGCACTTGGACAACGGGCAACACCGAACAGAGTCTTCGGGTCGGAATGGATGCTGAAACGGGACGAATGGCTGGTTGGGTCCTAACTTCGAGCCCAGCGTAATGTGCATCAAATCGCCATTTCCCCCCTGAATTGCCCCGTCAGCCTCAAGAGCGCTGCAAGGGCGGACGCAATTGGGATGCATCATGGATGAGGATGATCTGCTGCCTGAGGCGGTCGCAGCACCTTTGGTGGTAGAATTCACTGAAGAAGAGATTCAGGGACCTGATTCAGACCCTTTGAGTTCAGCAGAACCCCGTTCTGAAATTGAACTCCCTAGGGCAGGTCCAACCCCTGCCAATCGTGGTCGAGTTGTTACAATCATGAATCAGAAAGGTGGTGTTGGAAAGACAACTACAGTCATCAATGTCGCCACACACTTGGCTATGCATGGCGTACGAGTATTGGTGGTAGATTGTGACCAGCAAGGAAATTGTGCAACTGGACTAGGCATTGACAAAAGTCGAGTCATGCACACCACTCGAACTCTTTTCACCGAACCAGAACAGGCAGCCTCGTGTCGCCACGCAACTGCTGTTCAAGGCCTCCACCTCGTTGTTGGCGAGAGATCATTGGTGGGACTTGAACAAGAACTCTCTACGCGCCTTGGGCGTGAACGTTGTCTATCCGAAGGTCTTGAATCCCTATTGCCACACTACGATCTCATTCTACTCGACACCGCACCAAGTTTGGGTCTCGTCACCATCAATGCCTTGGTTGCAAGTGATGCGGTCCTCGTTCCAGTACAAACCGAATTTTTCGCCTTGGAAGGTGTTGCCATGCTATCTGCCACAATTCGAGAAGTTCGACGTCGCCTCAATCCCAATCTTGGATTTGATGGAGTGATGATGACAATGCATGCGCCAACGTTACTCAATAGTCAAGTTCAGAGTCAATTGAAGGAAACATTTGGTGATTTGATTGTTGAACCACCGATTCGTCGAAACATCAAACTCGCTGAAGCACCTAGTGAAGGTATTCCAATCCACATTCATGCGCCGGAATCGAATGGTGGGAAGGATTATCGCGACCTTGCGGTTAATCTAGCTCAACGGTGGAATATCACCCTGGAGTGAACCTCATGTCGAAGAAGCGCGTTTTGGGCAGGGGTCTCGATGATTTACTCGCACAACACGATCAAGACCTTCCTTTTCTCGATGCGTATGGCCCTTCGATTGGTGAATCTGAAGGTTTACCGTCGGGTGTAGGTATAGATCCTGCCGAGCAATTGATGGAAGCCATTGCACGATTGTTGCAAGCAGAAGGTCATCAAAATACAGAATTGATGACAAGTGAAGTCAAGGAAAATGGTGTTCATATTACTGTGTTGAGTGGTGGTGATAAACTACCACTCGTGCCATCCGACCTCGGAGCACCAGGTTTCGAAGAAGGAAAATTGGCAGCAGACAGAAGTGAAGCCTCGGTCACCATTGTCCAATGGGGCATCCCTGCCCGCCGCCTCCTCGAACGCCTTTGTGAACATTGGTCCGGGTGATTGCATGAGCATCCGCAGTGCTTTGGTGTCCACCTCTCTTCGACCGAACAAGACCCTTTACCGATTGTTTCGCCCATCACCAGGCCTCATTCGTTTTTTTGTTCATCCACAAACATGGTTTTGGGGGAAGTTGCTGAGCCCGTTTGGCGTCCGCTCAGAGAATACTCATTATGAAAATGTACCGGGTGTGACCTTCATTCCAAAAAAGAATGTACGACCAAACACCATCATCGTGTTTCTACATGGTGGCGGTTACTGTATCGGTTCTTCACGCACGACACATCGAATCGGTTTGGCTAATCTATCCAAGACAACCTCTTGTGTTTGCCATTCAATCGACTATCGCTTGGCCCCCAAGCATCCTTATCCCGCCGCTCTAAACGATGTTATGCAGGCATGGAAGGCCATTATTGCTGACAATCCCGATTCACAAATCATTCTCAGTGGTGATTCGGCTGGTGGCGGCCTCAGTTTAGCATTGATGATGCGGCTGCGCGACGAAGGGTTACGCCTCCCCGATGCTGCTGTGTTGTTCTCCCCATGGACCGATCTGACCTGTAGTTCACAGACCTACAAGACGCTGGCAAAAGCAGATCCAATGATATTCCATGGTATTCCGAATGATTGTGCTGGCCATTACGTTCCTGATTCTGCAGATCGGAAGGATCCATACATATCTCCAATGTTCGGTGATTTCACAGGTCTTCCACGAACACTGATTCTCGTTGGTGATCGAGAGATTTTACTTGATGATAGTCGAAAGGTGGGTGAGAAAGCCAAAACCGCCGGCGTCGATATTGAAGTCGACATCTGGCCGGGGATGTTCCACGATTGGTGGTTGTTCGGCGCATTCGTACCTGAATCCAAACAATGTCTTCGAAAAGTGTCGGAGTGGATCTAGCCCTAAGCTAGAGAACCCATTGGATCCCAGGCTGGTAGGACCACAGGTTCAGTTTCCAATCCCTTCAGCATTTTCTCTGTAAGGTAGTCTTTGGGTGCAGCAATCTCGAACATGTATTCGTCATACCAAGAGTCATTCATCGTGTAATATCCCTTCTGACCCGTGTCGTCACCCCAAGAATTCTCAACGCGCCATCGTCGAGGTTTACCATCCACCACATCGACCCCAGTGAATAGCATCGCATGTGTCATCATGGTCTGTCCATGTTGCAAACGATTCTCTTTGTTCATTCCATACTCGACACCATACAGGTCACTGACATTGAACAAATTGGCATCCCAATATCCGCCTTTGCGATCCATCTCCTTACCAACATCACATCCCATCCAAACCGGTATTCCATCTTCGAGGAGTTTCTGCGTAACAGATTTCATTTCTTCACTTGGAACATTGAGGTAGACAACAGAAGGCCCCCCTGCAACATTCTGTAGATAATCAACTGTGTAGGTTTGATAGTATTCATTGCGGGGGTCATTGACGATACAGACATAGTTCCTCCAATCCACATCCACATATTCCTCTGCAAATTCTTGAGGAGTCATCGCACCCTTGCGATGGAATTTGTTGTCTTTGTCTCTCCACTGCCAATCGAAACTAGTTGGGGGTGTTCCCAGATGGATGCACAGCATATTCCAGATGTCTGAGACACGCTTCTCTTTGTGCGCTCGCGCCTCATTCTCGCTTCCACCATTTTCGAGAATCGCTCGAATTTCGCAAGCAGAACTTCTAAGGATATTTTTCAATTCCATATTCATCCATCGCGTTGCACTGCTTGAATTGGATTCGGGATAAACCGATTTTGGGACAAGGCCATGTTTCTCGATGAGATTCATCGCCATATTCCATTGTCCACCATCGCCAATGGGGTCGGAAAGAAGAAAGTGAATGGTCCGATCATCCACTGGCCGATCAGCAGTATCAATAATGGCCTCAAGGAGATGGTTTGAGCGCTCAAACTTGTCCCAGAAGTGAATGTGGGCCTGGCTAAATTCGAAATTCTTGATATTCATTTTCTTCATTGCACCTACTCTGAAAAGATTCAGAGCGGCGAAAAGCCAGCAACGGCCACTACTCTTCTGCGACGTGACTTTCCATTCATCCAACTTGATGCTGAACGTGTTGTCCGTATTTTGGACAATACTTCGATTTAGAGCTAATTTAGGAAGTTGAACGCCAGTCACAGCATTTTGTGCCACTTTGTTTGATGGATTTGCATCAAACGCCTTTCGAAGTTTCGCAATCTGTTTGTCAGTGATTGTCATTCCCATTGGCTCACCTTTGGTGAGCCATCCCCATCATCGACGACGCTTAGTCATCTCGCTTTGCAATCAATGCAGCGGATAGACCCACGAGGATTGTAGATACCAATGCGGGTGCTGGCAACGATGTTTCCCCTGGGTCGGAAGCGATGATTGAATCCACTGAGCAGCCCTCACCACCGCTTTCTTCACCGGAAACCCAACAATCAGACCACACCTTTCCACCTTCTGAAAAACCACCCTCTGGAACCTTCTCATCCTCTCCATCCGCATAGATTAGAACGATGTCGTAATTGATGTAAGAATGTGTGTCAACGGGTGTGATGGTACTGGTCCATTTACTTCTATCCTCCGTGTAATTCATTGAGATTCTTTCTGGTGGGTTGCATACACCGCTGTTGATGCATTGTTGAACAGTCCATTCCACAGTGGTTCCATTCCCGTTTGCCTCATCAGACAAACTTACCCAGATTGTGAAATTGTCGCCGTCAGTGGACACGTCCGGTGTATGAATTGAATCGATGGGTGTTCCATCTACTTCGATGGTTCGATTGACACCAGAATTCTCCGCTGCAATAGCAACGGGAAGGCAAAGCGAAAGTGCCAAGGTCAGAGTGAGCAAACGGCGCATCATATGACGTGGTTGTGCCTTCCCTTGAATAATGCTCTCATGTTTTGTTTACAGAAATCATGTTCGGAAAAATTTGTTAGTCTCAAACTAAGCATTTTAGGAAATCATCAAGGGTACCTGCTCAATTACTATGAGCGTGCGCGCGGGTGTTATGGCACAAGGTACTGTCAAGTGGTTTAATCAGACGAAAGGCTTCGGATTTATCGAACGTGAGGGGGAAAGCGACCTCTTTGTTCACATATCCAACATCGAAGGAAGAATAGAAGACGGCGACACCGTCGAATTCGAAGTTGGAGAAAGTGATCGAGGGCCCAATGCGGTCAGCGTTCGCAAGGTTGAGTGATTACAACTCAAGCTCCCAAAGTTCGTCACCAATGTGGTGAAGCATTTTCACGGCTTTGCCTTTTACGGCATCGACCATTTCGCTTGAGTCCATCATGGCCCAGCCGATAGCCAACGGTTTACCATGGGCTTGGTCACGAATCCAAATGAGATCTCCAGCTTCAATGCAGTCACAGGCACTGTGAATCCCTGCGGCCATACAATCGGCACCATTCATCAGGAAGGGGATTGCTCCGTGGTCAACATCACACCATTTTCGTGTGGGATTCCAAGCAAGGATACCGCGTAATGTTGGAAAAGCAATAGTTTCACCCTCCAAATCTTCGACTTCCATGCCTAGGGGTGATTTGTCAACAATCAACATATTCCATGGTCCAAAAGTAGCGGTTTCAAGGAAAGCAGACGACAAGTCGGCCTCAACTCCAAGAGGAACCGTCAACCTCTCTATGAGCTTCTTGATTTTCTTGTGTCGCACCGGCTTGCGGCCTTTCAATTTCCAATCCTTCTTGGCCACGTCTAAACGAGGAATCGACACTCTTTCAATTCTCCCGCTCATTTGATGTTCAACCACTCACTCGGCTAACCATGCCGAGCATCTGGTGTGCCCTTCGAACCTTCGCGTCCCACGCCAAAGAAATGGGTGGACAACCCCTCAAATCTCCGCGTTTTTTCCTCAAGCCTTGGGCCGCACTCGCTCAACCTCCAGTAGGTTGTGAGATGATGCTCCCTACACATTTGGATGAAGTGCATCATGAGGTGGAATTGGTACTCAAATTGGGCGAAGATATGGGCCTTTCTCAAATTGCAGTGGGTTTAGATTTGACAGATCGTAATACTCAGAATATAGCCAAATCTGAAGGAATGCCTTGGACTCAATCGAAGGGTTTTGCCAACAGCGCCATCGTCGGCAATTTTGTCGAACCTCCTGTAGGCCTCGCCCATCTTCGTTTGGAACTCGCAATCAACGGTGAACCAAGACAAGAAGCAACCATTGGAGAAATGTCGTTCCCTCCACTCGATCTGCTCAACAGTTTATCTCAATGGGCCCCATTGGAAAAAGGAGATTTACTATTCTGTGGTACCCCTTCTGGAATTGGTTCATTGGTCAGAGGTGACCATATCCATGCGCGATTGCTGCGCGAAGATGGAACCGTTCTTTCTGAACTCGACCTAGTTTTGGTCTAATCAGGGTGGAACTGATTCATGCAGGTTGAGTGTAGCGCGTGCCTTGTCGATATTATCAACCGAGAAGGCCAGTTCTGTCGCACCTTGGATTCTTGATAGCACATATATCGAAGTGATACTAACACCCGCTTCACCCAAGCGTTCTGAGAAATCCGCGAGTGCACCAGGTTTGTCTGGCATGGATTGTGATAGCAACTGGGTGGTGGCGTATGAAATTTCCAGTGAATCCAATGCCATACGAGCCTCAACGGTTTGGTTGGTAACGATGACTACGTTGGTATCAATCGCGCACATGGTCTCAATATTGATTCCACGATTTGCAAATTCACGGCTTACAAGAGCCAATTGCCCAACTTCATCACGCAACTCTATTTTGAATTCTAAGCGTCCCTCACTCACAGTTATCGCCAATTCTGCCGGGCCGTGTTTCGGCTATTTACCCACCGGATGACAAAAATTGTCAATCGCGCTCTTGAAATAAGGGAAGTAGGTCGCCCGATTCCCAGAGGGAAGCACTATGGCACACTGGCACGGTATCTCACGACGCAAGTCATCCGGCGGTCGACTCAAGCGACCAAGCAGTTATCGCGGCAAGCGTCGCACTGAAATTGCCTCGGAGAAGCAGTTCACCATGATTGGTGATACAAGTCGCAAGTGTTACCGTAAGCGTGCTGGTTCACAATCCGTCCGAGTTTTGTTTGACACGGTCATCAATGTCGCCGACAAGAAGACGGGCAAGGTCACACAAGCAACACTCCAATCCGTATCAGAGAATGCAGCGGATCCCAACTACGTCCGACGTAACATCATGACCAAGGGCGCAGTTGTTGAAACAGACAAGGGACAAGTCCGAATCACCAGTCGACCAGGCAGTCACGGCGTCATTAACGGCGTTCTACTAGAGTGAAGGTTGACAACAGAGGACCTGTTCCCATTCTCAGAGGGACAGAGATGGCGAACCACCCAGACCGCATCGTCGTTTGGCCGGGTTACTTCGATTTGAAGACCAGTCGCCGCTCTGGACGCCGGGTTTCCAAGAACCGTTCAGTGGTCAATCCTTCTCTCGATGGTTTGGCTTATGCTGCTCGCAGTGCAGGTATTCGCAAGATGAAGCGTGAGGAAAATACCAGCCACCCTTCTCGCCCACATGCACAGGAAGGTCGATTGTGGATTTCAACCGCAGATGCTCTCTCAGCAACCGGAGCAGATTCCAAAGAAGGCATTCTTCAGGTGATTGGAAGTGCATGGAATAGTCAACAGTCCGAAGCGAAGGCTGCTGAGAAGGCAGCCAAAACAAGTGGTCCTAAGGCCGGAGATAAACGTGGACAAAGTCAACGCAAATCGTTCAAGACAGCAAAAGGCCGCAAACCGAGTGAACGCCGAAAGCGTCGCAAGTAATCATTCAGCCTCAATATTGGGGATGGGCACTGCTCGAATCCATCCGAAGACATCTGCTTCAACCTGCGTTTGGATTCCTGTGAGGGCGTCATACAATTCACCCGTAACGGCTCCAACCTCGTTATTGGAATACATCGTGCAAATGTCTCCATGACAAATCGAACCAATGGGGCTAATCACTGCAGCCGTACCAGCACAGAAACATTCGTCTGCTTGCAAGACAAATTCGATGTCAACTTTCTCTTCTCGAACTTCGTAACCTTTGTTGCGAGCCAAATCAATAATTGACGCACGTGTGATTCCAGGGAGGATGGTTCCAGTCAATTCAGGTGTGTAGATGACGCCATCTTTGACGCAGAAGAAATTGGCAGCTCCAACTTCCTCGATGTAGCGATGATCAACAGCATCAAGATAGATAATTTCGGCAAACCCTTCACTCTTTGCGCCCTTGGAGGGCATCATCCCCGGCGCATAGTTTCCAATGGCCTTGACGCCTCCCGAACCACCTGGGCAAGCCCGATGATAGTCATCACTGACCTTCAGAGAAATGGGATGCATTCCACCCTTGAAGTAAGGCCCAACTGGACAGACATAGATCATGAATGTGTATTCGGGAGCAGGTGATACGCCTAGAATCGCACCAGTGCCCCACAATACGGGTCTGATGTAGAGGGCCCCCTTACCAGTGGGTGGAACCCAACGTGCATTGGCCGCGACCACGCTTTCCACAGCATCAAGGAACATTTCTTCGGGAACGGGTGGCATGCCCAAGCGCTTCGCGCCCGTCTGCAGGCGAGCCGCATTTCGCTCTGGGCGGAATAGGACAATGCCTCCATTGACACTACGTTGTGCCTTCATGCCCTCAAAGAGGCCTTGGCCGTAGTTGAGGACACCTGCAGCGGGAGAAATAGTGATGTCACCAAAGGGCATCATCTCGCCTTGTGACCACTCTTCACCAAGTTTGCACTTGGCCACATACATCGTATCTGTCGGAGTAAACGAGAAGGTGAGTGCGTCCCAATCGATTTGCTCCTCCATGACAATTGCTCCCATTTCCGTATATCAGGCTAGTTCGCGAACGCAGGGGGTGGTTCTCAACCATTCCGCCTGCGTTTTCTCAAACCAATGAGGGCGATGCACCCCATAGAATTCAAAGACACCCGCCTCAATCAAGGTTCATGTCCGCTGAAGAGGAGGCCTGTATTGTCTCGGCTTCCTACCATCATTTTGGCTCACAAACAGTGGTCGAACTCTGGTTGCGCGCGCGTGAGGGCCACTCTACACTTCTGTTGGTTCATGGATTGCGACCCTTTCTTGAAATTGCAGTACCTGGAAAGACTGCAGAATTACCGACTGATATTGAAGAGCGATTGGAAAAGGCTCGCAACGTGAAAGATGTCACTCTAATTCATTCTCCAGTGGACAAGTGGACTGATTTGGGAATCAAGCCACACTGGAAGGTTGAGGTCAAGCAACCCTACAATGTTCCAAAAATTCGAGAATCCTTGAAATCGAATTGGGAATTGAGTAGTGCAGATATTGTGTTTCCACAACGTTTGTTGCTTGAACTGGATCTTGGTCCACACATTGCTTGGAAAGGTGAATTGCTTCCAAAGGATGGTGACGCCATTCGTGATGCCGGGGGTCGTGGTTTGTATCCTACTGATCAGGTAGCCCGCTGCCACATTGATGATTTACGCGCAGTCGAAGCATTCGCAGCCCCCCTTGTCACCTTCTCGTTTGATTTGGAAACCAGTATTGAATCGGGGAGAATCCTCTGTGCAGCAGCCGTTGTTGAACAAAATGGCCAAAGTGAGACGCATACATTCCGAGGCGATGAACGCGAGATGCTGGAAGGCTTGACGCGCTTGGTACGCGATAGTGACCCCGATATCATTACGGGATACAATATCGATAATTTCGATTTACCTAAAATCAAAGAGCGCATGGAGGAATTGGAAGATCGCAAGGACCGATTGACAAAAGCAACGCTTGCGGGGTGGGGTCGTATTCCCATCACCGAAGAGGCCTGCAAAGGAGGGATGCGTGGCCCACCTATTCTGGCCAATCGCCAACAAAATCGCAAATGGACCTTGACAGGCCGTTGTGTAATGGATGCTTGGTGGGAGGCACGAATGACACTACGTCCCAAGCGCGAGACTCTCAAATTCGTCTCTGAATTGCTGTTTCCTGACCGCGAGGAACTGCGCAAGATGGATGTGGATGCCAGCCGCATGGATGAGGAATGGGCTTCCCGTCCAGATGTAGTTCTCGAATATTGTGCGCAAGACGCATTGTTACCCATCGAGATTCTAGATGCCATTTCCGCAACCGCACGCAAGGAAGCTCTCGCTGCAGTTGGTAAGGTGCCATTGGAGACCGCTGTGGGCGGTTCGACGAGTCAGTGGTTGGATAGTTTGGTCATTCGCTTGGCCGATCGAGAAAATATTGCCGTACCGATGACTCGTCGAGGTGGTAAATCAGATGCGATTACTGGTGGCTATGTTCATGATATCGAAGGGGGTCGTTATCCGTGGGTTGCAGTGCTCGATTTCAAATCGATGTATCCTTCGATTATGATTACCAACAACATCTGTCATACAACTAGAGTTGACAGTTCGGATGAATCCACTGAAGTGAACCAGTCTCCTAGTGGCACAAAATTTCTAAAAAAAGAAGTCCGTGAAGGCCTAGTACCTCGATTATTACAGGATTTGATGGCACAACGTGACGAACACAAAGCACTGATGAAAAGTGCGAAGGATGAATCTACCCGCCTATTCCATGATCAGATGCAATCAGCCGTGAAAATTCTGATGAATACTTTCTACGGAGTATTCGCCTCGGCTTTCTATCGGTTCACCCATCAGGACATCGGCTCAGCCATCACGGCTTGGGCGCGATCCAACATCAAGAAAATCATCCACGCATTGGAAGAAGAAGGCCATCCAGTGGTCTATTCCGATACTGATTCTGTTTTTGTTTCAGCACCAGAAGAAGGAAAGGAACCATTGGTTACTTTCGGCCATGAATTGGCCAGTAGATTCACCAAAGAAGGTGCTGAACTAGAATTTGAGAAAGGCCTCTCAGTCTTCTTCAGTCATGGTGCCAAGAAGCGATATGTCGGTCGCGTGGTTTGGCCCGAAGAAGAGTTATTGATTCGTGGATATGAGGTTCGAAGGACCGATTCATTCGATCTTCTCAACAGTACGATGATGGGTACATTTGAGCGGATTCTAGATGGTGATGAGGATGGAGCCTACAAACACGTCATCAGCCTGATTCGTTCGGTCAAAGCAGGCGAGGTCGATGTTGAGGATCTCATCATCAGTCGTTCTTGCAAAGGCAAGGTTCTGAAGGACGGGACTGTGGATTTCTCAGTCTATTCCAATCCCGATGGCTTGCCCTATGTGCAGGCTGCTCGCAAACGAATTGCACGCGGATTACAATTCACACCAGGGATGAAGGTGAGTTACATCGTTACAGAATCCAAGAAACGCCCTCTAACCGTCGAACCATGGCTGGTTGCAGAGACGGGTGATGCCCCTCCTGTTCCTGATTGGTCGTTCTATGCTGAACGCCTTGCTCGAGCCATGGGTCGAATCACAGAAGTGTATGGGTGGTCAGCCAAGGATTTGCTGTTAGGGAGCCGCCAGCAGACTTTCGATTTCTTCTGACGCCGTAGGCGTCCATCTTAGCGAATGGTTGATGATGGACGAGCGTCCCCTTGAGTTCATGCGACGCGCCACCGTGCTGTTCACCGCCACCCTTCTTCTGGCCACTGCAATGGCTGGGTGCCTTGAAACGATGTCGAGCAATGCTGCTCCCATCGTATCGTTCACAATCTCACCTTCTGGAACCGTCAAAGTTGGAGATACAGTCACATTTGATGCATCAGGAACACGAGATCCAAATAACGATCAAATGACCTTTGAATGGAATTTTGGTGACGACAATACACAGGAAGGCATCGGCCTATCCACGGTGACTCACACATACAATGTGGAAGGAGCTAGAACCATCAAACTGACAGTTACAGACAGTGGTGATATGGCCGACTTTGAAGAGAAAACCATCGTCGTCGCTTCTGCTGATGCCGCTCTTCCGACAGCATCGATTGTCCATTACAAAGACGACGATTGCACGGGTGATGATGCTCCAGCAGGCACATTCATCCTGGCTTGGATTTGTGAAGAAGAAATGGAGACCAGTGATGACACGGTCGATGCAATGACTACCATTCAGTTGGATGGCTCGGACTCAGCAGCAGGCGATTCCAGTTCATATCTGACCGATTACGAATGGGATCTTGACATCAATGTCGACAGTGATGGAGATGGCGATTTGGCCAACGATGTCGACAAGACCGGAGAGAATGCAGAATGGACCAATGTTTGGCCAGGTGAATACGAAATCCGCCTCACAGTCACAGATAACCAAGGATTCGTCGACACCATGGACATGGATGTCTTCGTCAATTACCGCGGTGCATGGGCAGAATTCACCATCGATAGTAATGGGACATCGGGTTCAGGTATAGCGACATTTGCCTTCCCCGTGACATACAACCAAGATACAGGCAATACGGTCCGATATGTCAAAGTACAATTTTCCTATCCCAAATTAGACGATGATTGGCCGGCTGGAACCTGTTCCGAACAAACAGGCTGTTCCAACAAACTCGACGCCTATGTCTACAACGGAACTCAATCTGATTCAGATACTGAAGAGGTTGCAAATACGACTTACCTAGATGATGAATCCCGAACAGCAGGCGATTGTTCAGACGATGATCGATGTATTGACCTTCGATTGAGCACCCAACATTTCCGGAATTATCTCGATGGCCAATGGACTGTTGATTTGACCAATGAAAAAGCGCATGATACCACTGTGAAGTCATTCGTCATCATTTTGGAGTACAAATAATCAGTTTTGGCACATCAGTCCAGCGATTGAGCGCGGTTGCCTGAATCAATTGAAAAGTATACCTTCATATAGAGGAGTTTTGTCGGCGGGACGCTCAAAGGAAGGACTCAACATGGGATCTCAGTGGGAAGATAAGAAAAAGCCGCACCTAAACATTGTATTCGTAGGTCACGTTGACCA
>Ga0208639_1000288_pt1 | contig 40086 bp, 33 predicted proteins | sample ETNtaG_33_FD_185772 | JGI IMG/M metagenome (GOLD analysis project Ga0208639, IMG submission 185772) | Marine microbial and viral communities from oxygen minimum zone, Eastern Pacific Ocean - ETNP201310SV76 (SPAdes) (version 2) | ecosystem: Environmental > Aquatic > Marine > Oceanic ...
CTTCGTTAATGCGCTCTTCGAACTCACGCGCCAAGTCATATGAGATAACGCCATCGGCGTCTTCTGAACTTTCGTCTTCTTCTGAACTTTCGTCTGTTGTGGGGTTTTCTTCTTGCTGATCGGTATCGGTGGGGAGGGGGGGCTGGTCTTCCAAGCTAGTTTCATCGGAACCCGTATCCGAGTCGCACTGTTCAGACTCACCTGCATAGCCATCGGATTCCATAGCGGCCGCGGCCAGTTGTGCTTTTCTCGAAACGCGCTTTCGCTTAGGAATTAACCCTACGGCCTCAAGCGCTCTGAGAACGTGTTCTCCCAGTTTGAGACGCTCAATAAAGAAAATTTTATTAACCTTCGCGAAGGCTATTTCTCTATCGTCTTCTGGAAGCTCATAGATGGGATCGGCTAGGGAATGGTACTCATCATATCCGGCACGGTAACCCGATCTCTCTAGATGATTAAGGTGACGGAATACAGCCTCTTCCATCAGCTGCGGACTATAGCTTACTTTCATAAGATGACCTATTACACTTTCCGCGCTAACGCATGAATAAAGGCACAAAAAGGAGTTAAACCCTTTGCCCCTTCTACCTATGATATAGGCAATTTATATTTAATTTCAATATCGATGTCAAGGAAATACGGCCCTTTTTTTTTGCGTGAAAAAGCCGGGGACTCCCCTTCAACTGCTTGCTATCCTTCATTATATATTTTCATAAACTTGCCTTCTAAATCTAACACCCTCTTCAAGCTAATGATTTCAACCACTTCAGACTCCTCAGACCTGCCATCAGACCTAACCAAAGAACAAATGGGCGTCAAAGCCACAATCTCAAAGTCGCCCAACGCTCCTAACTTTATTTTCTAGCCTCCACCTTTTTTATCAGTAAATTTCCTATGCCGTAGCAGTTTTTTCCTATCACCACGGAAACGTATTCCTGCTCGCAAATTATCTATTTACGTCAACGCTGTCTTTTACCTTCTCAATCTCTTCGATGGACTTGACTATGGCTTCGGGATCGCCAAGATCTTTACAGATTATTCTTGCCTGATCCAAATATTTTTCACTTTGCTCTTTTCTGCTTACGATTAATTCCATTCGCGCTACTGTCAAAAATAACTGCAGAAGACTTGGTGTATTATTCGCTTCCTTAAAATAATCCACCGCTTTATCAAAGTTGACCTCGGCTTCGTCAATCTTGCCGTCTTTAAATTTCAGATTGCCTATGTAGGTATAATCCTGCGCGGTACCATTTTTATCACCTACTTCCATGGTGAGTTCGAGAGCATCGCGATAATACTTCTCTGCCTCGGCGCGCTCCCCATTGTTAAAACTCAGATTCCCCATATGGCGGTAGTCTGTAGCGATTTCCTTTTTGTCGGTTTTTTTGAGAGAAATTTCCAGAGCGGCCTTAAAGTGTTCATTTGCCCGTTCTCTGTATCCCCGCCCCAGGCATAGCTCTCCGAGGTTTCTGTGATCGATACGTTGCTCAACTTCGTCTTTAAGCTGATTACTTACCTCGAGAGCTTTTTTGTAATATTCTTCCTGCTTGTTCCTGGATTTCTTCTCCAGATAAATTTTCCCTAAAATTCGACTGTCGTGGCAAACATTTCGTAAATCGTTAATCTCTTCGGATATCTTGAGAGATTCCAGGGTTAATTTTTCGCACAGGTTCCAGTCTTCTTTTTGCAGGTAAAGGTTGCTACGGTTTCTGTAGTCCTCGGATATTTCATACTTGTCTTTTGACTTGGTATTTATCTCCAATGCTTTCTTATAGAAGTGGTCGGCATTGCTCCAATCGTTTTTTTGCATACTCAGATTACCCATGTTGCGATAATCGTTCATCAGCCCGACTTCATTTCCACTTTTCTTGTTTTTGCTCATGGACTTCTTGATAAGCTTTTCTGCTTCCATGATTTTATCAAGCATCAAAAGCACGTTAACCCTGTTTCCATAAAGCTCTGCCATCCCCTGGGTGTCATTATGCTTTTCTTTGATCTCCATGGCTCGACTGAGACATTCCTCAGCTCCCTCAAGGTCACTCATGTCTTTCAGAATCCCGCCCAAACTGTCCAGGGTGGCGCCCAGACCGACCTCGTCTTTCAATTTTTCCTGTAACGCAGATGTTTCCCGCATTGTCGAAACAGCCTTATCCATCTCTCCCGCCAGAAAATAGAGGTTGCCCAATTCATCCAGCAATGCCATTCGGGACCTATCGTCTTTCTCCAGTTCGGGTTTCTTGAGTTCGCTCAACAGCTCTTCCTGTCTGCGCCCAAGGTATTCGGGTCGCCCCATGATATACACGAGCTTGTCCTGCGCCTGTTGCACGCCTTTTGGGTCCTGCATTGCTTCATACAGGGCGCTTGCCCGACTGAAGAAAATTTCTGCCTCATGAAGGTTTTCCTTCTTCAAATGGATGTCGCCCAGCGAATCACATTGCTGAGCTATGCCGGGTCTGTTTTCCAACTGCTCCATGAGTTCCAGTGAGCTTTCAAACTGAACTCGCGCATCGTCATAGTTTTCCTGTAAAAGCCGCACGTTACCCAGGTTGGAATAGCCGCGGGCCTCTCCCAGGGTATCGCCTAGCTCTGCCATGAACCCTAAAGACTGACTGTAATGCTCCCATGCCTTGTCCAGTTCTTTTTTATGCAGGTAAATGTTGCCCAGGCTACCCAGCAGGTAGGACTGACGACGCTTATCCTGCCCTGTTTGGATGATGTCCAGCGCGCGTTTGCAATATTCCTCGGCTTTATCGAACTGCTCTGGCTGGCCTGAGTATCCCAGCTGAAGTAAAATTCCCGCCAGATTACCCATACATATTCCAGATGAGTTTTTGTCGCCCAACTCCTCGAACAGTTCGATCGACTTCTTAATCACCTCTGCGGCCTTCTCCATATTGCGCCCCTGACAATACAGTTCTTCAAGGTCCTGATATTTGGTCAGGATCTCCTTTTTCTTCCCGGCCTGTTTCATTGATTCTATTTCATTGAGCAAACTTTTTTCTTTGCCTTCAACATATTTTGGATGTTTCTGCAAGTCTGTGATCTTGCTCTCTATCTGACTTATCCGGTCTTTATGCTTCTCGGCATCGAGCAGTGTTTTGGCGCGATTGAAAAAATCTTCCGCCGCTTCCAGATCATCTTTTTTCAGACTCACGTTGCCCAGGTTTTCGTTGTAGACGCTCTGGCCTTCGGTGTCATTGGCCTGCTCAAGCAGTTTCAGGGCTTTTTTATAAGTTTCATCAGCTTCGTCCAACTTGCCCTTATAAAAAAGAACGCTTCCTAGGTTGCCGAGGGAGCTCTCTATTCCCCTGACATCATTTACCTTTTCCATATAAGTCAACGCTTTGCTGTAATATTCTTCCGCTTTATCCAGCCGACGACTCTGAAAGCACAGGTTGCCCAGGTTCCCGTGCACGTAGGCCTGACCCTGTTCGTCCCCGGACTGTTCCATGAGTTTCAAGGCCTGGAGGAAATTGGATTCTGCTTCTGAAAGATTGTTCTGCTTCAAACAATCCAACGCAATTTTTTCGTACTTCCTGCCTTCTTCGATCTCTGCCATTTTGGGATTGCCTTCTGTAGGATAAGTCTTTCAGAAATAACTGATCAATGTTGTCGATCACAACAAAACCGGCCAGTAATTCAATTGGGGGCCAACTCGTTGTATTTAAGGATTGAGCTAAAAATTATAGAGTTTTCAACCTCTCCTGTCAAATTTACTACCCACTCTAAATACAAACAGGAAACTGAAGATTCTGCGCTCGCAGGACCCAAAAAATCAAGAAATTTGGGGGTTCTCGCATATACGCCCTCTGGGGGGGGCGAGTATCCCCTTATATTTGCAGGTTTGCGTTATGATTTTATAATCACAGGTTGGCGTTATGTGGGAGTGCAAGCGTCAGGTATTTGCCTTTTTCTCCGTATAAAATGCCCATATCTTCTAACTGCTGAACCGCCTTTTCCGCCGCGGATTCCTCCTCTACCCCCAATTCACGGATATGCTCTTTGATCTGGTCCATGCTTTTTGCCGATTCGTTACAAAACAGCAGGGTCCAGGCGGACGGTCCTTCAAGTCTTTTTTTAACGGTGTTTCCTGCCGTCCTGTCATCGTAAATGGTCACAAAGTTCATCGACTTGGTAAATATCAGGTAAGGGATATCATCGGACTGGTGTCTTTCCTTCCACTCCTGGGCGGTGTGGAGCAATTCGCTTCTGAGCTCCGGATCAATTTCATTCTCTGACGTAAATTCGAAATCGTAAGCGATTTTAAATAAATCGATGTCGGGCGAATCGTAAACGTAAGAGTAAGCTTCTCCTGGCGCTTTAATTGTGACTCCATACTCTTCGGGACGAGAGAAATAGGGGCTGAACCGCTCGAGGTACAAGTCGCCAACACATTCCGGCGGCGGCAGATGAAATAGCAGTCTGATCAAATCGATTTGATTACGATAATCTTCATTGGTCTCGCCGGGGAATCCGATCAAAATATTCCAGTTCACTTCGATCCCGTAATACATCGCCCATTTCATGCACAGAATATTTTGCAGGGGACGCACGCCTTTATCCATAGCCATCAACTGGTTCAAGCTGAAGCTTTCGATTCCGGGTTGAATCACATTAGCCCCGCCATGAGCAAGCGACTTAATCTGTTGTTTGGTCAGGTTGCTTTTCACTTCGATAAAAAACTGGAGGTCGAAATTATTGCGGGCCATTTCTCCGAAAATGCCTTCGATGTATTTTAACTCCAGAATATTATCCACAAAGCGGAAGCGGAACGAGTCGTAACGTTGCGCCAGATAGGCGACATCGGCCTGAACCTGTTCGATCGGCTTGGATCTGAATTCCATCGTGTTGGCATTCAGCCCACAGAAAGTGCAGTGATGCTTCTCGCCCCACCAGCAACCGCGCGCGGTTTCGTAAAGGATGATCGGGTTTTCCAGCAATGGCGAGTGCGGATCGATCTGTTGTAACTGCTCGAAAAAATCATCGTAATCAGGCACCGCGTTCTCGCTGAAGTCGTTCAACATCTCGTGGTTGTCTTCGAAAACTATTTCGCCACCCTTCCTGTACACGACTCCTTTTGGCGGTTTCCCTCCGTTTTCAAGGGACTCAATAAGCGGAACCAAAACTCCTTCTGCTTCACCGGGAACGACAAAATCAATCCACGGGAACACGCGAAAATATTCCAGTCCCATTTCAGACTCAAAATTGGACCCGCCAAACATGATTTTGACAGATGGGTGTTTTTCTTTAATCAGCTTGGCCAGTGTGACGCTGGCAACGTTCTGGTTGAAGGTCGAGGAGAAGCCTATCACGTCGTACTGGCCCCAGTTACCGGCCTCGACGGCCCATTGCAGAAATTCGGGAACCATTTTTGTTTTGACATCTGTCAAAAATTCGCGCGGGCGGTCAATGGACTGACAAACGATTTCCATGTAAGAGTCAAAATGGTTCAGGTAGTCCTGATTTTTCGGATTCTCGCCAAACAGCAGGTGAGAAAAAAGCCATTCGCCGATGAGAAACCGTTTTTCACAAAGTTTGTTGTATACCGGCATGCCCAGTTGGTGGGCGAAGTGAAGGTTCAGATAATAGCCCTTCACCGGATAGCCTTTGGATTTGAGCAAAGTCGAGAGGGTCCCCAACTGGATAGAGGGGTAGATATGAAACCCGAAGGGCATATTTATCAAAGCAATATTCAGCGACATGGGCGTATTGTAACAGTTTTAAGCGACACATGGCTAGCCACATAATTAGGTGAAGAAGAAAATCACAAACGAGATCCTTCGACACCCCACAGTATTATTGAAGGGGGTCTTTGACGAGGCTCAGGATGACAATTTCGGGAGTTTTTCAGGAACCTGCCAGTTCAGAATGACACCAAACGGGGGTTTGAGATCGCCCTGTAATCGCTCATTTCCCTCACTCTTCATTGACAGGAGGCGATGGGGCTCTCTATAATCAGCGTTTTTATCAACTCTAAGAATTTGAGGAATATCCTGTGCTGGAGAAAAAAATCCTAGCGGCTTTGTCTCGTCCTGGCTCGCTTTCGTTTGATGGCAATGAAGCTTCTGCCGCATCTATCCGCGATAACTTTGCGCAACTGAAAACTACTAAACTCAACGGCGCCACTTTCCTGCACGATGGCGACGCACCGAGCATCGCCAACACGCGAGCCAAGGTCTACCCGACGGGGCACATGGCGTTCTACAACGCCGAGGGTCGACGCTTCCTGGGAACGGACCCGGGCGGACACCCGCTTCATGAAGCCAAATGGAGTCCGGACCCGTCTACGGGTGAAACCTGTCTGGAACAGGCCCGTATGCAATTGGACTCTTTACAATGGATTGGCGTTCAACCGCGCTCGCGCACGTTTCAGTCGCAGATAGATATCAAAGGTCAGCCGGGGTGGGAGGATATGACTCTGGAGTTTCTGCGCGAGAAAGCCGCTGAAGTCTGGCGGGTCCCGCTGTCGGAGGTGAACTACTTTTATACGAAGGAGAATCTGGAATCGCTTGGCGATGGCAAATACAATGTCAAGCTGACGAAGGACTCGCTTTACGCGTTGCCCGATGGAAATTTTGAGGATCGCAAAGTTTTTTTGAGCTTTATGTTTCAGGTCAACTGGGCCAGGCTGGATATCATCCCGGTGGTGGAGTTGTTTCAGTCCACCCTCCCAGGAAGCGGCGGCGCGGTGTTCGAGTTCCTCTGGGGAATTTATGAGGATCAGTCGCGTGAAGTGGCGTTGGGTACGCTTCGCTATCGCGGTCTGCCGACCTACCCTTCGACCGCGGCCTATAATATCTTCGCGTCTTTTTTCATACCCAAGGCGCCTGAAGGGGAAGATGATATTTTACGGGTGTTCATGGACACTAACCGCTCACACGAGGTCACCTGGACCCCGCAACCCAACCCGCCGTGGCGATACTTTAGTGATGACTTTAAACTTTGCCTAACGGTCCATAACGGAGATATCTACAAGGTCACCTGCTATGATGAGACCAATCCGATTCCATACATCAACCGGACGATTGGCGGTAACCCGTCCTGCCAGAGAGAGGTGCTGGTGTCGGTCAACTCTTTCACTCTGGTGGATGGGGAAGATAGAACAGAAGTTTCATTTCATCCGGAGTGGAATGTCAACCCACAAACTGAATTGCCCGCGAAGATCCCGGAGTACCCGTACAACTGGAAATGGTTTTTTAATGGCTTCCCTCCGGAGACGGACAACATCAAATCGGTTTACACGGTTCCGTTTTATCCAGAAGGGGATGCGGAAATAGATGAACCGGCCCTGCAACCGCTGGCGCTGGATCAGATTATTTATTACATGGAAATGGCGCCGGGAATGTCGGCCCGACTGGAAAAGGTCGAGCGTGTTCTGGTTCATACCTTCGACATGGTCATCGCCGGGTGTATTGATTGCACTCACGAACGTGAGTACACCGTCCTCTACAGCGACCCTGAGCTGGCCCAGAAAAACGCACATCAGTTGTGGGACTACGCAGCCAAGCGAAAACAATTGGACAATTTAAAAAAGGTTTCCTTCCTGCCGGAAAGAAAGCATCTAGAAGATGTCTATAACGACAAGTATGGGATGGTCTTCAAATGGATTCCCATGTTTTACTTTCAGGACCGGGGAGTGTGCGAGCAGATACTGGCTTCTTCGGTGCGGGCGCTTTTGCCCGGCGGTATTTTGTTCCTGGTGGGACCCAAACCGATCCGCGGACTGTTCGATCACTATGGACTCGACTGCCTGTACGATGACTTGATGATGAATATGCCTTTCTACCGCCAACATTTGAAAATGTGTCCGGAAAACCTGATCCATCAGGACATCGCGGTTTTTCTGGCAATCAAGCGGGGCGCGGAGGATGAACAAAGTGCGCCTGAAGCTGGAACACCCGCGTCTTCACCCCAACCTGAACCGCAAACAGACTTTGCCTCTAAACCTGACATCCCTCTGCGCGGTTTCAATAGAGACGAGTAGCTGACCTTTCTAAATAGAAAATTTGCTGGTACAACAATAGATTCCATTGTCCCGAAAAACAACTGGAGTCTACCATGCATGAAGGTTATTAATGCGCTGGAATGAAAATCCTCATTAATAAACACTTTTACTAAATATGTGAGAAATAATTAACCGCTTCCCTGGGGGTTCTGAATTTCAGAAAATTTCCTGCGGAGTTTACTCCCTCAGCATTAACTTTAACAGAAGCCCCGCCGCCACATTTATTGAAGCATGAGACCCGTTCAATTTTAACAATTTTACTGGAACCATCTTCGCCTTTTAAACTATTTAATTTTTTATAAATTGAGCAAGATGACCATGCCTTGCAACCCGCTCCATTGCAAACCCTAATTTTCTTGACCATGGCTATTCCTGAGACAAATTCAGTTAATATTGATAATCACTATCAATATTAATATCATAATCTCAAATTTTGTCAATTCTTTTTTTGGCAGGTTGGCCCGACCCCCATTGCTTATACCAGATTTAGGATTCAGCTTTCATAAATCATAATTGTGTTTGGAATCTGTACCGTTTCTGGTGCCGGCGGTCGATACCCAAGGCTCGACTGTCAGGCTTTCCCTTTCCAGCGTTTAACATCTTTCATGAATTTTCGGCGATCCATATCACCGTCCCAGGGGAAAATATCCATCAAAGGTTCCAGGGCGTAATTCGATCTGTCTTCGGGAGGAATTTCAAATCCGCCGTCAGTGACTCGGTAAATATTATTAAACGTCCGGTAATTTCCGCACAGGGTCACATAGTCCCACGATGTGCTTCCCTCTATCAAGGCGCACAATTCAGACGAAGAAATACCCTCGTAAAGGTTAATTTTTCCAATATCACCTTTATGAAGCTGAGGCTTATCAGGACTCGCAAAATCTATGGACCATGGCTGGGAACCTTCCTGCCCGAACACTTCCAGTTGATAAACAATCTGCCAGTGTTGCCAGCCGCCCAGCAATTCACTGTTTAAAATCCGCTCAAGCAAACAGTTTTCAATAAAGTTTTCGACCACCTTCATTTCTCTTTCATGCTCCGCCAAATCGATGGTTTGAGATTTTATAGCAGGAACCTCCATAACAGGTTTGAATGTCGCCAGATGGCTGTCATCCTCCTGCATGCGTACAAAGTCCGAGGACTGCTTTTCGATACGAACCCCGTCTTTTGTGATATGTGCAACATCTCCGTGTAAAAACGACTTGCATGGCACTTCGGGGCAAAAACCCTCAAGATCGCGGATAAACTGTTCTATCGTGGTCGGGAACGAATATTTATTCAGGAAACCGATTTCGTCTCGATACCGAAAGAAAGCGGCCCCCGGAACCACCATTTTTGGGGCAAGGGTCTTTACAGCATTTAAAAATGTGCAGTATTCATTTAAAGGCAGCTCCGTCTGTTTATGATATGAAAAGTTCCCTTCAATCAGAGGAACAAAGCGGACATGGGCAAAATCTATCTGGCCATAAAGTTGCCGGATGCTTTCAATGATCTCTGGACTTACGAGAGTATCCACCTGGTTCCAAATAGTCACTTCGCCATCATTCACAATCAGCCCGTGCTCGGGATAATGGTCTTCCGAAGTGCTCAACTGATTGCGCGAAGGAGTCGGTATCAATGTCACATCCTTAACCTTTATCGACTCGAAATCTTTAGCGACCTTTATATTTTTAAACTCCAGTTCATTGAGCACATCGAGAAGAAGGCTGTCCGCAGGCGCAAGAATGATCGTATCCGGCGTGATGATTCTCTCATTTCTCGCAAGATAAGCCAGAGTACGCACATCGAAATGGTCCTGATGCCGATGGGAAATATTAAGGACGTCGACCGGTGGCACCTTTTCCCTTTCCAGAACGATGCTGGGGCACAGAACCTGAAGTTCCTCCCACTGGTATTTTGACCAGACCGGATCGGTCAGTATGGTTGTTTCCCCGGATTGTATGAGCAGGCAGGCATGCCCGACCAAAGTCGTCTTGATCATTATTTCAATTCCTGATTCTATTGAGAGGAATGAGATTAACCGAATGGAGCAAGCAGTTCAAGTCACAGTTTCCGGGACAGGCTACCAACTTGAAAACTACAACCGTCGTTGCCGTACTGGCTCAACGTTATTCTTGACGTAGAGGTCTGGAAGATCGTTGGTCCCGTTGTGCGTGATATAGAGGAAAACATGTTCGCGGGCATTGATCCGCATCGCCCAGGGCTCGAAATCGTTTTGATAGAAACTTTCATACCGCCCCATGGCCTCTTCCACAGTCTGGCCAGATTCGGGCGTGTAATAAAAGTCCAGCGCAAAATCGTGTTCTGGAATATCTTTAATTTCCAACTTCAACTCATCCACCATTTTCATCACCGGCGCGTGCTTGTATAAAACGAAAAAGTACATCTCGGCAGAATGGATGATGTCCTGGTTATCGAGGAGGAACTGCCGGGTGTCCCCAGCTTCTTCCCCCGTCTCGGTGGGAAACCCATAAAAAGCCATGACGTGACTCCAGATGCCCACCCGCTTGGCTTCGCTGAGGTTGGTTATGGCGGCGGCGATATTGGTATCCTTTTTCACCAGGTTGATCACACGCTGATTGGCAGACTCCAGCCCGAAGTAAAGCGAGCGACACCCCGATTCCGCCGCGCGATCCCAAACTTCAGGATCCAGCAGACTGGACTCGAAACGAATGAGCGTGGTCCAATAGATATCAAGCTTTTTCTTGATCATAATCGGCGGAAGTTTTTTAAACAACGCCGGGGGAAATGATTCATCGGTAAACAGAAAATGTTTCGCGTTGCATGTTTTCTTAAGATATTCCAATTCCTCAACGATCTGGTCGGCGTGTTTGGCTCGAAACCGGTCAATATAACCGGCTCCGTGGTCGCAAAATGTACACTTGCCCCAATAACATCCACGAGTACCCAGATACGGGACCAGGCGCTCCGGCGAAAAATATTTCTCCCACGGAATACCATCGAAATCTGGCGGCGGCAGTTCGTTCACTTTCTCTTGATAGGTTTCATTAACGCGTATGCTTCCATTTTCTTCACGATAAATCAGATTGGGAACATCTTCCATCTTGCGTTTACCACCCAACGCCTCCGATAGCCAGACAATCGGGTGCTCCCCTTCGTAACAAATCATAGAATCGAAGGCCTTACCGAAAAACTTCTCCTTCTTGGGGAATTCATCGCGCAAGCGGGTGATGATGTTACCGCCAACCGTCACATGAATATCAGGATACTTCTCCTTGATAAGTGTTGAAAAAGTTATGCCAGACATGAGTTGAACAGGCGTACCTATGGAAATGCCGATGAGGTCCGGTTTCTCATCTTCTATTACCGGAAAAACCAATTGTCGGCAGATATCCGCGTATATATTGACCGTGTCATCATGCGGCGCCTTTAACAAATCATCGGAAACCCATGAACGATAAACATTCAGGTTGCTTTCTACCGGATAAAACTGGATGTCTGCCGGATGATACGCGGCGGAGACATAGCCCATCACTTCACGAAAAGCATTCAGCGACCATTCGGCCTTGGACACAATATAAAAGTCTGGTCCACGCATGATCTCCTTGGCCTTCTCAACGGCCTTGATGTGATGTTCGAGATCGACAAAAGTGTACTCCTTGAGCATCCCTTTAATGTCTCTCTCTTCCGGAGTGATCGAGCCCATCCTCTGCTTTTCTCTGAGATCGCGCAGGCGATTTTCGATGCGCCCTTTGACGAACAAGAGAAAACCTCGCGTGAAAATATGATCATACATCTCCACATTGATGTCTTTTTGCACAACATCGATCCCATTTTCACGAAGCACGGCTGTGAGACTGGGAAGTGCTAGGTAAGGCGCGGTAGGTACCCATTCCGGAGGAAATAACAGTAAAACTTTTTTCATAACTTATAAATTATATTCGGCGGTGAATAGTAATCCACCAGCGAATCACTGATTATTGTTGAGCAAATATTAAACATTAAACCCCAAAGACACAATAAACGCAAAAGAAACCGGGAGACTTCCCGAAAAAACCTGCTTGTTTTTTTTGTGATTCCGGCGAACTTGGTGGTAAAATAAACCCATTCTAATAAAACTGACTTCTAGCTTTTCTCTGTTGATAGAGATTCCCTATCCACAAGCGGAAAACCGAGCCATTATATCGAACCCGGTCCTCAGGAGATTATTAAATACCATGTCTGCTCAGCAACCCAGCAATGAAATCATAGCAAAAATAATACTTGATGAAGCAAACCTGACATTTTGTGAAACGGCGGAACGTAAAGACAAACCTGGCGAACGTAACCTGGATGGCTCGGTTTGGGACGAAGGAAAAATGGATGGTGAATTCGACGAAGAGGACTATCAGCGTATTCTTGAACTGCAATTAAAATCCGTCCACATTTGCGATGAAAAACCGGAGTTGGAAGAGAAAACCGCAGGAATGTTTCAAGGTGTTACCGAAGAAAATGCCAGCGAAATAATTGAACAGATCAAACAACATCCAGACATCCTTGAATTGGCCCGTATCGCCGTTACTATTTTTATTCTACGCTTCCCATCCGTTCAATCTTTTGTCAATAAGGGACACCCGCTGGTTTTGGCAACCGATGAATATATGCTGGAAAATTCCAATGCTCAAAACTGGCATGACTATAAATTCATCGCCGATGAATTTGGATGGCAATAAACACTAATTTCTTCCAGAAAACTGATTACAGGCTTCCTTAATTAAGTCATGGACTTCCGGTATCGTCTCGCAAAAGAAACGTTCAAGAAAAAAAAGATCCCGCAGAAAAGGGTGACAGGGATGGATAACATCAGCCCTGACCAGCGCGGCAACGAATCTTCGCAAGAAATCAGCCCACTGAGTCTGGATAAACAGACCATCACCCAGCAACCGAAACCTCCTGAGGAAGAAAAAGAATTCTCCCGGCGCGACCTCTTCTCCTTCGGGCGCTTCATGGACTCCGCCGCGGAACTGGATGTCAAACCCATCGAAGAGAACGACGAAGAAACCAAGGAGCAGGAACTCGATGAATCCCTGCAACTCGATGAATCAGCAGAGGAGGTCATCGCCGAATCGGATGAAGACTCTCTCCCGGTGGAAAAGAAAGGATTTTTCAAGCGACTCATTTCCCGCTTCCGACCCGGCCCCAAACCCGAAGCCGCCGAACCCGCATCCGATGAACCCATAGCCGCCGAAGTCGATCAAGTCGAGCAAACATCTTCACCCAAAGAAGTGACTGCAGAAGTAGAAGAGGTTGTCGTAGAAGAGGACGAAGTTGATCCGGAATATGACCGACGCGGACTCATCAAACAGGGGGTCCATTTTTTCGCCAAACCAGCGATTGAATCCGTACAAGGCAAAATTGAAAAAGTCAATGAAACGGTCGACAAGTTTACCCAGAGAGTCCCTCTCATTCGACCACCCGGAGCAATCACCGAACGACAGTTCCTGCAGGATTGCACACGCTGTGACAAATGTATCCATGCATGTCCTAAAGACGCAATCGTCAAAGCGCCTAAAAAATTCGGATTCCTTGTCATGGGAACGCCCTACATCGATTCCAAGAAAAATCCCTGTGTCATGTGCGATGACCTGCCTTGCATTTCTGCCTGTCCCGACAGTGCCTTGTTACCAGTCGACAGTCCGGCCGATGTGAATATGGGGTACGCCATCCTTGATAAAAAGAAATGTCAGGCCTACGGCGCCAGTTTCTGCCAGCAATGTGTCATCGACTGCCCCATTCCCGGTGCCATCACACAAAATCAGGACCAACAACCCAGGTTCCACAAAAAGATTTGCACCGGATGCGGTGTCTGCGTGAGTTCGTGCAGTACGGTAAATATTCCGGTCGCCGTCAAGATAAAACCCCTTATGGTGATCGAACAGCAAATCCGTAAAAAAGAACTGGAAGAAGAACAGGCTCGCTATGAAGCTGAGAAAAAACTGCAAGAACAAAAAGACCACGAAGAAGAACTCCGCGCCCAGGCTGAAGAGGCCGGTGTAGCTCCAGAGCAGGAAGAAGATCATTAGCCGTGGGGGCAATAGCGGACCGTTAACTTGCATTCTCCTCGGCCTGAATGTTACCGAGAGGGCAAAAATCCTTGGGGTAGCCCGGCCCCACCCTGTCCAGAGTTATCAACGGTAAATCATCCATATCACCGGAAATGGCAATCCGACTCGCAAAGGCTTTCGGGAGTACGGCTGAAACATGGATTAAAATACAAGCGACTTACGATCTCGCCCAGACGGAAAAGTGCGCAAAACAAATCAAAGTCAAACGTTACAAACCCGGAAAATCCAAGCTTCACTCCCAAACGATGTTAAATCTCTAATCGGCGTCAGACCGAGCGGAATCCCCTTGCAAATCCCCCCTATTTTCAGTATCTTGGATGGTCTTTTGATGGCTTCCCAACTTTAAATTTAATGGATAATATGATGCAACGTACGCACACCTGTGGTGAATTGACAGAAAAAAACATCGACCAGGTAGTCGCCCTTTGCGGGTGGATACACACCCGAAGGGACCATGGTGGGCTGATCTTTATTGATCTATGGGATAAATACGGCCTCACCCAGGTGGTGCTCAACCCGCAAATCGATCAACTGGCCCACCAGGAAGCCCAATCATTGCGGGGAAACTTCGTCATCTCCATAGTGGGAAAAGTGAGGGCTCGCCCCGATGACATGGTCAACCCAAAACTCCAGACAGGAACCATCGAGGTTTATGTCGATGAACTCGAAATATTGAATCCATCAAACACTCCTCCCTTTTCGGCATGGGAAAATCAGGATGTCGGCGAAGTCACCCGACTCAAACACCGCTATCTTGATTTGCGGGGGGACGAACTGCAAAAGAATCTCGCGCTACGCTACCAGATCACCCGCACGGTGCGAAACGTTCTGCACGATGAAAAGTTCATGGAGGTAGAAACACCTGTCCTGACCAAGAGCACTCCTGAAGGAGCGCGGGACTACCTGGTCCCCAGCCGTCTCAATCCAAAAAAATTCTATGCCCTGCCCCAGTCGCCGCAACTGTTCAAACAGTTGTTAATGGTATCGGGCATGGATCGGTATTTTCAAATTGTAAAATGTTTTCGTGATGAAGACCTGCGCCTGGACCGACAACCGGAATTCACACAAATCGACATGGAAATGTCGTTCGCTGATGAAAAACAAATCTTCCCGCTCATAGAAAATATGATCGCTTCCATATATAAAGAAGCGCTGGGAGTAGAAATTGAAACTCCGTTCACAATTTTGAAATATGTCGACGCGATCAACCGCTTTGGATCGGATAAACCCGATCTTCGGTTCGGACTCGAAATCGTGGACGTGAGTGAAGACGTGCAGGGAGTCGGATTCAAAGTTTTCGCGCAAGCGCTGGAGTCGGGCGGACAAGTCAAAGCCATCAATATCAAACAAAGCACCGACACTCTGTCGCGCAAGGCACTGGACAACCTCACCGAAGTCGCTCAAACCTACGGTGCCAAAGGGATGGCCTGGATAAAGATTCAGGAAAACGAACTGCAATCGCCCATCGTCAAATTTTTTGAAAAAGAAATGCTCGGCCGTCTCATCGCAAAAGTAGACGGCAAGCCCGGCGACACCATCGTCTTCTCCGCCGATACCCCAAAAATTGTAGCTGACTCACTGGCCAACGTGAGATTGAGCGCGGCAAAACTGCTCAACCTGATAGACGATAAACTGATCAAACTGGCATGGATCACCGAGTTTCCGTTGGTAGAATACGATGAAGAAACTAAACGACACACAGCAATGCATCACCCCTTCACCGCCCCATTGGATGAAGACCTCGATAAATTTGAATCCGCGCCCGGAGAAATAAGAGCGCGAGCTTACGATTTAGTATTGAACGGAAATGAAATTGGTGGCGGAAGCATACGTATTCACCGCAAAGAAGTTCAGGAGAAAATGTTCAAACTGCTCGGCATCGACAACGAAGAAGCCGGATCAAAATTCGGATTCCTGTTAGACGCCCTGCAATACGGCGCGCCGCCACACGCCGGGATAGCGTTCGGACTCGACCGCATCGCCATGTTGCTGGCAGGGGCACCATCAATCCGGGAAGTCATAGCCTTCCCCAAAACCCAGAAAGCTACCTGCCAGATGACACAAGCCCCCTCCGAAATAGACCAGAAGCAACTCAAAGAACTAAAACTAAAATACGACCTCAGCTAGGAACATAGTTCATAGTTTTTAGCTCTTCATTTTTTGTAGCTGCCCCATTCCCAGTACCCGGTGTCTCGTCAAAGACCCCTTTTCATGGGGCAACGGGTACTGGGAATGGGGCAGCTATAAATTAATCCCCTTTATCAATGATGGTGCGTGCCGTCATGGACATGGCCGTGGGATAACTCTTCCTCCGTTGCGCCGCGTACTCCGAGAATTTCCACGCTGAAGTGGAGGGTTTGACCAGCCAGCGGATGGTTGCCATCCACATTGATCTCGTCATTTTCAACACTGATGACGGTGAAAATCTGCTTGTGACCGTCCATTTCCGAAGCAAATTGCATGTCGGGTTTGATATCCGCATCTGCCGGAAAGTTGGCACGAGGAATTTTTAACCGGAGTCCGGAGTCATCTTCACCGTATCCTTTTTCTGGCGGAACGGTCACATCAACCTTACCCCCTATAGCCAATCCTTCAATCGCCTCTTCCAAACCCGGGACAATATTTTTCGCCCCGTGAAGATAGTTCAAAGGTGCTTTGGCATCGGCACTATCCAGCACCTCACCTCCGGAATTTTTCAAGGTATAGCCCATGGTCACAACATCATTTTTTTTAATCACAATTCATCCCCTGTAAAAAGATTTCAAATTCTATTTTATACTAAATCATCAATAAAGAATGTTTTTCCCATTATTAATTTTTTCCGCGAGTTCTTCGACAAACAATTCCAGGTACTGTGGGGAAGCGGCTGAAAGATGTGGTTGAATGAGAACATTTTCCATCTCCCACAAGCGCGACTCTTCCGGGAGCGGTTCGACTGCAAAAACATCGAGGTAGGCCCCTGCCAGTTTTCTGTTTTCCAGCGATGCCACCAAGTCCTGTTCATTATACACATTGCCCCGCCCCACATTATACAGATAACAGCTGGCAGGAAGTTTTTCCAAAAGCTCCTGTGTAATCAGGCCTTTAGTTTCAGCTCCGCCGGGAAGCGCGAGTATAAGATGATCGGTCACTGCAAAAACTTCGGAAATTTTATCCGCCGTCACAATACGATCACCCTCTGTAAAGTAATCAGGTGCTTCAGAAGAAGTCCTTTTGATTCCAGTGATCGTACAGCCAAACGGTTTGAGAAATTTACCTATACTTTGCCCTATCTTGCCGAAGCCGAGAACCGTTACCCGGCTCCCCTTGAGAGATCTAAGTTTATCGGCCACCATCATCCGCGCCCATTTCTTCCGCGACTGCATTTTCTTGGAAAAGTTAAATGCCTTCAAAAAATAAAAAATTGCGCCGACAACACTTTCCGCCATCATCGGCCCGTGAAAAGACCCGTGTGAAACAACAACCTTGCTCGCTGAACTCGCTGGCAGATTGATCCAGTCGCTTCCCGCCGCCGGGGTGGCAATATATTCAAGATTGGGCGTTTGCTCCAGCCATTCCTCTTTGAAGAACCACACGATAGCCATTTGTGCATCCGACAGGCGATCCAGAAACTCTTTCGAGTTTGAACAAATAGTCACACGCGATCCGGGAACCCTTTCCTCAAGAATCTGCTTGTGAATCGGCAGAAAATTCCATACCTGAACATGCGGATGGGTCATATAGACCAGTATGTTTTTAGTCACATTCATCAAAAGTTTTCCCAAACAACATTAGAAAAATCACCCACACCACAAATAATCAGCAAAAATTCAAAAGCTTCAAACTGTACACATTCGTATACACCCTTTATCTAAACCTGCAACCTTTTTAAAAGCTGTGATTTCATCAATTTTTTTAAACTATTGAAAAAAAATAGACTTACAAAACAAGCATCTAATTGGTATGCATCTTGTTCTTTAGTTTAGATAAGAATTAGTTATAAATCACATCCTCCCATGACAGATAAAAGGTCTAAATCGAATTTTATAGGCAAGCCCTCACGGTTTTGCTAAAATTAGGAGACTACTTTGACTCTACTAAATAAAAATTATCAGTCATAAGGATTAATTAAATAATGAAAGTATCACTTGCCAACGCTCTGGGCACCTGTTTTGGTGTTCAGGATGCAATCAACCTGGCGATGACTCCTGATTTCGGAGCCGACCTCACCATTGTCGGGCAATTGGTCCACAATCCACAAGTTAATGAGTCGCTGAAAAAAAATGGTGTCTCTCTGATCAACGATATTGACGCAATGGATCAGATTAAAACAAAAAAAGTCATGATAACGGCTCACGGTGCGGCAGCAACAACCAAGAAAAAACTCTCAGACGCGGGACACACTGTTTTTGATGCCAGTTGTCCGCTGGTGATGCGAGTGCATAAAACCATTAAGTCGATGGTGCAAAAAGATTATTTTCCAGTCGTCATTGGTCAACAAGACCACGTGGAAGTAAAGGGTATTGTAGGCGACCTTGAAGACTTTCTTGTTATCAATAATGTGAGCGACCTGGAAAAAATTGAACAGGCGGGAAAACGAAGACTGGGAATTGTCAGCCAGACCACTTTGCAAGTGGAAAAAGCGGAGCATCTGGTGAGCAAAATCAGGAACCTTGAATGTGTAGACGAGGTATATTTTGTCAACACCATCTGTCAGCCAACACGAGACAGGCAGATAGCTGTGAGAGATTTGGCCGATCAAGTGGATATCATGATTGTCATCGGCGGGTACAACTCCTCAAACACTAAGAAGCTCGTTCAGGTATGTGAAGAAAAAAATATCCAAGCGTATCATATTGAGTCCTTTTCACAATTGGAAGAAGGCTGGTTCCACAACAAAAATCATGTAGGCATAACTGCGGGTACGAGCACACCCGAGTATGTGATCAACGAAGTGCATGAGGCAATTCTTAATATAGCTAGGGAAATTGAGGCGAAACCGGTCACTCATTGACCCGCCCTCGTTGTGAAGCTTTTCCGGTCACTTTCTAAACCTGATATTTTCGCCGGATTCCTTTCAAATTTTTCCAAAACGGAATTTTCAGGACGTCTCTGATGGCTCTAGATATTGTTTTACAGAGATGTCCTTAATTTTATTTTTAGGAAACTCCTGGACAGAATGGGGTTTGCCTGCTTTTTTCTATGGACGATTGGAACTACTGTATCAAAACTTTACCCAGGGTCAGCAGAACCTTTGCGTTGAATATTTCTGTTCTTAAAGGAGACCTGCATAAAAGCATTCTGGTTGCCTACCTGTTTTGCCGTACCATTGATACAGTGGAAGACGCAGGAAAACTGGACGCGCCTAATAAAATTAGGCTCCTTCTGGATTTTGCATCGCTATTGAAAGACACCGAAAACAGAAGCCCCGCCCTGAATAAATGGATAGAGGATATATCCATCGTTGACGGCAGTCCTGCAGACCTCGACCTTTTGCAGAACACACAAAAAGTATTCAACGTATTCGATTCTCTCCAAGAAAAATACCAACAGCAGATTATTCCCTCTGTTTGCACGATGGCCCAGGGAATGGCATATTTTCAAAAGAAATTTGGTTTTGAACAAATGACCCTATTGGAAAACGCAGAGGAACTGGAGGAATACTGCTATTTTGTCGCCGGGGCTGTGGGGGAAATGTTATGCAATCTTTTCTTGCAGGAAATGCCAGACCTTTCCGCCGCCAACAAAGAAACCATGCGGCGAACAGCAATATCCTTTGGTCTCGGTCTCCAGATCACGAACATTTCAAAAGATATTGTCACCGATCGGGGCCGTGGCTGGTCTTATGTGCCAAGAAGCATCATAGAAGCCAACGGGCTAACCCCTGATGAGTTCCATGCCGGCGCTTCAACTGAAAAAGACTTAAAAGTATTGGAAAACCTTCTCAGTAAAACAGTCGGCCACCTCAATGATGCATTGGACTTCATCCTGGCAATACCAGCCAGTCAAATGCGGATTAGATTATTTTGCATCTGGCCGTTGTGGATGGCGATGGAAACGGTAGCGGTGCTCCATAATAATCACGATTTGTTGAAGTCTGACGCTAATGTTAAAATTACCCGGCAAACCGTTAAACGTATCTTGCGCCGGACACCATTCATCTGCTGGTCAAATAGTTTGCTTAAACGTTCATTTAAAAATATCCTAAAACGAGAAACATTTAACAGCCCAGGACGTTTCAATCTCGACGAATTAAAACAACGCCTTGGGAAGCTCGCCCTGGATGATATTCCTCAAAAACCTCAGACAACCTGACTTTAAATTATGATACGAAAACCTGTTTTTATCGATAACGGAGACGGAACAATAACCGATACGGCTAATGAACTCACCTGGGCCAAAGAAGATTCCTGGCAAGTAGAAACTAAGTGGTTCACCTGGGACGAAGCTGACAGATACGCCAAGGACATGGCCCATAGCCAATTTGGCGGCTTCGTCGAATGGAGGCTTCCTACTATAGCGGAAGCTAAAACGCTTTATGACCCAGACATGGAAAACCATGACAAATACGGAACAAAACTTTTTTTCAATCCTATTTTCCCGGACGGTTGCCTCCCTACTATCTGGCTTCATGAGGCGTCTATGTCAGGCGATGATTACATTCTGGACCTGAGAAATGGCGAGATACGAACTCTATATAAAAGCAAAAGCGGACGTATGGCCGCTCGCCCGGTTCGCAAAGCTTATGAATTAATCGAGTAAAAGATATATTAATTTAAAAAACTTTCCTGCGGAACTTTCATCTAAAGGGGAATTAATAATATTCAGAGGATGCGCAGTGAGTAAACAACAGTTATCGCAAACAGCCGGATGCGTCTGGGGGATAGTCGGTATTTTCCTGGTTTATAGAGGCATGGGCCTTTATCAACTGGCGGCACAAGAGCAAAACTCAAGTCAGGAAGCCATCATCATTTCCGTTGTTCTTGGAATCGCGTTGGGCATCATTAAAGGGAAATTTGTTCTCAGCAAAACGGCCAGGTGGAACCGGGATCGAATCGACCAACTGACCCCTCCCCTCAAAATTCATCAAGTTTTCGCAGGTCCGTTTTACGGGTTCATAGCAGGAATGATGATGCTTGGTTTTATTCTTAGAACCTACAATTCCTTTTTTGGCGGATATATTGTTGTAGCCACTATTTATTGCGGGATTGGAATGGCTTTACTGGCAGCCAGCACCATTTATTGGAAAAAAACCGTTCCGCACCCGCTGAAGAAATCTCTTAACTGAACAAAACCATACCGGCTCGCTGAAATGAAAAACTTTTCTCTCACTCTACACATGATATCAATGTGCCTCGTTGTAGGAACCCTTTTCCTGCAATCGTTGACCGTTGTCTTTCGCCTGCGACTCAAAAAACAGGAAGAAGTGGAGGGCGCAAAAAATATTCAAAAACGAATCCACAAGTTTATTTATTACCCAATTCTGGGGGTCACCATTATTTCAGGAATAGTGCTGGCGATGAAAACCCACGTCTTCTCAGAGTCAAACTGGATATTCCCAAAGTTAGGATTGTTACTTATCCTGATCATTCTGGGTGTTCTCAATGGCAAGCAGATTCAAACCGATGTGTTGCCCAAAAAATATGCGATGATGGTTCACATTGCTATTTTTCTAATTGCCGCCGGAATGATCTACCTTGCAACGATCAAACCATTTTAAGGATCTCGACTATGGACATGATACTAACGGGTATTGCCAGCATCCTTTTGCTCGTTGGATTCTTTGTCATATGCCAGACAAGTGATGATGAGGAAGAGGAGGAGGAAGAGGATGAAAGTGAGCATACTTAACTCATGCCCGACAGAAGAAATCTGTTTAGCAAACTAACAAAAAATACCGCCAGTTGTAGCCTTTGCCCTGCCATGGCCGACCTTTCCGCCATACTGAGCAAGCAAAACGGTTCCATTCATACCGACCTCATATTCATCGCGGAAGCACCCGGTCGATTTGGCGCGGGCCGTACCGGCATCCCCTTCCACGGTGACCGATCAGGAGATAATTTTGAACTGCTCCTTGACCACGCGGGACTTTCCAGAAAAGATATATTCATTACCAACGCCGTATTGTGTAATCCACTGAAAGATGGAAACAATCGCCGCCCAACCAGTAAAGAAATCGCCAACTGTTCTCCCTTTTTACAGGATTTACTCGACCTCGTAGCTCCTAGGGTGGTTTCAACGGTTGGTGGGGTCGGGCTGGATGCTGTCAACCGCCTGTTGGGAACGCGCTATAAACTGGCAGATGTGATCGCTAAACCATTACCTGTTGGCGAGTTTATCCTTTTCCCGCTGTATCATCCCAGCCCACGTGTCATTCATACACGGCGGTCGCTTCTCCAGCAGAAAAAAGATTTCAAAAAGCTTATGAAAACACTCTCCTCGGCTAAACCTTGACAGACCCGCTTCTGGATTTTATTTATGTAACAGGAGATATTAATATTTTTGGACTATCGCCATGCAAAGGAAAGACTTCATATCATTAAATCAGATATTCTCAGAGGGACACAAAGTCCTGGTTCGAGGCATCCTGTTGTTCGGAGCATTTTCACTTATGCTGGCAGGGTTGGTTTTCATTTTCCCCACTTTTATAGGCGTTTTAGTCGCAATCTTCTTATTACTGACTGGCCTGATTACTTTGATTGCAGGTTTTCATTTTTGGCAATTGGAAAAAGAAAAAAATCGCGATGAAAAACCCTTTGATCCTGAGTTTGAATCAGACACCATCCGTCATCGCAATCCTCATTATCATTTCCAAACTATTCGCATCATGAGGTGGTGATTTGCGTTACGCGAAATGTAAAGGCATCGAAAAAGACTGGAGCGTCATAACCCTCGGTTGCTGGCAGATAGCGCCCAGTGAAGGCTGGGGAGATATTTGTTCACCTCAGTCCGCCGATGCTGTTGTTAAGTCTGCTCTCAATTGCGGCATAACCGCATTCGACACCGCAGAAGGTTACGGCGATGGAGAATCGGAACGCAGGCTGGGGAAAGCTTTGGGAAACAAAAAACACGATGTGATTGTTATCTCAAAAATCTGGCCGGATGCAACCATGACACAAACGGCTTATCATGAAAGATTGGATAACACTCTGCGAGCATTGGACCGTGATTATGTCGATGTCTATCTGGTTCACTTCCCCAGCGCATATTTTGACAGTCCTGAAAAGAGCGAACAGCTTTGCCAATTGATGCAAGACCTCAAACAAAGTGGCAAGGCGGTCACTGTTGGACTATCTAATTTCAAGTCGCATGACCTGACGCTGTTGGGCCAGGGAACTAAACATTTCTGCATCAATCAGGTGCCCTATAATATCCTGCGAAGGGACTATGAAGGAAAGACTCGCAACTTATGTAATAAAACGGGGATCGGTTACATGGCCTATTCGCCAACCGCTCAAGGTTTGCTGGCAGGTCGTCTTTCCAGCGAAGCGCGTAGTTTTCCAACCCGAAAATGGAACAACCTTTATCAGGAACCGCTATTCACAAAATCTAAACCTGTACGCGATGCGATAAATAATATCGCGAAAGAAACCCAGACAAAACCCATCGCGGTTGCTCTCGCCTGGGTGCTGGAACAGGAAAATATACTCACTGCAATCGTGGGTTCACGCAAATCCGACCAGGTTCCGGAGTTTGCCGCCGCAGGTAGCCTCCAACTCAGTACCAATCATTTGCGACAACTGAATACAGCGAGCGACTCTTTTCATAATGAGTGATCAATCCATGGACGAAAACTGGAAAAAACCTTACGAAGAAGATGGCGTCACCCTGGGACCCGAAGACGCCTTGCGCAGAGAAATAGAAAAATCAAAAGTCCTCAAGGTAGAAAAACTTCAACTCAAAGATTCTCTGGAAAAACTCCAGGCGGAAAATGAAGTCCTTGCCAGAACCAATCAATCTCTGGAGAAAAAACTCAATTCTCTGACCGATCCGTCTGAGGCCGACCCGCCTCAAGACAACTTCGCTTCACAGGCCGACAAAACCCTTCCCGGGAAATGGGCGTTATTTCTTCTCATCTTTAACATAACCGCTGTTGGAATCCTCCTGGTTTATCTTCTCAAACAATAGAAAACAAGGCTGATTACGCCCTGTTTTTCATAGTTTTCGAGAAAATATAAAGTGGCATTCCGGGCTATTTGCAGATAAAATGGGACTTTACTGAGAAATGTTGAATCCCCCGGCCTCCTTTTACCATCAAAACAGGAGTAGATTTAAAGTTTTTCGGGAATACTGTTGACTCACCCACCACTTGAGAAGGCCTTATTTTACTTATATTTTAGCGAAGTTTATTATTATTTCTTAAAAAGAGGAGCTGGAAAAAGAATATGTGGATCTTTGAATTTCTTCACGTCTTAATCGGAATTTTATGGATCGGGCTACTCTACTTTTTCAATTTGGTGCAGGTGCAATCCATGCCTAAAATGACCGAACAAGGAGCGGCCAAACCATACACTCAAATTATTCTACCGCGAGCGCTGTTTTTCTTCAGACATGCCGCTCTTTGGACCGTTATCAGCGGAATAGCATACTATGTTGCGGGTCGCGGCACGATTGAAGGAATCCCCAGTCCGGAAATAATGATTGGTATGCTTTTGGGAATTATTATGGCGGGTAACGTTTGGTTTATTATTTGGCCTAATCAGAAAAAAATTATTGCTGGCGAACTTGAAGGTGATGCATTGGCAAAAGCGAAAAGAAATGCTTTTCTTGCCAGTCGAACTAATGCCTGGTTGTCTTTGCCCATGTTGGCAGGAATGATCGCCGCTAACCATGGCGGTTTTATGGTGGGATTCTAACTCCCTTTAATGTTGTACCTTGTAACACCCCTTGACGCTACATGGCCGGTATCCTTTTGGATACCGGCTTTTTTATGGTTTTGTTTGGTCAGAAGCTAGAGAAATATCCTTAGGTGTGCTCACTCAACGGTCAGGGCGACCATCGGATCCAGACGCGAGGCCTTGAGAGCTGGGAACAAACCAAATATAATTCCGATCAGCATGCATACCCCGGTTGCTATATAGATCGAATTGAGGTCGAGCAGAAGGTTTTCTTCGCCCCATGCCACAGCGCCAAGAGTGATCCCGACTCCCATCGCAACCCCAACACAACCTCCAAATAATCCGATAAGAACCGACTCAATGAGAAATTGTTTAACTATGTCTCCCTGGGTCGCACCAACGGCCCTGCGAACACCTATTTCGCGCGTTCGCTCTTTGACTGAAATGAGCATCACCGCGAGAATGCCAATCCCACCTACCACCAATGATATGGCGGCCACACCAACAATCAGGCGAGTGAACAACTCTGAAGTTTCCGCCTTCATGCTTTCCAGTTCCAACTGGCTTATTATTGTGAAATCGTCCTCGGCTTCGTCTGAAATTTTGTGACGATCCCTCAGTATCAACTTAATCTGGTCGGCAACTCGATCAATATTCTGCCGCGAATCGGCTTTAGCATAAATTGTAGAGATATGCGTTTGATTCAGTATTCGCCTCAGCATCGAGGTAATAGGAATCAGCAGAATATCATCCTGGTCCACACCATCAGAATCCAATCCCTTGCCAGCAAACACTCCAACGATCTTGAACGGAACCGCGTTGATCCGTACTGTTTTCCCCAAAGGATCGTCTTCCCCAAACATATTTTTAATGGCTGTTTGACCAACCACAGCAACGCGCATGCCCATTTTCTGATCGCGCTCGGTAAACATTTCACCGAATTCTATTTCATAATTGCGTGCCATTAAAAATTCGGGCGTTGAGCCGGCTACGTTTGTTTCCGTCAAGAACTGAAGGTACTTTACCTTCATTTGTTTGATCTCAAAGGGAGCCGCAAGAGCGAGTCCGCTCACTTCCTGTGACAGGTATTCCACATCGCGAAGATTAAGAGTGCTCACATTACCCGTGAGTCGAAGTCTTCCCCCTCTGCGTTTCATTTCGCCAGCGTTGATGGTCACCAGGTTCTCGCCCATTTTCGCAATAACATCCATGATCTGCTGATGCGATCCCTTGCCGATGGCTACCATTACGATCACCGCCGCAATACCGATCATGATCCCAAGCGAGGCCAGAAAAGTTCGGGTCTTATGAGATTTAAGAGCGATCAGCGCTATCGTCAGTGGTTTCATAGTATCTTATCTGCAAGACTATCGTAGTGTTTCGTCCGGATTCAGCCATGCCGCTTTTCTTGCCGGATGAATTCCGAAAACGAGACCGACTATCACCGAAAATAAAAAGGCGAGTATGAATGGGTCCCATGTTATTTTTGTTGGCAACAAGTCGAAACGTTTTAAGCCTGTAGACAGCGTCCACCCCAGCATCGTTCCCATCGCCCCTCCTAACAATGACACAAATATCGATTCGAACAGAAACTGTTGCGTGATGTCTGATCGGCGGGCACCAAAACACCGCCTCACGCCAATTTCATGAATACGTTCCCGAATCGATACCAGGAGAATATTCATAATGACAATTCCACCAACCAGGAGCGAAACGGTGGAAATGAGGAATAGCATCCGGTTGAGGGCCTGCTCCGATTCAGTCACCCATTGCATGATTCCTTCGGGAGTGACAAAACGAAAATCGTCATCAGCCAGTGGCGACAACCCGTGATTACGCCTCAGAATTTGTGTGACTCCCGCCATAGTATCTTTAACTTTCCCCGGGTGCGTGGTCACAACCTTTATGCTGTGAAGGTGAGTCTGACGAAAAAGGCGTGACATTGATGTGCTCAGCGGAATGAGCGCTCTGTCATCAGGATCGTACCCACTTTCAGTGAGTCCTTTTTTTTCAAGCAGGCCAACGACCTCAAAGAACACCTGACCCACTCTGATTTTTTTTCCAAGAGGGTCCTTTTCCCCGAATAGTTTATAGGCAGGCGTAGCGCCCAGAACGATAACCTTTCGCTTGCGGTCCATGTCCATATCACTGAGGAAGGCTCCGTCTACGACCGTCCACCCTCGAGCTACTTGCCATTCCGGGGATACTCCATATACGCGAGTTGTTGTGAATTCTTTTTTATTGATGATGCGCATTCGCTTGCGTTGCCGGGGAACTACTATTGTGACATGGGGCATTGCGCGAATGTCATCCGCGTCTTGCAGGGTCATGCTCGTGGTGTTGCGCGAGCGTCCAAAGAAAAGTCGCCCGGCGCCGGACATAACGGAAAATGATTCCGGCCCGAATCCTAAATTAGTAATACGGTTGAGAACTTTCGACTTTGTCCCTTCACCGATAGAAACAATCACGGTAAGAGAAGCGATACCGATCATGACGCCCAATGTCATGAGGAAGGTATTTGCTTTATTCAGCCGTAGCCCGCGCAGGGCTTGTGCGAGATTCCTGAAAAGTCTCATTGATTTTATCCGATACGATCTGTCCGTCTCGTAAAGTGAGGATACGTCGAGCGTGTTCTGCAACGGCAAGATCGTGGGTAATGATGATTATGGTTCTTCCTTCCCTGTTCAATCCATCAAAAGTAGCCATGATTTCCGCTCCATTTTTGGAATCCAGGTTACCCGTTGGTTCATCGGCAAGAATAATTTTAGGATCGTTGATGAGGGAGCGAGCTATGGTCACGCGCTGTTGTTCACCCCCTGAAAGTTGACCGGGAGTATGGTCCATCCGGTGCCCCAGTCCAACTCGATTCAGCGAGCGTTCAACTCTTTCTTCAGCATCCCCGGGGGTTTTGTTGCAGTAAACAAGCGGCATCATCACGTTATCAAAAGCGGACACCCCCGGAAGCAAATGAAACGCCTGAAAAACAAATCCGATTTTTTCATTACGAATCCGCGACAACTGGCGGTCATTGAGTTCCCCCACCTCTTCGCCATCAAGAAGATAAGTTCCGCTCGTGGCCTGACCCAGACATCCCAGGATCGTCATCAACGTGCTCTTGCCAGCGCCCGAAGGACCGACGATGCTTATGAAATCGCCTTCACCAACAGAGATAGATATCCCCTTCAAAACCTCAGTTTCCAATCCTTCATTCTTGTAGGTCTTATAGATGGATTCAATATCAATTACTTTCGGAACGGTCATCACCTGCGTCTGCCTCGTTTTTTCTTCTTGGGCTTGAGGAGGATACCCACTTCTGCGTCTTCTGCGAGTCCGGATTTCACTTCCTGCGCGTCTCCATCACGCCAACCCAGTTCGATTGCCTGGTCAGTGATATCGGCACCGGACTTCACCACCGCAAAAGTTTTTTTACCCGATCTTTTGATAGCCCCGCGTGAAATTGAAATGACATTCTTATGAACGCCTGTAGTCGCTATTATGTTAGCTGTCATCTCTGGCTTCAAATAGGAAACATTTTTTTTATCAATCTCCAACATGACCTCATAGTTGACTACGTTATCTTTAATAACCGCCTTGGGGCGAATCTCGCGAACCTTTGCCCGAAAAAACTTTTCGGGATAAGCGTCTACGGTGAATTTCGCATTTTGTTTTACTTTTATTTTACCAATATCTGTTTCATCTACAAAAGCCGTTACTTCCAGTTTACGCAAATCAATCAGAGTCACAAAAGTAGGAGCGTTCAAGCTGGCCACCACCGTCTCACCTTCCTGAGTGGAAACAAAAGCGACAACTCCATCAATGGTCGCTGTGATGGTCGCGTAGGACAGTTGGGTTTCTTCCTCAAGCAAATTAGCCCTGGCTTTTTCTAACTTAGCCTCCTGAAGGAGGATGTCATTCTGTAAACGAGCTTCATCCAGTTTTATTTCCTCTGCCGCCAGTTTGATCCTGGCGTTTAATATCTTTAACCGCTCTTCCGTCTCTTCAACCACCGTTTGCGAAACCACTCCTTTTTTCTTTAGAGCCTGATTGCGATTCAGCATTTTTTCTGCCAGACCGATTTGGACGTTGAGTTCTTCAAACTCAGCTTTGGATTTACTGATCTCGAGTGGGCCTTCCTGCTGAATTTTTTTCAGACGCGCTTCTTCGCCTTTCAAATCGGCAGTGAATTGAGCTACTCGCGCCAGCAGATCTTCGTGCTCGATAGTCGCTATGGTGTCACCGGCTTTTACAAAGTCGCCGATCTTGACCATCAGTTTTTCCAACTGACCCGAAATACGCGCGCCGATTTTAACTTCAGCTCCCGTCTTGAGCGTCACCGTACCGGTCGCCAGAACTTTCTGAAAAATATCCTTGCGCGTGACCGCCCGGAATTCGTAATCTTTAAGAGTGAGCTTATGCTCTTTCTTTCCGGCAAACAAACCATTGACCTTGCTCCATATCGGAGAAAGTTTTCCACTCTGGGCCAGCAAAGCAATAAAGCCCACGCAAATTATGATAATGATAAATCTGCGAAATTTCCCGGATGGTCTCATAGCACTTTCTTTCTTTTTTGTAATCGTTGCCAGGATATGATATTAACACACCGGACACATGTCCGATTGAGTGAAAGTTCCTTAGTTTTCATATCGTTAGCGTTATTCACCCCTTCATATAAAATCGGCAGATTATACCGATAACTTGAGCCAACCCATGCCTGAACAGGAAAACAAAGCTCAAACTGCTAAATCGAGCAGATTTATCAAATTTGCCCTGATTATCAGCTTTATTCTGGGGGTGGGCCTCATCGCGATTTTTTCCATGAGTCTGGACTCTTTTCGCAAACCGATCATGGACGAATTGAGCCAGATGACCGGGCTTTCCATCGAAATCGACTCATTGGAACTCAGCCTTTCGCGTGGCTTGAGTCTTCGCGGGACAGGACTGAAGGTGAACTCCAAAGACAACTCCCGTCAAATCTTCTCGGCCGAAGACCTTTTTCTCGATGCTGAACTGGAACCTCTGCTGAATCGACAACTTAAAATCAGCAAAATCACCCTGGTCAAACCAGCTATGGATGTTGCATTTGATCCCACGCCAGATTTAACTGCTCTTCCCAAGTCTCCTCAAACTAAGGAAACCCATGGTTCCAAAACATCCATACCATTTGAACAGACGAAAAAAACCGTGACCGAACCAGAGGGCGATTTGATGGAACCGATACGTAAGGTTTTAGAGCGGGAGGACCTGTCGCTTCGTTCGGTTGAGATCAAAGACGCTGTGTTGACTCTCGTCCGACCAAAAGCTCATTCACTCCCTGCCAGGAAAATTCCAGTCCTTGCAAACGCCCGGTTCGACCTTTCGCGTCCGAATTCGGATCAGGTAAATATCGAAGGCAAACTTTCTCAAGTTCAAATTGAGGGATTAAGTTTTACTGGAACTCTGAAAGCCAGGGATTTTCTGGCAAAACACATTCCTGTGAATGTGGATATGGAATCCACCTCCCTTCCCATCACCAGAATTAATACTCTGGTAAAGACCTTCGCTGGTCCTGAAGCAATGCCAGTAAAGTTGGAATCGGGGCAGGTTGAAAAAATATTTATTCATCTGGAAGGCCTGGTCGATCCAAACCACGACCCGCTCAGAGAAGTTGTGATGAAAAGTGGAATTAAAATCAGCAATTTGAAATTTCCAATTCCCGATAACGAAATCCAAAAAAGTGTCGTCCTGCCGCACCTTGAGGGTGAAGGGGTGTGGCAGAAAGGTACCTTGAATTATAAATTTAACGGCACGTTGCTTGATGGAACCATTCAGTCCAACCTCATCGTCAACCTACCCGGTGCACTGGAAGGATCTTTTGCTGGAACATTCAATTCAGAAACGCGGTTGAAAGAAATCAATCTGGCTTCAGCAAAATTTGACCTGCCGGAGAAGTGGGCACCGATAACAGGAACCGCCAACGGCTCCATTAGGGTCCAGGGTCCGATAGGCCAGATGTCCTCAAATATACGCACCGATGTCAATCTGGAAATCAGTGATCTTTCATCAGGGTCTGCTGAAAACCTTACGACCGCCAAACAGGCCGCACTGAGCCTGCGGCAAAAATCTCCTCAACGAACCCTAGCGCGTGTCCAGATAAAAGATGCTCTGTACAGCAACATCGTTGTTAAAACCGTTACCGCAAACCTGAAGTTTTCACCAGAAAAGATTTCGTTGACCAACGGACGTATGGTACCTGCCAACGGTGTCATTCTTTTTTCAGGAGATTTTCGCCCGCAACCCAACACTTATATAATTCGTCTCAACGGAGACAAACTGCACGTTGAAGATTTCATGAAAGGACAAATGGAAGGTTCCGGATTCTTCAAGGGAATGTTTCAGGGCAACCTCAACACCGCACAAAATATTCAGCAAAAGGGGAAGCCTGTATTATTTTCCCATGTCGCCAGCGGTCTTTCAGGAAAACTCAGTGTGCAACTGAAGGAGGGTGGAATAACTACCATCCCGGCAATTGACGGATTACTCGCTTTGCTCAACCCAACCTCCATCGTCACCGCGCAAAAAAAGGGCATCAACTACGACACGTTGGGAGGTGATTTTAAAATCTGGAACGGAAAAACCGTCACTGACAACTTCGCCCTGAAAGGTCCGCAAATAAACCTAATGGCACTGGCGGCGGCCAATCTGGTCACAGGAAAACTGGATGGCGAAATTAAGGTCATACCCATGCAATTGGTGGACAGCGTCGTAAAAGCTATTCCATTACTGGGGAAAATCCTTACGGGAGGCGGGAAAAGCGGAGTAGTCGAATCTTATTTCCGACTGGGCGGTACACTGGAAAAACCCGAATTGACCCTGCAAGAAGGAAAAACCCTGTTCGGAAAACCTCTGAGCATACTGGAAGAGCTGGTCAAAACACCGGGGAATATTGCAGAATCGCTGAAACCTGAGTAAAGCAAGCAAAATATTTCACCACAGAGAACTCAGAGAGCGAAGTGCTGGGAACCAGTACACAGAGAAAGTCAGGAAACCACCGATGGTGCTGCCTGAGCTTGACGAAGGGCGACATACATAGCTTTTTAAAACTTTACGGATATTCAAATAGATTTTACTTCGAGGTCCTGATGCAATTGCTGGCGGAGTTGCGTCTGGATATATTGAAGCGTTCCGGTCGAAGAGGTCGGGCAACTGCCGCACGCGCCTTGATATAAAATTTTTATAACGTTCCCGTCTATTCCTTTGACTTCTACACCCCCGCCATCTTTGGCGAGGTTGCTTCTGATGGATCGGTTGAGCACCATTTCAACTGCGTCCAACTTCTCACTATCCGGTAATGTCAAAAACCTTTCGACATCTATATTGAGCTTGACCGCCGCGTTGGTTTTATACAAGGTCACATTCGCGTCGATAGCTTTCCATACTTGATCCTTGAGTGGATTCCAATCGGCATCGCCCTCCTTCGTCACGGTTATAAAATTGTCCATGATATAAACCGTTTTCACCCCGCGCTTTGCAAACAGGGTCCTACCGAGCTTATCATCGCCGCAGTCTTTTGCTGATTCGTATGAAAGGTTGCCGTATTCAACGATTTGAGAATTGAGCACAAATTGCAGTGCGCTTGGGTTAGGTGTTTCCCGGGTGCGGACGACTTTGATCGCCGAATTGCTCCCTGCAACAGGCTGTGCCTTGGGACGAGACGAGGATGCAGAACCATTGCCTGCCTTCTTTTTCTTTTGAAGCGCTAAAACTTCGCTTAGTTTCACGGATGAATATCTCTTTTTCTAATTGTTGCGCCGGGCCACCATGTGACCTCGCAAAAAAGTGCAAGCCGGATTTGCTCATCATAATATAAATCCCGACAAAATCCAACCCGGACTGAAACTAACTGTCATCGCTTTTCTTATGATAATAGTTGAGGGTCTGCTCTACCAGTTCGGGGTCTAGCAGAGTAGACGCAAAAAGTGCATGCCCCGAAGCACTGAAGTGACGATCATTCTGATTGAACAATCCTGCCCTCTTTTCCTCCGCTTGTAAAAAAATATAAAACGGCTCCAGATATTTGATTTCCTTTTCCCGCAACTTGTCGGCAAACAAGGGAACCATCGGGTGATTGCGTAAAATATTCCGGGTGACATGGATTTTATATGGAATGAACGCTACCGTGAACTTTCTACCCTGCGACTCCACCAGACTTTTAAGTTTTTCTACAATCCGCAGAGTCAACGCCATCGCCAACTCGTCAGATTCTGTCACTGATTCCTTATCAAGAACAGCCTGCTTGGGAGCAGAAGCGCTCTTATCGCGGGACTCAAAAGACTGTTTAAAGCTCCGCAACAGACTACCCATGTAATTGAAGGCTCGCAAGCTATCACTCAACTCGTTACGAAGACGGCTCCATAAATCTGGCTTCAAATGCTCCGTGTGTAAAACAAGCTGTTCATCTTTTAATTTAAAATAAGGTTTGTCATAACCGTATTGACTCGGTTCCACATTGTTCATGAAATCATTGTATGGAGTGATAACTAATATCACTTCTTCCGCAGAGAAATCCTTGCCCATTTTTTCATAGAGCAGGTATTCCTGATCGGTGCCATATCCTGAAACTCCAAAATTGATCAGTTCCACACCATAGCGGGACATGTCCAGTTCAGTGAATACATCAGCGTCTCCCACTCCATAACCCCAAACGTACGAGTCCCCCATAACGATGATCCTGCGTTTTCCTGTGGGATTCTCTCGAAGCAGATTATCGGAGGCACGCAGACCAAACTGGTTTTGGTGGACAGGAATTGAGAATCCGTCTTTCTCATGGACCCCTGTAAAATTTGTTTTTGGCGTCCAGCCCAGGACAGAGTCGAACACACAAAAAAACCTTCGTTCATTCCCACCACGCAAATCGTAATCCGGGTTCAACATCCTGAACACGCCCTCTACCAGTCCGAGAAGGACCAATAACGTTAATACCTGCGCTATCAGGGTAAACGCGAATGCTTTTGCACGACTAAACGATTTCAATCCGGTTATCCTTTAAATATATATGAGATGTTATGCCAGAGAAAAGACAGGAGGTCGTTTCAAGCTCCACTGGGAACGGTCGCGAGTTCTGAATTCCGCCCCCTGAGTGCAGTCACCCCTTCATAGCCTACGAACAAGGCGAGGCAAATCAGGAAAACTGCCGCCGTCCCCAGAAAAAAGTTAGGCTCGGGCTGGGTATAAAATTTGTATGACTGCCATGCCAACGCACCAATGGTCGTCACCACCATAAAAATTGCCGGATAAAGAGCATACTTTGTCGGTTTATTTCTGGCCATGAGCCATGTCGCGACAACAAACAAGGCCACTGCGGCAATGAGCTGGTTGGTCGCGCCAAAAATAGGCCAGATTTTCTGCCAACCATCGGTCGCGCCTATCAAATACGAAAGAAATACCACCGCAACGGTGCAGACATATTTATTTTGAAACAGGTCTATCTTTTGCCCCGCCGACTCCTGAACGATAAACCGTGTGATGCGTACTGCCGAGTCGAGAGTTGTCAAGACGAAGGTGTTGAGAGCCAGAACCGCTATCATCGAAGCAAAGGTAAAACTTAGAAATGGCAACATCTGATGAACCACGTTGCCGAACCCGCGCCCATAAGCCAGAATCCACCCGCCCGACTCCAAAGATTCGCGAAATCCAAGTGTAACCATATCCACTCCGCCGCCAGCGGGAGCAACCCAGTATAATCCACCACTGACCAGTAACACCGTCACCACAGCCACAACCCCTTCGGTGAGCATACCGCCATAACTTATGGGACGACCCTGTGACTCAACCGCCAGTTGCTTGGAGGTCGTCCCCCCCGCAACCAAGGAATGGAAACCGGAAACAGCTCCACAGGCAACCAACACGAATAACATAGGCCACATGGGACCCTGCACGGGAGAAAATCCTCCGCGAAACGCCGGAGTATGGAGTTCCGGGTGAACCCAGATCAAGGCAATTATAGCCAATGCCATCGAACCAAATAAAATATAAGTCGATAAATAATCCCTGGGCTGGAGCAGAATATTCACTGGGAGAACAGAAGCCACTGCCGCGTATATCAGAAGAATCACAAACCAGAACATTAATGGAGAAAACCCCATTAACCCGCTTTCAGGAAGTATCACAGGAAATTGGAATCCGATATAAATTCCCAGGACTACGCCTGCGACAGCGACAAGTGAAGATATCAGCAGGTTGGCCCCTCTGGAGTAGATAAACCACCCTAGGGCAATGGATATCGGGATGATGGCAAAGGTGGGAAACACCATCTGAGGTTGAGCGATGAGCGTTTTAGCGGCGACCACACCAAAAACGGCTATCACCAACAACATTGCCAGCACAAGAAAAATTGCGAATACCGCCTTTGCCCGACCCCCCATAGTGCGTTCGGCAATGTCGGCAATCGAACTGCCTCTGTTACGAACCGAAGCCATCAGCGTCAGGTAGTCATGAACCGCGCCAATAAAAACATTTCCAATAAGAATCCAGACCAGAGTGACTGCCCATCCGAAATAATGCATCGCCACGATGGGGCCGATCACCGGACCGGCACCCGCAATGGAAGCGAAGTTATGCCCAAACAATACCAGAGACTTGCTGGGGACGAAGTCGACACCGTCACTTTGGCCCACAGCAGGAGTGGTGAGAGTATTGTCAGGCTGGATCACCTCACGATCAAGTCGTTCTGCATAATAACGGTAACCAACAAAATAAAAAAACAGGCAGGAAAATATAAGTATGAATATGGTCAGCATTTCTTAAAGCAATCAATAATCAGGGAACAATCTCGCACAAGACATCCGACCACTATAGTATCAGATTGATTCCAGCTACCTCCAGTTTATTTAAAGGTGCCAGTACAGTGGGGATCAGAGGTGGAGGAATTCACGGCTGGGGACCTGTGAGTAGGGTACCGATGCGCAAAGTGGGGTTGAGAAATACTAAAACTATGCTATCAAATTTTAAAACAGGGTGCCCTGGTGAATGGTTTCTGTACGGCCCGGCCCCGTTGAGATCATGAGGAATCCAGCTCCCAGCATTTTCCCCAACGCATCGATATAGCGTTTCGCGTTGTCTGGCAGTTGATCGAAGCTTTCGACTCCCACAGTACTCTGGTTCCACCCTGCGAATTCGGTATACACCGGTTCGCCATTTTCCAGTACATCCAGATCGGCAGGCATCTCTTCGTAAATCTTTCCCTTATATTTATAACCGGTGCATACCTGCAAAGTATCGAATCGGTCCAGCACATCCACCTTGGTCAGAGCTATGGCATCAATGCCGTTGAGACGAACACCGTAACGGGCAACAACCGCATCAAACCAACCGCAACGCCTCGGGCGCCCCGTAGTAGAGCCAAACTCGTGCCCTTCCTTACGCAGTTTTTCACCGTTGGCATCATGAAGCTCAGTGGGAAACGGCCCTTCACCCACCCTCGTGGTGTAGGCTTTGATAACCCCCACGACCCGGTCGATTTGCGTGGGCGGAATTCCCAATCCGGTACACGCACCCCCGGAAATCGAATTCGATGAGGTGACGAAGGGATAGGTTCCATGATCCACATCCAGCATGGTTCCCTGCGCCCCTTCGCACAACAGTTTTTTCTTTTGCCCGATCTGGTCACGCAAAAGAACATGCGTATCGCCGATGTATTTAAGGATCATTTCCTGAAAGCCCATCAACTCGTCGAACATACGCTCGTAATCAGGAAGCTCGTTCCCGCACAGGTCCTTGAGGATGGCGTTTTTTTCCTCATAATTGGCTTTCAATTTCTTCCGCAAACGGTCTTCATCACGGTAATCGCAAGTACGAATACCCGTGCGGGCAATTTTATCTGCATATGAAGGACCAATGCCTCGTCCTGTCGTCCCAATTTTCTCGAAACCACTTGAGTTTTCTCGACCTTTATCAAAGGTACCGTGATAAGGCATGATGATGTTCGCCCGATCACTGATGACCAGTCTCCCATCCATATCGACCCCTGCGTTTTTCAATAGGTCCATCTCATGAAGCAGAGCGGCAGGGTCGATCACGACCCCATTACCGATAACGCATAATTTTCCAGAATGAAAAATTCCTGAAGGAATAAGGTGCAAAATGTGCTGATTGCCATCAAACACTATCGTATGACCCGCGTTGTGACCACCCGCGTAGCGGGCTATGACATCAGCGCTTTCCGCCAAAAGGTCGATGACCTTTCCTTTTCCCTCATCTCCCCACTGCATTCCTACAACAACAGCTACTGACATAGTTTTTCCCGAAATAAAAGTTTCACGTACAATTCAACGGGGCATTATCTCCATGCACTTGGCGTATGTCAACAGCCATCCCCGCAAGCGAACATATCAAAAATTACTTCGCAAAATCGGGATTAGAGCAAATATTGGTATTTAGCTCAAAAGCTCCAAATAAGATGCTATAGCTAACACTTTGGTTTTATTACATTTAAATTCGACCCCTTTATGCGCGTATATATAAGAAAGAATTGACTAAAGGTGAACCGATGAGCCTCATCTTCAGGATTGGTTTTTTTTAAAGTTTTACCCCGGAAGAAAAGTATCTGCTCGGGGACCGCAAAAGCTTTACCGAAACCTACCTTCAGGGAGACTACATTATTTAGGAAGGGAAAAAAGACAACTCATTTTTCATCATGCTCAAGGGAAAAGGCTACATCACCAAAAACTCGTTGCTCCGCATGAAGCTTTCTGAATTAAAACCGGGAGCTGTTTTCGGCGAAATTTCTGTTTTGGCAAAACGACCACGCGCAACAAACATCGTTGCGGGAGAAGGAAACTCTTGTGCTTCGATTCAACTCAGAACTGTACCAGATTCTCGGCCTGGAATTGGGATGCAAGATCAGGGATCAGTTTGTAAAAATCCTGATCCTTAAACTCGACCGAATGAATGATTGTCTGATGAAAATCAGGAAACAGATTCCTGAAGATGAGTGGCCTTTTCAATAAGGGCTATGCACTGGTGTCAAACAACCAGCACAGGCACGGGTATCAGGCCAGCACCCCGCTAAAAATTATTCTACAACTTGAATCTGGCCAAAAATTGACGGATGGCTGTCAACGCAGTCTCTGGTCCAACTCCTACCCCCGGACAAAACCCACCCACAAGCTTCCACATACTCTTCGAGGTCAGGTTTTCCTTCCAGAAAGGATAGGATCTGCATTGAAGAGGTTTTCCACTATTAATAGCGCAACCCTCCTCTATTAAAAACGCACAGGGCTTTCCATTTTCCACCTCATGCACCCAGTGCCCTTCATCTTTCCTCAAAAATTCTTTTTTAAAAACTTCGACACTGACTTTGATTATCCCGGCGCCATTTTTAATAGCGGCCTGGTCAAAATAAACGATTCCCGGTTTGGTACAACACTTGAAGCAATCTGCCTGGCATTCGAAACGCAAGGGTTCCTTTTCCCACCATTTTTTTCGGACCGTCACAACACAACCAGATCATCTCGGTGAATAACTTCCTCATAAAAGTTTTCACCAAAAATTTTTCTCACAGCGCCGGTTTTCATTCCCTTGATTCTGTCTAAATCGCGCAAACTGTAATTAACGAGTCCACGTGCTATCTCAGTTCCATCCTCGCCAAGAATACAAACTGCGTTACCAAACTCAAACTTCCCTTCAACCCGGGTCACTCCAGCTGGCAGGAGACTCTTTCCCCGGTTGACAATGGCTTTTGCCGCCCCAGAATCCACTGTAATTTCACCAGAAGGTTTCAGGGTGTGTGCGATCCAATGCTTCCGCGTTTTAATTTTTTCGCGTCCCGCCCAAAACAAAGTACCTACACTTTTGCCTTTAAAAATTTTATCGGGCACACTTTTATCCAATCCATTCACTACAAGAGTGGGGACACCAAAACTCATAGTCTGTTTCGCGGCAAGAACCTTGGTATACATACCGCCAACGGTAACGGCGCTATTGCTTCTTCCTGCCAGTTTTTCAATTTTGTCGGTTATGCAATCAACATGCTCAATGATCTCTGGAAACGACTCTCCTTTTTTCCTTTTGATTGACGGGTCAGATGTATAAAGTCCATCCACATCAGAAAGAATGATCAATAATTGCGCGTTGACCAGACAAGCAACCGTCGCGGCCAGTGTGTCATTATCACCAATCTTGATTTCATCCACCGTTACCGAGTCGTTTTCGTTAATGATCGGTATCACCTTATGCTCTAAAAGAGCTTCCAGAGTATGCTTGGCGTTGAGAAACCGCTTGCGGTTTTCCAGATCATCGTGACCAAGAAGTATCTGCGCTACCTTTAGTCCTTGCTTTTCAAATTTTTTCTCATAAGTGTGCATGAGGTAACTCTGACCGATGGCGGCACACGCCTGCTTTTCAGGAATCGAAAGGTTGGCTCGATGCAATCCCAACCGCTCTCGCCCTGCCATAATCGCTCCGGAAGAGACCAGAACCACTTCGCAGTCACGGTCAACAATCCGGCGAATGGTTCCTGCCAGAGAACGCACATTATCCGCGTTCAGCCCATTCGCCGAACTGGCCTGTCCTTTCTCGCACTGGGTAATGATACTGCTTCCAATCTTGATCACCACGCGCTTGAGACTTTTTAAAATTTCACCGCGAATATCGTCTTGCATATTTCAATATTTCCAGAATTAGATAAGACCTTCGACCATGTCGCCCTGAGCCCCGTCAAAGGGTGCATGCTTCGACAAGCTCCCCAACTAAGGTCTTTGACGAAGCACGACATTAAAACTTCACTCTAAAATCACCACAATGTAACTTAAATTGGGCAGAGGTTCATCATGAATTCTTATTTGCCTCGAAGGAAACAACATTTTTGATAAACCGACCGAGTGCGTTGAAGTAATCAGCCCCTCCGATCAGGAAGGTGTCATTATGGCCCGCGCCCTGGATATCATAAAATATCTTTGGGTCGGCGGCGGCTGAAAACAGCTCGCGCCCCAGTTTATAAGGCACTATTTCATCTTGCGTTCCATGGATAAACAATTTGGGAAGTTCAAGGCTCCGCACTTTGCTGATCGCATCGAAGCGGGACTTTATAGCCCAACCCAGAGGCAGGATCGGAAAAATTTTTTCAGCCATTCTCCGCGCAGAAGGAAAAACTGATTCCAGAATAATTCCTGCAGCCGGGTTTGTGGAAGCCATTTCAATCGCGCAAATACCGCCAAGTGAACGA
>Ga0208639_1000290_pt1 | contig 40004 bp, 29 predicted proteins | sample ETNtaG_33_FD_185772 | JGI IMG/M metagenome (GOLD analysis project Ga0208639, IMG submission 185772) | Marine microbial and viral communities from oxygen minimum zone, Eastern Pacific Ocean - ETNP201310SV76 (SPAdes) (version 2) | ecosystem: Environmental > Aquatic > Marine > Oceanic ...
TTGGATACCATGACCCTTGGCTATTCTGTTGTTGGAGATACTCTGTATATGGGAGAGTCATTTGATCCTTGCTTGGAAGATTACTATTACTATGAGGATTGTGATTCATATTATGAGGATATTTCTGCAGCATTGATGATAGATGATATCCAATCTGTGATGGTAGAAGAGTCTATCGTGCTAAGCAGTATGAGTCCTCTGACCATCAGCAAAGACCAGATCACGCCGGCAAGGATGAGCCTAGGTCAGAACTATCCCAATCCCTTCAATCCGGTCACAACATTGGTATATGAACTCTCAGAGGACGCGTTGGTGTCCATGTCCGTTCACGATCTGAGTGGTAGATTGGTGAAAGATCTGATCAGTGAACAGCAGAGTGCGGGTCATAGGACAATAAAATGGAACGCTACCAACAATTCAGGTCAGCCGGTCTCAGCAGGTGTCTATCTATATAAGATCCAGATAGGTGACATGATGCAGACCAAGAAGATGGTATTGTTAAAATAAAGACCCATTCAAAATTGCCAAAAGACCCCGCATTCGCGGGGTTTTTTGTTTGTGGTATGATAAGTAGATTTCAAATCTCATAATTCGATCTAAAAGAAAATCAGCATATAAGGAATGATCATGGAATCAAGCATACCGATCACGCACATGTTCACCGATGGAAGTGGACACACCAGGTTCCAGAGGAAGTTGCTCCCGCTAGAACCAAAGACAGGTTTGGGCTCTGTCGGGCTATTTTCGAGTCTATTCGTGAATCAGATCCTGGATGATAACTCAGGGGACATAAAAATGCAGTTTGCCGTGACACCCGTCCCTGACCAGAGTGATGGAGAGGGGCCAAAACTGGCACACACAGCGCCAAGAAGACAACTTGTGATCACGCTTGAGGGCTACCTAGAATTCAAAAGTTGTGATCTTGACAGTATGGACCAAGAGCATCAGACCATGATCACCAGAGGTCAAATACTCCTCGCTGATGATCTGGAAGGAGCCGGGCATGTATGGAGGTTCTTAAAAGATGAGAAGGGAGAGATGCATCCATGGGTGAGGTGCTACATGCATCTGGGTGAGGAGTACGATCATTTAATGTCCAAACTAAAAGGAGAGACCAATGAATAGATTGGACCTGACACCGTCAGAGTCATATTTTCTATTGGACCTTGAAAAAAAAGATGGAAAGACCTTGATGAAATACAGTTTGATCAATTTGCTCTATAAAAAGGTCCTTGGTTCTGAGGTTAGGGAAGTGACAGAGGGCACCATCTTCAAAAAGGTTGTGAAAAAGACCTATATATCAAAGGGTGATCGATTCAATGATATGGAATTGAAGGCCCATGAGAAAATATTTTGTTCGGTGATGGATCAAGAGGAAGAGATCGAGCTTGTTGAGCTCATACAAAAACTTTTTGATCAGTACGACTATAACGATTACTATGAACTGGTAATGAACATGCAGTCTCAGTCCGGGCTATTGAATGTCACTGAAGAGAGAAAGTTCTTTAATATTTTTTCTAAAAAGAAAAAAGTTCTAACAGATGACGGCATGAAAACTCAAGCCAAGATCAATGATATACTGGCAGTGGGGAAAAATGGTCTGTACGATTGGGTGGCCAATGACCCACCTCGTGCGAAGGCATTCATGGCCGCATGTGGTGCAAATCTATTATTGTTGGATGGGCACGACATAGGCCAGTTAAAGACCTATGAGAGAGACCTCAAGGACATAGACAAACAAAGTCATGATGACAGTGGCTTTGTCTATTGGGGTGATGGCGGCGGCAATACCACAGATGATGTGAATCTCGATGATATAGGCAGTCTGGATGCGGTGTCGGCAGACTTCAATAGTGTCAGTGCCTTTGACTCATTTGATGGCGTGGATGCAGGCTTTGATAGTGCGTCTGGAGGAGACAGTAGTGGTTGCGGCGGCTGTAGCGGTTGCGGCGGTTGTGGTGGCTGTGGTGGAGGATGACAACAGACAAATAGAATACTCTCGAGATCCGATCTGGCTTAGGATCCATGGGCTCATATTTGATGACAACAGCGACCCACTGACCTTTTCAAAGCGTCTGGCCAGAGAGAATCGATGGGCACACTGGTTTGCATTGGATGTGATCGATGAGTATAGAAAATTTCTTTATCTAATGGCCGTCGCGGGCCATCCTGTGACTCCTTCAATAGAGGTGGATCAGGTCTGGCACTTACATCTCATCTATACGCGTCAATACTGGGAAGATTTCGCTAAATATATGCCATTTGAACCCCACCACGGACCGACAAGGGGTGGTGCCCGGGAAAGTGAGAAGTTCACTGACTGGTATTCCAAGACACTGGATAGTTATAGAATGATCTTTGGAATGGACCCGCCGGTAAATATCTGGCCTGAGCCAAGTGTCCGATTTCGTGATGGGCAGTCCTGGCAGTGGGTTGACACATCTCAATATGTGCTAGTGCACCAGTCGATGGGCTACGTAATGATATTGATGGGTCTCTTGTTCTTTCTGGCTCTGGTCTGGTTTGGCTCATTGATATGATGCCCTCGACCACTGACACGATCATAGTTGGAGCGGGACCTGCTGGTCTGGCCTGCGCACTGCAATGTCAGAAGAATGATAAACCCTTTTTATTGGTTGAAGGATCAGACAGAGTAGGAGGAAGGGTCGGATCCATTCAAGAAGATGGTTTTATCTTCGACCTGGGATTTCAGGTCTATAACACTGCGTATGAGATCACTAACTCTCTATTGAACTTGGAAAAGATAGATCTCAACCATTTTAGGCCTGGTGCTATGGTCCATGATGGTAATTCATTTCAAATGATCTCTGATCCACTTAGAGATCTGAGTCAAGCCTTTGGAACATTCTTCTCAGATATTTCAACAATTGGCGACAAGTTGAAGGTCCTCAAACTAAAGAACTCCCTAAGAGGCTATAGGGTAGACCACGATAACGAGAGCGACATGAACACCTATGAATTTCTTTTGGACCAAGGATTCTCTGATAGGATGATCGAGATGTTCTTCAGACCATTTTTTTCAGGGATATTCCTTGAGACCAAACTTGAGACATCATCGAGGTTCTTTAAATATGTATTCTCCATGTTCAGCGTGGGACTTGCATCGCTGCCAGATAGGGGCATGCAGGCAATTCCTGATGATATGTTAAGCAGGATCGATCGGGGAAGTATTGTTCTTGGTAAGAAGGTCATTGGCATGGACAAGGCAAGAAATATAATGTTAGATGATGGAGATTCAATACAGGTGGAGAACATCATTCTTACTGGAGATAGCAGTTGTCTGGTGACCAACTCATCATATAAATACAATATGGCCAAGACCCTATACTTCTCATCACGGATCGAGCCTGCCAAGGGAGACTACATACATCTGTTCCCTTGTGATGATCTCATAAATAACATTGCAGTACCGACCAGCATCTCAAGCACATATACTAGAAATTCAGACCAATTGATCTCCGTGACCATTCTAGGCAATGATCTCTCTGAGATAGACCTTGTCAAGGATGTGCAGAGTAGGCTGGTGAACTACTATGGAGGAGAGAACGGTAATTATGAATTTCTTAAATGTCTTGAGATAAAAAAAGGAACACTCTCGCAGTTAGTTGGCCACTTTGATAGACCAAGTTTTGTACATGATAATATATTTATTGCAGGAGAGCAGGATACCAATGGTAGTATCGAGGGTGCGGTGATTTCAGGATTGAATGTCGCGAATTTGATCTGAGGTATCTCAGTTTATCATTTTCAATTGAAAAAAATAATCACTTAAATTATTCTAACATCAAAGAACAAAACTGAAGGGATATGATGAATAAAATTTCACATGGTCGATCAGCTTGGAGGTCAAGATTGAAAATTTTTTATATAAAAGGAGTTTGAAGTGATTAGATCGTCAATTATTTTTTTGACACTGTTTTCAATGTTGTCCTCTCAGCCTAGGAACATTAAAAATGTTGGTGGCCCACATGATCTAGAGCGTCCTTTCGGGATGAAATGTATCTCTGACCAGGAACGAGAATTTGTAAGGGAAAATAGGATGGTGGTAGACCACCAGTCCATGCGTGATACGGTCTTGTTTCAAGAGCCAATGGGCAATGGTGGTATGATGAACCTCAGCGATAGTGCCAAACATCATATCTGGAATTATGTTGACCAGAATAATAACGTTGGTTGGATACTTGATTATAGTTGTAACTATGTGACATATGATGGTCATCAGGGCACGGATATTGTAATTGGTGGGTTTTATTACATGGATGAGATGGAAACACCCGTCGTCGCTGCTGCATCTGGGATAGTGACCTATAGTCACGACGGAGAGTTTGATAGGCAAATTAACTGGATCAATGGTGCTATTGCGAATGGAGTGATCATCTCCCACTCTGATGGAACATCCGCCTGGTACTGGCACTTTAAGAAAAATACCGTAGCTGTTGATGTGGGTGATAGTGTTGAGATAGGAGATACTCTCGGTTTTGTTGGTAGCTCAGGATTCTCATCTGGACCACATCTACATTTTGAGGTAGAGGGTACCGATGGAAACTTTAAAGATCCGTGGGAGGGGCAGTGTGGAGATGGGCCTTCACAATGGGCAGATCAACTACCATTTGTAGGAGATACTAATTTCTTTGGAGCAGGTCTATTGAATGTTTTGGCCACATCTTACCCGGTCAATAATAATAATGATATTTTTAATTATATATTTAATGAGAATGTTCCTGATATAACCCATATCAATCCTGGAGAATTTTATATGTCAGGCGGTTGGTACAGAAATATTCATAATACAGATACTTTGAAACAAAGATTTTATCGAGATGGTGTGTTCATTGATTCAATATATTGGGTGCCTGGGAATACTCCTTATTGGTATGAGGGGGTTGATTATTATACTGCATCATTATGGTATACTTGGGGGTACTGGGATGACAGTGAAGACGCACTGGGAGAGTGGAGGGAAGAGATCTATGTGAACGATACCCTATTGGCGGAAAGGATCTATGTCTGTGATAATATTCCCAACCAGTCACCCAGTGTTGATTTTCAACAGATAAGCGTGGAACTGGGACAGACCATCACTGGTGAGTTCACCGTTACTGATGATGGTGACCCGTTCTGGTTCAATATGGAGAGTGAGCCTAATAATGGTGGTTCCATAGAGCTCTATGGAGGTCGGAGAAGAAAATTTGAGTATACGGCCCCTATGGATTTTATTGGACAAGATGTTATAGGTATCTCTGCGACAGACGATCGCGGAGTGACCGGAAGCATGGGCTTCATCATCTTTGATGTGTCTGGTGTCGGTCTAACAAATTTGACGGTCGGGCCATCTTTCGTTGGCTCGCAAGATAGTGTTGTCATTAGTGCCGATATTCTAGGTGATGTAGATGATGCGTCAATTCTAGCATATGTCAATGATGTGATCAATGGCGACCAGGTACAGGTTGAGATGGAGGAGAGTGACGGAACATGGTCCACCAGTTGGAGTCCTGGGGCGCAATCATTCTTTAATATCGACCTTGAGATGGAACATGGTGCTGATAGTGAAACATTATTTTATGAGAATATTGGAATTTTTACCAGTGTCGGTCCTGTGACCGTATCAATGATAGGTGAGACAATTGGGAACCCCGGTGATGTATTGCTCATGGAGTTCATTGTCACAAACCATAGTCCAGACCAAGAATTAACGGATGTCTCCGTATCATTTGGTGCAGAGAGCATGGCATGTCTTGATGCTCTCTCATCCGACCTTTATTATTTGGGTGATGTAGCGCCTAGTGATTCCGTGGGATCAGGTGGCTATTTTTTTGTAGCGTCTATCAATAATGATTGCAGTGCGGATTCGACCATATTGATCAATGTGGATATCTATTCAGGCGAAGATTCCTACTGGGAGGATAACTTCTCAATTACGATTGAGACCCTTGGAATTGATGGAGAGAGTTTGCCAGTAGCATACTCCCTCAGTGATGCATACCCAAATCCCTTTAATCCTAGCACGAAGATCCAATATGGGGTTCCGAAAGAAGATCTTGTTTCAATTACCATCCATGATGTTGTTGGTAGACATGTAAAGACCTTGGTCTCAACTAAAAAGGATCCAGGTTTTCATACAGTTCATTGGGATGCGACCAATGACCAAGGTGAAATGGTCTCCGCCGGAATGTATTTCTACGTAATTCGATCGGGTGGATTCATGGATGCTAAAAAAATGATACTTCTAAAATAATAATCATGGAGAGAAAACTAACAACCATATTTGCCTCCGATGTAGTGGGATTCAGCAAGATGATGGGCGAGGATGAGGTCAACACCCTTAAGGTCCTGAATGAGCGAAGGGCGGTCATTGATCAGATCATCGATGAGAATGATGGTGTTATCTTTGGCAGCGCTGGTGACAGTGTCATCGCTGAATTCTCTAGTCCCATAAAAGCATCTGAGGCAGCAATAGCCATTCAGTCCAAGATGAAGACCATGAACCAAGGTCAGCCTGATACCGATCAGATGATATTCCGAGTTGGGATCAACATTGGGGATGTCATGGTCTCTGATGATAATCTCTTTGGAGATGCTGTCAATATTGCTGCACGTTTGGAGGCAGCGGCAAAGCCATCTGGCATTTGCGTATCACAGACACTGTTTGACATGATCAATCGTAAGATAATGGCCTCCTTTGAGGATGCGGGTGAACTAGATCTAAAAAATATAGAATTCCCGATCAAGGCCTTCCATGTTCTTGATAACAAGGGTACACCACGATTCAATCAGGATTCTGAGATCATTGAGACAGTGGTCAAAGAGGCTGAGCCAGGCTCGGTCGCGGTCATGTTCTTTAAGAACCTGAGCAATGATGAGGAGCAGGAGTATTTTTGTGAGGGTTTCTCTGAGGACCTTCTATCTATGCTTTCTAGATACAATAAATTAGTAGTTATATCCAGCCACGCAAGTTTTGCATACCGAGAAAAATCAAAGACATATAAAGAGATCGGAAAAGAATTAGGTGTAAGATATGTCATACATGGAAGTGTAAGAAAACTTGGACCTAGAATGCGTATCAATTCAAACCTAGTATCAACAGATAATGAGAAATCAATTTGGTCCAATAATTTTGATCTATTGGTTGATGAGGTCTTTGATGTACAAGACAAGATCGCTGAGGAGATCGTCTCGACCATCGTTGGTCGTGTTGAGGCTGATTCCCTAAATAATATTAAAACTAAAAGACCCGAGAACATGGACTCTTATGACCTGGTACTTCAGGGACTCGAGTATGCAAAGAAAGGCAATGTCATTAAGGAAAATACAGAGCGTGCAGTAGAACTCTTTGAGAAGGCAATTGAGGCGGAGCCTTCATATGCCCGTGCCCATGCCTGGAGAGCATGCACCCTGAGTAACTTGGCAGATTGGGAAGATGACCCAGACCCTAAATTATTTGAAAGTGCAATAGAGTCTGCTCGACTGGCACTGGAATTAGATCCATCAGAGCCAGAGGTACATCGGATAATAGGAGCGCTTAAACTATGGTTTGAAAGAGACCATGATATGGCAAAATACCATTTTGAAAAAGCCAGGGAGTTGTGTCCGAGTGATGTATTCATCATCTCAAGATATGCCATAATGCTTATTTATTTTGGTGAGTTTGAAAAGGCTCTTTCTGAGCTTGAGCGCGCAAAACGACTCGATCCATTCTCACATGATCTTCTATTTGGGCCAGAGGCAATTTGCCAATATTGGTTGGATAATCCTGAAGAGGCACTACAGACCTTTAAAAAGGTCAAGGTGAAGAAGAATTATCTTTTTTATATCGCACTATCCCATAAGAAGAAAGGCGATGCGGGTCAAGCATCTGAGAACTTGAAAGAGGCATATGCCTTGACGGGAATGGACAATGATGCATTCATTGGCTCACAGCCATTCAAGGACAAGGAGATCATCTCAGTCTTAAAGGACGAATTAGCTGGCATTCCCACTCAATAGTTTACTTATTTGTTAAGTTTGACAATTGCAGCATCCTAACTAGATTCAACCATGTTCAAGAAATTCATACTATTAGTACTACTGTCTGTCAGTATCTTGACTGCGGGGATGAAGGTCCCTGTCTCAGATCTTGTCTTCAAGGATCGGCTATGGTTCTATAAGGAGTCCAATGTCCCTTTCACTGGAGTCGCCTTTGAGATCTCAAAGGAATCAGGTACCATCATCCAACAGGCCAATTACATAGATGGTCTAGCATGGGGGAAATATTATGAGTGGTGGCCAAATGGTTCAAAGAAGGTCAATGGGACCTATAGGTTCGGACTAATGTATGGACGCTGGAAATTCTTTTATGATAGTGGAAAGATACTATGTGCCGGAAGTTATATGAATGGAAAAGGGCATGGATCCACCAAACTAATAGACACAATTCCTCAAGAAGGAATAAGTGGACTATGGACCTATTGGGATAATGATGGACGCAAGATAGAGGAAGGCTATTACAGTAAGAATGGTACGGAGAAGGGTAACTGGTCATTCTGGGATAGGGATGGTAAAAAGCGCCTAGGAAAGAAGATCGACTATAAGACATTCAGAAATATCGGCCTCTATAAGCACTTGGACGGTGTCTTCCTTGTAACTGGACCCATCGATGGACTCTCCACTGCATATACTCAGGCTCACGGTAGCGTGAGAGGAGGTAGACTAGATGGCCCTTGGACCTATTGGGACAATGACGGTCTTCTATCGGCAAAGAAGTACTATGATAAGGGTATTCCATGGGGTCAGTATACGACCTATCATCCGTCTGGGCACAAGCTGGCTGATGGTGTCGTAAGAGGCTTCGATGATTATGGTAACTTGATCAAAGACGGGAAATGGCTCTTTTGGGATGAGAGTGGATTACTCAAGGAGGAAGTGCATTTCAAGGATGGTGAGAGAGAGGGCCTCAGTACTTATTTCTCTATGACCGGCAACGAAAGTGCCAAGATCATGTACAAGGATGATTTTCCATGGAGTGGTGAATGGACGACGTGGCACCCTGATGGCACAAGGAAGGAATCAGGTAGATATGAAGAGGGTGAGAAACAAAGTCCATGGTCTGCGTGGTATGACAATGGTCAGAAAAAATATGTGATGCACTATCAAAACAGTCTACAACATGGTCTTTATACTGAGTGGAACAGAGAAGGTCGCCTTACCAAGGACATAGAATATGATATGGGCAAACCAATCTCAGAGTACCTGGTCGAATATGATGGTGAGGGTTATGTGGAGATCAATCGCAGGAATGGGCAACTATCAGGTTCTTGGATAAAGTGGTATGCAAACGGAAAGAAAAGTGAGGAAGGGGTCTATAAATATGATAAGAAGGGTGGACTCTGGACTGGCTGGCATGCAAATGGTGAAAAGAAATATCAAGGCAAGTATGTGGATGGAAAACCGCACGCGCTTTACACTGAATTAGATCATAAAGGTCGATTGACAAAGAATATTGAATATGACAATGGTATGATCTTGGCCGAATATCACATACAGCGTGATGAGAGTGGAACTACTGAGTATCACAAGAGAAATGGAGTGCTAGATGGCCAATGGACACGATGGTATGCAAATGGTAACAAGGCAGAGGAAGGGTTGTATGAGAATGGTAAGCGCAGTGGTAAATGGAATGGTTGGTATAGGTCCAATAAAAAGAACTTCACTTGTGTATATGATGATGGTAAACGTGCCGGGGACTATGTTGAATGGAACTCCAAGGGAAAGAAGGTAAAAGAGATCTACTATAGTGATGGTAAACGGATCAAGGAATACCTAGTACTAAAGGATGGAAATGGATTCATGGAGATCAATAAGACGTATGGTAAACTGGATGGTCCATGGGCAAGATGGTACGTGGACGGTAAGAAAGAGGAAGAGGGTGCGTATAAGAAAGGAACCAAGATAGGCACATGGTCTCGTTACGGAATGAATGGTGTGGTCATCGAGGAGTGGAACTTTGATAACAAAGGTAGAAATCTTTATGAGATAACCTACTACGATAATGGTACCGTAAAGGAGTATCGAGATTTTTTTTCCAAGACGATTCAAGAGTATAATGTAGATGGGTCATTGAAAGGCGACAAGACTCCATTCAATTAAGCGTTAATTTTTAGTTTTTTTATTAGAGCATTTTAAATTCCACTTCCTATTTCTTATTATTATTGTCCCGATGATTTTTAGGGCAACAATGAGATACAATGATTTCTTTATAGACATACTTATCATATGGGAGAATGAATGAATTATAGAAGACTAGGAAAAACAGGACTGAAGGTCAGTGAACTATCTTATGGATCCTGGGTCACATTTTCGTTTCAATTGAAGCTTCAGCAAGCGACCGATATGATGAAGGTTGCCTATGATAATGGTATCAATTTCTTTGACAATGCAGAGGCCTATGCCTCAGGTCGCTCCGAGATGATCATGGGAGACGCCATAAAGAGACTTGGATGGAGCCGGGATTCATTCATTGTCTCCAGTAAGGTATTCTGGGGTGGCAAGAAGCCAACCCAGCAAGGCTTGAGTCATAAACATATCATTGACGCATGTGACAGTGCCTTGAAGAGACTCCATCTTGACTATCTGGATCTATACTTTTGTCATCGTCCAGACCCTGATACACCCATCGAAGAGACCGTGAGAGCGATGCACACACTTGTACTTCAAGGGAAGATCTGTTATTGGGGTACCTCTGAATGGTCTGTATCAGACATACAGGAGGCATATAAGATCGCGCGTGAACTCAACCTTACCCCGCCATCAATGGAACAACCTGAGTATAATATGTTTGCAAGGGATAAGATGGAAAATGAATTCTTACCCCTATTTGAGAGTGAAGGGTTGGGGACAACAATTTGGAGTCCGCTATCCTCGGGGCTTTTGACAGGCAAGTATATGGACGGAATGCCACGCAATACACGAACCAGTCTAGAAAGTTATAAATTCATCAAGGATAACTTTGAATCCGATGATTACAGGAAGAGACACGATAAGGTAAGGGAATTGCACGATCTTTCGGAAGAGGCAGGCATCCCACTTGTGAACATGGCGCTTTGCTGGTGCTTGAAGAATCAAAATGTGAGTACGGTCATTTTGGGTGCATCCAAGCAAGACCAATTAAAACAAAATTTGGAGAGTTTGAATTATTCTGACCAGCTTGATAGTGCACTAATGGAGAGCATAGACGCAATTTTGAAAAAGTAGAGTTGACTCTCATTCAAATAACACTTATTCTTCGTCTTGGTCATCACTTAACATAAGAATAAATGGGATAGCAAACTGTCAGACAACGATCACAAAATTAGTCCTTCTCTATCTTTGAATGATGCCCAGTTATATGGGCTTGTGGCCCTCAGGGTGCTCATTGGATGGCACATTCTATATGAAGGCGTGTCAAAGCTCATCAATCCGTACTGGTCTTCAGCAGCATACCTCTTAGATTCCAAGTGGATCTTCTCTGGATTAGCAGAGTCCATTGTATCAAGCCCAACCCTATTGACCATCTCAGATCACATCAATATGTGGGGACTTACTCTAGTTGGTCTTTGCCTGTTGTTGGGAATCTTTTCTAAACAGGCAGCAGTGGGTGGAATGATATTCATTTCTCTATATTATTTATTTGCGCCTCCTCTACTCGGTCTGGAGTATTCAAGGCCAGGCGAGGGTAGCTATATCATTGTCAATAAGAACCTCATAGAGGTTCTTGCCTTGTTTGTCCTATATCATTTCCCTACAAGTCATCTGATCGGTCTGGATCGATTTATTGCAAAACTGAAATAAAGATAAAGGAATTCGATCATGAGTGAGAGATCCAATAATAACATGGACCAAAAGAGACGAGAATTTCTAAAGGGACTCGCCACGGTTCCTGTCTTTGGTCTCTTTCTTGTCAATCTATGGGCGAAATTGAAGAAGGATGCCCTTAAGCGAAAAAATCTATTAACAGACCTTGTCAATGAGAAAAAGGCCCCTGCAGTCATCAGCGGACTGTCAGACAGTAAACATTTGAATATCGGGATCATTGGCTATGGAGGAAGAGGTTCGCACCTGGTCAGAAGTGCAGGATTTGCGACCAAGGGTTGGACAGACTGGGCCTATGAAAATTCTAGAGAGAACAAACTCCACAAGGCCTACGCCACATTCATGGGTCAGGAAGATCTCAATTGTTCATTGGTGGCTGTTTGCGACCTTTTTGATCATAACGCAGACCTTGCGATCGATGCATCCAAGAATGACATGCGTCCTGGTGGCAAACCAAGAACGTCTGCAGTGCGGTATCGCCACTACAGTGAATTGCTCGCAAGGGACGATATAGACGCGGTCATTGTTGCCACGCCTGATCATTGGCATTCTCGGATCACAATAGATGCAGCCAAGGCGGGTAAACACGTTTACTGTGAGAAAGGCCTCACGCGTACTTTTCAAGAAGCACTCGATGTGTATGATACCATTAAGGATACAGGAATGATACTCCAACTGGGGCATCAGAACAGGCAGGTCGAGGCCAATGACAAGGCCAAACAGATCATAGACCAAGGTCTGTTAGGTCCTATCAATTTGGTAGAGCTTACCACGAACAGAAACTCACCTTGGGGGGCCTGGGTCTGGAGCATTCACAAAGATGCAAATAAAAAGACCCTTGACTGGGATACCTTTCAAGAGCCATCTACCAATAAGATACCATTTGGTGAGGAAGCGTTAAAACGTTTCTTTAGATGGAGATGCTGGTATGATTACGGGACAGGTCTATCAGGCGATCTCTTTTCCCATGATTATGATGCATTGAATCAGATCATGGGCATGGGTATTCCGAAATATGCCTCATCATCAGGAGGAATCTATTTCTATAAGGATGGACGTGATGTCCCTGACGTTTGGCATGCCACCCTGGAATATCCAGATAGAGACCTTACAGTGCTTTACAGTGCGACCCTCTCAAGCAATAGCTCTAGAGGCAACCGCATCATGGGGCATGATGCGACCATGATCTTGGGCGGGCAGTCCAATGCTGGAAGTGTTGGAGGCTTTAGAGTTGTGGCAGATACCGAATCAACTCAATATAAGGAGAGAATAGAAGAAGGTATCATCAATACGAAATACCCTATCTATCGTTATTCTCCTGGATCGAAGCAGATCGATGGCGTGACCTCTGCGACGAGTCAATACTTTGCAAATAAGGGCCTACTCTATGCATATCGTGATGGAAAGAGGGTTGACCCCTCTCACCTTCATGTAAAGGATTGGCTAGATGCCATTAGAAATGGTGGTCAGCCAAAGTGTAATGTAGACATTGCATTTGAGGAGGCGGTCACATGCGCGATGGCAACTGAATCATATCTTACCGGCCGTAGGGTTGAGTGGGACCCGATCAAGCGTAAGCTTATCTGATATTGTAAAAATAATTTTCTCATGACAAAGAATTCTAGATTAGGTACAATGATGTTCCTCCAATATGCATTATGGGGGGCGTGGCTACCTGTTACCGCAAGATATTTATCTGCAAGTGTCTCAGATGGAGGTCTAGGATTCACTGGGTCTCAGATCGGCATGATCCTCGGACTTGCGGGTTCGATTGGCGCGATCGCTGCCCCCTTCATTGCAGGGCAGATAGCAGATAGGTACTTTAGTACAGAACGCATACTAGCATTTCTTGTGACCACTGGAGGTATTGTGAAGTGGTATACTTCTGTCCAAACAGATTATCATTCCTGGTTGGTCCTATCGATCGTGTACAGTGTCCTGTATATGCCGACACTTGCTCTTTCAAATTCAATCACCTTTGCGCACATAGATGATCAAGAAAATGATTTTCCAAAGATCCGTGTCTGGGGTACCATTGGTTGGATCGTAGCAAGCTGGGCGTTCCCTATGATATGGCTCCAGACAGACCTTCAGCTCCAATCGATGCCACCTTTTATTGTGGGAGCAGAGGTACCAGATGTTACGGCACGACTGGCAGATGCATTGAAGTTCTCGGGTGGCATATCAATTCTCTATGGTGCATTTTGCTTCTTACTACCCAGTACGCCTCCTAAGAAGGATGCGACAGAGAGACTGGCATTCAAGAAGGCATTCGAACTATTTCAATACTCATCCTTTACCATTCTAGTACTCTCTAGCTTGGCGGTGAGTATCATTCATCAGATCTATTTTCTGCAGACAGGACCTTTTCTCTCTCATATTGGAATTCCAGACAGTCAGATCGGACCTGCAATGACGATTGGCCAGTTTGCTGAGATCTTGACCATGGCCTATCTTGGTTATTTCTTAAAGAGGCTTGGTTTCAAAAAGGTCATAACCATAGGAATTGCAGCATACTGTTTGAGGTACGCCATATTTGGCACAGAATTATTTCCGGTTTGGGTGATGATAGCTAGCCAGGCCTTCCACGGATTTTGTTATGCTTTCTTCTTTGCAGCTGCGTATGTATATGTTGACAAGATAGCAGAGGAAGATGTTCGACACTCCGCTCAGACAGTATTTGGGATCATCATTCTCGGGGGTGGACCTGTCATTGGAGGCTGGCTCTCTGGGTTTTTACAATCGCATTATACGATAAATGGGGCGTTTGATTATTCAAATTTCTGGTATACCCTGTCAGCGATAGGTCTGGTAGCCACAACTGTATTCTATTTTTCATTTAAAGAACAGACGCAATAAGGGAATTTCATATGAGCCAAAAAAGACTTGGCATAGGATTCATTGGTGGTGGATTCATTACAAGATTCCACATACGATCTCTGATCGGAGTCAGGAACTGTGATGTTGTAGGTGTCATGTCCAGGACACGATCTTCTGCAGAGGAATCCGCATTGCTTGCTAGGGCGATCGGTGTAGGAGACGCAAGTGTATTTGATAGCGTGACAGATATGGTGGCCGACCCCAATGTGGATGCCATATGGATCTGTGCTCCCAATTTTACACGAATTGAGATCATGGAGGAAATTTTCAATGCGATCGATTCAGGAAAGGGAGAGTTGGTAGGTGTGACATGCGAGAAGCCACTGGGCCGAAATGTCAAAGAGGCAAAAAAGGTTCTAGAATTAACACAAAAGGCAGGTCTATTGGATGGTTATCTGGAGAATCAGGTCTTTGCACCATCAGTCACGAGAGGAAAGGAGATCATATGGTCCAGAGGAGCAAAGGCAACAGGTCGTCCATTTTTGGCCAGGGCGGCTGAAGAACATAGCGGTCCACACATGCCTTGGTTTTGGGAAGGTGAATTACAAGGAGGAGGTGTCCTTAACGATATGATGTGTCACTCTGTTGAGGAAGCACGTTTCATGCTCACAGAGCCAGGCAAGGAGAGAGAGAGTCTCACCCCATTAAGTGTTAATGCATATGCATCATGCCTAAAGTGGCAACGTCCTGAGTATGCGGAGATACTAAGACAGAATAGTGGCGGCAAGACGGATTATTTGAATCGTCCTGCAGAAGATTTTGCTAGATCTCTCATAGAATATAAAGATGACTCTGGTCATAATTTGGTTGTTGAGACCACTACATCCTGGTGCTTTGTTGGTGCAGGCCTTCGTCTGAGCATGGAATTGTTTGGTCCTGAGTATTCCATGTTCATCAACACATTGGACTCTGACCTCAAGGTATTTTTCAGCAGAAAGGTACAGGGCAAAGAGGATGAGGACCTGGTTGAGAAACAGAACGCAGAATCAGGTGAGATGCCGGTTGTCAGCAGTGAGGCAGATACATATGGATATACCGCTGAAAATCGGCATATGGTAGAGAGCTTCCTCGCAGGTAAACGTCCCAAGGAGAATTTCAGTGATGGTGTTGCAGTGACAGAATTATTAATGACCGCATATATGAGCGCTGAACAGGATAAGACAATTCAATTTCCACCACTAGGTTTGGATGACTTCGTACCAGCAGTTGCAAAGGGCGAGTGGAATCCAAAAGATAAATAGGGATCGACATGATGAGAACAGTAATAACCATTTTATGTATTTTGATGATATCGTGTAGCAATAAAAGTGCTGAATGGACGTACCTTTTTGATGGCGAGACCATTTCTGGGATGCGTGGCTATAGGATGGATTCTTTTCCTTGGAATTCGTGGGCCATAGTGGATGGAAGTTTGAAGACCGTTCCAGGTTCTAGGGGAATAGATATAATTTCAATAGAAACATATAAGGATTTTGAGCTTGAGCTTGAGTGGAAGTTGCAATCGGGTGGCAATAGCGGGATATTCTATTTTGCAACAGAGGAAGGTGACTACATATGGCAGTCTGCTCCCGAGATGCAGGTCCTTGACAACACTGGACATCATGATAGGCTTAGAAAAGTAACCTCTGCAGGTGCACTCTATGACCTGATTCCTCCTATAAAAGATGTTGTAATGCCCCTGGGGCAGTTCAATCAAGTCAGGGTCATATCAAAAAATAACCATATTGAACATTGGTTGAATGGAGTGATGTTGCTTGAATATGACCATGGTAGCGCTGAATTGAACGCACTCATAGCAAACAGTAAGTTTAGGGATATGCCTTTATTTGCAAAAGCTTCCTCAGGCAGAGTAGGCCTCCAGGGTGACCATGGAGAGGTCTGGTACCGAAATGTTAGAATAAAGAAATTGTGATCCTCTAGATTGAAAAGAAGGAATTTCTTAAAAACAGCATTCATATTGACCGGAGGTATGTCGGTTTCTGGACTCATGTCTTTTAGAACCAAAAATATGGATTTCAAGATCTCATTGGCAGAATGGTCGCTGCATCGTTCCTTATACTCTGGCAAGATAGATCACTTGAACTTTGCTAAAATAGCAAAGGAAGATTTCGGGATAGATGCCATAGAATATGTTAATTCCTTTTTTTTTGAAAAGGCAGAGGATCGATCATATCTCAAAGAAATGAGGTCTAGGGCAGATGACCTTGGAGTAGAAAGTTTACTGATCATGTGTGATAATGAGGGGAGTCTTGGTGACCCTGATGATCTAAGGCGATCGAAAGCAGTAGAGAATCATTTCAAATGGCATGAGGCAGCAAAGTACCTCGGGTGTCACTCGATCAGGGTGAATGCTTATCTTACTGAGTCGTTACACGGACTTGAAAGTGGAGACTATAGTAAGACAGGTTCCTACCAAGATCAAATAAGTTTGGCGGCTGACGGTCTAAGAAAATTGACTGAATTCGGTGATACACTTGGCATGAACACGATCGTTGAGAATCATGGTGGCCTATCATCAGATGGTGAATGGTTGGCAGCAGTCATGAGAGAAGTTGATCACCCGCGGTGTGGTACACTGCCTGATTTTGGTAATTTTAGAATAGAGGGAGATCGTTGGTACGATCGTTACAAGGGTGTTGAGGAGCTAATGCCCTTTGCGAAGGCGGTAAGTGCAAAGAGCCATGACTTTGATTCTGAGGGCAATGAGACCAATACTGATTTTCACAGGATGATGGACATTGTAATGGGCGCAGGGTATAGAGGATATATTGGGATAGAATATGAGGGAGGCACTTTGGATGAGATGTCGGGTATCAAAGCAACGAAGGAGCTCCTAGAAAGAGTTAGGGAAGCTGGCTAGAAAATCTATCCCTTTATTACACTGATCGATGCAACGATCTCAAATTAATTAAATTAAAAATGAAACGATTGTATATGGATTTTCTATCAGTTATTTTTTTATCTTTCCGCCCTAAAAACACATTAAAAAACCAAACTTAGATAATCATTAAGACCAGGAGCGTACTTTGAGCCAACAACCATTTCAAACTGAAGTCAGTCAGCTACTTAAACTGATCATCCATTCTCTGTATTCCCACAAGGAGATCTTTCTTAGAGAACTTATCTCAAATTCATCTGATGCTCTCGATAAACTTAGATATCTCACTCTGACCAAAGATGATTTTAAATCTTTCTCCTTTGATCCAAAGGTCTCGATCGAGTTCCAAGAGGGAGATGATCCCACGCTTACCATAACGGATACAGGAATAGGGATGAGCAAAAAGGAATTGCAGGATAATCTGGGGACCATTGCAAGATCGGGGACAAAGAACTTTTTATCAAAGTTATCTGGTGATGCAAAAAAGGACTCACAATTGATCGGACAGTTCGGTGTGGGTTTTTATTCTAGTTTCATGGTGGCAGATCGGGTCGAGGTCGCAACCAAGAAAGCAGGCAATAAGGAGTCCTGGAGGTGGGTGAGTGATGGAGAATCAGGTTTTGAGATCAAGAAAGATGTAAAAAAAGATCACGGTACCTCAATTACCTTGTATCTCAATGAAGAGGGAAAGGAATTTGCGAGTCGATGGAAGATAGAGAGCCTTATCAAGAAATACTCGGACCATATTGATTTCCCCATATTCCTTACTTATTCAGAGATCGAACATGACGATGAGGGAAAGGAGAAGGGTAGAGAGGTAAAGACGGATCAGGTCAATGATGCAAAGGCATTCTGGACGAGATCAAAGAGTGAGCTAAAGGATAAGGAATACAAAGAATTCTATAAATCCTTCTCTAATGATATGGAAGACCCACTAGATTGGGTACATTTTCGAGCAGAGGGTAATCTTGAGTTTACCATCTTGTTCTACATGCCAAAGAAGGCTTCGCCAGACTTGTTCAGGGCAGACTATCAGCCTGGAGTAAAACTCTATGTTAATAGGGTCTTCATTACTGATGATGACAAGGAGCTATTACCACCATGGCTTAGGTTTGTAAAAGGTATCATTGATTCATCAGACCTTCCTTTGAACGTCAGTCGTGAGATCCTGCAGCAGAACAGGGTCATGGCAAAGATTCGGTCCAATTCTGTCAAGAAGATACTTGATCGGTTGAAGACCATTGCAGGTGACAAGGATAAATATTTTGAATTCTATGATCAATATGGTCGTTTGATCAAAGAAGGAGTATACCAGGACTTTGAGCATAAGGAGGCACTTACAGATCTACTTAGGTTCAAATCAACAAAGGATGACGGTCTTGTCTCTCTCAGAGAGTATGTTGACAGGATGAGAGAGGATCAAAAATCCATCTATTATATAACAGGCCAAAATCAGATCAGTCTAAAGAACTCGCCCTTGTTGGAGATGTATGCCAAGAAGGATATTGAGGTGCTTATATTGGACGATGAGATCGATGAGATCATTATTACGGGTGTGCCTAAATACGATGATAAGGACCTTAAGTCTGTAAAGCGCAGTGGTGCTGCAGAGGATTTCTCAGATGATTCAGACAAGGAAGAGGAAAAGTCACTCAAGCCAGTGTTGAAAAAGATGAAAAAGTTATTGGGTGATAAGGTAAAGGATGTGAAGGTATCGTCAAGACTAAGTGACTCACCCTCGTGTATTGTAGCAGATGAGAATGACCCCACTGCACAGATGCAAGAGATGATGCGTTCCATGGGACAGATGGACATGCCTGACATCAAACCGATCTTAGAGATAAATCCTGAGCATGACATAGTCTCAAAATTGAAAGACAAGACCAGGCAAAAGTCGTTTGATGACATTGCCTTTCTTCTTTACGAACAGGCTCTTATACAAGAAGGGATAAAGCTAGAAGACCCTGCTGGTTTTGTAGAGCGATTGAATGGCATCATCGCTGAGACTCTATGAGCCATTCCTTGTCATTTAGTGTTATGATTAAATTAGACCTATGCTAACGGTACTCTCTCCAGCCAAGAAACTTTCCAAAGAATGTATTGGCAGGACAAAAAATCACGATCTGCCTCGGTTTCTGGATCGATCCAAGGAACTGGTAGGTCACTTGAAAGGCATGGAACCTGGAGACCTTATGTCCTTGATGGGCATTAGTGAGAAACTTGCCATCCTGAACTGGGAGCGAATGCAAAATTGGAAAAAATCATTTAAACCAGATTGTTCAATGGAGTCTGCATATTGCTTTATGGGTGATACATATACAGGTTTGGATGCGGAATCATTAAGTGACCAAGACATGAGTTTTGCCCAGACCCATACTCGAATCTTGTCAGGATTATATGGTATTCTTAGGCCTCTTGATCTAATGATGCCCTATCGATTGGAGATGGGAACAAAGTTGAAGAATAAAGCAGGCAAAGACCTGTATCAATACTGGGGTGACACACTTGTTGATTCCATCAATGGTGAATTGAAAGATCATGACCATAATATTGTGATCAATTGTGCCTCGGTTGAATATTTCAAATCGCTCGACCGTCCTTCATTGGAAGCGGAAGTGGTCACGCCACAGTTCAAAGAGATCAAGAATGGAAAAATGAAGATGGTCTCCTTTTTTGCCAAACGCGCAAGAGGGATGATGGCACGTTACATCATACAGAACCAGATCAATGATAAGAAGGACATACTCGGATTTGACCTAGGTGGATATAACTATGATCCGTCCATCTCCACAGCAAGTGAACCTGTTTTTACTAGAGCGCAAGCCTAATACCGGATGAATAGATACCTTGTTCTTTTAGTTGTATCCATTCTCAGTACTACATTCGCTAAAGATCAGAAACCATTTAAACATCAGGAAAAGGTCTCGGCCACATTAGAGGATTATATCTCCATTGTGGACAAAAAAGATATCAAGGGCATGCTTGAATATCTTACGATACCATTGGACCTTCATTTTGGTTCGGAAAGGGTAATGACCATTGGGTCTGAACAAGAGTTCATGATGATATTCAATGAATGGAAGAATTCAGCCAAGGCTAATTTCCATTCGACCAAGGTAAGATCCATTCATATCGAACAAACAGGTATCATTGATAATATGTTGGCGGTTGCTGATGTTACCTATGATAGACTGGATGAGAATGGTGATACGATCAGGACCGAGAGAGCCCTATATCATCTTGTGAAGGGCACGGGATACTATGCAAAACCTCTGAAGTTCATCTGGGCCTTTTCAACTAGATGGGCAAGGAAATGGAAGATCTATATGATCTCCAATATCGACCTGGAAGAGTAGTAAGCTAGAAATCAATCTTCAAGACAGTTTCCTTCGTATCTGATGCCTGTCGCTTTTTATATTCGAACTCTTTATGGTCAATATTCTCGCTTTTAAAATATGCTAGTAATTCATCTAGATATTCATCTTCCATTCCGTCTTCATATCCTGATGATTTATGGATGATCGTACCATCTTTTCCAACAAGAAAAAGTGTTGGATATCCTAGAACTCCTAATTTCTTTGCCAGTTTTGATCTGGGATCGACGGAGACAGGAAATTTATATTTTCTTTTATTGATATAGGGTCTGACCTGATTGAGGATATTGGGCTTGTTCACATTAACTGTCAGAACCTGTAACCCGGTTTCACTAAAGTAAGAATTCAACTGATCTAGATAGGCCAACTGCCTCTCGCAGAATGGTCACCAAGTGGTCCAAAAATTAATGATCATGGGGCCATCAGAATTATAATCGGATAATTTTGCATATTCCCCGTTTAGCATTTTTATTCGTGCATCATCAATTTTCTTTGCCAGTACTATATCTAGGGACAAGATCTGCAATAGTAGGATCGCAGATATCAGTTTTATTATTTTCATGAATATTGAGTATTGATCACTATTTCTTATTCAATTTTAAGCAACAACATAATAAAATTAATAATGATTAAATATTTTTTTGAAAACTCTGTACCTTATGGTAATTAATCCATAACGATTAGGATAGCTTTATAATCTTATTGATCTCCTAATGAACCAGTTAATAGAATCATGAAGAAGAATATCTTTTTTATCTCGTTACTCATTTCGAATCTTGTCGTTGCCCAAGTTCCGGATACCACTTTCAATAAGTACGATGAGGTAAGCAGTGTGTTTAAATCCTATTTAGTAGAAGTTGATGAAAAAAATATTGATAGGATGTCTAAATTTTTCCAAATTGAATGGTGCACACTTCACTTTGGTAGTGGTACCCCAATTGTTATTAATACCAAAGAAGAATTTAATAAGTTGTTCAATAAGTGGAAAAACTCACCGAAGGCTGAATTCAAAAATACTAGACTTGATAATATGCAGATTGCGCCGGTCTGGGATCACATTGATACTAAGTTATGTACGGTAGATGCTACCTATAGCCGTTTAAATGGGAGAGGTGAGGTCCTTAACACAAGCAGGACCCTATACCATTTCGTTAGGGATAAAAATAAAGGAATATTTCGTATTTTTAAGAAATGGAAGAAATGGAAGATCTATATGATGACCGATCTAGATCTAGAACCTCAGGGTTAGGACCATGGTCTAAAAATCTATCTCTAGGGTAACATCCTTTTTGGCTTTGTTTTCCTTTTTATACTCGAAATCTTGATAGCTGATCTTTTCATTGTCTAGATATTGTGTTAATGCTTCAAGATATTTACTTTCGTATCCATCCGAAAATCCAATGGTCTCGTTAATGATATTCCCATCTTTGTCAACTAGAAATAATGTGGGAAGACCTTTTACATTAAAAGATTTAGCTAATTTCTCACCAGGGTCAACAGATATATCAAAGTTGATCTTTCTCTTATTGATCCAAGGTCTGACCTGATTAATAATTGTTGGAGAGTTTAGGTTGACGCCTAATACTTTTAGACCAGCGTCACCAAAACTTTCATTCAATTGATTGAGATATGCAGCCTGCATCTCGCAATTTGGTCACCAGGTGGTCCAGAAGTTGATGATCATGGGGCCATCTGCATTGAAGTCAGATAGCTTGGCATATTTTCCATTGAGCATTTTAATGCGAGAGTTAGGAACCTTACTGCCTTCTAGGGAGTTTGCCAAGATGATCTGAGAGAAGGAAAGGAGGAGAATTAAAATAGTTTTTTTCATGAGAGATTTTATATTATTTATTCCTGCGGTAATGAAGTTTAAACATTTTACAACTTACAATGATAATAAATATTTTTGAATTTTACCTTACAACCGCAAACTTACCTATGAAATGGGCACTATCATCTTTTTCAAAGGATTCTATATGGTAGATATAAAGTCCAGGCCCGGCCTCTTGGTTGTTGATCGTTCTGAGATCCCAGAAAGCATTTCCTGAATCTTCATCAGAGTGCTCTATTGTGCTTACTAACTCTCCTGATAGAGTATAGATGCGGATCATACATGACCTGGTCAAATTTGTGAATCTTATTCTTCGTAAATGTTCAGATTCGTTATAGGCTGAACCACTTAAATATGGATTGGGAACCACTTTGACATTCTTTAGATCTGTCCTTGGGCTAATGCCAGGATAGACCTGAATGAAATTTCTATCAAGTATGGTCGTTCCCTTTGAATTCTCCAGCGATGCATAGCCATCAGGGTCTGCCCATTTGTTCGGGTTTGAATAGTTTGTATCGACCACTGTCTCAAATTGTCCATTACCAAGGTCAATGTAGGTGGTCCTATAGGGTGGCTCTACACCCATGTCATATGCGACAATGGAGTATGTGTATTCAATTCCATTGATGATGTTCAAGTCCTCAAACATATAATTGAAGGTATCACCATCAAAGACATATGGCTCTGGAAGGCGAACCATCTCAAGCCCCGTATCTTCACCTAGACCAAACCAGGGGAAGTAGGGATCTTGACCACTGATCGAGTGCCCTCTTGATGATCCAGGTCCACAGTCATAGTCATTTTCATAGACACAGTGCATGGAGTCTTCTTCAGCAGAAAGGTCAAACTGTGCATAGGGCCTCCACCCAACAAAGATACCATCGGTATCATATACCATATCATTCGGGTCTCCCCATGTCTCTCCACCGTCACTGCTCTTATATATCTTATATCCCTCAAAATCCGCGTAGCCGGTCACTACGTCCTTGGATGATTCAGCGTGGTCGTTCCAATAGACCTTGACCTTGCCGAGATCACCTACGCCATGGACACGGGGTCTGGTCGGAGGAGTGAATCCTTGATACCTCGAGTTGTACATGACCTGAGCGAATCTCGCGTTATTGATGAGGTCCTCCTCGTTCTGTCCGAAGATGATGCAGAAGGAGAAGGGAACCTCTCTACCAACAGGGAGGTCAAACGGTCCGCAGGTCATCAATACCAGCGGATCTACTCCATCGGGTGGTCTTTGGAATACCATTTCCTCCTCAATGCCCTCTAGAGAATCGAAGTGCGGATTCAGGTCAGAGGGTAGATCGGTGCCAGGATCTTGGGTGTGAAAATGCCAGGCATGCTCATTCTCACTCAAGTTACTTGTGTCCCCTACCATGAGCTTATAGAATAGTTCTTCCTTGTTCCTGGCCTGTGGGCAACCAGGTGTACCTGCGTAACAGTCACCGGATAAACTCTCAGGGTGTGTGACACCGGGTCTTAGATACCAGTCCAGCCAGTGCCAGTCGGTCATCTTTAGTGGTTCACCGGGGAATATGTCTATGACGCCATCGCGGTCAAGGTCCACTGGCTCTGTAGCACGTGGCGAGTCCAATAATTGAGTTGCTACAAGTCCAAACTCATTCCCAGGGCTAGGGGTGCTGGGGTCCATCGCATAGCCCGCGACCCCAGAATAACCATCGTAGTCACCGATCATGGCCATGCTGATGAGCATTCTCTCGTTGTTGACCTCAAATACCTCCCAATAGTATTTCATATAATCATCTGCACTTGACCAATAGCTGGTGTTACCATATTTATCACTTGTGAGAATAACACCATCATTCCAGAATCCAAGACTGACGCCTGAATAGTCAAATCCTTTTCCACGATTGAGCTTGGTACCGTCAGGCATGACCATTGCCTCTCCACATTCCTGGTTGCCATTCTCATCAAGTATGGGCGATCCATACTCATCCTCCGCGCACCAGTCTCCGCTCTCATTTCTAACCTTTACCGTTACAAATAGTATGTCCTCCGCGTAGGACACACCATATGAATGCGCCTCAGACATGACCCTAAGTCCCATGGCGTAACCGGTCTGTTCGTATTCGTTATTGGTGTTGACCTGGTTACCTCTATGAGCCCAGCGATCATCAAATTCCATATAGACATCCATGTCTGAGATGAACCTCCCTGGAACATTCTCCCAGCAGTCGGGATCCTTTCTGGATTGAGAACAACCAGGTAGGTTGATGTTATAGTCCTGTGCCCACCAACCAGGCCAGAAGGGGTCAAGGGTATTTGTCTCTAGATTCATTCTATTTGGCCATGTCGATCCGTATCCCGAGTGAGCCAGCAGTGGATAGGTATCTGCGGGGTCTGTGACATATGTGTCACCGAACATGTCACCAGCACCGACATCAGTGTTATGTGTATTGGTCCTTGCCATGGTCGAGGCATGCCAGTCAGTATTGTAGGTGGGTGAATAGTAGGAGAGGCATGACTCAGCGGTATTTGCGCCATAATAGTAGTAGTTGTCGTCCGCTGTCCATTCTTCCTTATCTTTTCCATAGTCATAATAATCAAACTGATCCTCGCGACTTATGAGTTTTGGTCTGAGGGCCCAAGGGTGTATGAGTCCTATCCTTGTACTAGGCCTATTGGGGTCCTTCTCGCCCATGACACTGACCAGGACCTTGTTTGACTCATGGTCCATTGCCCATTGACCTCCACTGCTCATATCATCGACAGAACCTTTTTTGGAGATGCTGTCTGGCTCCCAGAGTCCAAAGTCATTATCTGCATTGAAGATAATACCGACAAAATTCGTATCGCCATCTTCAAACCAGGAGTCATACGCATTCTGTGATTCCCAAATGCCATAGATGGGTATCCCATCATCATCATTGATCGTCTCGATGTTGGTCCAGGTATAGTTTGATGAAGACGAGTGACCAGGTATTCCCGCAAGGAATGAGACCTCGTATAGGTATGCATATTCTCCCCATGCACCATTTGGATTTACCTCAATGTCAATATAATTACCATAGTTCGTGATCGCGGTCTGTGCCTTTCCCTGGAGCAGATAACCTCGAGCGCGGTCGCTCATTGGGTTTGTGGGAAAGGGATTGTCGCCTATCTTGGCGGCTCCATTCATCTTGAAGGGGTCAGGGGTGTGTACGGGTGAAGGTCTGCCCGCATCATTACCCAATATCAGAGATGATAGCAGGACAATGATCAAATAATCATTATACATCAGTTTATAAAAATAGCTCATGCCTTGGCCAATGAATATATCAATTTTTTTTAAAATATAGTCACTGAAGGACCCTAAAAGTATATCTACTGCTATTTTGATATCTGGCACTTAACACTTATCTTCCGGGCTAATAATCTATGAAATATTCAGGAGTTTTATGATGAAATCGTTAAAGCATCTATTCATTGGACTAACAATCTTTTCAATATTATTCGCCCAGGACCTTTGTCCCCCCACCTTTGTTGAGTCTTATTTCTATGATCAGAAGATCGATCTTTCATGGGTACAGACATCATCATATGGTGACGTACTTTTCGAGGAATGCTTTGCATCATGCTCCACCGCATCCGAGCAGATGACGGTCATCAACGACACATCACTTTGTGGTGCATGTTCGGGAGGTTGGTTCAGGTATTCAGATGGTACCGCAGCGGACTGTGGTGAGGGCATGTATCCCTGTGATGATGGTGGCGACGATGACTTCTCAGCCTATGCCGGATATTCAGGTACTGACTCGACGACGGGTCAATACGCCCCAGTTGACAGTAGACTGACTGGATCGGTAGACCTTACAGGATATACTGCTGCCTATATCGAATTCATAGAGGCCTATACCTATCCCACCGATGCAACGGCCAATAACTATCTGGAGGTCTCCGTAGATGGAGGCATGTCCTGGGACTCGGTCTATGTCTCTTTCCCTGATTCGGTGGGTGAGGACTACTGGTTCAATACTGTTGACATATCTGAATATGCTGGCAGTGAGATCATGTTCGCATTTCGATATTATTGTGTTCTTGGCTATGGCGAGAGTTGGTTCATTGATGACATAAAGGTCTATGGTGGTAACGAGGGAGAGGGTGACATATGCGGGGAATTCTTCCACTGGAACATCTATATGGATGGAGTACAGATCGGTACCTCAGACTATACAGACTTCTCAGTTGAGGATTTGGAGAATGATGTTGAATACTGTTTCGAGGTCACGGCCGTTTATGGTGAGGGTGAGTCCACACCATCAGCAGAGGTTTGTGCCACGCCCCTGGGTCCTTTCCAGGTCGGTCCTGCTGCGATCAATTTTGACGCGCTTGCTGCGGGTGAGTATCAGGAGCAGATATTGAACATAGAGAATTTTGATACTCTTGATGCTGACTTCTCGATCAGCTCGATAGAGCTTGCAAACATTGAGGCCGCCCAGAACCTGGTGCTTTCTACGTTCGAGGATGGCACACTTGGTGATTTTACAAATGTTCCGGACCTGAATGAGGAATGGTCTGTTGGTGACTCAGCCACTCATTCATCTACGTATCTACCTTTCCCATCTCCGCCGGATGGTTCACAGAATTTTGCACTCTATAATGATGATGCCGCGGGGGACGATCCCTTCAATCCAGCAACCCCAATGCTCTACTCAAACCCAGCATTTTCTGGTTCTGCACCCTCATTTTTGGTCTTCGACCTTTATTTTCCAAATCCCGATGGTCCGTGCGAGAATGAGGCCACATATGCTGATGATTTTAAGGTCCTGATATCCATCGATGATGGTGAATCATGGACGCTCATAGATTCGACCATGGCAACAGGAGTGTGGTATTGGGCATCATACATGTACAATCTTGAGCCATACGTCAGTGAGGCCAGTTCATTCAGGGTCGGCTTTCAATATGATGACTGTAACGGCAATTGGGGATATGGTGTCGCGATTGACAGAATGGCCATCAAGATGGGCGATAGTTTCACATGGCTCACAGTGTCCCCATTTAGCGGGAATGTCTCAGCCTTTGATGGCTATAATGATTCTTTAGGTGTGAAGGTAGGAGCCTATGGGGTATATGATGATTTCCAGATGGAAGATGAACTATTGATAGAATCCGGTGAGAATATGATCGAGATTCCTGTCGGAGTCGGTGTAGAGGTCAGCGTGGATGACCCAGGGGTCACACCGCTGGAATTTGCGCTTCGCCAGAACTACCCTAATCCATTCAATCCTGAGACCAATATTCAGTTTGACCTTGCAGAGAATTCCCATGTCAGTCTATCTATCTTCAACCTAGTTGGACAGAGGGTAGCTACATTGGTCGATCAGACCATGGACGCCGGCGTCTATAACGTCAAGTGGAGGGGATTGAACGATAGGGGATCATCCTTGCCGACCGGTATGTATTTCTATGAGATGAAGACCTCTGAATATCATTCTGTCAAGAAATTGGTATTGGTCAAATAGGATCAAAGTTTATTATAGAATAGAACGATAGTAACGGACACAGATTGAACTCAAAGAATTGGTCAGCAGCGTTGATCTGTCTAGCACTTGTGCTGCAGCCACTCTTTTCTGGCACGACAGGTAAGATATCCGGTCGCGTTACGAGCAAGGCCACTGGTGATCCACTCATTGGTGCGAATGTCATGGTGGTTGGAACGCCTCTTGGTGCCGCGACAGATACCGAGGGAAACTATTACATCCTTCAGGTACCTCCTGGGTCATATGATGTCAAATTCACCATGATCGGTCATCAGACCACTATCATGAATGATGTACGTATCAGGGTAGACCTCACTACAACCCTTGATGGTCAACTTGGTGAGAGTGTAGTTGGACTGGAGGAGGTCGTCGTACAGGCAGAGCGGCCAATGATACAGACCGATGTAACCTACTCACAGGCGAACATAAGTAGCGAAGAGGTAGAGATGCTACCGGTAGAGGAGTTCGAGGATGTGCTGTCGCTCCAGGCAGGTGTTGTGACAACCGGTGGAGAGATCCATGTTCGAGGCGGAAGAGGCGGCGAGATATCATATATGGTCGATGGCATCACTGTCACTGATCCATACAACTCTGGAATAGCGGTCGAGATCGAGAATAATTCGATTCAAGAACTTCAGTTCATCAGTGGTACCTTCAATGCTGAATATGGTCAGGCAATGTCCGGGATCGTTAATATTGTCACCAAGGATGGAGACTACGAGAATTACTCAGGCAGTTGGTCCACCAGCATTGGTGACTATTACATAGCCAAGGACCCCGTCTTTCCAAAGGTGGATCAGAGCAATTGGGATAACATAGCAGACCTAAAGGCAAATATCGAGGGTCCGATCCTCCCTGGCAAGTTATCTTTCTTTGCCTCAGGCCGGAAAAAGAGGAATAGCGGATATCTATTTGGTGAAAGGGTCTTTTCTCCAAACTCCTATTCATGGTCTGATGAGCAGAACATGTTCCTCATCGATCCTGATGTAGGACTCGGTGATGGCTCGGTGCCTGTGGATAGTCTGTGGTCACCATTATACTATCAAGATAGCCTCAGGTCGTTGATCGATAGTAAGAGAGAAGAAGGGGATTTTGCATGGGAGGCGATGAACTGGAGCGAGCAGACCACCTACCAGGCCAAGTTCTCCTGGAGAGTGACCCCTAAAATAAAATTTGCATATAACCGCATGTTCAGCGATACTAGATCACAGAGCTACTCCCATGCCTATCGTTGGAACCCTGATGGTAGGCCCTTTTCATTCAATACGCGGGTGGGGGATATCATACGTGTGGACATATCATTGAATCAATCAACCTTCGCAAATGTGATGGTCTCCAATGCTGTCAACCACTATAGGACCCACCTAAGTGATGACCCAAAGTATCATACGAAGATCGATAACATTGACTATGATGATGACTGGGGTGTTGGCATGCTCGATACCATCCTCTACGATACTGATCCAAGGATCGATGACTATGCCACTGGCAACAATTTTGAGGTGGGTGGAAATTATATGGACATCTATAATCGTAAGTCAAATGTACAAACCACCAAGGCTGAGCTTACAAGTCAGGTCAATGCTGTTCATCAGGTCAAGATGGGGACCGAGTATAGGACAACAGAGATCACCTACAATGATATCACAGTGTTACAGGCACAATACACAGGGTATATGCCCGTGGTCCTAGAGCCTGAGGACAATACGATACACGACTCCTTTCAGTCAATGATGGACCCCTTTACTGGGGATCCACTTGTTGGTCGTAATCCGTTTGAGTTCTCGGCATACGTCCAGGATAAGATGGAGGCGGATGACATGGTGGTGAATATCGGCGCCCGCTATGATTATTTTGATTCTCAGTTTTGGGTCCTAAATGACCCTGAGGATCCGAACTACCTCTCGCCTTTGAAACCGATCAATAAGTGGGAAGATAGTGATGGAGACGGTGAGATATCAGACGACGAGATGAACTATCAAAATCTTAGGTCTGATGAGGATAGATTGGCCTCGAATGCAAATGGGGACCCTTGGTATAGAAAGGCAGACCCCAAGACCCAGATCAGCCCCAGATTCGCCCTTGCATTTCCGATCACTGACAAAGGGTATCTACATTTCTCCTATGGCCATTTTTTCCAGAACCCCAGTTTTAGCTATATCTATGACAACCCAGAGTTTGAGGTGCCTGCGGCCTCAGGCGTCAACTCCACCATGGGCAATGCGAATATGGAACCTCAGCGCACGACCCAGTACGAGGTTGGGTTCTCACAACAATTTGGTAGGGACATTGGCCTGGAGATCACGGGATACTACAAGGACATAAGAAATCTAAATTCTACTGAGATCAAGAATTCATTCATCGCCGGTGATCGCTATGGAATGTATGTCAATAAGGACCACGCCAACTCAAAAGGTCTAACGGTCGCCTTGTCCAAGCGCTCAAGTCGAAAATTTTCTGGTAATCTTGACTATACCTATTCGATCTCTGAGGGAAATGCCTCTGACCCAACGGCCGCGTTCTATGACGAACAGTCTGACATTGAACCTGAGAAGATGTTGGTGCCACTTGATTGGGACCAGCGTCACACCATCAACGGAACAGCGACCTATCACTTGACCAAGTCAGCGGGGACGAGCCTCGTTGTCAGTTATGGCAGCGGCTTTCCTTATACCACGACCAATGCCGATGGTCAGCGGACATCATTTGAGAACAATGGTCGTAAACCAGCGACCTATAATGTTGACATGAGAGCCTTCTATAATTTTTCTCTGTTTGAATCGATCCAGGTATCGGCTCATATTAATATCTACAATCTCTTTGACATACGCAATGAAGAGACGGTCTATGGTGATACCGGGAGATCGTCCTACTCACTGATACCAACCTATACACCTCAGTACAGTGGGCCCATGTTGAATACATTGGACGAGTTCTTGGTGGTGCCCTCCTATTATTCAGCACCACGGCAGATCAAGGTAGGCCTGTCACTATCATTAAAATAGAATGATGAAAAAACTATTACCAATACTGATCTCTCTACTATCACTTTCATGGTTATCATCGGGTGATCACCCCAGTAAGAGATCCTTCGATCGTGAGGCACATGCTGCAAAGATCATGGGAAGAGAAGATAGAAAATATGGTGACCACTCAGGCAATCGCGTGCTATGTAGATTCTACAACCATGGTTCGATAGGAGACCAGAGCAGTAGCTTCTCTGGTGTGTATCCCATCGGCTCCGGGCACTCATACATTTGGGAATTCTCACCGGTCATTGCCGCAAGTGTCTTGGACACAAACGGATTTAGAAAGCACATCGTATCTGATGGGATCAGCGGACTGTCGGACGCATCACCAGAGGGGACTCCTTGGAGTTTTGAGCCTCTGTCTGGATATGCAGATCCAAATCAAGAAAATCTAGCAATGAGTGACAATGAATCCTCCTGGCCAAGTTCTTGGCCCAATAGGCCCGAGGACTGGGACGGAGAGTGGAACGGTCAGTATGGACAGTATGTCAGGGCTGATCAGGAGTCATATTTTGTGGTGGATGATTATTACAATAGTGAGTTCGAGTTTTGGCCGGATGAGGATGACCGACCCCAATCTTCCATAGAATCGCCTGATGATCATCGACGAGGTCTCGGAATAAAGATGGAGGCCCGTGGGTACCAGTGGAATCACCCTGCTGCCGAGGATATTATAATCGTGACATATTGGATCACCAATGTGGGGTCCAATGTGCTGGACAGTGTTGTATTTGGAATGTATGGCGATGCAGATGTAGGTGGTGCATCAAGTTTTAGTGATGATGATGCATGGTTTGACACGGAGAATGACATGGTCTATCAGTGGGACCATGACAATTGGAGCACCTCTTACGGAGGATTTCGTCCTGCTTATTTTGGCTGGAGCTTCTTGGAGTCTCCGGGTAACCCTCACGATGGGATAGACAATGATGAGGATGGGATGATCGATGAGAGTCAGTTTGATGGCATAGACAATGATGGGGACTGGGACCCCGAGCGTGATGACATCGGGGCAGATGGTCTTGCAGAGTTTCATATCAATTACACAGGCCCAGATGATGACGGTACCGAGGGGAATGGTATCCCTGATCTGGGCGAGCCAAATTTTGAGATCACTGACAATGATGAGTCCGATCAGATCGGCCTAACAAGTTTTTATTCGGCGCCTTACCCAAGTGTCTATCCATCAAACGATGAGGTGATGTGGGGTCAACTCTCTCCTGGTGTCTTTCAGGTACCCCAGCAGAATGTGGATCAGACATTTCTATATGGTTCAGGCTACATATCACTACAGCCCGGGGAACAGAAAAAATTTGCGATCGCCATGGTATATGGTGAGAACATGGCAGACATCCTGAGGAACACTGCGACAATGCAGAACATATATGACAATGACTATAGCTTTGCGAAACCACCATTGAAGCCCACAATGACAGCAGTGCCAGGGGATAATAAGGTAACCCTTTACTGGAACAGTTTCTCTGAGAAGTCGATGGACCCGATCTATGGTAAGGACTTTGAGGGGTATAGGGTCTACAGAAGCACAGACCCTGGTTTCATTGATGCCTATACCATCACAGATGCCTATGGAAATATTACCTTCAAGGAGCCACTGGCCATCTTTGATCTGGATGATGGTCTCAGGGGACCACATCCCATTGGTTACAATGGGGTCCAGTTTGACATGGGAGAGGATTCGGGTCTTGAATACATCTATGTTGATTCAAACAATGTCATAAATGGACAGACCTATTACTATTCGGTCACGGCATATGATAAGGGCTACGATCTGGATTTTTTTGAGAATGGATATTCACCAAGTGAGAATTTGCAGCCCATCGCACCAAGCGAGTGTTCTGTCACTCTTGACCTGGACTATAAGGGCAATGTTGTGAATCTGAGTGAGAACGCAGCGATAGTGGTCCCTAATTCTGAGGCACTGGGCTATACACCTCCAAATATGACTCAAGAGGGAGAGGAATTCGTGAAGCACGTATCTGGCTATGGATCTGGGATCATTACGGTTGACGTGATAGACCCATTCGCGATCAGTGACAACAAGGAATACCACGTTGTCTTTGATACACTGGATAATGCCGATGAACTTGCGTTCAGTATCAGAGATCAAGAGCTCATCATTGAGACACTGACCATTAACGCTGACAGCAGTGCCATTGCCTCTCATGATCATATTGATGCGAAGATGGTGGTGACCTCATCCTTGGACAATGACAGCACTGTCTATGACACGACATACCCTGTGATCGTCACCGATGTGGCAGGAGATGTGACATATGAATATGGAATTGACTATTATGTCATACCCGAGAATGGAACCTTCTTCATCTCAAATTCCGATCTCATATCAGCAGGAGAGATTGCAGTGAGCTATCGCTACTTTCATCTTGACCACCTGCAGACAATGAACGGTGAGACAGATAATCCGATTTTCGATGGGATGAGGGTAGTTGTGAAGGACAGGGAATATGATCTGAATGAGGATTCGACAAGGTGGACCATCGGTGATTGCAACTACAGTGTCATTGCCATGAGCGTATCCAGGTTCTATCCTGCAGACTTCGAGTTGCAATTTGAAGGTGATCTTGGAGACTCCGTCACTGTTGATCCCTATGGCACCATAGTCCCGTTCAGGGTAAAGAATGTGACGCATGATGATGTACCGCCCTTTCGAATATCTGATTTCAATCAGGATGGGGACTGGGACCGTGATGAGTCAATTTCCATTCGCCCCTATGCCGCGGTTGCTGATGGACCACTCATCTCAATACGATTTGGTCAAGACTCCTTGGCCATCACAGATACAACGATCTACGATACCCTCTACACGGGATCTGATACCATATACACTGATACTACGCTGTATGATACGACAAGACTTCCGGTCATTGACCCCAAAGCAGGAGATATATTCCACATTGAGATCGATCGCCCGTTCTCCATGGAAGATCTATATAGTTTTACCACGTCTGCCTCGAGCGTCAACGCAGACACGGCTGCGGCTCACCTAGACAATATTGCTGTTGTGCCCAATCCATACATCGTTGCCGCCTCTTGGGAGCCGAGGCACCAATACCAGTCAGGAAGGGGGCCGAGGAAGATCGATTTCATCAATCTACCAAGTGAATGTACCATCAAGATATTCACACTCTCCGGTTATTTGGTCACAACGATCCACCATGATGATGTCTATGAGAAAGGGGCAGAGTCATGGAACCTGCTCTCAAAGGACAATCTCGAGATCGCCTACGGTGTCTATCTATACCATGTCGACGCCCCAGGCATTGGAGAGCATACAGGAAAATTTGCGGTGATCAAATGATAAGAAGATCTTTCATTGCCATTTCCTTCTTTACGGTATTTATATACTGCCAGAACAATGTGGCGACAACGTCTGCTGCATTTCTTGAGATCGGGCCAGGTGCAAGGGCACTGGGCATGGGAAGTGCCTATGTCTCTGTGGCCAATGATGCAAGTTCGCTCTATTGGAACCCCGCTGGGATCACGAGTGTGTCCAAGCCTGAGATGCAGACCTTCTACTCTCCTTGGCTGGCCGAGACTCAATACTATTATAATACTGCCGTTGTCCCGGTAGGGACCTTTGGGACCCTGGGACTCTCATTTACAGCCGTTACCATGGATGAGATGATGGTCAGGACCGTGCAAGACCCAGAGCCTAGTGACTATGGTGAGAAGTTTGACGCAGGCAATATTGCAATGGGAATCGCATTTGCAAAAAAACTAACAGACCGATTTTCATTTGGGGTCAATGCAAAGTTCATCCAAGAATCCATTTGGCAGATGAGTGCACAGGGCTTTGCGGTCGACATTGGTACTCTATTCATAACAAAGAAAGACCTAAGGATAGGAATGAGCATATCCAATTTTGGTGGTAAACTTGGAATGGAGGGAGTGAACACGCTCGTTGATATTGATGTTGATGAGAATATCTATGGGAACAATGACAGGATCGATGGCAGCCTCGGCACCTCCAAGTGGCCGCTGCCCCTAATGTTCAGATTTGGCCTTAGTCGAGAATTCACCTTTGCTCAGAATATGAAGTGTCTGGTCGCAGTTGACGCGATACATCCCAATAACAACCCTGAATACTTGAACATTGGAGTGGAGTATAGCGCCATGGACATGATCTTTCTACGCGTCGGGCAGTCCCACACTCTCTATGAATTAAAATTTCAAGAAGGAGAGTCCATGGGTCCAGAGCAGGGCCTGTCCTTTGGCGGTGGAATAAAATATCGCATTCCAAGGGGGCCAATGCTCCATATAGATTATGTACTAACGAATTTTGGTGTGTTCAATGATATTGAAGGCTACTCGATCAGCATACAATTCTAATTCCAATGCGGAATTTTTATTTCCTAACCGTATTCATCTTTCTTTGTTGTTCACCTAGGTCCAGTATGAAGACTGACACGTCCACAAGCTCAGACACCAAGGCATTACATACACTTCTAGATAATGAGTGGAACAAGGGAGTAGAGCAATACCCTGAGTGGGCCACCCAATTAGGGGACAATCGTTTCAATGACCAACTGAATGATGCATCCTATGAGACGATCATCCGTCTCCAGGGCGAGTCCAAGGAGCTTCATGAGAAGATCAAAGATATCGATCGCTCCAACTTGTCAGTGGAAGACCAACTCAATTATGATCTGTTCTTGAATGACCTCAACCACAATATGAAAGGTTTTGAATATCTCTTGTATCTGATACCGGTCACCCAAATGGGCGGCATACAGATCGGCTTTGCGGGTATCTCTAACTACATGCCGTTCAAGTCGGTCAGTGACCATGAGAATTACATTTCAAGGATGAGAGCCTTCCCAAAGAAGGTAGAGCAGACCATTGATCTCATGAGAAGGGGTGTAGAGGCCGGGTGGGTCCCTCCCAAGATCGTCCTCGATGCTGTACCAGATCAGATCAGGACACAGCTTGATAGGCCAGTGGATGATTCACCATTGTTCAAGCCGTTCATTGATTTTCATAGATCCATATCGCCAGATGATCAAGAGAGATTATCTGGAGAGTTAGGCTCGGCCATTGAGAATGATGTCTATACGGCCTACCGATCGCTTCTGTCATTTTTCTTAGAGGACTACCTCCCACATTGTAGAGAGTCGATAGCGTGCATAGACTTTCCAAAGGGAGACGAATACTATCAATATCTGATCAGAGGCTATACCACGACCGATCTCACAGCGGAAGAGATTCACGAGATCGGTGTCAAGGAGGTGGCCAGAATAAGGTCAGAGATGAAGACGGTGATCGAGGGGTCGGACTTTGAGGGAAGCTTTGATGAGTTCTTGACCTTTATGAGAACGAGTCCAGAGTTCTATTTTGATACTGAGGATGAGCTGCTGGATGCGTATCGAGCCATATGCAAGAGAGCAGACGCGCAACTTCCAAAATTCTTTGGTAGGCTGCCTAGACTGCCCTATGGCGTCAAGGCAATACCTGACTACCAGGCCCCAGCATCGCCCACCGCCTATTACTATAGCGGAAGTCAAAGGGCAGGACGTTCAGGATACTTCATGGCCAATACCTATAAGCTTGAGACAAGGCCCAAGTATGAGATGGAGGCATTGTCGGTTCACGAAGCGGTTCCGGGGCATCATCTGCAGATCTCACTGGCCCAAGAGCTCGAGGATATTCCCATGTTCAGACGCTACGGTGGGTACACGGCATTTGTCGAGGGGTGGGGGCTTTATTCAGAGAAATTGGCCGAGGAAATGGGATTCTACGATGACCCATACAGCAAATTTGGTCAGTTGACCTATGAGATGTGGCGTGCATGTAGGCTTGTCGTTGATACGGGGATGCATGCTCTTGGATGGACACGAGAAGAGGCCATTGACTACATGTCGGAGAATACGGCAAAGACCGGAAACGATATCAAGGTGGAGATCGATCGCTATATCGCCTGGCCCGGGCAGGCCCTTGCATATAAGATAGGAGAATTGAGAATTCGTGATCTACGCAAGAGGGCTGAGGATGCAATGGGAGGAAACTTTAATATTCGTGACTTTCACGATGTGGTCCTAGGAGATGGTGCCGTGCCCCTGGACATACTTGAGAGGCATGTTGAACAATATATCCGATCCCATGCCAATTGACACCTCACAAAATTACCATTCCCTGGTCAAATATCTCACCTCTGGTATGATCCTTAAGATCTTATTGATGGCGCTGGCCCTGGTCCAGCCACTTAGAGCGTGCAAGTTATGGGCAGTCTGTACAAGGAGCGAGATCACCTTCCCCTCACTGTCACAGGAGGCAAGGTCTGTGGTCCAGGACCAACTGACCTCATTCTATTATCAATCACAGACAATGCTCGATGGCTGGGCTCTTTTAGGCTATGGTGATAGTCTGCAGCATGAGAATTCACCTCTCTGTCGATCAGCCGACCCGGCAACAAGTGACTCCGCCTTATACTGGGAGACCGTTCAGACCCTATTGGACAATGATCAGGGAGCCATAGGAATAGGGCACCTTAGAGTTGCAACATCAGGATCGAACTCCATCCCGAATCCACACCCGTGGATGTTCTATGACAATGATCTATCCTATTCGCTGATTCATAATGGCACCGTGGACAAGGGTCTGCTTCATGGACTCATAACGGAAGGTGGGTCTGATCTCTCATGGCTAGAGTCAAACCCTCCCCAGACCTTTGGTGGTGGAGACTGGAGGGATGATGGCTGGGGAAATGTCGTTGACTCTGAACTGATCCTGCTCTTGATCATGAAAAGGATCGATGGTGTTGGTGATAGGATGGAAGGATTTAAAGTGGCCATGTCAGACCTTGTGAATGCAGGTGTGGATGCAGGTCAATTGAACATGGTGTTCTCAGATGGTAGCTCCCTGATGGTGTTTGGAGGGAGCAACGGTCTCTATGTGAATGAACATGCAGAATATATCTCTGTGATGACGCAGCCACCAAGTGATCAAGGTTCTCAGTGGCAGGGCATAGGTCATTTAGAATTGATATGTATCGATCGTGACGGTCTGGTACACTACCCTGATCTCATTGAAAGCGACCTCGATGAGGATCCGATCGTGATCCCCATACATGTTCAAATGTCAAGCGCGTATCCAAATCCATTCAACGGATCTGTCTATTTTAATTTGAAAGGAGCGGCAACAGGCGACATCAGTGTGTCCATCTATTCATTGATGGGTGAGCGGGTTGACCAGTTTCTGGTACCAGGCTCGATCGAAGATGGTGTCAATGTTGGGTGGAACCCACCCTCAGGATTGGCATCGGGAACATATTTCATAAGCGCTGGTACAACCACAGTGAAAGAAACTCAGAAGATTCTATTTATAAAATAGATTTTCTGAGTTAAATTCGCCGGCTTTATCCAAGACCTTAAATCAATTTGAACAGGGGAGTCATTCATTGGCCAAGACCAAAAAAACCAAAGCAAAAGACCAGAAAAAGTCTGTAGTCCCAAAAAAAGCATCAGCTGCAAAGGAAGCGCCTAAGAAAAAGGGCAAGCCTAGCAAGGTATCAAGCGGCAGCATCAGCATGTACCTTGCAGAGATCGGTAGATTTAATCCACTACCGCCAGAGCGCGAGGTTGAGCTAGCGATCAGAATTCAAAAAGGTGACGAGAGAGCGATGAAGGAACTCGTCGAGGCCAACCTACGTTTTGTTGTGTCCGTGGCCAAAAAATATCAGGGCAATGGACTGTCGCTTGCTGATATCATCAATGAGGGAAACATGGGGCTCATCAAGGCCGCAAAACGTTTTGACCATACCCGTGGGTTCAAGTTCATATCCTATGCGGTCTGGTGGATCAGACAGTCCATACTGCAGGCACTTGCAGAGCAGTCAAGATTGATCCGTCTTCCTCTGAACAGAGTGGGAACGATAACCAAGATCACAAGGGCCGCTGAGAAATTGGAGGCTGAGGTAGAGCGTCAGCCCAAAGGCGATGAGATCGGTGCGCAGCTTGAGATGAGCGGTGATGAGGTCTTGATGGCGATGCAATACTCTCGGAGGCACAGTTCCCTAAACTCACCCTTCCAAGAAGGTGAGAACAGTAGCCTGCTCGATATAATAGAGGATGCTGAGGCCGAAGAGCCAGAGGCAAAGATCATGATGGAGTCCATGAGCGAAGAGGTCAATGGCGCCCTGGAGACCCTGTCAGAGCGGGAGCGAATTGTCCTTGAAATGTATTTTGGGATCAACAGGGACAGCGCAATGACACTCAATGAGATAGGGGAGGAGTTCGACCTCACGCGTGAGAGGGTGAGACAGATAAAGGAGAAGGCCATCCAGCGTCTTAGACATCGTTCAAGGAGCAAGAACCTACGTAGATATCTTGGCTGATCGATATTCTTGTAAATACATAAAACGTAAGAAAGGAGCACTGGTTGCTCCTTTTTTTTATAAGAGTCCTAGAAAGATGACCCCATTTTATCCTTCCGATCTTATCCATGAAAATTTTTTGCAAAATCTCTTCGATTAATCCTTGTGCCCTCTTTTTATGTATGCTTATATTAACCCTGCCTTGGATGAGATTATTTGTATATCAATTCCTTATAAGTGCAATCCACATACCTACCGTACGACAAACAAAATAAACGATAACGAACCTTGGAGGTTTAAATGCGAAAAGCGATAACGATAATGAT